>Ga0209979_1004799_pt1 | contig 11016 bp, 10 predicted proteins | sample AnhtaG_FD_183114 | JGI IMG/M metagenome (GOLD analysis project Ga0209979, IMG submission 183114) | Deep subsurface microbial communities from Anholt, Denmark to uncover new lineages of life (NeLLi) - Anholt_01485 metaG (SPAdes) (version 2) | ecosystem: Environmental > Aquatic > Marine > Oceanic...
AAGGTGTTATGATTTATGGTGAGGTTATAGAAGGAAAGCTAAGCGCCATGGCGACTGAGCTTTTGGGGTGCGGTAGAAAGATAGCTGATGACCTGGGGCAGGAATTATCGGCGGTAATAGTAGGCACTGATGTAAGCAGTGTAGCCCAGGAAGCTATTGCCTTTGGCGCCGATAAGGTATATGTAGTTGATGACCCACTGCTTAAAGACTACCAGACAGATTCCTATGTATCAGTTATGGAAAAGGTAGTCAAAGAGGTGATGCCCCAGATTGTTCTTCTGGGACAAACGTCCATCGGTCGTGACCTGGCACCCAGGCTAGCCTTCAGGTTGGAGACGGCAGCGACTATGGACTGCGTGGCTCTGGCTATTGACCCCGACTCAAAGCGACTCTTGCAAACCAAACCTGTCTACGGAGGAAATGCCCAGGCCATCTTCAGCTACGAGTCCGACCCACAGATAGCTACAGTTAGACCTAAAGTAATGTCACCCCTGGAGTCAGATACCTCAAGAAAAGGGGAAGTGATTACTATTGAGGCTGGTCTAGACCCATCGGCGATAAGAACCAAAGTCCTGGAGAAGGTGAAAGAGGAGATAGAAGGGATAAAGCTGGAGGACGCCCCGGTAGTAATCAGTGGCGGTAGAGGCATTGGCGGGCCTGAAGGTTTTGAACAATTAGCCGAACTGGCTAAACAACTGAAAGGAGCAGTGGGTTCTAGCCGACCCGCCTGCGATAATGGCTGGATGCCAGACACATCACAAGTAGGGCTCACCGGCAAGATTGTCACCCCTGACTTTTATCTGGCTGTAGCCCTCTCAGGTTCCAGCCAGCACATGGCTGGTTGCTCCAGCTCCAAGTGCATCGTAGCTATAAATAAAGACCCTGAGGCAAATATCTTCAAAGAAGCCCGCTACGGCGTAGTCGGCGACTGGAAAAAGGTGTTCCCCACCTTTGTCGAAAAGGTCAAGGAACTGCTGGCACAGTAAAGGGATTATTTTCCTCGCTCCTTATCGGAGAGGTGGAATAGAGAAAGAGAGACTGGCGCCCCTCCTAAACACCCTGGCGAAGTTAAGCCTTCTCGGCTTGCTTTTCAGCAATAATTTTCTGGGTGATTTGGGGGGGCGTCTCTTGATAGTGGCTAAACTCTACGGTAAAGCTCCCCCGGCCCTGAGTTATTGACTTCAGGTCTATAGCGTAACGCAGAATCTCAGCCAGTGGTACCTGAGCCTGAATAACATTGATGCCATCCTCAGGGTTCATACCTTGTACCTGGGCTCGTTTGGTATTGAGGTCGCCGATAATATCACCTATGTAATCCTCGGGGACGCTCACCGTAATATTCATTATCGGTTCGAGAAGGATAGGTTGTGCCTGAGATAGTCCCTTCTTCAGCGCTCCCGCCCCGGCAATTTTGAAGCATATTTCTGAAGAATCAACCGGGTGATAGCTACCATCATAGACAGTTACCTTTAAGTCGGTAACAAGGTAACGAGCCAGAACCCCCTCCTGAACCGCCTCATTAACCCCTTTCTCCACCGCTGGAATATAGTTTTTAGGTATGCGACCACCTACTACCCTAGCAGCAAACTCACAGCCACTGCCACGCGGTAAAGGCTCCAGCTCCAAAAGGACATGCCCGTATTGCCCGTGTCCTCCGGTCTGTTTCTTATGCTTATACTCAGCCTTGGTTGGTATGGTAACAGTCTCTCTATATGGAACCTTGGGGGTTTCCAGGGAGACACCCACACCGAATTTACTCAACATCTTCTCGGCGGCTACTTCTAGTTGAGTCTCGCCAAGCCCTGATAGAATGGTTTCACTGGTATCACTATCTCTCTGTACCCGAAGGGTAGGTTCTTCCTCAGTTAGCCTGGATAAGGCCGCCCCCAGTTTATCTAGGTCAGCCTTGGTCTTAGGATACACTGCTTCATTAAAAATCGGCTCAGGGAATAAAATAGGAGCAATCTTCACCGGCTTATCCCGATTACACAGTGTGTCTCCGGTGCTAGTTATACTTAATTTGGCTACCGCCCCGATGTCCCCCGCCCTAACTTGAGCTACCGGCTCCTGGGTCTTACCTCTCAGGCTAAACAACTGACCTATACGCTCTGCCTCGCCTCGTGCTGCATTCCACACCTGAGAATTACTATCAATAGCACCATGGTAAACCCGGAAGTAGGTGAGTTTGCCAACATACGGGTCGGCACTGGTCTTGAACACCAGGGCAGCTAACGGGGCATCCTGGCTCGGCTCAAGCGTCTCTTGCTTACCAGAATCGCCAACAACAGCTACATCACGCTCTTTAGGCGATGGCAGATAACTATTTATGGCATCCAGCAGCAAGCTAATCCCTATATTCCGTAGGGCTGAGCCAACCAGGACCGGTACTATCCGGCCGGTCGCTACAGACCGCCGTAAGCCGTCACTGAGTTCCTCCAGACCGAGTTCCTCTCCACCCAGATACTTCTCCAGCAAGCTATCATCAATTTCAACTACTGCCTCTACCAGCTTTTCACGAAAAGACTCGACCTGGGGTTGCAGTGATGAGGGTATTTCACCCTCCTTCGCCGCAGAATCGGTATAGCTTTTCATCGTCAGCAGGTCCACTATCCCCTGAAAGTCATTGTGAGCACCTATAGGTAACTGCACCGGCAGGCATTTAGCGCCAAACCTGGTCTGAAGTTCCCCCACAGTTCGGTAGAAATCTGCATTCTCGCGGTCCATCTTATTAACAAAGATAAAGCGAGTCAGGTTAGCTTCCTGGCTATATGTCCACACCTGTTCCGTGCCAACCTCAACACCAGAGGCAGCGCACACCACAATCATTGCCCCTTCACTAACCCGTGTTGCCGCCTTGACCTCAGCAACAAAGTCAGAATAACCAGGGGTATCAAGAAGGTTAATCTTGGTCTCCTTCCACTGGCAGGGAAGCATAGATAGGTTAATGCTAATCTGGTGCTTTACTTCAGCCGGGTCATAGTCCGAGGTAGTAGTCCCATCGTCAACCTTGCCTAACCGGCTAATTACCCCGGCAGTAAACAGAATCGCTTCTGAGAGAGATGTCTTGCCAGCGCCATTATGAGACAGCAAAACAAGGTTGCGAATGCTCTCCAGTCCATATTGCTCCATCTAATCACCCACTCTCTTTAATTTATTCCACCATATTATAATCATAGTCAGGTAGATACGGCAAGAAACCGCAGTAGAGATTGTGTATTAACCTCACCCCTTAATTTTTATAACCCTATCCCCTTTATCCCCTTCCCCTTAACAAGGGGAAGGGGAAGAGATTTTAGAGAGGGGCTTCGCCCCTCTTCAACTCCCCTTTATATCTTATTCTTCCTCAGAGAGGCTTCGCCTCTCTTTGACTCTCCTTTATTGCCTGTTACTTTGGAAGAGAGGGAAAGAGGTTTTAGAGAGGGGGACAGGTTTCTAATTAACGCAGAAGTAGTGGGGTGAGGTATGTCTCAATGATAGCCGCTGGCAAGAATAAGGCGAGCGCCACTGCCAGATACCTTAAGTTGTGTCTGAGATTGGGCAGCAGTAGCTTCCTTCTTTCTTCTTTAAACAGGGCTAGAATCACCGCTGTGCCGAAGCTGAGGGCGACCGCCTCACCCATAATAAGAGCCGGGAGTTCAAAGATTCCGTGAGGCAGCAAACCGGCTAACAGATAGCCGAGGGATTTCTCCTGCATTACCAAGGTTGCTACCAGGCCAAGAAGCCAGCCGTTGACAGTTAGCGCCATAACCGGCGTCAGGCAAAGAATGGGGCTGAAAACAAAGCTTATCAACACAGCCGAAACATTTTTAATAAAGATAATGGCAAAAACAGCTGACTGGGGAAGCGACGCCAGGAGCTCGGCAAGCTCCTCAAGGGCAGCAATATCCTCGGCAAGAAGGGGGGTCATATCTGCCGGGGTAGCCAGACCCAATACCAGTCCGATGCCGAATAAGAAAATAGCAATGAAAACCCACCATTTATAGCTCATAAAACATGTACCAATCGCCTTTATCTGTAGGGTAAAACTCTCCTTAAGTCTTCCCTTTTATTGCCCTGAGTTTGTTGATTAGCAGCGGGAGCACATCCTGAAGGTCACCCACGATGCCTATATCAGCCATTTCAAATATGGGAGCGCGGGGGTTTTTGTCCACGGCCAGGATGAGCTTGGAACCCAGGACAGCGGTAGCAAACTGCGCCGCTCCTGAAACCCCGAGGGTAACAAGGAGTTGCGGCGCTACAGTCTTCCCACTCTGGCCAATCATCCTCTCGGCAGGGAGCCAGCCAGCATCTAGAGCCGGGCGAGTTCCGGCCACACTCCCCCCCAGAACCTGAGCGAGTTCATCCACCGCTTGAAAACCTCCCAGGGCGTTTAAGCCCCAACCCCCCACCACCACTACCTCCGCTTGCTCCAGAGAGGTTGTCTCTTCCGGCTCCTCCACCACTTCAGCAATATCAAGGCGAGAAGCTCTGTCTTCAACCTCGACTGGTATGATTTCACCGCTTCTCTTCTTCCGCTCCGCCGGGGAGAATATGCCCGGTTTAACCGTAGCCATCTGTGGTCTTTTCTGGGGGCATATAATCTTGAGGGTCAGATTACCTCCCCACCCGGCCACTACCGCCACTAACTGGCACTCTCCCCCAACCTCCTCAATATAGAGGTCGATGCAGTGAGCGGTAAGCCCTGTGCCTAGCTTGGCCGCTACCCGAGAGGCAATCTCTCGCCCCAGGCTGGTGGCACCCCAGAGGACTATCTCAGGCTGGTGAATCCGGATAAGCCTGGTCATAAGATGGGCGCAGAGTTCTGTCTCAAAAGGGGAAAAATCATTAGCCAGATAGACCTTATCAGAACCATAGTCTATAAGCTCCGCCACCATTTGTTGGGAGTCGGCACCGACCAATACCGATGCCACCTCCCCACCACCTAACTGCTGACAAAGTTCATGCGCCTTGCCCAGAAGCCCGAGAGAAACCTTGTCTAGCTCCTCCCGGTAGTGCGTCGCCCATACCCAGACCTGGCGCTTACCTTGAACCTCATAGTTCACAGCATCTCCAGCTTCCCCAATCTATCAATGGCCAAGGTTACTACCTTTTCGGGTGAGCCCTGAAGAATCTCTCCTTGTCGCTTAGCATGAAATTCACTCATCTGGGAAACCCGGGTAGGAGACCCACTGAGGCCCACACGGCTGACATCGGCACTTATATCGGCAGCATTCCAGCTCCTTATCTCTTTCTGGGTGGCGGCCATTATCCCTAATACAGTAGGGAGGCGGGGTTGATTGATTTTGTCGGTTACTGCTATCACCGCAGGGAGCTTTATCCTCACCTTAATATATCCTCGCTCCCATATCCGCTTAACGAGGAGGCTTCGCTCATTCTCAAAAGTAAGTTCTTCGGCACCAGTGATGCAGGGAAGGTCAAGAAACTCAGCAAGCTGCACCGCTACCTGTCCGGTACCACTATCAATGGTGGCATCACCGCAGAGGACGAGGTCAAAGTGCTCAAGCTTACCAATCCCACAGGCCAGTGCCTGAGCTGTAGCCAGAGTATCTGCTCCAGCAAAGGCCTGGTCGCAGAGATGGATGGCGGTATCGGCGTCCCTGGCTAGAGCTTCCTCCAGAGCCTTTCTCGCCTGGGGAGGTCCCATAGTTAGAACAATAACCCTTCCCGAAAACCTCTCCCGAATTCTCAAGGCTTCCTCAAGAGCATTCCTATCCCCGGGGTTAATTACTGCCGGCATCCCCTCCCGGTTTATTGTCCCCCTGGTTGGGTCAAGCGAAATCTTGCCCAGATAATCCGGGTGGGGAACCTGCTTCATACAGACTACGATGTCACAGGGCATCTTAAGAGACGATGCTCCTCCCGATAGTGTTCTTCATAATTTCCTGAGTGCCAGCGGCGGTAAACAGCTCTATGGAATCATTGAGCCGACGCACAATCTCATATTCAGGGATGGTACCATAGCCACCCATTATCTGAATAGCTCTCAAGGCTACCTGGCTGGCTATATTACAGGCGTATAACTTACAGCGGGCGATTTCGTCACCCGCATCCCGGGGACTCTTGCCCTGGTCAAGAAGCCAAGCAGCATAGTAGCAAAGCCATCTAGCTGCCTCAATCTCAAGGTTGGAGTCGACCAGCATATACTGAATAGCCTGGAGCTCAGCAATGGGCTTGCCGTAGAGCTCTCTTTCCTTGGCATACTTCACAGCAACCTCGTAGCACCCTTCAGCAATGCCGAGTCCCACACCGGCAACGCCAGTGCGTCCCATAGCACCAATCCCCGATATGGCTACGGCAAGACCTCTCCCCTCCTGACCTATGAGATTAGACTTGGGCACCCGGCAGTTGGTCAAGACAAGGTCACCCACCGGTTCACCGCGAAGCCCCGGGTAGTTTTCTCTGTTAGGGGTGTCAAGGCCTGGGGTTCCCCTTTCTACCAGAAATGCACTGAATCTATCGCCGGTCTTGGCCACGACAACAGCAAGGTCACACACCGGTGTTAGACTGATCATAACCTTCCTTCCGTTAATAACATACTCATCACCCGCGAGTTCCGCTGTGGTAGTCATAGTGGAAGGGTCAGACCCACCACCAGACTCAGTAAGGGCGGTAGCAATAATAAGGTCGGCCTGGCACAAGGGAGGGAGGTATTTCTTCTTCATCTCCTCGGTGCCGAAGTTTTCCAGGATGTACATCCCTATCTGCCCTGTCTGGAAGAAGAAACCCAGCGAGGCATAAACCCGGGAAAACTCCTCAATGGCTATCATCCTCGCCAGATGCCCCATACCACTGCCACCATACTCCTTAGAGGTTATTATGCCCACCAGACCTAACTCTGCCGTTTTTTTGACTATGTCTCGGATAAACTCACCCTTCTCATCTAAAGCCAATGCGTTAGGTGCCAACTCTCTCTGGGCAAATTCCCGAACTGTGTCTCTAAGAATCTCCTGCTCACGGGTAAGACTAAAATCCATTGTTAACCTCCTTACAAAAGCTAATCATTTCCCCATATTTTCTTTGCTTCTGAATGGTAACACCTCTATAGCACCCACCTACCTTTTAATGGCGACCTCTTTTCACCCAAGCTCTCTTCTTATTTATTCTTCTTCCTCCCAGGCACCTTTACCAATAAGAGAGACAAAGCGACAGCCCCCCAAATTCTGAATCGTATTCTTCTTTCTCCGCCTGGTAATTTTATATAACTCCTGCACATACCGCGAGCCTACAGGAATTACCATCCGCCCGCCGATGGCTAGCTGAGCTAGAAGGTCAGGCGGCACCCTGGGAGCAGCAGCACTAGCTATTATGGCATCGTAAGGCGCCTCCTCAGGCCAACCCAAGGTCTCCTTAGCCAAGTGCACGGTGATATTGGTGTAGCCCAGGCTACTTAGCACCTTCCTGGCTGTTTCAGCAAGAGTCGGCAGACGCTCCACTGTAATCACCGTCCGAGCTAGCTCAGCAAGAATAGCTGCCTGATAGCCACTGCCCGCCCCTATTTCCAGTACCCTTTCACTGCCAGTAAGTCCTAGCTCCTGAGTCATGAGGGCAACGATAAAAGGTTGTGAAATTGTCTGGTCTAGACCAATAGGGAGCGGCCTATCTTCATAGGCTAACTGCCGCTCCTCTGGTGGCACAAAACGCTCTCGAGGTATGCGGGCCATCGCCGCTAATACCCGCTCATCCTTAATCTCAGTTCTAAGGTGCTCAATTAACCTGGCTCTTGCCGCTGCAAAGTCCATAATGAACTAGGATAAAACCCGAGCTAGCACGACGAGAACAATCAGCATTACCCCGGCTAGAATACCGATGGTCCACAGTTCGGTAGCTATATAGGGATACCGAACAGCCGCCGGTTTTGCCACCGGGGTCGGCACACTGGCCGAAGGAACAGGCGCATCAGGGGAGGAAACAGGCTCATGAGTTTGAGCAACTGCTGGCTGCTGGGCAAATACGCTCGGACGGCTTGACCTGCCTTTCTTCTTTTTACTTTGAAGTGAATACTTTCCTCTCCTGCGCCGTGATTTACCAGACATTTGTTAAACTCCCTGTAAACTACTTATCACCCTTATCCCCGACCCAAATTTCTATACTACCTAGCCCTGGGGTGGGATTTCTCATAGGTGCGCCGAACATGTTCGCTGGTAAGATGGGTGTAAACCTGCGTGGTAGAGATGTTGGCGTGACCCAGTAATTCCTGCACCGACCTCAGGTCAGCCCCGCCGCTCAGCATATGAGTAGCAAAGCTATGCCTTAGAGTATGAGGGGTAATCTCTCCACCCAGCTCGGCTGATTTAGCGTAACGCTTTAATATTTGCCAAAAGCCCTGTCTGGTCAGCCCTTCACCACGACGATTAAGGAATAAGGCTTTCTCCTCATCGCTACGTGCCAGGCGAGGACGAGCTTCCCTTACATATTCTTCTACTGCTGAAGCGGCTCGTTGATGAATAGGGATAAGGCGTTCCTTGTGCCCCTTGCCAAAGCAGCGCACATAGCCATCATCCGTTATGTCATCCAAGTTCAAAGATACCAGCTCGCTTACTCTCATACCGCTGGCGTATAATAGCTGCAGCATTGCCCCGTCTCTTTTTGCTTCAGGCGTAGATAGCTTGGTCGGTTGCTCCAACAAGCGGCGAACCTGGCTAATTGAAATAGGTCTAGGTAATGACCTTCCCACATTAGGTGAACCCACATTCTCTGTCGGGTTGTCTTTCAGGTTTCCTTCAGCCACCATAAAGCCAAAGAAAGACCTGGCAGCAGCTACCTTACGGGCTTGCGTGGTAGCAACATAGCCTCTCTCCTTAAGATTAAGCAGATAGCTCAGCATCCCCTGCCGGCTAAAATTAGCCCACGACGGAGTTAGGTCACGCTTGGTAGCATCCTCTTCAACAAAGCTAGCTAATTGAAAAAGGTCATTACGGTAAGCAACTAAGGTGTTATCAGCAAAGCCTTTCTCCACACCCAGATAAGTTAAAAAACGCTCAATATCTTCTTTCACCGCACCTCCTCGCTACTAATTAATTTAAATGCTGCTGAAAAAGTCCTCGCAACTTTTCCCGCAAACCTGGCACCCCTAGCTTTAACCTCGGCTAGAATTGCAACCTTCCAGTGGCACATATATTTTAACATAACTAAAAAATATTTAACAGAGATACAAGAAAAAGGCCAAGAATTAGTGAATGAATATAGTAGAAAGGGAGTATTGACAAACTCTCACAAGAGGACTAAACTCAAGTCCCAATATGTGAAATAGCCTGAAATAAAATATCGGTTTAGGAGGCTGGGGTATCTCTAATTGGGGTGCTACTGAATTTTTCAGCAACCTTGCGAAAATGGAAGCCGAAGACAGAGAGACTTACCGATAAAGGAAAAGACCGCGGACGCTTCAACAGGGTCGAAATAAGAAGCTTCCAGTAATACCTTCTCCCTTTTTCCTTGATACCCAAAAACCACGTAGCTTTAACAAATGCCTTGATATGATAAAACTGCAGCTGGGATACCGACTTGCGCTTTGGAGGTTTATATTCTCTTAGAAATGTCCTGACCCGCTCATAATACTGCCGGGGTGAATAAATTGTATCCAGGATATGCTGATAGCCATTAATGAGTGTTTCGTAGTTCATTTTGGGAATGAAGTTGATGGAAAAGTCTGTATTGTCACCAGAAAAGCTCTTTAATAAGCGGTTCTCCTTTTTAAGACGCTGATATAGTCTGGTGCCGGGAGGAGCATTTAATAAACCGACCATCGCCGTAACAATTCCACTTTTTTGAATAAAGTTAATTTGGCTTCTAAAGATGGAGAGCGGGTCACTATCAAAACCGACAATAAATCCCCCCTGCACCTCCAGGCCGTGGTTTTGAATCTTCTTGACCGAAGTGACCAAATCACGATTTATATTGATAAATTTATTACACTCAGCCAGACTTTCTTCATTGGGGGTTTCAATGCCAACAAATACCTGGTTAAAGCCAGCCTCAACCATCAATTTCATTAGCTTTTCATCGTCGGCGAGATTTATAGATGCTTCTGTAGAGAAGGCAAAGGGGTGTTTTTTCTCCTTCATCCATTCAATTATTGCCGGCAGGATTTCTGCCTTTAGCTTTTTCCTATTGCCTATAAAATTATCATCGACAATAAATACGCCACCCCGCCAGCCATGACTATATAGTGCCTCCAGTTCATTCACCACCTGGGGTTTGTCCTTGGTTCTGGGTCTATGCCCGTTCAGGACGATAATATCGCAAAACTCACAGTTGAAAGGGCAGCCTCTGGAATACTGAACATTCATTGATGAATATTTTTTCATATTGATGAGCGACCACAGCGGGGCGGGAGTTTTGCTTATGTCTGGTCGTTCACCAGATGTGTAGATAGGTTTAGCACACCCCTTATCTAAATCTTCCAAGAAGAACGGAAGTATAACTTCAGCTTCACCAAGCACAAAGTGGTCTACCCCGTCAAACTCTTCGTGTCCGGTAGTAAAGAGGGGACCACCGGCAACAAGCTTGGTGCTGAGCTTTTTACATCTGGTAATAACCTCCTTCACTGAATCCCTCTGCACCACCATAGCGCTGATAAACACGTAATCAGCCCATCTAATGTCTTCATCAGTTAGCCAGGTTACATTCATATCTACCAGCTTCTTCTCCCACTCATCGGGAAGCATGGCGGCTACAGTTAATAAACCCAGAGGAGGGAAAGAGGCTTTTTTCGAGATGAATTTTAAGGCGTACCTAAAGCTCCAGAAAGTGTCGGGATACCGCGGATAGACAAGAAGTATTTTCAAATTACGCTCCTGAGCCTACTATTCTCACAATGGCAAGGCTACTTTGCTTGATACCAATGATAGCCTGCCTTACCATCTCAGCATTTACATAAAACTGCCTAAAAGATTATACTACTTGTCTCTGGGGTTGTTTGTCAACCTTACCTCGCCTTCAAACTCCCATTGATGAAGTAAATAAAAGTCCCATAAAAGTGCCTTGACACCTTATCCAGCAAAGGTTATACTCAAATTA
>Ga0209979_1004801_pt1 | contig 11012 bp, 9 predicted proteins | sample AnhtaG_FD_183114 | JGI IMG/M metagenome (GOLD analysis project Ga0209979, IMG submission 183114) | Deep subsurface microbial communities from Anholt, Denmark to uncover new lineages of life (NeLLi) - Anholt_01485 metaG (SPAdes) (version 2) | ecosystem: Environmental > Aquatic > Marine > Oceanic >...
TTAGGATAATACTACTATGAAGAGTTCAAAAACTCAAAATTACCACCCCGGCCAACGAAAATCAAGCAGATTTTCCCCGAAAACACCCAAAATTACGCGATACGCAATACGCAATACGAGTGCCGTGTCTCGGACATTTTTAACGAATTGTCTTGAAATTTAACCTGTTTTATGGTATAATACGCATCTAAATATGATATAGTATATCATATAGCGAAGAAACGCACGTTTTCGTATCAGCAGATACACGCCAAAAAGCATCGTTATTGAATGGTGAATTACTATGAACTACTGGCAACCGGCGATTGTCGCTTTCCGATCGAATTACTTACCTGCCTATAAGGCCCTGTATTTACGTGCCTATAAGGCACCAGTTATTTACGTGCCTATAAGCCACCTCTACATCTGTAGAGAACACTCTACAAATCAGCTACTTTTTATGCAAAACAAACCCAATTTTAAAGATGCCCAAATGAACGTAAATCTATATAATACAACGGATTATGAAAATAAATGGCAGCGGAGAGTCCGAAAAAACAAACCCAATTCAAACCCAATTCAAACCCAATCAAACCCAATTTGCAAAAGGCCAAAATGAATGTAAACTCACTTATAACAAAGGATTACAGGAAAAACGTTGATTTCGTAGTCCGAAAAAACAAACCCAATTTCTTCAAAGGCCCAAAATGAACGCAAACGTCTTTATCACAAAGGATTATGAAAATGAAACCACCCTCAGGCCCAAAAAAACAAACCCAATTCAAACCCAATCAAACCCAATCTCGAAACAACCCCAGGGCAGGTTTTATGCTCTCTGATTGGATGGTTGAGCTTTGGAGCCGTTCAATTGTGACAGGACACAAGGTGATTTTTGGATACGTGTTTTTTGTTGTCTTCTGTCTTTTAGGCTTTTCGCCTTATTTATCGTTTTCCTCAAGCAATTTTCTGAGGTATTCGTTCTCTCGGCGAGTGGCTTCAAGGTCGAAGACTTGGTATTTGATACATACCCGCAGGTAATCCAGGGATTCCTGCAGACTATTGATACTTTTTTCAAGCTTCTTACGGTTTGCCTGTGCTTCTTTGGCAAGCTTCGCCAGCTTTTTATGTTGGGGGGTAGCTGTCTCTCCGAATTCCTTGACCAGCTCGTTAAGTTTATCTTCCAGGTTTGTCTCGTCCATCACACTGCTCTCCTCACAAATGCACGTTCTTTTCAAATCACCCTAAAATAGGGAACCCCCACAGCCCCATACTTATTTAATATAGCAAAGCCTATGCCCGAATGCCTAAAAAGCGTTTTTCCGCCCAATTTCGCTGCCTACCCTCGAAAAAAGGCAACCAGAGCAACACCTTGTGTCGTCCTTAAGTTTTGTTTCTGTTTTCCGAAAAACAGCCTTTATGCGGGTTAAAACCACATGTTGCCAAAAAACAACGCTTCGAGTTTGTGCACATTTTCTCGCTGTGGATAACGACCGTATTGAAAAACAGTTAGATTAACGTTGACTATTGTAAACATTGTTGTTGATTTCCTGCCCCAATTATGCCTTGACAGCCCTATAAAATAGCTCTTGCACTCCTCTATGGGACAGGATTACCTATACGTATGACCGGGGCGGCAGGTGCATCAAAAAAGATTGTCGATGATAGTTACAGTCTAATTCAGAATAGACCTTCCAGTACAACGTTATCGTTTCCTGGTCAACCACATCCACCGTGGGTGGTATGAAGCCTAAGTATTACGTTTTGAAAAAGGTGTAGCGGTTTGACACCTTACGAATTCGGGTTCATTACCCGGCCAATGAATAAAATGCTGCCGGAATGGTTGTCACGAATTATAAACAGGAACGGATGGTCTGCACGAAAAACCGGTATCCGGGTTGGCCCAATTGATGTTAGCTTCATAGTTACTGCCGTTGCCGCTGCTGCTTCGGTGCCCTCTTCGTTCACATCAACGTAGGCCTTGTGGATGACTGCTGAGATAAAAAGGTCTCTTCTGCCGTTCATCCCGGAAAAATCAGCGTTCGGTGAAAAAGCATCTATCATCCCCATTGATTTGAGCACAGAGGCCAAAGCGAACTGGCTGGTCATCTTGAACTTCGGGACCGAGACGATAACTTCGCGGTTGCGCAGATTGCCCAGCCATTTCGAGAGGTTCTCGGCTGTGAGTGTTTTCTCGAATTCGTCCAGGCCGTCAAATTCCTTTGGAAGCAGAATAATCATCGACAGCTCATCATCCACATAAGGCAGCTCAAGGGCCTGGAAACTTTCAGTTTCCATATAGTTAAACTGGCCTGTCTGGTTCATCATTGCAACGTCCACCTTCCGTCCGTTGGCAAGAGTAAACGGGGCCTCCTTGGTTTTGTCCATTTTGAACTGCTTTGCCCAGTTACCCTTGAAGTAAATTGCGTTTGTTAAAACCAGCCTGGTCATCGAGCTTAACACGCCTTTGCGGATGAGATTTTTAATCTTGTTATTGGTCTTTTTTTCCACCCAGGTGTTAATGGACTTGCGTGCGGTCTCAGCAGCCCTTACGAAATCGACCTCGTTGAGCCGCCCGCCATAGTTAGTTTTGATAAGCTCCAGAAACTCTTCAAGGAATTCATAACCCTCCTGGCCCCACAAAGCGTTGGCGACACGAAGCTCATAGCCACCTTTCTTGCCTCTGTTGTTCAGGTCTTCTATAATCTTTCCGAACACCGAGGCAAATCGCTGCTTCTCTCGTATCAGCATCGATGATAATTCTGTGCCTGGCTTGGCAATAACGGGAAAGTGCAGTACCCTGGCCATCTGTGTTTCTGTTTGGCCTTGGGCACCGGCGTAGGCAAGAGCCAGAGCTGTCGAGATACTGTACGGCGAGAAGAACAGATTTCCCTCGCTGCTGCGCAGCTTTGCGTAAAGCTCCAGAGCAAATTTGTTATTTCCCGTCACAATGAGCTGTTTGTTCGTTTTTTCCCTCGCAGTTGGTTCATCCACCGCCCGGCAGTCAGCCGCGGTCGTTATCACAACCGCCAAGACAAGCACGCATTTAATGGCTTTCATATTTGCAGCCCTCTTATTATTGTCTAATATTACCTATACACATTTGCTCCATACAAACTACTACGCTGATTATAGCTGATTGGTTGACAGTCCACGGCTAAAAATGGCGGGAAAAAGCTGAAAATATCGCACAAAGACGGCTAATTGCTCAGCCTCCAGCCATAATTTGTTGAGTTATTGTCTTTCAATTGTTGACAAAAGCAGTTTTTTTTTATATTATGATAGTTTAGAGACGGGCTGTGAAAAAACCATTTTTTTTTCACAAAAGGAAGGTTATGGACTCGCAGAAAGATAGCTTCTTACAGCGATTCAAATGGCATATTGTTGTTATTTGTGCTGCATTAGTAATCGTTGTTCTACTTACGATGTTCACTGACATCTTCCGGGCAGAAGAAACAAATCTGCTGCGTCAGCTCGTATTGATGCTTGGCGGCCTGGTGCTCCTCAGCGCCTTTCTGGCAATGCTCTCGAAGTTATTTAACATACTTGAAATGCTTCGAGACAACTCCACAAAGCTTGAAGAAGTGACCGGAGCTCTGGAAATGATCCATGCAGGACTGACGCAAATCAATCACAGCACCCGTATCAGCGAAACAGCAAAGGCGATTGCATTCCGAGATGCGGACAGACAATCTTTGCGTGAGGCCGTTCTTGAGAAGCTCCAGCAGCAGGATTTTGATGCCGCTCAGCAAATAATTGATGAAATTGCCAGGCGCCCCGAATATCAGGAACTGGCTGAGCAACTGAGAACACAGGTGGAACAATACCATACTGCGACCGACCAGGAACGTACAAATCAGGCGACAGCACATATCGAAAAGCTGTTCAATAATTGTCATTGGGCCAGGGCAAGTGCCCAGATTGAAGGACTGATTAAAGCCCATCCGGATAATGAACAGATAAAGTCAATGCGACAAATCCTGCTTGATAAAAAGCAGGAGCGCAAAAAAATACTCTTAGCTGCCTGGGACGATGCGGTAAGAGGCCAGGAAACCGACCGCAGCCTGGATATTCTAAAAGAGCTTGACCTCTACCTTACCCCCAATGAAGGATTAGCCCTGCAGGAGGCAGCCAGGGACGTCTTCCGGACAAAACTGCACAACCTCGGCGTGCAATTCTCCATCGCTGTTACTGAAAAGCAGTGGACCAGCGCACTCAACATCGGCCAGCATATTATCAAAGATTTTCCGAACAGCAGAATGTCTGAGGAAATCCACGGAAAACTGGACGTGTTAAAACGAAACGTTCAGATGTAGAACAGCTAAAAGGACCTGATTTTCATATTGTTGAAAAATCGAACAACGATTGGGTCTTAATCATTGTTACCTGGTCCGGATAAGCAGCGAAGGTGTGAATGTGCAATTCAGCTTGTCGGGCCTCGAAATCAACATAGCAGAAGGGCTGGAGCTTACCGATTTCCAGCTCCGGGAATTTTACAAACACGCCTCGATTTCTCGCGAAGCGCTCAAGGTCGGTATGGCTCTGCCGATACAAACCGGGACTCATCTTCTCAACCTGAAAATCGGTCATATAACTTACACCTCGGCTCAAAGTGCATTTATGAGTCCTTGGGCCCCGGAATTGAAACCGTTCAATCAATCCTCGAGATGGGAGCATCTGGCCGGGTATGCTTACCACCTCGGCAAGGCAGATGTCACCGGCAAAGACGCTGACAACATGGGTGCATCCTGTAATCCAGATAATGGCCTCGTACTTTTCGGTATTTAATTTTCGGCTGGCATAAATCTGGAAAAGCTCCGGATGTAGAGGTCTTTGAAACAGGCTGAACATCAATTCTTCAACAGCTACATTGATTTGCGGTGATTCCATCACAAAAATCCAGACACAAATACCGACTTCCAATCTTCTAATTATATGATATTATACAATAATCAGCGCATCTATTCAAGACTAATATCAGTACTGATAAGGCCGATATTGGCACTTATAGGACGATTGTGTTGCAAGCTCCCCAACCTAAAAGACTAACAGCATTAAAGTTTTTTCAAAAAAAGTTAAAAAATCAAGCAAACTTTCGACTCTTATTGTTAGAAAAAGCGAATGTTGATGAAGACTGCAATAATATTGTAAAAGGCGTGAGTTCCGGCTGTAATCCCAAAACCGCGAATTGCAAAAAGGATTGCGAAATAGATACCTGCGATTGTCCGAAAAGAAAACTCCGCCAAATTAAACGGGTCTGTTGGATTTGGTTCCCCGCTGAAAAAATCTATATGGTGATGTGCGCTGAACAATGTTGCTGAGATAAGAACCGATAATATAATTGAGTTTTTGTGGTCCAGCCGCAGAGCGTCCTCAAAGAGCATCATCAAAACACATATCAAAATCAAGCGAAAAACAAGCTCTTCGTAAATCCCGGCTCCTATTCCGGTAACGATATTGGCGACCCAGTATTTCCAGTCACTCTTGTTGCCACCATCGCCCACATTTGTTGACGAACTATCAACTGTCACCGCAGAACAACTCGTGATAGCTGTGTCCTGCATTCTTGTTGAAGTTCTATCAAAGCAGTCAACACCGCTTTGGGTTTGGCCCAAAGTATTAATAAACAAGACGAAAACAACCAGCGGTACCGCAAGCAAAACACATTCAACAGCCATTCGCCAAATATCGCCAAACCAGAAACGCCATCGTTTCCCAGATACCAATTGCAGTGCTATCAGAATCACCACAACCGCCAGAGGGGGCGCCACCCACGCAAACTTGCCGCCGAAACCTAACGACTCCAGCAGGTTCTGCAGCCAAACAAATGCTACTACACGAATCTGCGATTGGTTCAGAATGTCGGTATTAATGCAAAAAGTGCCCACCTCGTAGAATATAATGAACGGCAGCAGAAAAACCATAGCATAAATCGGCCGAGACGTTCTCTCCAGATAAGAATCTTTTGCAAAGTTAAACAACTGGCTCGTGCTGTACTTGTACTTGTCTTTCATTCTGTAAGCTGTTTATGACTTTTACCGTTTTAATGTTTTAGTTTTTTCATGCCCTTGGTAGCTGTTTCTCAATTTCCACTACTGAATTTTTGCAGAGTTTACTTGAAATAAGCCGAAAATACAATAGTTAAACACAGCAAGTACCGAAGATGTAAAAGCAAGTTAAATGTTGTATAATGACCTCTGAGGCATTAACTGAGATTTATCGATTGATTTATGATGCGTTCGGGCCTCAGCACTGGTGGCCGGGCGAAACCCGGTTCGAGATAATCACCGGCGCAATACTCACTCAGAATACAAGCTGGGCCAATGTCGAAAAAGCAATAACAAATCTGAAATCCGCCGACCGTTTGACGCCGGAAAAACTCCATCATCTTGACCCGGCACAACTCGCTGAGCTTATCCGGCCGGCCGGTTATTATAATATAAAAGCCAAACGGCTCAAAAACTTCATAAACTGGCTCTTTGACAATTACGATGGCAAATTGGCGAACCTTGAAAGCATTGATACCGAACAACTAAGGGCCGAGCTTTTGGCGATAAAGGGCGTCGGTCGTGAAACCGCTGACTCGATTTTACTTTATGCCTTCGACAGGCCCATTTTCGTTGTGGACGCCTATACCGCCCGAATTGTTTTCCGGCACGGACTAATCGGGCCGGACGCCAATTACGAACAGTTACGAGAATTGTTTGAGTCGTCTCTGCCGCAGGATACACAGCTTTTCAATGAGTACCACGCATTGCTGGTTAGAGTGGGTAAAGAATTCTGCAGGCCAAAAGCCAGATGTCCTGATTGCCCTCTGGATAAATTACCGCATACGCTTGATGCCGAATATTTTTAAACTTTCTCGCGCTGACAGAAATGGTAATAGTGGTTTGTTGCAGCTCAATTGATGGGTGCCATTGCTGAGAACCATCGTCACCCCGAGCAAGGTCGAGGGGTCTATTAAAACAGATTCCTCGACTCCGCTGCGCTGCGCTCGGAATGACAGTTCATCATTTTACGTGCGACAGGGCACTAAAGCACTTTTTGTCCGGGTTTTACTCCGGTGTCGGCTGAAAGCATGAAGATGTCTTTTCCGCCGGTGCCGGCTGCCAGAATCATACCTTCGGACAGGCCGAACCTCATCTGTCTGGGCTTGAGATTGGCAAAATAGATTACGATTTTGCCGGTCAGCTCCTCCGGCTTATAGGCCGTGGCTATGGCGGCAAGAACGCTCTTTTCCGGCCCACCTACATCCAAATCAAGACGCAGCAGCTTATCGGCACCTTCGACCGCCTCTGCCTTTATAACTTTTGCGATTCGCATGTCAATTTTCGCGAAATCTTCAATTGTGCATTCCGGCTTGAACGGCTCGGTTGGTTCTGCTGCCGTTGGCTGCTGACTTTGAGTCTGGTTTCCCGCAAGGCGGGGGCCTTCCTTACTTTCTTCTATCATCGCATTCACCTGTTCTTCATCAATTCTTTCGACTAATCGTTCAAAATCGTTTATCTTATGACTTTCCAGCACCGTATCGAGGTCTTCAAAACTTAATTTATCGACATTAAGAAATTTTTCGACTTTCTCAGCGTATTTGGGCAGGATGGGTTTGAGGTAAATCGTCAGAATGCGAACGGCATTTATTACGGCAGTTAAGGTCGTTCGCGTTTTTTCCAAATCAGTTTTTATCGTCACCCACGGCTGGTTCTGTTCGACATATCGGTTTGCCTCGTCGGCCAGGGCGGTAATTGTTCGGACAGCGGCAGCAAATTTAAGGTTCTCATAGTCCCCTATAATCCGGTCTTTTGCAGCGGTGAGCTTATTGATTAACTCGGTGCCCCGGTCGTCTAATCGGCCAAGTCGGCCGTCAAGTTTTTTTGTCAGCATCGGGCCTGAGCGGGAAGCCAGGTTTGCGAATTTGCCGACCAAATTGGAATTCGTTTTGTTTATGAAATCCTCAATTCTCAAATCTATATCTTCGATGTTGTCGTTCAGCTTGCTTGCGTAGTAGTATCGCAAGTATTCCGGGTTTAGGTGTTTAACGTAGGTGCTTGCCTTAATAAATGTTCCTCGTGATTTGCTCATTTTTTCGCCGTTCACGGTCAAAAAGCCGTGTACGAAGAGCTTGTTGGCGGTACGAAATCCGGCCCCTATCAGCGTTGCCGGGAAAAACAGCGCATGGAAATACATAATGTCCTTGCCGATGAAGTGATAAAGCTCGTAATCATTGCTGCTTGCTCCCGGAGAGCTGGTGCCCGGCCAGAGATTATCAAAATCGATGTTGTTTTTATCACAGTAGTTTTTGGCTGAAGCCATATATCCAATAGGCGCATCCAGCCAGACATAGAAGAATTTATTTTCCTCTCCGGGTATTTTGAACCCGAAATATGGGCCGTCGCGAGATATGTCCCAGTCCTTCAAGCCCGCTTTGAACCATTCGTCGAGTTTGTTTGCTACTGATTTTTGTGTATGTCCGCCGGCGATAAGGTCTTTGAGCTGTTGTTCGTAATCAGCGAGTTTGAAAAAATAGTGCCTGGATATTTGCAGAATCGGTTTTGCCCGGCAGGTTGAACAATAAGGATTTATCATATCCGCTGGTTGATAGGTTGTGCTGCAAACTTCACACGAATCACCATACTGGTTCTCGGCTTTGCACCGTGGGCAGGTGCCGCGGACAAATCTGTCCGGCAGTGACATTTTGCAATTTTCGCAGTAGGTCTGCTCCACCTCTCGTGTAACGATTGAGCCGGCTTCGTTTAAGCGAGTGAAAATAAGCTCGCTGAAATATTTATTCTCAGGCGAGTGGGTCGAGTAATAATTGTCGAATTCGATGTAAAAACGGTCGAAATCTGCTTTGTGCTCTTTGTGCATCTGCTCGATTAACTGCTCAGGGCTTATGCCGGCAGCGCGGGCACTTATCATAATGGGCGTGCCGTGAGTGTCATCGGCGCAAAAGTATAGACACTCGTTGCCGCACATCTTCTGGAAGCGCACCCAGATATCGGTCTGAAGATATTCAACCAAATGTCCTATATGTATCGGGCCGTTCGCATAGGGCAAAGCTGAGGTTACGACGATTTTGCGAGGCATATTTCTTCCTTGACGATTATTGCTCTTCAATGTCCTTATTGTCTTGCTTGTTGTTTTTTGGGGTATTGTCTTGTTCTTCTTTTGTTGTTTTAGAGGCAGAAATTATCTCAATCTCATCGACAGGGACAGCGACCTTTTCTCCACTTTCGTATTCGACCACGACGAGCTGCGTCAATATCTGGGTATCCACGACTTTGCCCTGGCCGTGTTTGGTCTTTACTTTGGCATTCTTTTTTGGCAGTCGTTTGTTAAGCTCGGTGTAAGTTTCGTCTTCATACCGCAGGCAGCACTTTAATCTGCCACAATACCCGGAGATTTTGGCGGGGTCGAGAGTCGCCTTTTGCATCTTGGCCATTCGCATATTGACCGGCTTTAAGAGCTTAAGAAATCTTTGGCAGCAGCATTGCTGTCCGCAGCTCTCTACATCGCCGAACAGTTTAGCTTCGTCGCGCGAGCCGATTTGGCGCATTTCGATTCTTGTCTGGTATTCCTGGGCGACTCTTTTTACCAGCTCGCGAAAATCCACTCGTCCGTCTGACATAAAGTAAAAGATGATGCGCTCCCCGCCGAATACGTGCTCTACATCGACTATTTTCATGGGCAGATCCATCTCTTTGACGAAATGCCTGCAGCATTCCATCTCCTCTTTTGCGATTTTCTGCAGATGCCGTTCTTCGCTTACATCGGCAGTGGTTGCGTAACGAATGAATTTGCCGGCCTTGCCGGGGGAGAATTCAATATCGCTGTTCTCGAAATATTCCAGTATTTGCTCTTCGCTTAATCTAAGCTGACCACCCTTGTAGGCGGTAAGCTGGCCCACGAGGTAACCTAATTCAAGACCTCTGTCGGTTTTTATTACGACGCGGGGTTTGATTTTGGATATTTTAGTTTCGCGGTGCTCGAAGAAGCCGAGAGTGCTCATCCGACCATAGCTAACCAGCATATACTTTTTATGTTTTGCCTGTCTCGGCCTTGTTTCTAAGGTTTTTGACATCCGGATTATCCTGATTAATACCGGTGTTAAGTTATACCATCACCCTGTCAATTTTGATTTTGCCAGTCAAAACCTGCGGTGAAACCGCAGGCTAAATATTTCCATTTATTTAGCCCCACGTTTCACGTGGGGTTCCCTGACTATAATTAAACCGTCATTCTATCAGACTCGACGAGATTTAACAATAGCTTCTCGAAAATAAGCTTTTCATTGACGCTGGACTCGATCCAGTGCAGCACCTTGTAGCAGCCGGAGATTTTTTCCGCTGAGAGCTCGGCATCGAACCGGCCGGCCAACTTTTTTATCTGCTCTTTTTGGTCGACATTGATAACCTCTTTCGCCGGTGATACATTCAGATTCATCGCATCGTACAGGGCTGATATGACGATTCGGACAAGGGTCTTTGCCGCTCTTCGATTGATGTCGGTTTTACTGGTGGCCTTGTCAAGGTTCGTCCAGACGCCGGCGATTTCTTTACTTTTTTCCAGAAGCTTTTGAGCCAGGCTCAGGGCATCGGCAATTTCATAGTCGGCCAAGGAGTTTACCAGCCCTTTTTTGGTTTCGTAAAGGTTTGCCTCGGCCAGCTCAAGTTCCGCCCACTGTTGAGCTGTCCCTAAACTGCCCTGAGCCAGACGTGCAAAGTATCGGGCCTTCTTTTCTTCGATGTCCATCTGTTGCAATCTTTCGATTATCCGCTCTTCGGCTATGGGGCCGAACCGGATTATCTGAGACCTCGATTTCGTTGTGGGCAGAAGCTTTTCCAGACGGGTGCACAGCAAAATAATGGAGCAGTATTCGGGCGGCTCTTCCAGGACTTTTAATAGAGCATTCTGCGAGGCGGCATTTAACCTTTCAGCTTCGCTGAGGACAAAGACCTTTCTTTGCGAAAGAGTCGGCCTGGTCGATACCTTTGCAATCAGAAACTCTCGAATGACATCTATCGGCAAATCCACGGGTG
>Ga0209979_1004802_pt1 | contig 11007 bp, 7 predicted proteins | sample AnhtaG_FD_183114 | JGI IMG/M metagenome (GOLD analysis project Ga0209979, IMG submission 183114) | Deep subsurface microbial communities from Anholt, Denmark to uncover new lineages of life (NeLLi) - Anholt_01485 metaG (SPAdes) (version 2) | ecosystem: Environmental > Aquatic > Marine > Oceanic >...
TCGCGCGCATCGCCATGCGGGTGCGCTCACCTATTATCCGGGGGCCGTTCACGTAAGAGCCGAACTCCGCCAGCTTGGAGATTCGCGAATACATGCCGGCGATGCCGAATCTCTTGATCAAATCGACGATCAGATCCAGCTGGTGGACGCACTCCAGGTAAGCGTTCTCCGGAGGCAGTCCCTGCCCCACCAGGGTTTCGAAGCCGGCCTTGAGCAGTTCCGCCAGCCCGCCACAGAGGACTGCCTGTTCTCCGAAGAGATCTCCCAGGGCCTCGTGTTCGAAGGTTGTCTCCAGCACGCCGGTGCGGGTGAGCCCTATCCCCTTAGCGTATGCCAGGGCCTTCTGGAGGGCTTTCCCGGTCCTGTTCTCATACACCCCCACGAATCCTGAGACCCCCAGCCCGGCTTGAAACCTCTTTCGCATCACCTCGCCGGGACCGTGAGGAGCAACTAAGATGACGTCAACGTGGTCGGGAGGCTCGACCAGCTTGAAGTGGACCGAGAAGGCGTGAGCGAAAATCAGACACTTCCCCTCCTTCAGGTTTTTCCTGACCTCTTCTTGGTAGACATCTTTTTGGACCTGGTCGGGGATTAGAAAGCTTATCAGTTCGGCCCGCGAGCAACTCTCAGAGAGGCTCTGGACCTCAAATCCGAGCTGTTCTGCCTTTTTCCTGGAGGGGCTTTTGGGGCGAAGCCCGATTGTGACCTCCAATCCCGAATCCCTCAGGTTCAGCGCTTGAGCCTTTCCCTGACTGCCGAAGCCGAGAATGGCGATTCTTTTCCCGCTCAACAAGTCGAGGTTGGCATCCTCATCGCGATATACCTTCAAGTTGACACTCCGTTCATTTACAGGCTTAGCCGAAACGTCTCTTCAGTACGTATAGAGCACGAAAGGTCAGATGCCTGGAGGCTTCTCCCTTCCTCTCAATGTCCGCCAACATGCGGCCGTTCATGCTGTATTCCATCTTCCATCTCCCCAGGTGGTCCTGCTTGGAGAGGATATAATCGACCGCCTTAGTCAGACGTCGATCTTTGGCGTAACCTGCCTTGGCCAAGATATAGCCGGTCTCCAGAATGTCGGAGTGCCAGGGGCGAGGGAAGCCAAATTTGAACCAGAGATTGGATCTCTTCCCAGTCCGGGGATAGGCGGCAGTGGAGAGGTCGTACCTCAGGAGAAAATCGGCACAATAGGCCATCGCCTCCTTCATCGATTTGGTTCGATTGCGAGGCGGGACCTCCACGAATGCGGACAGGATTTTTTCTGCCCCCCAGGGACAGGTCAGGTGGTTCCGATAGCGACAGGACAGCTCCTTTTCGAATATTCGGTCGCAGACGAACTGGAAGGCCCTTTTAATCCTCTCGTCATGGTGATATCCCAAAAGGACCAGGCCCCTCAGAGCCACCCCCATGTAGCAGAAAAGGTAATTGCAGAAGGACTTCCCGTTCAACCCGGTTTTGCTGTCTTGAGGAAACATCTCTTTCAATATCAGATTGGCCGCCTTTTTGATTTTCCGGTTCCCCTCGTCGGCTCCCAGCTCTGCAAGAAAAATCAGTTGCCATATAGTTGAGCGACTGGCGGGACCGAAGCTATCGGGATTCCCCTCCCATCCACCCTCTTCGTTTTGCAGGGAGAGGATTTTTCTCACCTCCGGAGAGCGCATTATCGCCTTCTTGGCGGAGACCACCTCCAGGAAGTCCTTTCTCGAACCGCAAAAGTGAAGCAGCGTAAGATATCTTGCGGAGGGGTTATCCTTTTGCAGAAGCCACTCGCGGGGGTCAGCCTGCAATTTCTTCAGATAGTCACTCATCTTGGTTCCTTTGAAAGTCGAGAGGTCCCATCGCAGGTGTGCATGAGCTCCCTGGGTAAAGAAATCTGCCTTGCCACTATTGTCAAGCAGGTTTTGCACAGGTTCCCCAGCAACTCGAAGAAAACTTGAGGCTTATGGATTTGTGGTCAGCCCCGGGGTTTCTCGAAAACGTTTACGAGACCTTTTTACCTTTGACAACTAATTCGAAACCCCTTAGGTTAGCGTTAGCTCCCTTGAAGAAGGGGACTCTCAAGATGGACAAGAAAGTTGACAGCAACAAAGGTCTCAAATTCTCAAGAAGAGTCCAAGACTTCCAGGAATATAGCTTCTCAGAATTGCGGGAGAAGAAGAAGAAACTCTTGCTCTCCGGGAAGAGAATCATAGACCTCGGCGCTGGCGACCCGGACTTGACTCCCGATCCGCAGCTGCTGGCGTCTTTGGGAAGAGAGATCGAGAGACAGGAGAGCCATCGCCACCCCCCCTATGACGGTCTGCCTCAGTTGAAGAAGAAGATCGCAGATTGGTATGAGCTTCGCTTCGGCCTTAAACTGGATCCCGAAGAGGACGTCCTGGTCACCTCCGGGAGTAAAGAGGGCTTGTCGCTTTCGCCCCTGGCATTTCTGGAGCCGGGGGAGGAAGTCTTGATCCCGGAGCTTGCCTATCCGGTTTACGAGGCTGCGACAATCATAGCCGGTGGGGTTCCTCTGAAGGTACCCATGAGAGAGGGTGACTATCTCTTAGATTTTTCGAAGGTCAAAGTGAGTGAAAAGACCCGCTTGCTGTATATGAATTACCCTCACAATCCCACCGGCGCGGTCACAAGTCTCGACTTTTTCTCCGAGGTGGTAGAATTCGCTCGCCGAAATCAGCTGATCATCCTGAGCGATATGGCTTATTCCGAAATCACTTACGACGGGTACGTTGCCCCGAGTATTATGCAGGTTCCAGAAGCCAAAGAGCAGACTCTGGAGTTCTTCTCTTTCTCCAAGACATTTTCGGCTTCCGGTTGGAGGCTGGGATTCGTTTGCGGAGACAGGAGACTCCTGAGGGCGCTTAAGACCATAAAAGACCGCATAAGCTCTGGGGTCTTCATCGCGGTGCAGTGGGCGGGAGTTAAGGCGTTACATTCATATCCGGCGCCAACTAAAAGGGCGGTAAAGACATACGAGAGACGGAGAGATTCCTTAATCGCAGCCCTGACGGAGGCGGGATGGCAACTGAATGTCCCCTTAGGAACCATATTTGTCTGGGCGAAAAACCCCTGGGGAGCCACCGGAGGTGATATTTCCGAAGTGCTACTGGAAAGATTCTCAATTCTGACCACCCCGGGTGAAAATTTCGGGGAGAAGGGCAAAGAATATGTAAGATTCTCGCTGACTGCCTCCGAAAAAGATATTAGGGAGGCGGTGGAGAGGATCAAAAAGTTCGAATATGGATAGAAAGGTGCGGACGAGACTCAGAGTAGGCTGTTACGTTTTCATCGCTGTGGCTCTATTGACAACTCTGTACTGCAGTCGGGGTGAGATCATCTCATATTCCGGGCAGCAATATCAGTTCAATATCGATGCTGTGGTCGTGTGGGATATGAATTCAGGCGAAGGTCTGGTTCGAGTGACGGTCATGGAGGATTCATCTCCTCTTGCCGGGGCGCAGGTGAAGATTAACCTCAATTCTGTCGCCGAAAGTGATACCGGAGAGTATTCTTCCGATGACCCTTCCTATTTGAAGTTGAATGATTCCAACAAGCTCAGCGTGATCTACACTCCCCACAATCTCAACGCCCAGATCGAGTTTGATCTGCCGGACACTTTTCGGATTACTGCTCTTCCCCAGCGTTTGAATCCGGGAGGGGAAAGTCGGGTTGTTTATTGGAAAGCCTCGCAGAAAGGGGATGGTTATTTTGTGAGCGTCATCGGGCGGAATGCCACCTCGACGGGGGCAATCCCGTATAGCTCCACAGTCGAGTACCAGCAGACCCAATTTACCATCCCCCCGGATGCCTTCAGGGATCGTCTCTCCGAGCTCAAAGCCGACATCTATCTAGTCCACGTGGTTGCATACTCAGACGGTTTCATACCCTATGAGGGGATGCCGTTCACACTACCCGAGGGACTGCCGGAGGCGAGCCTGACCGGTGCTAACGGCAGCTTCGGCTGTGGGGTGGTTGCCCCCTACGATTCCATCATCGTGCCCCAAGGCGACTGAAATCTCAGCAAACAGCAAACAGTAGACAGGGGACAGGAGACAGGAGACAGGGGACTGTCTGTGACTTGTGAGCTCCGACTTCGGTCCGCAAAGCGGCGAATTCATACCCGCCATTCCCCGGTCTATATCCCATCAACCAGCCAGGGTCGGATAAATTCCGACCCCTACGGATTGATTTTTGGCAAACAGCGGACAGCAGACTGCGGAAAGCAGTCTGCTGCTGGTAGATAGTAAATAGTAAATGGTGAATGGCAGAAAAGGAGGCCGGGTCAACCTCCCGGCGTTGAGTAGTCAACTGCGAGGTGTGTCACTCGATTTCTTCTGCATCTCGAGGAATTCGTGTTTTAGAATACCCATCAGGATGACATCATGGTAATGGTCATTGAGATAGAAGCCCTCCCTTAAGACTCCGTCCTTTTTGCACCCACACTTCTCATAGCAGCGGATCGCAGCCTTGTTGTAGTCGAAGACCCGCAGGTAAACCTTGTGCATGTTGAGGCGATTGAAAGCCCAGTCCAATGCCACCATGACGGCGTCGGTGCCGTAGCCTTTGTCCCAGTGCTCCTTCTTTCCGATGACAATCCCGAATTCGAGGTTACGGTTCTTCCAGTCGATCTTCATGAAGCCGAGCCCGCCTATGTACTCCCCCTCTTTGGTTTCTATGGCGAAGACCTTGCGGTCACCCTCGTTCATTACCGCTTTCTCAAGCCACTCCGCCTCCTGGCCCCTTGACATGGGAAAAGGAAAGGAGTCCAGGGTTCGGGTGACCTCGGGATCGTTGACCCAGCTCATGACGTTGTCCAGATCTTCTCTCTCGTAAGCCCTCAATCTCACAAGCTTACCTTCCATATTCACTCCTTTCCGGCGAAGAGCTCATTAGTTTCGCTCACAATTTACGTTTTCCGACTGCAGAGTCAAAGGAAACCTCAGCAGTAAACAGTGGAGGCCGTTGACATCCCCGACCAATAGAATATCTTGGGAGAGGTTGGTGAAATCCAGTGGCTAGAGGTCAGTCCCCATAGAGGAGTTATCCATGGCAGAGAACATACTTGAACTCATGGATTTGAATCACCCTCAGTTGAGTGAACTCAAGAGGGAAAGGGCGGTCATTTTCATCCCCATCAGCCCGATTGAGGAGCATGGTCCCCATCTGCCCCTGGGGGTGGATGCCTTCAACGCCCGTTTCTTCGCCGGGGAATTAGCGGAGAGACTGACCGAAAAAAGACCGGATTGGACTGTGGTCTTAACTCCACTCCTGCCTTTAGGAACAAACGTCTTCACATACATCGGCTCCATCCATATCCGCCAGAGAGCCATGAGAGATGTGGTGACGGATTTCGCTTCCTCCCTTGCCAGATACGGATTCTCCTATTTTGTGGTTTTCAGTTTCCACGGGGGACCGGGTCACATCGTCGCCCTGGAGGAGGCCTCTCGGAAGGTATCGAAGAGATTCGGAGTGAAAATGATATCGCTGACCGGAGGCTTAGCATACACCTTTCTGACCGGTGGCTTCACCCCGGAGATCGAGAGATACCTTTCAAAGCCTCTCACGCAAGAGGAGAGAGAGCTTTTCAAGAAGGATATTCACGCCGGTTGGTGGGAAACTGCCATGATGCTCAAAACGAAATCTCATCTTGTTGATGAGAGCTACAAGGAGTTGGGACCGGTAGAGATTGACATTCGCAACATCAGGTCAGATTCTGCCGAGAGCGCCGGGGAGGGGCTTGGGTATCTGGGGGCGCCGCACAAAGCCACAAAGGAATTTGCCGAAGCCTCCATCGAGGCGTTGTGCAATGTGGGATTGAGCTTAATCGAGAGGTTGCTCGATGGTCAGGATATAAGTAAGGAGACATCCTCCAAGTTTTACCGGATGCCGATCTTCAGAACCGATTTCAAGAGGTATCTGTACACCACACTGGTGGCGAGCCTCTTGATAGCCGCAATTATCTTGTGGACGCTCTTATCCTGAGGGAATAGAAGAGGGGTGGGCCAGGACGGATATTAGAAGTCAGCGGAGTTAATTGATCTTTCCCACGAAATTCAGTACTTTCTTGGTGACCTCGCACGAGGAAAGACTACCGATCACCAATCATTTAAGGGACGATGAATCACGCGACTTGGTCAAGGTCTACCTGTTATCGGGTTGAGTTGCAGCAGCTTTTTTCGGGGCCGCAACTTTTCTGGTTACCCTTTTCGCTTTTTTCGAGGCGGCCGTTTTCTTCACTGAGACTTTTCTCTTCGCCGCCCTCTTGGGGGCTTTGCCGGCGGCTTCGCCGGCCGTTCGCGCCGTGGAAATAGCGGCCTGCAGATTATAACCACCGGTCTTCCCCTCGATGTCCAGGATCTCCCCGGCGAAGTAGAGTCCTTTGACAAGTTTCGATTCCATGGTGTCGATGTCCACCTGCGAAAGATCTACTCCCCCGGAGGTTACCAGGGCGTCGTGGTAGGAACCGCTCCCGGTGATGTTGAACCTCATATCCTTCACTACTATTAGGAGCGCCTTTTTCTCCAGGCTGGAGAGGGCGAAATAGCCTTTGTAGACCCGGGCCCCGGAGAAGCGACCCACCACCGGAATCATCCTTCCGGGGATGAAGGTGTGCAAGAGATCCCCGACGCTGACGTTCAGACCTTTATCGGCTTCAGCTTTGAACCACTCCTCCAGATGTTCCCGGGGGGTATCGGGTTTGAGGTCCAGGCTGATCTGGACGCTCTTTGACTCCGACAACAGACGATTTATCTTTCCGCTCATTGCCAGAATAGTCGGCCCCGCAATGGCGCCGGAGACAAACTTCACCTTCCCGAAAACTGACTCTTGTCTCTCCTTGTCGACGAAGAAGGTGAGCTTAACTTTCTTGAGGACGGCGCCGGGGAGCTCATTTCCCAGCTTCTCCTGGGTTTTGAGTGGAACCAGTCCGGGGAAGGTGGGGATGATATTGTGTCCGAGTTTCTCGGCGAAAGAGAGCCCGTCGCCGGTGGAGCCGGTCTTCGGCTTGGCTAAGCCGCCAGTGGCCAGGATTACCCGATCGTATTTGGCCTCTAAGTTATGAGCCGCCAAGCCCTGGATCTTCTTTCTGGAGAGGAGCAAATCGTGAACCTTGGTGGATATTCTTACCTCGACGCCTGCTTTCTTCAGCTCCTCCGAGAGGAGGTTCACCAAATCCTCCGGTTTTCCCGTCTCCGGCAGGAAGCGGTCCTCAACGCTTATAGATTTTAGCCCCAGCTTCTCCAAATAGCCGATCCAATCCTGGTTGGAGAAACGGCTCAGCGCCGGGTAGAGGAATTCTCCGCCTCGGGAGAAACCCTCCACCAGTTGCTCGACGTCCCCGCCATGGGTGTAAGGGAAATCTTCCGTCTCCGGCATGAGGAGCCTTTTGCCCAGGATGGGGTTTTTCTCATAGAGTGTCACTTTGGCCCCACACTCGGCGGCGGTGATGGCAGCCATCATACCGGTTACACCTCCGCCGACAACGGCAACCTTAACAGCCATAACGATACTTTCTTTCTGACTTTGGGTTTGAGCTTGCGCCCTACTCGGATGAGAGTATAAACATTCACCGCCTGCAACGCAAACACTTTTTTTAAGATTTTTCCCGTGGAAGGGACGAGGCTCAGCGAGAGATTTTCGCTTCGCTTGCCTCTCAGTATTATCTCGACCTTTCTTGGGCAATGTCGAGCGCCGACCTGAACAAGTGGGCCTCCCTGTTCAATTCCACGTCACCTGAGCGCAGCAGTCGGCCGTTACCATGACTGGACCGGTTTCAATTCTTGACAAAAAAACAAGAAGGATCATATTTGCACCAGGAGGGATATTCCCAGTCCTCTAAGATAAATTCAAGGAGCTGAGTTGAGAAGAACTGCATTCAGCTGGCTTCACATAGGGTGGAGTTGGCTATCGGGGTCTTGTGCGGTGGACTGAGATAAAAAGATCGGCCCAAAAAATACCGGGGGAAGCATTTGAATCCGCCTGCGGCGGATTACACGCCGCGGTACGCTTCTCAGATGTTCCCAATACACAAGTTAAAGTTGAAATGAAAATAGCGGGGGAAGGATTTGAACCTTCGTCCTTCGGGTTATGAGCCCGACGAGCTACCTGACTGCTCCACCCCGCGTTCTTTCGAAGTCCAATATAGATATCGGCCTGACTTTGTCAAGGGATAACGGAGGTAATTTTTTCCGGCGAAACAGAGCTGGAGACTTCTCCGTTTTTCCAGTCGTTCTCTTCGGATTCCCAAGATGATGACGTTCTGTATCGTTGCTCTTTTGAGAATCTCTGGGACGGAGGCCAAAATGGTCTTGACTGTGGGCTGTGGCATCTTTATTTTGCCCTTGGCCTGAGCGGAGAACGGATCTGATTCACCATTTGCGAGTTTGGCCCAGGCCGGTCGCGCCTTTAGCTCAGCTAGGCAGAGCAACTGACTCTTAATCAGTGGGTCGGAGGTTCGATTCCTCCAAGGCGCATTTGAGTCTCCCGAGGTCAGCGAGTTAGGAGCTTGCTGACCTCTGATTCTTTGTGGTGAATGGGTGTGGAATACGCTTGTGGTCTTTGAGAGCTGAAATAATCCATCGTCAGCGTAAATCCTCGCCGCGTGAAAGATCTTGTCGTCGCCAGTTTGACAGCATTTCTGGAATCATTTTCGGATTAGCGATGGTGCATTTCCTGATCATTCGGGTCGATAAGACTCTTGAGGTCGAGAAGTTTAGAAGAGCACCACTGGCGAGCGGAAAAAAGTTGATTTTTCAAAGTGGGGATTTATATTGATGCAACCTGGAAAACTTTAGATACTGACGAGGTTTAAGTCTTGTCCAACAGCGACGACAAATACGGCCGACGGCGTATCAAGAGAAGAGCCCTCATCCCTCCGGCTCCGCCCGAGGCAGAGCAGAGGGAGACACCGACCGTCGAGGAAAAAGAGGCCAGCCCGGGAGAATTCAAATCCCCGGAGCCGCAGCCACAGGCGACACAGCCCCCGACGGAGACATTGACAAGGGAGGTTGCTGAGAGGGAGAAAGCGCCGAGAAGGGAGGTCAAGCCTCAAGCCCCACGTTTCCCCAGAGGGAAGCCGAGGGAAAGAAAGCCGAAAGAACAGCCAGAACGGAAAAGGGTTTCAGGCCCGAGGGGAGTTAGAAGAGAGAAGGTGAAGGTGTCGGTGGTGGTGCCGGCTTACAATGAAGCTGAAAATATCTTCCCCCTGATCGAACAGTTCAACACCATGTTCCGGGAGGTGAGGTTCACCGGTGAGCTGATCTTGGTGGATGACGGCTCCACCGACAGAACTTACCTCAAAGCCAGCCAATGTCAGAACCGTTACCCCTTCCTCAGAGTCCTGGCACACAAAAGGAATCGAGGTTTGACGGCGGCCTTGGAAACCGGTTTCAGCGACGCCAGAGGGGAGATCTTAGTCTTCTATCCGGCAGACTTGCAGTATCGTGCCGATGACATCCCGGCCCTGATTGAGAAAGTCGAGGCTGGACACGACATCGTCACTGGGTGGAGGCAGGGGAAATACGGGCTCAAGAGGTTCGTGTCAGCCATTTATAATTTCTCCTGCAGACTGCTCTTTAACCTCAAGGTTCACGACCTCAATTCTGTCAAGGCTTTCAGGAGAGAGGTCTTCTCTGACATCCCCTTGAGGAGAGATTGGCACCGTTATATCGCGGTCTTGGGAGAGGATAAAGGGTACAGGCTGGGGGAGGTGAAGGTGAGGCTCTATCCCCGAAAACATGGCAAATCGAAATTTGGCACGTCGCGTATACTCGTCGGCTTTTTTGACCTGTTGGCGGTGAAACTGCAGTTGACCTTCCTCAAAAAGCCGATGCTGTATTTCGGGACCGTGGGCAGTGTATTGACCCTTCTGGGGGTTGCAGTGGGACTCTTGGCTCTGTATTTTCGCTTTTTCCTCAATGAGGGTTACCGCCCACTCTTGTATCTGGTGATCCTCTTGGTGTTGGGAGGGCTATCGCTTTTTGTCTTGGGGTTTCTGGCGGAGGCCATCACCTCTCTGCGGGAGGATCTTGAACGCTTGGTAAAGAAATAGCTTGCTCTCACGAAAGGGATTATCGACTTGGGGAGTTTTCAATAGATCCAATCTAAGTTGTCAAGCAGCAGTCGGGACCTCGAAGTCCCGATATTCATACTAGCTTTGAAGGTTTTATTCCTGACTCACAACTACATTAGATACCCGGGCGATCACGCCGGAGGGTTTCTGCATCGGTTGGCAAAGCATCTTCTCGATAAAGGCGCGGAGGTGACAGTGCTTGCTCCCCACTATCCGGGGAGACCCTGTTTTGAAATCATCGACAGGGTCAAAATCTACCGTTTCCGTTATGCTCCGGAGAAGCTTGAGAGGATCGCTTACACCGGAGAGATGGATCGAATGGTGTCAGGGAATCCTGTCAATTTCTTGCTCTTCCTCTCCTTTATACTCTTTTTTGTCTTCAAGGGCGTGCAGTTGACTTTCACAGAGAGGATCGATGTCTTATCGGCACAGTGGTGGGCCCCGGCGGGGCTGGCCAGCTATGTGGTATCGCTTTTGACGGGAAAGAGATTCGTGGTTACCACCCACGGAACCGATGTGCGGTTGCTTTCAAGATCGAAGACGGTGAGATGGATTGCCGGACCGGTTTTTCGAAAGGCAATTTACATCACTGCTGTCTCCAGTTTTCTGAAAGAGGAGCTGCAACGACATCTTTGTCTGGAGGCGGAGAAAATCCAAGTCCTGCCGATGCCACCAGAGGTGGCGAAATTTCAGGTTCGGCCCCTGCCCCAGAACGAAACCAAGGTAATATTGAACATCTCTCACTTCACCCAGCAAAAGAGACTGGATGTTTTCATGGAAGCCTGCTCCAGGCTCAAGGAGAGGGGCCACTGCTTCAAAGCTCTCTGCGTGGGAGGCGGTCCTCTGAGGGAGAAACTGGAGAGGCAGGTTGCAGACTTGAACCTCCAGGATTCTGTCGAGTTAAGAGAGGCTGTCCCCTCAGACGAGGTTGCCTCCCT
>Ga0209979_1004803_pt1 | contig 11003 bp, 9 predicted proteins | sample AnhtaG_FD_183114 | JGI IMG/M metagenome (GOLD analysis project Ga0209979, IMG submission 183114) | Deep subsurface microbial communities from Anholt, Denmark to uncover new lineages of life (NeLLi) - Anholt_01485 metaG (SPAdes) (version 2) | ecosystem: Environmental > Aquatic > Marine > Oceanic >...
GGCAAGGCTCGCCTTAATCTCTTTGGTCTCCAAAACGCTTATGCGTCGAGTGCGTTGGACCGGTATTCCTGAGCGAGCAAGCGCTTTTGCAATAGAGTTACCTACTGAATGCACACGGTAGAGAACGGCCATATCCCTGAAGGAAATATCGCCGGCATTTCCATCACCCGAACGTCCTGTATCAACGGCAAAGTAACTCGACCCACCAATAAGTTCTTCTATGGTCTTTAAAACATTCTCGGCTTCGGAACTTTCAGTAGGCAGCCGATTGATGTCCAGGCACGGGGAACCTGATATCTGGCTCCATAACTCTTGTTTGTTGGTAAGTGCACAGCATGAAATCATATGACTGCTTGCTTTGAGGATAGTATTGGTTGAACGATAACTTCTTGTGAGTGTTACTGTCCGAGCATCAGGATAATCATCTCTAAAACGTGTAAAGTACCTTACATCAGCACCTCTGAATCCATATATAGCCTGATCCGGGTCGCCTATGACAAAAAGATCTTTGCCGCCTGGAGCCAGAAGCCGCAGGAGTCGGTACTGGAGTGCATTCACATCCTGGTATTCATCAACAAAGATATGCTGCCACTGCTGCCTGTATTGTGCAAGTAATTTTTCGTCATTTGCCAGGAGTGAAAGCGGCAGAAGGAGAAGATCAATAAAATCAACGAACCCGTGTCTCTTTTTATACTCAGCGTAGCGTGCGAATACAGAGTCTATTTGTTTGTAAATATGTTCCGGATCAGCAATATAACCTTTGCTCTTTTCAATAAAAGTGATGATACGCTTTTCAAGCGAAGAGAGAGCCGACCTATTGTCTGAATTTTTTGTCTGTTTAACTATGCTAGAAAAGATGTGAACCATATCATCTTCAGAGAGAACCAGCGGCTCTTTTTCCAGTTCAAAAAGGGAAGCGTTTTCAATAATAATTTTAAGGCCCAATTTATGAAAAGTAGTGATTTCCGGCCTTTCTTGTACTTTTTTTCCCAATAATACGCTCTGAATACGCTCTCTCATTTCTCGTGCTGCACGGTTTGAAAAGGCGAGAGCCAGGATCCTCTGGGGTGGAACAGACTTTTCAGTAATGAGCCATATAATTCGCTCAACAAGAGTTCTTGTTTTACCTGTTCCCGGACCAGCTATAACCAGAAGGGGGCCAAAAGAACTTTCAACCGCCTCCCGCTGTGCATCATTAAGCTTCTCAGTGTGCTCATGTTTTTCTTTTGCAGGCTCAGGGCACGGTTTCACATCATCGGGCTTGTGAGGAAAGGATGCTCTTGTCTCTTTTTTTGCCAATGTGTCATCTTCTTTTTCCTGAAGAGGAAAGAAAGTTGTCTGCCCACTGTAGTCATTACGTTCTTTTTTGGTAAAAATCCGGATGGTTCCATATTGGCCGTCAAAGCCGGGAGAAACATGCACTTTGCCATCTCTTACTCTTCTTATTGCCTCGGCCAGGATACTGGAAGTGCATTTTTGAATACTATCAAAGGGCAGGGCAAGAAGTATTGATAATTCTGGACCGAGCAAGCTAAGAATTCTGCGATATTCACCTTGAACTTTCTTGCTCGCCGGCCCGGTACCAATAATTTCTGAAAGTATTTTATCCAGCGAAACAATGCTTTTGTAGGAGAGTGCTGCACTCCTCTTGCGTCCGATTACATGGTCAGCCAATTCAATGACCCGGTACATTACTCCCAGGGTGAGTGGCTTGCCGCATTTGGGACAGATACCATTATATTTTCTACTTTCCTGCGGCGAAAGACAGACACCACATTTTCTATGTCCATCAAAGTGATATTTTCCTTCTTGAGGGAAGAATTCCAGAGTGCCAAGGAAACCTTTCTCCGAGCCAGGCCTCAGTGCATTCATTATGGCATTATAGCTCATCTCACAGTCAAAGAGATTGGCTTCCCTTCCGAGCTTTGGTGCCGAGTGAGCATCGGAATTGCTCACCAGTGTATAACGATCTAATTTTGAGACCATCCAGTTCATTGGAGGGTCAGAAGAAAGACCCGTCTCCAGAGCAAAAATATGGCCAGAGAGATCTCGGTAACATTCTTCAATAGAATCAAATCCCCCCTTGGAGCCGAGAACAGAAAACCATGGCGTCCAGATATGCGCTGGTATCAAGACAGCGTCTTCAGAGATCTGGAGCAAAATTTCAAGCAGGTCTCTTGAGTCAAGGCCAAGTATAGGACGGCCATCGGAGCGTATATTGCCAATATGATCAAGTTTGTTTGCAAATCGTGAAGCTGAATCAAAATCAGGCATACATATAAGGTTATGAACCTTGCGTGTTTTTCCATTGTACTTGTAAATATTGCTGATTTCGCAGGTAATCATAAAACGGGTTAGGCCTAAATCCTGGGATGGCAGTTTAATATTAAGGGAGGGAATATTTTCATTCTTGAGCTTGAAAAGGCCTTTGCCATCGGGAACAAGTTTTTCCTTTATCTGGGCAAGCCATGCCGGATGGGTAAAATCACCTGTACCAATAAGGGAAACACCTTTTAATCTAGCCCATTGATATAGTGTCTCGAAGCATAAACTTTTGGAAGTAGCGCGGGAGTATGGCGAGTGAATGTGAAAGTCAGCTATAAAAAACATACCTAATTCCCTTTTAATCCTTTCTCAATAGCCTCTTTTTGCTTTTTGCTCCTATAGAGCAGAGCGAAGCGGCGGGGATTGCAGTCAGATGCAGCGCCTTGTTATACCTACAAAAGTTTCTCTGCACCAGAATAAACTTCTTCAACTTTCAATACTGCTGCAGCATGACCTGGATGCTCCGTTGGATTCCAACTCTTCATGTCTTCAAAAATCTTACCGTCCTTGTGATATTCAATTGAACCTTTAATTTGAAACGCTTTGTCATCATTAGTAATGAAAAGAAGAGATCCTTTGCTCTTTGCAAGAATATTCTTTTTTGTCTTATTGAAATAGTTATCCGCAACTACTATGGCATCTTCACTAAATTTGCTGATACAGGTAACATAGATAGCATTTGGAATTCCATTTTTATCCACGGTGGTCAATATAACTGGCCCTTTACGACTATTCCATGCTTTACTCACTTTTTCTGGCAATACTGACATTTTTCCTCCTTGGTATAACATATTATTATACATAATTCATCATATACACAGAGTATCAATATGTCAATTGAATTTTATGCTTTGATGTTACTATAACAAAATGATAGACTTAATTACTAAATGAAAATGTTAGTTTTCCAGATGGTAATAATAGTCCGCAAGGTTTTCTTGACCAGATAATGCTTAAGTATTATCATATGTATGATAAAATAAAGGGAAACCATTTTATTAAGGGCTCAGTGATAGATTTACTTGATTTTATTGCACTGTTATGTTATAATTACCTTGATTTTATTACACAAGGAAATGACGTTGGTTAAAAGAATACTTTTTGATGAAATCAAAGAATGGTTTTCGGAAGATAAAATTATTCTTATCAAAGGTGCCAGACGTACGGGAAAAACAACTTTATTAAATGAGATTAAGAGTTATTTAACAGATAACGGCGAGAAAACTATTTACATATCAGTTGATCAGGAGTTGGATAATCCTATTTTTTCTAATCCTAAATATTTTATTAAATATTTAAAGGATCAATATAGCGTCAATGAGCAAGGGAAGACTTATATTCTCCTTGATGAATTTCAATACATTAAAAAAGCAGGTCTCTTCTTGAAGGTAATTTACGATACAGCGCATAAATACTTAAACCTTATAGTCACGGGTTCATCAAGCCTCGAAATATCTAAAAATAGGGAGTTTCTAACAGGAAGAAAAGTAGAGTTTATATTAAATAGATTTTCTTTTGTTGAATATTTATGGGGAGCTTCAGAATATAAATATAATTATTCCTGGAAATTATCCGAAAACATTGAATACTTAAAAGAATTTTATACCTTATATGAAAGTGATTTGAAAACAAATTTTGTAAATTACATTAATTGGGGCGGATATCCTGAAATCTGCCTGCAAAGAAATTTTAAGAAAAGAGAAGTTCTTTTAAAAGAAATTATAAGAACATATATTCAAAAGGATATTGTTGATTTTTTAAATGTTGGAAATATCTCCGCTTTTAATAATCTTATTTCACTTCTATCACATCAAGTAGGAAATCTTTTAAACAAAGCAGAGGTCTCTAATACTCTTGGTATTCATTTCAAAACCCTTGAAAATTATCTGGATATTCTAAAAGGCACTTTTATTTTTTCATTTTTGAGGCCCTTTTATACAAATATTAGAAAAGAATTATCGAAAATGCCTAAAGTGTATGTTGAGGATATGGGTGTTATAAGATACTCGACGGGTAGAAACTTTACAAACTTTAAAATTATTGAAGGTAGTATGGTAGAAAATTTTGTGTATAATCATCTTTCTTTAATCTTTTCTAAAGACAATATTTATTTTTACAGAACCATATCAAAATCAGAAATAGACTTCATTGTTAAAAATAAAGACAAATTGGTCCCCATAGAAGTGAAATTTCAGAAAAGCATTAATGTTCCCGTTTCAATAAAAAATTTCAATAAAAACTATGCTGATAAAGTTGATTATAATATTATAATAACTCTGGATAGACTGGATTTTCAAAACAATACATATTTTATTCCAGTGGTTTTATTCCCCTTTGTAGAATTTGATAAAGAGGTGACTCAAACTTAGAAATATACTTGCAATTTCAAAAACAGAGGTTATTTTCAGGAACAATCAAGATTTGTATTTTAGAGGATAAATAATGGATGTAGTGGGATTGGGAGCTTTGAATGTGGATATGGTTTATGAGGTGGACCTGGCATCATTTGGATTAGAAGCGGGTAGAGAGAGGATAGGAAGTTATGAAGAATTTAAGGGTCTTTTAGAGCTTTTGAAAAATAAAGGGAAACTAAGGACAAAAAGCGGAGGAGGTTCAGCGGCTAATACTATCTATGCCCTGGCTAAGATGGGCTTTTCCTGCGGCTATCTGGGAAAAGTAGGAAAAGACGAGGAGGGAAACTTTTTGCTGGAGGATTTAAACAAAGTAGGGGTAGATACCCATAAGGTCAAACGAGATAAGAAAAGTGGAGTATGCCTTGTTTTGTTAGGTAAAAGTAAAGACAGAAGTATTATAGTCCTTCCTAATGCTAATGACACTCTCGTTTTTCCTGAGCTAGATACTGATTACATCAACGAGGCCGAATTTTTGCATATGAGCTCTTTTTTAGGAAAGATACCCTTTGAAGCTCAGAAACAAATAGCTGGCGAAACTAAAGCTAAAATAAGCTTTAATCCGGGAGAGCCCCATGCCACAAAAGGGTTAAAAGAGCTTACCCCTATTCTAGAACATACTTTTATTCTTTTTCTCTCTCAAAAAGAGGCAGAAATTCTAACGGGCAAAGATTACAAAAAAGGGGCCAGAATGCTGCTCAGCTATGGGATAGAAGTTATCGCTTGCACACTGGGAGAGAAAGGATCCTATCTTTTATCCAGAGAAGAAGAGTTTAAAGTTCCTCCAGAAAAGGTAGAGGCAGTAGATACAACAGGAGCAGGAGATGTTTACGTAGCAGGATTTTTAGCTGGTCTTCTAAAAAAGCTATCTTTATCTGAATGCGCAAGGTTAGCTACCAAAGCAGCCGCCCAAAGCATAAAAGGATATGGACGAGACTCTTATCCGAAGGGTATTTAGTAACATCCTTTATCTGCTCGTTTTTCTTCAATAGGGATCAGAGAGAGGATGTTAACTTATTTTAAACAAAAATTAAGATTTTGATTGAAAATTATTCCTCCTCCTCCCCTTGACATCTCCTGATATTATGATATAATTATATCTAAGATATATTGTTACTTTTATAGCTTAATGAGGCAGATTATGAAGAAAAATGTAAAGAAAAAGAATAAGTTAATTCATATAAGATTACCAGAAAATATTCATAAAAAAGTACGGGTTAAATGTGCCTATGATGATATCTCCATGCAAGATTATATCAAAAATCTCATTTCAGAAGAGGTGGCAGAATACCATATAGAAAACCCCAAGAAGAAAAAGGCTTCTAAAAAATAAAATAGAAAGAGGCATATTGAGATTAAGACTAAAAAACAGCGACATCAATAATGAATACCTTGCTTTAGTACTTAATTCTATAATAGTGCAATTACAAATAGAAAGAGATGTGGGTGGTTCTATTATTAATCACTGGCGCCCAGACCAACTGGAAAAAATAGGGGACGGTTCTATTTTATCGGCAAAATGGCGTTGATAGGTAAATTTCAGGAGCCAACTCTCTCTCTAAAAAATATGACTACAAAATTATCAAGTGAAATACTGGATAGATTTCTAGAACTAATGCAGCAAAATCCCATTGTTGGGAAAAATTTAGCTAAAAAGCTTTATGAATCCATTAGTAACGGAAATTATTCAAAAGATGACATTGAATCTATATTAAAGAAAGAAACAGATAATAATGAAAATACTTAAAATAGAAATAGAAAAAATCAGAGGAATTAAAAAAATAATTCTGGAACCAAAAGGTGAAAGTATGGTGATATTTGGTCCCAATGGTTCTGGAAAAAGTGCAGTTGTAGATGCAATAGATTTTTTGTTAACTGGAAAGATATCGAGATTAGAAGGAGAAGGAACAGACGTTCTTTCTACAAAAAAATATGGTTCGCATATCGATCATAATGTAAAAGAAGCAATCGTAAAAGCTCAAGTTGCGGTTCCAGGGACAAGTGAAGTTATAAATCTAGAGAGAAGAATGAGCACGTCTACAAAATTAATTTTTGATGAGAAATTTAAGGACTTTATATTACCAGCTTTGGAAGTCTCGAGCTTAGGACAACATAAATTATCACGAAGGGAAATTTTAAAATACATAATGGCTACAGCAGGCACAAGAGCTTCAGAAGTACACACGCTTCTTAATTTAGAAATAATCGATAAAATTAGAAAATCGTTAGTTTCTGTCAGCAATTCTTTGGATAAAGAAAGAACGTTCGCCTCAGATTCTTTTGATAAAACAAAAACAGATATAAAGATCCTTCTAGCTTTAAAAGCCTTTTCTGAAGAGAATTGTTTAGATAAAATAAATGAAAATAGAAAAATTTTAAAAGCAGAAGAGATTTCAGAATTAGTACCGACGGAGCTAAAAAAGAATATTACGCAACCAACTGGAAAAGGTGAAGAAGATGTGAAAAATTTGGATTTTTTAAAGCAAGGCATTAAGGCTTTAAAAGATTTAATGGAAGATAAAAATACGCTATTAGAAAAAGAGAGTAGTTTTAAAAATAAGATTAGAGAATTCAATAAAGATTTTAAATTACGCAAGGAAATAGAACATAGAAAACTTATAGAACTGGGGTTGAATCTAATTGACAACAGGAATATTTGTCCATTATGCGAAAAATATTGGGATGCTCAAGAATTAAGAGATTTTCTTACTAACCGTTTAAGCGAGTCTGCTAAAGGAAGCAAAAGAATTGAAGAAATAAAATCAGACTCTAAAAAAGTCAGAATTGAAATTATAAAATATAAAAATCATCTTACCAATATAGAAACATATTATAAACTCATTGATCTTAAAACTTATCAGACCGAAATTGCTTCTGTGATAGAGAAACTAACAACTCTTAGCGATAAACTTTTAAACCCGATTGAGAAATATTCTGAAACAGATTCAACAATTGAAAATTTGTTAAGAAATAAGGAAATCGAAAATTTAAATACAGGAATTGAAGATGGGATATCCGGCTTAAAATACAAAGTTTCACCTGAATTAACTTCTTGGACAATCCTAATAAAATTGGAAGTTTTTTTACAACAATATCAAGGGGCGCTAGTCACTTTTAAAAAAGCAGAAAGGATATCAAAAGAGGCAAATTCAGTTCTCGCATATTTCGAGAAAGCAAGAGATGAAATTTTGCAAAATGTTTTTGATAAAATTAACGATGATTTTTGTTGTCTATATAAAGAATTGCACGGAGATGATGAGAAAGATTTTGAATCAAGTTTTATTCCCAAGAAATCAGAATTATTATTTGAGGTAGATTTTTATAAAAGAGGAAAGTTTCATCCAGGAGCAATGCATAGTGAGGGTCATCAAGATAGTATGGGATTTTGTTTATTTTTGAGCTTAAATAAATTTCTTGCTAAAGACAAACTATCTTTAATAGTTTTAGATGATGTGGTGATGTCAGTTGATGCACAACACCGGAGGAATGTTTGTAAGGCATTATTAAAGCATTTCCCAGAAAAACAATTTATAATCACAACGCACGATAGAATTTGGGCTAATCAGTTAAAAACAGAAAAAGTGGTAAACATTAAAAATATGTTCGAATTTAAATGGTGGTCAATAGAAACAGGTCCAACGACAGGCGAAGAAGAAGATTTTTGGAAAAGTATACAAGAAGATTTAGATAAAAATAATGTACCACAGGCAGCATGGAAATTAAGAAGAAGCGGAGAATGTTTTTTTAATGAAGCTTGTGATTTGTTGAGGGCTTCTGTGGTATTCAAAAATGATGGAAATTGGGAACTAGGAGATTATTTGCCCGCAGCAATAAGTCAATACAAATCATTATTAAGGAAAGCTAAAGAGGTAGCCAATAGTTGGGATAATAGAGTTAAAATTAAAGAGTTAAACGAATTTGAAGAAAAGTTAACAGAGACGGTCAATAGATCTCAACTTGAACAATGGGTTGTTAATCCAAATGTTCATTATAACAACTGGGCTGAATTTCAAGCGAATGATTTTAAACCTGTGGTAGAGGCCTTCCAAGAGCTATTTAACATTTTTGTCTGCAAAAATTGCAAATATATACCCAGTCTTTTATTATCAAAAGATAGAAAGCCCGAATCAGTGAAATGTTATTGTGGAGGGATTAATTGGAATTTGCATCTTAAAGAATAGAATAGTAGATGTTTCTGTTCGTGAAATGTTTCAGACCTTATGGGACTCAGAAAAAAATTAATTTGTTATGACTTTGACTTAAGAACTCCTCAAAAATAAGTACAATGAGAACGGAGGCGGTTCTATTATTAATCACTGGCGCCCAGATCAAATAAAAGAAACAATTATTCCTGTTCTACCTAAACGGATTCAAGATAAACTTGCCGATTTAGTCATAAAATCTTGTAATATAAGAAAAGAAGCAAAAAGTCTATTAGGCCAAGCCAAAAGAAAAGTTGAGGATATGATTGAAGGAGAGATAGATGCAAATTAACCGCCTTAAGCCATTTTCTTTGTACACAATAGGCTATGAGGGTAAAAGCCTTGATGAGTTTGTTAATCAGCTTAAAGATTTCCATATATCTACCCTTGTTGATGTTCGAGAGGTTCCTTTCAGTCGAAAAAAGGGATTTTCTAAAACTCCTTTATCTCAATATCTAAACGAATATGACATTGAATATATACATTTAAAAGAATTAGGCAGTCCCAAACCACTGAGAGAAAAAGTCCGATTGGATGGTGATTATGAATATTTCTTTAGGGAATATTCCAGATATATTAAATCTCAGATAAGAGTTATTGAAAAATTGTATCAAATTATTTTAGACAAAATTTGTTGTATTATGTGTTATGAAAAAGAACCTCGAAATTGCCATCGTTTTATTGTTGCTGAGAAAATAAAAAGGCGAGACGGTAATAGCCTTATGGTTAAACATATAAAAGAAATAACCAGATGAATGGGGAAATAAAGAAAGTTCTGATTACCGTGAAATCCTATCCTAGTCCCAGTAGAAGATATGGTGAAACTGTATGCGTTGCAGGAGTTGACCTTGATAGCGGAAGATGGGTAAGACTTTACCCTATTCCTTTTAGAGATTTAGATAAAAACAAAAAGTTCAAGAAATATAACATAGTTCAGGTTCAGGCGAAGAGACCCAGAGATGACAAAAGGCCCGAGAGCTATAGAGTGGATGTAGATAGTATAAAGATATTAGACTATCTAGATACCAAGAAAGATAAATGGGCTCGGAGAAAAAATATAGTCTTACCGACCGTTGATAACTCAATGTGTGAAATATTAAGAAAAAGAGAGAAAGAGGATAAGTCTTTAGGAGTGTTTAAACCTCGTAATGTTGATTTTGTGTGGATGAAAGCAAGACCAAAAGATCAAGCTGCGAGAGAAGCTTGCTATGCACAACTTAGTTTTTTTGACAGAAAGAAAGATGCAATTGAAATTATCCCTTTCGATTTTCGTTACAAATTCTTTTGTCATAATGAATTTCTATGCCCTGGACACAATTATTCTATCATTGACTGGGAAATAGGACAGGCTTATCGAGATTGGCGACGAAAATATAAAACCCAAGAGTTACTACTAGAGAAAATAAAAGAGAAGTGGCTTACCCGCACGTGCTCTTCTAAAAATGATGTCTATTTCTTTGTAGGCAATATGAAAAGATTTCGTGATAAATTTATGATATTGGGAGTGTTCTATCCACCTAAAAGTAGCAAGTAGAATATTGCAGATAAAAAGTACAATAGAAGACAAAAAATAAAAGATTTATCCGAGAAAAGGAAAGTGACAAACAAAACCTATAAGATTGGTTGGTTTTCCAGTGGAAGAGATGAGGCTGCTCGCAGCCTCTTGAAAGTAGTCTATGATAATATCAGAGAAGGGAAATTACCTAACCTGGAAATCTCCTTTATTTTCAGTAATAGAGTTAAGGGAGAAAACAAGAAAAGCGATTCTTTTTTAAGTCTGGTAGAAGAACTAGGAATTCATCTGGTCTCTTTCTCTTCTCGAGGATTTAGGCCCGAAATGAGAAAAAAGGGACTTGAGGCAAAAGATGCAGGAGACGTTGAATTAATCGAAGATTGGCGTAATCTCTATCATAAGGAAGTAGCAAAAAGAATTGATGAATTCGATGTAGACTTTATCACTCTGGCAGGTTATATGCTCATTATAGGAAAAGATTTATGCCAAAAGTACCCTATGATAAACCTTCATCCAGCTCGCCCTGGTGGCCCCAAGGGCACCTGGCAGGAA
>Ga0209979_1004804_pt1 | contig 11003 bp, 15 predicted proteins | sample AnhtaG_FD_183114 | JGI IMG/M metagenome (GOLD analysis project Ga0209979, IMG submission 183114) | Deep subsurface microbial communities from Anholt, Denmark to uncover new lineages of life (NeLLi) - Anholt_01485 metaG (SPAdes) (version 2) | ecosystem: Environmental > Aquatic > Marine > Oceanic...
CACAGCAGTGGATAGAAACATGGCTGGGTGGAGCTGGGCTAAGGCAGTCTTTTCTGGCTACTATGATTGGGGCGGTAACTTACTTTGCCACCATGACTGAGGCTCCGTTTGTGGATACTCTGATGAGTCTGGGAATGGGCAAAGGTCCCGCCCTGGCTTTATTACTTACTGGACCAGGCATCAGCTTGCCTAACTGGCTGGCTATAGGGAGGGTATTTGGGTTTAAGAAGGCGCTGGTTTATATCCCGACCATCATTATTCTGGGAACCTTTGTTGGCTGGATAGCCGGGTTTATCTTATCTTGAGGAGGAAATAAATGAGATTTAAGGGGGTGCACCATGAAGATCGAGATTTGCGGACCGGGCTGTGTTAGGTGTATTGCTGCTGAAAAGAATGCGAAGAAGGCACTGGAGGACTTGGAGAAAGAAGGAAAGTTCAAACAGAGTGAAGAGGTGATGGTGACAGAGGTAAGGGGCTTCAAGCAGATATCGGATCGAGGAGTTTTCTTCACTCCTGCCGTTATTGTGGACGGAGTAAAAATGGCAGAAGGCAGAATTCCTGAGGTTAAGGAAATCAAGAAGTGGATTGAGGAGAGACTACGTAGATAGGAGGGAAAATGCAAAGGGGGAAACCATGCTGCCCTGCAGTGGCTGCAAGGATGGTAAAGAAGCTGACCTTGCCCGATGGTTTCCAGGTAGGCATTTTGAACTTGGAGAACATTCTCAAGGAGGTTGCCGACCTGAAGCTAGCTGATGATGAGGCTATCAAAAAGGAATTGCTCCAAAGGGTCAAGATTTACAATTATGTGGCATCTGCTGCAGATAATGATTACTCAGAGGCCTTGCTCAGGGAGTATAAACGACAATATGGAAAATCCAAATAAGGAAGTGAACTGATGGCACAAGAAAAACATTGGCAAAAAGGAATGCCAACTCATGAGAACATAATATTTTCCTGCTTTGGAGGGCTGTCGAATACGGGGATAAGCAACGCCCAAGCTTCCTTCATCTCTGGAGCGGAGATAAAGGGAGCGAAAGGACTTATTATAAAGGCTATTTCGGAGGATTGAGCCTAATGCGGTGGACACAGTATCACCAGACTTACGCCAAATAGGGGACACGACTAAAGTTCCTCCGAGCGCTGGAATTTATGCCCGAGTAAAAATGAGAGGTGTGTCATGCTTCTCCGTAACTACAAGATAACCAAGGTTAAGCGCAGTTTCTGCAATCCGGAATGGATTGCAGTAAGAGCTGAGCTTAGCAATGATATCAGTGAGGTTTTTCCTTACCTTAACGCTGTCCTTAAGAATGCAGTATATACCCCCAAAGTGCCAAGCCTTAATTTCAAAATGGAGACAGGGTTTATAAGCCTTATGCCACGGGAGATAAACGTGGGGCAGGTGCTATATGAGGATGATGCGATAAAGATTCTGGATTATGTCCAGGAGTTGATAAATGATACCTGGAAGAGGCGGGAAAGTATCACCCCTCTTTATGAGAGAAAGGGAGAGATAAAGGCGAAGGATATAGTTGATTTTTTGCCCAGGACCAACTGTCGGGAATGCGGCCTCCCCACCTGCTTCGCCTTCGCCGTGGCTATGCTGAGGGGGCAAAAACGCTTGAAGGACTGCTCTGCTTTAAGTGAACCTGAATTCGCTGAAGACAAGGAGGCACTGGTCAGGCTGCTCGGGACAGTCGTTTCGGAGGACGCAGCAAAGTGAAGACAAGATTTCTCCTTGCGAGCAAAAGAGCTCATCGTGAAGGCCATTTTAAAGGAATAAATACAGGGACAGTTAGTATGGTAATCAAGACTCTATATTACCTTCCCTTGGCATGTTTGATTCTGTCTCTAATGGTAGGTTGTACAGCATCGTCTACCGCACCTCCGGCAGCAAATGGTGGGGAGTTATCAACCTACCAGTTGGAAATTGATCTACTTGGTACAAAGAACAAGTTCTTGGTTGACAGCCATGGGAAGCTGAAGACAAAAGTAGAGACATCGTCTGCCGATGGCAGGATTAGCTTGTCTCTAAATGAGGGCACCATCATCCAAGACAAAGACGAGAGGCCTCTCCAGGTTATTGATGTGGCAATTGACCCAAGTCCACCACCTCCACCAGAGGACGCTTATATTGTTGGGACGGTTTATGATTTTAGCCCCGAGGGTGCTAATTTTAATCCCCAAATTAAACTTGCCCTCAGCTACGACCCACTGGAACTACCAGAAGGGGTAAGGGATAAGGACGTATATATTGCCTGTTATCAGGATAATGGGTGGAAGATGCTGGTCTATAAGAAAGTAGATACCGCGAGCCATAGCGTCACTACCCAGATAGATAGCTTCGCTAGATTCGCTGTTCTAGCCCCAAAGGAGCATCCAACTTCGGATGTGTCTTCAGGCCCGGCTGACAGGGTTGAAGTTGTCTACTTTCATCGAACACAGCGCTGCGGTGGCTGCATCTATGCGGAGGATCGCATCCGCTATACGGTGGAAACTTATTTCACGGATGAGTTAGCTAGTGGCAAGGTGACTTTCGAGGTGCTTAATGTAGGGGATAAAGAAAACGCTACCGTTGTCGAGAAATATGGCGCTTTTACCTCGTCCCTGTTTATCAACACTGTAAGAGATGGCACTGACCACATTGAAGAGGTGACAGATATCTGGCTCCTCTTGGGCAACGATGAGGCATTCGTCGGGGTAGTGAGGAGCGAGATCGAGAAAAGCCTCAAAGAGGTAAGCTGATGGATTTAGGCGGCATAGTGCACCAGCTTTCCGAGAGCTTTAATATCCCGGTTCTCTCAGCGCTGTTTTTAGGGTTGCTAACTGCTATTAGCCCCTGTCCTATGGCCACTAACATTGCTGCCGTAGCATACGTTAGCCGCAGAGTGACAGACCGCAAGTACGCTGTCATAACTGGAATACTCTACACGCTGGGACGCATGTTTTCCTACTCTGTCCTTGGCATCCTGATCATCGTGGCTGGCCTTGAGATCCCTGGAGCTGCCTCATTTCTTCAAGATTTTGGCGAGCGAATCTTGGGGCCGCTTCTGATAGTAGTAGGTTTGTTAATGCTAAACATCGGCAGGCTTTCTTTTGGTTTGGGAAGCGGGAAGCTAGCTTCGATAGGGGGAAAGGTCGCTGATTGGGGCATGATAGGCGGCTTCCTGCTGGGTGCTCTTTTTGCCCTGGCCTTTTGCCCTTATAGCGCTGTTCTGTTCTTTGGAGTATTGATACCTTTAGCTCTTAAATCTACCGGTGGCGTGGCACTACCTGCGGTGTTTGCCATTGGCACCGGACTCCCTGTCTTAGTATTTGGCACGCTAATATCCGTTGGCGTGGCTAAGGTTTCCACCTGGCTCAACGCGGTCAACCGCGCTGAGAAAATCATTCGCATTATAGTCTCCATTGTCTTCATAGGGGTGGGAATATATTGTGTGGTGCTCTGGATCCAGGTTTGAGAGCCTAGCAAGGAGAACAGGGCAATGAGACTATCAATGAGGCCTAAACGAAATACTATTTTTCCCGTTATATATTCTAACGGTCGAAGTCATGAAACACTGGAATAGGAGAGATAAACACGTGAACAAAAAGATTTTAGTTATTCTTGCCAGTCTTTTGCTTATCGGGCAGGCATTTTCAGTGGCTCCCGTTCAGGCTCAAGAACAAGAAACAGAAACCGTTTCTATTGGTGAGGTTTCTGATCCTGGTATTCTGCCTGATTCGCCTTTCTACTTTGTGAAGAGTTGGGGAAGGACCATCCGTAGTTTTTTCGCTTTTAATTCCCAGAAAAAGGCTGAGCTGGCGTTGAGATTTGCCAATGAGGATGCTTTAGCAATTAAGGAACTGTGCGACAAAGGGAAATGCCAACTTGCTGAGAAGCACTGTGAAAAATTCCAGGAGCAGTTTCAAAGAGCTGTTCAAAGGATGGAAAGAGTAAGAGAAGAAGGTAAAGATGTCGAGGCATTGATTGAAAAATTAAAAGAAAACCACTTCCGCCAGCAGCAAGTTTTAGCCAGCGTATTAGAAAAGGCACCAGAACAGGCAGAGGAGGGGATTCTTAATGCTATTGAAAATTCATGTTTTGGTTTGGAGAACGCCGTTGAAAGAATTCAGGGAAAGCAAAAACTGGAGCAATTTCGAGAGGAGCTCAATCTTCAATTCAGTAACGTGGGCGAGGAGACTCGAATAAGAATTCAAGAAAGGTTGGAAGCAGGACATCACAAACCAGAAGAAATCTCCGGTGGAGGACCACAGGAACAGAAGCACAATCAGGGAAGAAATTCCACTGAGAAATAGATAGGAGTCCTTTTTAAAAAGCTTAACGCGGAAGGCGAGGTGACTAATTTCTTGATTTTGGTTATACTAGTGCCTTGTACTAACAGCTTTTTAGATTTTTTGGCCCTTTTATGTTAATAGAGTGGAAGGAGTTCGAATGAAATTAGCTTTCTTCAAGCTAAGTAAATGGATAGCTGCTTTTGCTGTCTTGGTCACCGTTATTTTTTTCATAGGCGGCTGTGTCCCAGCTAACCACCTGCCGGTCATCACTAATCTCAAAGCCGAACCAGAGGCGGTTTCTCCTTCAGGGCTTTGTCATGTCGAGTGTATTGCTTCAGATCAGGATGGTGATGAGCTAAGCTACGAGTGGTCGGCTAGGGATGGTGACATAAGTGGGGATGGAGCTGCTGTCAACTGGAGTGCTCCTGAATCTGAAGGTATCTACAACATTACGGTCAAGGTAACCGATGGTAATGGTGGCGAAGTTACTGGTTCTATAACCATCACTGTAAGGGTCAATCATCCACCGACTGTCACCAGCATAATAGCGGATAAGGATTGGGTTACCCCTTTAGGAAGCTGTCATATTAGGTGCAATGCTGAAGACCCCGATGGTGATGAGCTAAGCTACGAGTGGTCAGCCAGTGGAGGTGACATTTCTGGCACGGCTTTGGTTATAACCTGGACTGTTCCTGAGGCAGTGGGCCTTCATAATATCACAGTTGTGGTTACTGATGGCTACGGTGGGGAAGACACAAGAACGCTAACTGTTAGTGTGTCACCTTATCCACCGCCGATTATTGAGAATCTGATTGTTACCGCAACACATAAATACCTAAAGGAATACTCTGGGGGTTATAAAATTGGAAGAAAAACAAGCTGTGACATTGAGTGCGTTGTTCAAGACACGAGCGGCGAACTGGTTTACGAATGGTCATGCGATGATGGCGAGATTTCTGGGGAGGGCTCTATGATTACCTGGACTGCCCCGGATAGGGCAGTTGAAGTTACAGTTACGGTAACAGTGTCCGATGCCGCTGGCAGTATGGTTAGTAAGAGCATGGTTTTCACAGTGGTGGCCTGCTCAACATGTACGTTTGGGTGAAGTTAGGAGGCAAATGGCAACTCTAGCTAAGAGGCACAATCTTCACTTTGCCCCAAATTGCTATCTTGTCGCCCTTGATAATAATTATGCCGTGTAATCCCTCTATTCTTTGAGCCTTCTCGATTGCGTTAGGAATGTCTTCTGCGTCTTTAACCACGTTGCCTATAGCAGTAGCTATGGCATCGGCTAAAGGAGTGGAAGGTGAAAGAGCGATAACGGCATCGGCACTGCCCAGGCTCAGGGAATGCCCTATGGTTGCTGAGGAAGTGCATATGCCTAAGGGCGTTTCCTGTGGCTTAATTTCCAGGGCAATTTTCCCTGTAAAGGGAGATTGGCCGGCATAAATCCCCACTAGTCTCTTCTTCAATATTTTTAGAAAAATATCGCCGCCATTTTCCACAATTATCTCCGGTGAAAAGGGGTGCAAGTCTTTGCCTACGGCTTCAGCAATGGCGCCAGCAACTGCTGCCATGGGACCGACGCCAGCTAACTGCGCTGCCCAGGACATCTCTTTAACGATGGCCGGGGCATCTTTCTCAGCCTGGTAAGGTTCCAATGTGGTTAAGAAGAGAGGGCGATGCTCGATGTATTTCTCAAGAGAGGCACGGTGTTTTAACACGGATTTGAGAGCTTTCTCCTTGAGGTTGCGCTGGGCTCGGATGTATAGGTCTGTCTGCTTTACTACTACATTGAAGGAAATTAGATCGCTATCCTTAATCCAATGGCGATAGGCCTGTGGCTGGTACATAGATTCTTCACTTCCCCTTCATTTCATTCAGGGCTAAAGGCTCAGAAATACAGTCTCATAGCCCTGGGAGGACAAGCCTTGACACATAACCCGCAAACGACGCACTTATTATGGTCAAAGAGCACCCTCCTGGTTTTTGGTTCTAGGGAGAAAGCGATAGTGGGGCAAAGGTTGATACAAGCTCCGCAGTGAGTGCACCTGGCTTCGTCACGGACTACATCTTGGCTTAAGGACTGGATTTTTACTCCCACTTCATTGAGATATTGGATGCCTTTATCGTAGTTTCTCTGGTCACCGCTTAGTTCCATGATTAGCAAGCCCTCTTCTCCGGGCGTTATCGAGGCTTTAAGAATGTTAAATGTGAGATCGAAATCTTTGGCCAGATGGTAAACAACCGGCTGTCCTGTCACACGGGGAGGAAAATGAAGCACTATTCTTCTAGAGATATCCATCTTGTCACTCCGTTATCAAATTCTTTAGCAACTTTGCTTGTCATGCCGAGCCCTTCGCTATCGCTCAGGGTGATAGCTAAACTTACTCCATTAGCGGCCTTTCTTTAAGTGGCTTAAAGGTTATGCCTGATTCTATACCAGGCAAGGGTGCTACCGGCTCAGTGAGCAAAAATTCTCCTTTTTCTATCCAGCCTTTCAAGATATTGGCAATCTCTATTGCCTTAGGATAGCTGGATAAGGATGCCGTGGGCACATCTTTTCCCTGAATGGTTATATGTCCCCTTTTGAGTTCAGCGTAGCTAACCTCTGCTAAAATATCTGGCTTCCTTTGTGGATAGGCTTCAGAGTAGTCCACAATGGGAGCAAAGATAGCAGCATCGCTTACCATAGTATAGCGTAGGATTTCCTCGGATAGTATGGGTATGGGAATGCCTATGCCCACAGTTAGCGTACAGCCGTAGCCAAGCATGCTTGTTCCGACTAACCATTCCGGTTTCATCTGTTTCAGATCACCGATGAGTGCCAAGGTTCCAGCAGGCCCTTTAGGTGTGCCGTTGTCTGTGCGCAAAACGTGTGGATTATGCTGTGTGCCATGCCAGGCAACATAGCCAATGTCGCCACCAAGAAATACCCTGGTTCCTATGCCTATAGTTTTGTAATAAGGGTCGTTGAGCAAAGGCGAAACCTCTCCTGAGGTACAATAATTGGCGTTGCCCAATTCTGGCTTTAGCACCCCCAGGTAAGTGTAAATCGTTTCATCTGACAAGTTCACACCGACATCATAATTCTGATAGGCATTTCTGACATTAAACAGAATGGCATTATTGATGTCTTTGAGATTGATCCATGTTTCTAGCTTTTTCCTGGGATAGCAATCGGTGCCATAAGCAGTGGCTATTAGCCTGATATCTTTTCCGGCCACAAGTTCCTCAATGACATGTCCACCGCCGTAGTTAAATTCGCCGGGATAAAATTTATTTCTGGGGTCATCGTCAGGGAGAGCAGTTGCTCCGAGAAAGACATCCACTGCAGCTAACCCGGTGTAGACTGGAACATCATTAAGGTAAACCTTGCCACCGCCGAGTTTTATTCTGGGTTTGGAGTGGCCGATATTGAGGAAGACACCTGAAGAGCACATGGGGCTGAAAGTGCCAGTGGTGACGACATCAATTTCCTCTGCTGCCTGTCTGCCACCTTTTTCCCTGGCGATGTTAATCACCTCTTCGGCAGTGACCACCACTGCCTTTCCCCTTTTAATTTTCTCGTTGATTTCAGCGATTGTTTTTGACATAATAATTCTAGCAACTCCGCTTGTCATTCTGACCCTGAACAAAGTGAAGGGGAAGAATCTAGAGACCCTTCACTAGCCTCTTCGCTTTGCTCAGAGCTTTGGTTCAGGGTGACAATTAAAATCTTCTTGACATAATAATTCTAACTTTGTTTGAGCAACTCTATAGCTAATTTAGCTGCCTTTTTGCCTGATAGCAGCATGCCACCAAATATTGGCCCCATCCTTGGGGAGCCAAAAACGGCAGTAGCGGCCATACCGGTGGCTATTAATCCAGGGTAAACCTCCTTGGTGTTTTCTACAACCTGCCTCTCGCCTACCTCAGCCCACATTGATTTTTCTCCAATTATCTTTCCGGTTGTTGTCCTCAGCTTCCCTCCTACTTTCTCAGTGACCAGGCGACAAATCTCACAGTCATGCCCAGTGGCATCTATCACCAGTTTCGACCTTATGGCTAAAGGGTCAATATGCAAGTTCGCCATGGAAACAGGGCTCCAGTTTAACACCAGGCCGCTAACTCTGTCAGCTTCTCTGATGACTACATCCACAACGCTGATTAGATTAAATATCCTGGCTCCAGCTTTTACAGCTAGAGAACAAAGGGTTGAGGCCACTTCTACAGCATTGGCGACATAATAGCCCTTCTGGTATTCGGTAGTGGTAATGCCAAATTCATCTAAGATTTCTTTACCCTCAGGTTGGACTACAATTTTGTTGAACATCATGCCACCTCCCCATATGCCTCCGCCAACACTTAACTTCCTCTCAAATATGGCTATTTTAACCTTTTCCTTTGCCAAGTAGTAAGCGGCAGTCATTCCTGCTGGGCCAGCACCCACTATAGCAACATCGAGTTCCGTTGCCTCGAGCAGATCTTTTATATAGCTTTCAGTTATGGCTCTGGAAATAATGACTTCATCCATTATTCTTAGCTATTAGCCATCAACTTTCAGCTAACTGGTGACCGCTGATTGCTGACTACTCGTTTAGTATACTCTTTTCAGGGCTTAATTTTCCAGACATGATGATCTATTTGATAGCCAATTTTTGGTATCTTTATCATTCTAGGGTAGTATCAAGCCATTTGAGATAATCTTCGTTGCCGCCAACGATAGGTAGAGCGATTACCTCAGGGACTTCGTAGCTGTGAACCCTTTTAACCAATTCAGTGATTTCCTTGAGCTTGGATGCTTTGGTTTTGATGACTATAAGGCTTTCCTGGGCTGAATCGAGCTTGCCTTGCCACCAGAAGAGTGAGTCTACCTTAGGCACAATATTTACACAGGCAGCCTTCCTTTGATTAAGTAGCTGGTCAGCTATCCTGTGAGCTTCTTCCTCGCTACCGGTGGTTATAAGAATGATTATCTTACCTGTCTCCATTAGCTTTTGCCTTAAAGCGATAGCAGTATTATTGCACTTTGGGCTGTGTTGTTCTTTCGGCAACGGCAAAGCTCCTGCCATTAATATGCATCACTGGCTTCACCCGGGAAACATCGAACTCTCCTTGCTTGAGAAATTCATTTTGGCACTCTACATTGATTACCTTTCCCACTACAAGGATGTGATCTCCTGCCTCCCTCTCAAACTCAAGTTGGCATTCAATCCAAGCAAGGCACTCCTTTATGCTAGGTGCCTTAACCATCCTGGACTTTCTCTCGCTGAGGCCCGACTCAATTATTTCATTCACCCCCTTTGGAAATGCCTTGGAGCAAATCCAAAGATTATCCAAAAGTTGCTCCGGCACAATGTTTAGCACAAATTCATGGATTTCCCTCACATTAGCTAAAGTATGTCGCTGTGGTGCTGCGGCAAAAAGCACCAAAGGTGGGTTAGAAGAGACGGGGGTAACAAAACTAAATGGAGCGGCATTTGGTTTGCCCTCTTTGTCTATAGTCGAGATGAGAACTGTACATCTGGGTGCCAGGATTTGGTAAAAGTTTTCTGCCTTTACTTTCATACCGCCCCTTTTTATTTAGAATTTATATCATCGAAAAGCACCAGCCCAAAACCAAAGCCATTATAGCAATGACCATTAAATAAGCAAGCAGGATCTTGCCACCGAATTCCTTTCTTAATACCAGGATAGTTCCCCAACTGGTAATCGGTCCCACTAGCAGAAGCACCATTCCAGCGCCGATGTTCATCCCTTGTGATACAAAGGCATGAACCAAGGGAACACTGGCTGTGGAGCAGATATACATCAAAAGTCCAAAAACAAGGCTGAATAGATACCCCAATCCGCCACTGAGATAGCTTCCTACAAATTTCCCTACAGGGGCAATCGCTGCCACCAGAGCTGCCAGGGCCAGACCAAGAAGCAGCTCAGGGCCGATCTCCTTCACCATATCCACAAAGGCATACCTGAAAACAGAGATCAATCTTTCCTTGGCACCCTTCGCATGCTCGCCGGCATATTTCTGCGCTTCCTTCTCGAAAGTCGCTTGGCAATGGGGAGAGCAAAAGTAATAGCTCTTGCCTTCATACTCACTTGTTAATCCTTTTTCTGTATCCACGCTCATGCCACAAACGGGGTCTGTAGCAATCTCTGCTTTCTGAAGGGGGTTTGCCAAACCCTTGGACTCAAACTTGATAAGGTTCCCGATAGCACCCATAACCAACCCCATCAAAATCACGGCAAAGAATATAAACACGGTGAACTTTATCCCCAGCAAGGCATAGCAAACCAAGAGAGCGCTTACAGAAGTAGCCGGTGTTGCCACCAGGAAGGCTAAAACTGGGCCTAACCTCGCTCCCTTCTGATGTAGGCTCACCGCCACCGGAAGAGAGCCAAAGCAGCAAATGGGAAGGACTGTCCCAGTGAGGGTGGAATAGAGAAGAGGCTTTATTCCCCGCCCGCCGAGGTGTCTTTCTACCAACCCCGCGGGAACAAATTCGTGGATCAAGCCACTGAGGAAAAACCCTATCGCCAGGAAGGGCAATACCTCGATAAGGTAATCCTTAAATACAATGAAAAACTGGGCTATCAATTACTTGCTTCCTCGCTGTCACCATCGGCGTATTGAAGCTGTGGTTGGTAAAAGAACCCCCTTGTCTTCCTACAGAGCCATACCAAAAAGAGCATAAAGGGGACTTCCGTGAGAACGCCAACAACTGTAGCCAGCGCTGCTCCTGAAG
>Ga0209979_1004805_pt1 | contig 10998 bp, 12 predicted proteins | sample AnhtaG_FD_183114 | JGI IMG/M metagenome (GOLD analysis project Ga0209979, IMG submission 183114) | Deep subsurface microbial communities from Anholt, Denmark to uncover new lineages of life (NeLLi) - Anholt_01485 metaG (SPAdes) (version 2) | ecosystem: Environmental > Aquatic > Marine > Oceanic...
TTAGGAGCGGTACTGGTATATTCACCCACGTACGCTTTATACATCTGGGACGCTTCCTCTTCTGCTTGTCCCATTTTCATTGAACCGGCCCTAAAATCAAGCACTTCCATTTTTTTGGGATTAAGGGCAGTAGCAAGGGACTGATATTCACCGATGCGGATGTGGCCGGAATCGACATAATCAGTCTCATTGGCCGTGGCATCGACAGTTATCCATCCGGCCTTGCCCATATATATTTCGCTCCAGCCATGCTGTCCGAAGGCCCCGCCATAATTGGGGACATACATACATCCCCAGACAACACGTGCCGGTATTCCCACCGCCCGGCAAAAAGCAGCCAGAAGAAGTGAGTGTGCCCCGCATTCCCCGGCTTTGATGTCGTAGGTTTTGCGGGCAGTTCCTCCGCCGGGAATCGCATAACCAATATTCTCGGCGACCCATTTGCTCAGACGGCATGCCGCCTCCCAGGAATCCTTTGAGCCTTTGGTTATCTCTTGTGCCTTTTTGATGAGGACAGGGTCATCCGATTCGAGCAATTCCTCCGGTTCGAGGTACTTTTTCACAGACTCATCTTTACTGAAATCCGCAGGAAAAGCCGGGGCATCCGAACCGTCATACCGCTTATGTTCTATCTCGAAAATTCCTTCGACCAGATTGTCCTTTATAGTGCCGGTAAAACGCTGGCCGGTTATATTAAGACCCTCCCGGGTTACCCACAATCCTGTAGGCTCAACGCTTGCTTTGACCTTCATGTATGATATGGCTTGAACATCCGCAATTGCCACGTCAACCTTGGCAAAGAGGTTATCATCCACTTTCGCCAGCTTAATCCTATCTACAACCGAGCGGTCGGTTAAATATATCTTCCGGCCATTAGGGAGGTCTGCTTTGAGCATGTGGCTGGTTTCTGTATCAACCCACCATTTTATTTTTAAACCCGTTTTATGATTCAACTGTTCAAGAATAATCGCGTTATAAGTCTTCCCTGCCAGCTCCAGGTCTTCAGTTCCTGCTTTTGTGTATGTTGATTCCTGGATTTCCCCGTCCATAACTTCCAGCGTTTTATACCTTTTCTTCTGAATTTCGCTGCCTGTGAAATCCTTTATCAGTTGAGAGAAAAGCCGTGTATCGCCAAGCATAACATCCGGTGAGAGCTCTATGTCTTTCGGCTTTGAGCTCATTGTAGAAGTATAATGAGCGATATTGCCCTCTATTACCACCTTTATACCCAGCTTTACATCTCCCTGTGAAATATCAGTATTTAAATAGGTGAAGCCCTCGGTCGCAGGGTCTATGTAGCTTTGTGATTTAACTTCCGTATTGAACTCGCTCCCGAGCGCGGAAAGCATCACAAATACATTTTCATCCTCCAAAGTCATATCTTTACCATCTACTACCGTAGGCGAAATATTGGTCTCTACGTATCCGCACAGGACTCCGTTTATTTCAATTCCATGGTACCATGTCTCCGTTTCGACCTGAGCTGCTTGCGCCTGAAAGCCGCCTGAGGACACCAGAATCAAGAGTACAAGGGCATACATCAAACACTGTTTTTTTGAGTTTTTCATTTCAATCTCCTTCTTTTCATTTGAATCTCTACTTTTACTTTTTTGTGAACATGACATATTCAACGAGTAATAGAAATAATGGGAAAGTAATACTCAACAAGATATGTGTATCCAAACCGATAATACTTTCTCCTTTGATTATGTTTAGTGACCTAAATATTAGAAATATTATCATTCCTAATGAAATGCTTTGAAGAATTCCAAAAATCCAGAAAACCTTTGCGTTCATAATAATAGCTCCTTTCTTGCTTTGTCGGATTGTTTCCGCTGCCATACCTATTTAGGCAGCGAAAGGAGTAGTGCTTTTTGAGCAATTTCTGATATCTCCTCGGTACTCAGTGCATAGCTATAGATGCGGACGTCGTCAATTAGGCCGTTCCAAAAGCGATTCGGCATCTGTGAGTTTTCGCCGATGTAAACCGGCTCATCATTAACGCGTATAGTCCCGGGAGCTTCGGCGGAAGCATCCAGGTTACCATCTATATACAGATAGAGTTTTTCTTGGTCATAAACTCCTGCAACGTGATGCCAATGTCCATCGTTGACGTTTACGCTGCCAAAAATTTGGCCCCAGTCGGTTCCCGGGACAACAAGGCCGGAGCAGGCGAATTCGAGCGTGCTTTCGCCCCAGTTCCTTTGCAGTCTCCAGGCCCTATCTCCCTTGGCAACGATGGTCTGCCATTCCCTGTCGAACGCACCGACCTTTATCCAGGCCGAGATTGTGATTTGATTGGTAATATCGAAGCTCTGGTCTTTGCCTATATCCACGTAGTCACCGTCACCGTCGAAGGCAAGTGCGGCCCCTGCTATGCCATCGACCCAGCTTGTATCTCCCAGGAGCGTGCCATTGTGGGCGTTGCCGCTGGAATCAGCGGCAATATTACCGGAGCGGTCATCGAATTTCCAAAGGGCCACCAACCTGCCTGTGCTGAAACTCCAGACCTCGCCCGGCGTAACCCTGCCCTCGGCCGATACGGTATCGACGCGCCAGTAATATGCCGTGCTCCTGTTTAGGGCCGGTAATTCGCTGTAGCCGGTACTACTTGTTGTGGTCATCAGTGACAAGTTAACAGGTGACGTGCCGAAATAAACCTTATGTTCGGTGGCGCCGGTTCCGGGCATCCAGCTCAGCTTTAATCCTGTAAGCGCTGTACCCTCAGCTCCATCGGCCGGCTGTGGTTTAATGGCCTTGAGCTTGGTGTTCAAGGGCATAGCTTCAAGTTGAGCCAACTCCTCTGCGGTAACATCTCGCGCATTCAGGTCTGCAAAGATTATCCTGTACTTGCCATCTTCAATTTTCCAGCGCATCAGAACCGCGTGGGGGAATTCTGCTGTTACCTTGTCCCCATAGTATGCAAAGTCTTTATCTTCCATTACTAATCCTGCGGAGAACCGAATGGCCATCTCCAAACCAAATACCCTCTTCTCATCTCCCGTTTTGGGGGGCCAGGGCGGTTCGCCGCCGAATGTTGCTAAAAGTGCGGCTCGAAGCTCCCGGGTCATGGTCATAGCCGACATATCACTCGGATACCTCCCATCAGCATACTCAGCAAAGAAAGCCAATCCTTCCACAACGCTTTTCTCATCTGCAGAGAGCTCCACATCAGCGACCAGCTTGTAATCATCCGGTATGTCAGGCTCAAACTCGTGGGGGTCAATCTCGATATCCCACTTATAGCCATACGTGACCAAATCGAGCACCTTTTCGCCGTCTTCTGCAAAGACTTCGATTTGGAGTCTCACGGGTAAATCGTTCTCGACAGCAGCCCAAAGACGGGCGACCACGTTGTCAATCATCTCTCCTGCAATTTCTGCAGCTACACCTCTTGCAATTTTAGGGTCACGGCACTCGATACCTTCAACTTTAATACCATCTATTGTACTGCGTCCCAGCTCCACATACTCATATTTCATGAATTCTTCGACCAGCTTTCTTGGGTCATAAAATTCCTTCTGCACCTTCTCGAAAAGCTCATCAGTTAACGTCATACGCAAATACGTTTTTTGGCTGGGTATAATCGTTACAGCAACCCGGTCCGGTATCGAAAGATAGCCTTTCGTGCGCAGTTTACCTTCTTTGTATGTGTTCGTGCGGACGCCGTGCTCTTCTGAAACCCAGCCCTGGACTTCTAATTCCACACTTTCCTTTTCTTCGAGCAGTCCTACCATATTCAGTTTCATACGGTATGCAAACGCCCCAACCTTTTGGATATTGTTAAGTACCTCGCCCCAGGCGACACCACCGCCGTTGCCAATAATGTTGAGCGCAAAAAGCACAGCAATAATTACCATAGCCGCAGCGGCCAGTTTTGTAATTTGGCTCTTTGTGAGAAACTCCAATAGAATATGCTGCTTAGGTTGTCGTGACTTTGTCAGAGTTTCGGTAAAATCCCTCGACGTCTGTTCGGCAATTTTCTGCACGTCGGCCGGTATGTCTTCGGCGCCGATAGTTTTCAGGATTTCTTCAATATAATGTGCGTTCATTTTATTACTCCTGTTCTGCTAAAGCCGCTAATTTGCCTTTCAAAGTTGCAATCGCCTTTGAAACGTGCGACCTTGCCCCCGCTGGGCTACAACGCAACTGTGCAGCAATATTCCCGTAATCCTGTTGTTCCAGGTATCGCATCACTATTGCCTTTGACTGCTTGGTTGGAAGATGGCTTATCGCCCGTCTGACCATTGTGACCAACTCAGACCTATCAAGCTTCTCATCAGGGCTTTCCTGGATATCAAGCCGGTTTTTATTGAAATGCCCATTTCTGCCGATTCTGTCCCTCCAGGCTTTGGAGTTAGCCGTCAGCACAATCCTGTAGATATAGGCTGCTGCTTTTTTGCCTTTGAGCTTCTCTATATGCTGCCACATTCCCAACAGAGCATATTGCATCGCCTCGGTGAAAAGCTCTCTATCACCCGTCAGTTTCCAGAGAACCGATGCCAGATATCCGGCATGCTTGGTCCGTAGCTGCCTGAAGAGCTCGGCTCGCCTCGAATAATTCATCTACAATGCTCCAATCTTCGGTAAAAATCTGAAAATTTTCATTTTCTATTTAATAATAACCGCAGTGAGGTAATTTTGTGTAAAAAATTTTTCCACCGATGGTAGGCTTTTTGTCAGTTGACTTAGCCAAAGTCGTTGCGGGTGCATTTCCAGTGGTTTTGACTTGCAGGGGCAGCGGGTAATTTTGTATGGGCAGGGCTTCGGAACTTTAACATGACAAAAAAGCCAAATAGACCTGAAAATAGATAGCCCAGAGGCGTAAACTTAAGAATGACATTTGTGCCGAAATGTTCGGTAACAGGCAGCAGTGCCATAAAAACGATACTGGCCAATGCCCAGGTACCGCCTACCATAAATCCCATTCGCTGTCCGAGACTCAGCCCTGCGGCGTATCTCGACAAGGTTATCATCAATATGTAAGCTGAAATTGCGCAGAAGCCGGCAGCAAACAGTATCCATATAGCCATTTTCTTATCTATTAATGCCAGGTACGTCACCAGGAAAGGAACCACAAGGAAAAGTGCGGCAATTGAACATCTCAGCTCACCCTTTTTGCGGGCGATATTCGCCCATATAAACGAGCCTACCGCTCCTCCCAGACCGAACATCATTGTGGAAAAGCCGCCGAAAGTAAGCTCAAAACCCAGCTCATTGAGCACTGTCGGCAGAAGTGTTACAAGAATGGTCGTAGAGACAGCGGCGGGCATTGCCATAGCCATTATGAGCCAAAAAGGCAGGCGGTTCCCCCCTGTTCGGGTATCACTTTTATTTCGCACTTTCCGCTCAACCGCCAGTCGGATTCTCAGGAATATGACCATTACAATACCGACAACCGGGCACAGGGCCAGAGGATACAAACCCTTTAGACCGAAGCGAGAGACAAGAAAGGCCGAGACCGCACCGCCGCTTGCGTACCCTAAAAAACCGCCCGCCATAAATACGGCGGTGCTAACCGCCGGCGGAATCCTTCTGAGCCAATGAACCGCCCGCAGTCCTTCCGGGTGCACTATCGCTATTCCACAGCCGCTGACCACAGCCAATAAAATCATTATCGCAAAGGCGCTTTCTCCTCTCGGCAGAGCGCCCAGCAGGCATATACTTGCACCTAAAATCAGCCCAAGATACAAAAACAACGGCCTGCGCTTACCAGCACGCATATGGCCGATGAGCGGCTGAACGCCGTTGCTCGTCATATACAACGCGGCCAAAACAAGACCACCCAAAAACAGGCTTAATCCAAATTCGTCCCGGATTGCCGGAAGAATGGCGGGCAGCATACTGGCGAACATATCAATCAGGAAATGAACACCCGCAAGCACCAACAGCTGCATCCAGTAAAATGTGGTGATTCTTCTATTCAAGTATCAACTGACTGGCACCTCAAACTTGTTACCGGTGAGCTGCTCATAGGCCTCGATGTATTTTTTGCTGGTTTTTGCTCCGATATCATGGGGCAGCTCGACGCCGGGGCCTGATTTATCGAAGTTTATGCTCTCAAGGTAATTGCGAACAAACTGCTTATCGTAACTTTCCTGGTCCCTGCCGGGTTGGTATTTATCGGCAGGCCAGAAACGCGAGGAGTCCGGCGTCAAAACCTCATCAATCAAAATAATTTTGCCATCGATGCGGCCCCACTCGAATTTGGTATCGGCCAAGATTATCCCTTTGCTCTCGGCATATTTGCCGGCCTTTTTGAAAATCTCCGTGCTCTTACCACGTACATAGTTTGCCGCTTCGGCGCCGATAATATCCACACATCGCTCGAAGCTGATATTCTCATCGTGCGTTCCTCTTTCGGCCTTGGTGGCGGGGGTAAAAATCAATTCCGGCAGCTTCTGGCACTGTTTCAGTCCGGACGGCAGCTTCTGTCCGCAAATGGTTCCGCTTTCCTTGTATTCTTTCCAGCCGGAGCCGGCCAGATACCCCCGCACCACACATTCAATCGGCAGGACTTCAACTTTTTTAACTAACATACTTCGCCCGGCCAACTGCTCGGAATGATTGCAAAACGGCTCGGGAAAACTGGCCACATCATCGCTTATCATATGGTGCTCAACATCCGGGCTTAAAAAATCGAACCAGAACCGTGAAATCTGTGTCAGAATAATTCCTTTACAGGGTATGCCGTTAGCCATAACCACATCAAAAGCACTGAGCCTGTCGGTCGCAACTATGAGCAGCTTATCGCCCAAATCGTATATGTCACGAACCTTACCTCGATTTGGCTGGACACCCCCTATATTAGTTTGCAAAACCGTCTCCATAATAATTCCTTCCTTCATACCATTCTCACAATCCTTATGTCATTCCCGCAGCGGTAATTCACATTTTTTTCTATAGCTAAATGCTATTGGCCAGCTAATTTTAGCGGAAATCTTATCAATTGCACGCACTTTTCCTTTTTTCGCAAGTTTCCAAAGCTGTTAAAAATTGCGCAAACCTAAATTTTTTTCATTTTTTCAAATTTTTACTTGAACTATTATGAGCATATGCCCATAATATATAAAGAAAGCCCTAAGTGCCAGATAGAGACCGATAACGCCAAAAGAGCTTGCACTAAACGGAAATAAGGAGATTTGTTGTCTATGAGAACTTATTTTGATTGCGTTCCGTGTTTTGTTCGACAAGTGCTTGATTCGGTGAGGATGACAACGGACGACGAGCAGATTCAGGAAAAGGTTTTACGCGAGGCCCTGTTTCTGGGCAGCAAGATGGACCTGAGCCAGAGTCCGCCGGCCATGGCCCAAAAAATACATCGGTTTATTTGCGAAATAACCGGCGTCAAGGACCCATATCTGGAAGTGAAGAATCGTTTCAACAAGCTGGCTCTTCAGATGTATCCCGAATTAAAACAGCAAGTTTCAACCTCTGCAGACCCATTGGAAACAGCGGTTCGGTTAGCTATTGCAGGCAATATTATTGACTTTGGCGTTAATTCCGTAGTAGAGCAAAGTCAGGTCGAAAAAACAATTGCTGAGTCGTTGACAGAGCCGTTGGATATGGAGGCCATGGAGGAGTTCAGAGAGGCGACGTCGCAAGCGGAAGATATTCTTTACCTTGGTGATAACACCGGTGAAATCGTCTTCGACCGTTTGCTGATTGAACAGTTACCTTACGAGAAAATAACTTTTGCCGTTAAAGGCGGCCCCATTCTAAATGATGCAACGATAGAAGACGCCCAGATAGTCGGCTTAACTGATATTGTTAATGTTATCGATAATGGCTCAGACGCGCCCGGCACTATACTGGAGAGCTGTTCGGAAGCTTTTCGTCGTCGATTTGATGACTCGGATTTGATAATTGTCAAGGGCCAGGGCAATTATGAAACTCTCAGCGACATCGATAAAAATGTGTTCTTTATGCTCCAGCCGAAGTGTGTGGTTCTCGCCCGACATCTGGGCTGTGAAATTGGTAGTTTGGTGCTGTCAGGATTAAATCATAATAAATTTACAGAAGGGAGCTGACGTTATGCCAAGAGGAGATGGAACAGGGCCGGCCGGCCAAGGTCCGATGACCGGGCGAGGTCTTGGGTTTTGTGTTTTGACAACTTCACAAGAAAACCCGGGCCAGGTAAAAGGTTTTGCGGGATTACAAGGTGTACCCGTTGGTCAAATAAGTGGTGCAGGTTCGTATGTTTATGGCGCTTCCTATCCAGTGCCTTATGCCGGCTGGGGCAATCCGTGGCTTCGCAGAGGTTTCGGTTTTTGCCGAGGATTCGGCAGGGGCAGGGGCCGAGGCAGAGGCAGGGGTCGAGGCAGAGGCAGGTTTGGTTATTAGTGGTAGATTAAAACCGAGTTAGCGATTAATTGAAGAAAGGAGGCTATTATGCCCAGAGGAGATGGTACAGGGCCGGGCGGTCAGGGACGCGGCGGCGGCCGAGGTATGGGTCGAGGCCAAGGCAGAGGAGGTGGCAGAGGCCGAATGGGCGGCCCATTTGCCGCCGGGCCGGGGGGAAATTGTGTGTGTCCGAGCTGTGGTAAAAAAGTGCCGCACATTGTCGGAGAACCGTGTAACAGACAGAGTTGTCCCGAGTGCGGCACAATAATGACTCGTGCTACGTAGCGAGTGCTTCGCAGAGTAGTAGAAGAGAATAATTTTTAATTTGAAAGGAGCTTAATTATGCCACGTGGAGATGGAACAGGTCCTTCGGGAATGGGACCAATGACAGGAAGAGCTGCGGGATATTGCGCAGGCTATCCGGTACCCGGTTTTATGAATCCGGCTGGTGGCCGCGGTTACCGGGGCGCCGGACGAGGCAGAGGCGGCGGCTGGGGTCGAGGCCGAGGTTTCGGACGAGGCTTTGGTTGGGCCGGAACTGGATATGGTATGCCTGCTTGGGGCGGTGCCGCCGAGCCGAATATCGCTTATGCCGGGCCGTTTGCGCCGGCAATGACACCAGAGCAGGAAACCGAAGGCCTAAAACAACAAGCTGAGTATTTCCAAAATGCACTTGCTGAAATAAATAAACGCATCGAGCAGCTCGAAGCAAAAAGCAAGAAATAACAGTTAGAGTCAGTCTTCGATAGTATGAACAGAGTAACTATGCGCTCACTCTATGTTCTGATAAGGAGCACTAAGAATGCCTATATTTGAATACAGATGCAGGAAATGTGGACACACGATGGAGTTTTTGGAAAAGGGAAGCAGTAAGCGCAAACATACTTGCGAACGCTGCAGCAGTTCCGATTTGCAAAAGCTTTTTTCAGGTTTCTCCGTTGGACAGGGCAACAACTTAACGCCACGGGGCAATGATTCTTGTCCGACGGGGACGTGTCCGCTTTCTTAGAAAAGGAGTTTTTATGAAAATTGCAGTTACATCAACCGGAAAAACATTGGATTCACAGGTTGACCCCCGATTCGGGAGGTCGGCGTCCTTTATCATTATTGACACCGAAACAATGGACTTCAGCGTAATTGAAAATGAGAGTGCTGCCGCAGCCGGCGGGGCCGGCATTAGTTCAGCCAAGGTCGTAATCGATGCCGGTGCCGAAGCTGTGCTGACCGGTAATTGCGGGCCGAATGCCGAGCGTACTCTAAGTGCTGCTGGTGTAAAACTATATACCGGCGTAACGGGGACAGTTGCAGAAGCCATTGAGCTTTTCAAAAGCGACGAATTGACCCAGTCCGCCGGTCCAAATGTCCAGGAGCATTTTGGTATGGACAAGCAAAATGCCGGATGAGTTCGTTATCGCTGTTGCCAGCGGCAAGGGTGGGACAGGTAAGACTACAATTGCCACCAATCTTGCTCAGGTAGTTTGCGGTTCTGGTCAAAAGGTTCAGTACCTTGACTGTGATGTTGAAGAGCCGAACGGGCATATTTTTTTAAAGCCGCAAATAAGCGGCAGCCGGGATGTTACCGTAGATGTACCACAGGTCGATTTGAAAAAATGCACCGCCTGTGGCAAATGCGGCGAAATCTGTCAATACAGCGCTATTGTTTGCATTAAAGAACATGTATTGACCTTTGAGCAACTTTGTCACTCGTGCGGTGGTTGCCGGCGTGTTTGTCCGGCTGATGCCATCACAGCAAAACCACTTAAGGTCGGAGATATTGAGTTTGGCAAAGCAGATGACGTCGATTTTGTTAGTGGCAAATTGTGTATCGGCCATGTGCGGACGCCCTCAGTAATAAAAGAAGTCAAGAAGTGTATAAAAGAAGGCCATTTAGCAATTGTCGATGTTCCACCGGGGACATCCTGTCCGGTGGTTGAGGCGGTCAAGGGCGCAGATTTCGTTTTGCTTGTTACAGAGCCGACACCGTTTGGCTTAAATGATTTGAAGCTGGCTGTAGGGTTGGTCCGCGAAATGGGTTTGCCCTTTGCCGTCGTTATTAACCGTTATGGCATAGGCAACAATGAGGTAGAGAAATATTGCGAAGCTGAAAACATTGACATTGTTATGAAATTACCGGACGACAGACGCATTGCCGAGGTGTGTTCATCCGGAAAAATGATGGTAGATGAATTGCCTGAATACAAAAGCTACTTTACTGATTTGGCAAAAGCCATAAAGGCCTCATAAATGAAAGAGATAGTAGTCATAAGTGGCAAAGGTGGGACGGGGAAAACAAGTATTGTGGCATCGTTTGCAGCCCTTGCGGGCAACAAAGCTGTGTTTGCTGATTGTGATGTTGATGCCGCAGATTTACACTTGCTATTTCAGCCCGATATAAAACAAAGCCACGACTTTAGCGGCGGCAAAGTGGCTTCTGTAATTACGGAAAAATGTATCGGCTGCGGCAGATGTGAGGAAGTTTGCAACTTTGACGCTGCTATATTTAATGGCCCGGCCAATGATGTAGTCGGAATAACTTATACGATTGATTCTATCGCATGTGAGGGCTGCGGTGTCTGCGTCCACTTTTGTCCGGTTGACGCGATAGAGTTTAAAGATGCCATCAACGGCAAATGGTTTGTATCGGATACAAGATTC
>Ga0209979_1004806_pt1 | contig 10998 bp, 5 predicted proteins | sample AnhtaG_FD_183114 | JGI IMG/M metagenome (GOLD analysis project Ga0209979, IMG submission 183114) | Deep subsurface microbial communities from Anholt, Denmark to uncover new lineages of life (NeLLi) - Anholt_01485 metaG (SPAdes) (version 2) | ecosystem: Environmental > Aquatic > Marine > Oceanic >...
TTTTTGGGGACCTTGGCCGAGATCGCCACCGAGAAGAACTCCACCACCATTTTCCCGGTGCCAATCGACCTTTTTGCACCCTTCCTGGACAAATATTTCAGAGATAGAGTCCCCCCCGTCACCGAGAGCAAGAAAGAATAACAGCCTCTGAACTCAGTGACTCGATCGGGCAGCTCAGCCTGGGCTGCCCGTTTCTTTATGTCTTTTCCACGGGCGTTCCCGGTGGTGAGCGCAGTTCTCAGATTTTGCCTGAGGTTCTTCATCGGGCAATTAACTGCACCTTCTCTCTGACCGAAACATCTGAGTCTATGGGAATCGTCCGTGAAGCCGGAGACAGATCACTGCCTTTCGTCAGGCCAAATGGGGCGATTATGAATCCCACGCGAATGTTCTGTTTTGTGATGCAGAACACAGCGTTCCATTCCTTGCCCTATTTCCTTATACAGAAAAAAGTGTGGTAGAATTGAAAAAAAGCCTTGACATTGGGAAATACGAGACTATTTTTGTCAAGTGTTTAGAGCTCAAGACCTCGTGGTCTGCTCAGGTCTGGGGGTGAATGACAAGTCATAGTAAACTTCTGCTATTCTTCTTCAACCCCTGAATCAGGAGGTAAGAAATGAGAAACCTAACTATCTTCGTCGCCATCTTGTTTTTTGCGGGACTGTCGATTCCCGGAGAAGCCAGCGGCTCAAACGACCAGCTCCCCTTCGAGGAGTTAGTATATCAGGAAGCGTCCGGATGGACCTCGGGTTCGCTCGACATTGAACCTGTCAGCAGAGCACTCTATGGTCCCTGCTGGGCAGGTTTCGTGGACCTGGAAGGGCATTACGCCTACGTCGGAGGCGGTGGCTGCCTCTTAATTCTTGACCTTACAGATCCCTCCAACCCCCACCTGATAGGCAGAGTTTATACGCCGGGGCTAATTTGGGGGGTTCACGTCAGCGGCGGCTACGCATACGTGGCCGATGGCGAGCACGGCCTGCGGATCATCAATGTCAGTGATCCCTCCAACCCCTATGAGGAGGGGTTCTACGACACCGAGGGCTATGCCAGAGGAGTCTCTGCCAGGGGCAGATACGCTTACGTCGCTGATTCTGAAGAAGGTCTGCGGATCATCAACGTCACCGACCCTTCCAATCCCTACGAGGAGGGATTCTTCGATACCGGAGGCCAGGCAAGAGGTATCTTTGTCAAGGACAATTACGCCTACGTGGCTGATTGCGATGCGGGTCTGCGCATCATCAACATCTCCGACCCTTCCAGTTCCTATGAGGAGGGCTTCTACGACACCGGCGGCCGGGCAAGAGCTGTCTTTGTCAAGGACGATTACGCTTACGTGGCTGATGGTCAGGAGGGTCTGCGCATCATCAACGTCTCCAACCCTGCCGCTCCCTATGAGCAGGGGTTCCACGATACCCCAGGTCTGTCCAAGGGCGTCTTTGTCAAGGACGATTACGCATACGTCGCCGATGCTCTGGAGGGCTTGCGCATCATCGATATCTCTGATCCTTCCAATCCATTCGAAGAGGGATTCTACGACAACCCCGGCTGCACTTACGGGGTCTTTGTCAAATGCGGTCGCCACGCTTTAGTAGCCAATGGTTCGCACGGTCTGCGCATAATCAACATCTCCGACACTTCCAACCCCTACCAGATGGGACGCTACGATACCGGAGATTGGGCAGAGGGTGTCTTTGTCAGCGGAAGTTACGCTTACGTGGCTTATGGGTACGACGGTCTGCGCATCATCAACGCCTCCGACCCTCTCAATTCCTACGAGGAGGGGTTCTACAACAGCGGAATCTATGTGGTGGACGTCGCTGTCAGCGGTGATTATGCCTACTTGGCTGCTCGCGGACAAGGATTGCGAATCATAAACTTCTCTGATCCTTCTAATCCTTACGAGGCGGGTTTCTACGAGACCGGAAGTTATGCGGTGGACATCTTTCTCGACGGCGATTACGCCTACGTTGCTGACTGGTGGGATGGTCTGCGCATCATCAATGTCTCCGACCCCTCCAATCCCTATGAGGAGGGCTTCTTCGATACCGGAGGCCGAGCACGGGGCGTTTTCGTCAGCGGGGATTACGCTTACGTGGCAGATGGTGACCAGGGCCTGCGCATCATAAATGTCTCTAATCCCTCCAGCCCTTATGAGGAGGGATTCTGGGATACCGGAGATGAAGCCTCAGACCTCTTTGTCCGCGGTGACTATGCTTACGTGGCCGACGGCTTGGAGGGCTTGCGAATCATAAACATCTCCGACCCCACCGGTGCATACGAGGTGGGTTTCCACGATACCGGGGATGAGGCCTCTGACGTCTTTGTCAGTGGTGACTGCGCCTATGTGGCTGACGGTCTGGACGGCCTGCGAATCATAAACATCTCCGACCCCACCGGTCCATACGAAGAGGGGTTCTACAATACTGCAGGCTCGGCACGGGGCGTCTTCGTCAGCGATGATTACACCTACCTGGCTGACGGTTTCGATGGTCTGTATGTCCTTGAATTTGTCCCCATGGGGACTAAGGACAATTCCCTGAGGCCAACTGATTTCAGCCTCTCGCAGAATCATCCCAATCCTTTCAACGCCTCGACCACGATCACCTTCCATCTGCATTCCTCTGCTTACGTACACCTGGTGGTCTTCAACACTCTGGGGCAGAGGGTGGCTACACTGATGGAAGGAGAGCAAACGGCGGGAGCAAAAGAAATCCTCTGGGATGCCAGCGACATGACCTCCGGACTTTACTTCTACAAATTGACGGTGGGCAAGTCCTCAGAGGTGAAGAAGATAACTCTGCTGAAATAGTGGCGTCACCACCATAGTCAGACCTGGATATCTGACCACAAAGGAGAAGATCTGAAGAGAGCAACCGTGACCAACAGTGGGAAAGCCGGGGGAATCGAGTGCCCCGACGAAATCCAATTTGACCAATTCGCTTCTCATGCTCAAACTCTCCTGGGGAGGTCTCATCGGGCAATTGACTACTCGCTATCTCTGAGCGAAACATCTGAGTCTGTGGGAATCCGTCCGTGAAGCCGGAAACAGATTACCACCTTTCGTCAGGCCAGATGGGGGCGATTATGAATCCCACGCGAAGGTTCTGTTTTGTAACGTAGAACACAGCGTCCCGTCGCTTGCTCTATTTCCTTATACACAAAAAAAGTGTTGGAGTATTGAAAAAAACCCTTGACATTTGGAAATACGAGACTTTTTTTGTGAAGTGTTTAGAGTTCAAGACCTCGCAGTCTGCTCAGATCTGGGGCTGAATGCTGAATGAGGAGTCATAGTAAGCTTCTGCCATTAATACACAAAAAAGTGTTGGAGTATTGAAAAAAAGCTTGACACTAAGAAAACATGGAATATCTTAAGAGTTCAGACTGAAAAAATCCCCTCAGGGGCAGAGTTCAACTTGACAGACAAGCGAAGGAGGTGAAGTAGAATCGAATCAGTTTTAATTTGATTGCCTGGAGCAATCGTGAACAAACAACTCGCAGTGATTGTCGTTTTCCAAAATTCTTTAAGGAGGAGAAATGAGAAACCTAACCATCTTTGTTACTATCTTGTTCTTTGCTGGACTGTCAATTCCCGGGTATGCCCGTATCTCAGACGAGGAGCTTCCATTCGAGGAGTTAGTATATCAAGAACTGTCTGAGCGGTCTTCGGGTTCGCTTGATGTTGAATCCATCGGCAGAGCACTCCATGGTCCCTGCTGGGCAGGTTTCGTGGACACGGTAGGGCATTGCGCCTACGTCGGAGGCGGTGGCTGCCTCCTGATCCTCGACATCACAGACCGGACTAACCCGACTCTGGTGGGCAAAGCCTATACGCCTGGGCTAATTTGGGGGGTTCACGTCAGCGGCGGCTACGCATACGTGGCCGATGGCGAGCACGGCCTGCGGATCATCAATGTCAGTGATCCCTCCAACCCCTATGAGGAGGGGTTCTACGACACCGAGGGCTATGCCAGAGGAGTCTTTGCCAAGGGCAGATACGCTTACGTCGCTGATACTGAAGAAGGTCTGCGGATCATCAACGTCAGCGACCCTTCCAATCCCTACGAGGAGGGATTCTTCGATACTGAAGGTCAGGCAAGAGGTGTCTTTGCCAGCCCCACTCACGCTTACGTGGCTGATTGCGATGCGGGTCTGCGCATAATCAACATCTCCGACCCTTCCAATCCCTATGAGGAGGGATTCTACGACACCGGAGGCCGGGCAAGGGCTGTCTTTTTCAAGGACGGTTACGCCTACGTGGCAGACGGTGAGGCGGGTCTGCGGATCATCGATGTCTCCGATCCTTCACACCCCTTTGAGGAAGGGTTCTACGACACTGACGGCCTATCCAAGGGGATCTTCGTGAAGGACGATTACGCATACGTGGCCGACGCTCTGCAGGGTCTCCGCATCATCAATGTCTCCGATCCTACCGATCCATTCGAAGAGGGATTCCTCGACAACCCCGGCTGCACATACGGAGTCCTCATCAGATGCAACACTTACGCCTACGTTGCCAACGGTACCTATGGTCTGCGCATAATCAACATCTCCGACACTTCCAACCCCTACGAGTTGGGACGCTACGACACCGGGGATTGGACCGAGGGAGTCTTCGTCAGCGGCAACTACGCATACGTAGCCAACTGGTATGATGGTCTGCGGATCATAAACCTCTCCGATCCCTCCAATCCCTATGAGGAGGGGTTCTACAACAGCGGAATCCATGTGGTGGACGTCTCCGTTAATGGTGATTACGCTTACCTGGTTGCCTGCGCGCAAGGGTTGCGCATCATCAACATCTCTGATCTTTCTAATCCTTACGAGGCGGGTTCCTGCAATACCGCAAGTTATGCGGTGGACGTCTTTCTCGATGGCGGCTACGCCTATGTGGCTGACTGGTGGGATGGTCTGCGCATCATCAATGTCTCCGACCCCTCCAATCCCTATGAGGAGGGCTTCTTCGATACCGGAGGCCGAGCACGGGGCGTTTTCGTCAGCGGGGATTACGCTTACGTGGCAGATGGTGACCAGGGCCTGCGCATCATAAATGTCTCTGATCCCTCCAACACTTATGAGGAGGGATTCTGGGATACCGGAGATGAAGCCTCAGACCTCTTTGTCCGTGGTGACTATGCTTGCGTGGCCGACGGTCTGGAGGGCCTGCGAATCATAAACATCTCCGACCCCTCCAATCCATACGAGATCAGTTTCTTAGACACCGAGGACGAAGCATCTGACGTCTTTGTCAGTGGTGACTGCGCCTATGTGGCTGACGGTCTGGACGGCCTGCGAATCATAAACATCTCCGACGCTACCAGTCCATACGAAGAGGCGTCTTACAACACCGCAGGTTCGGCACGGGGCGTCTTCGTCAGTGACGGTTATACCTACTTGGCTGACGGTTTCGATGGCATCTATATCCTCGAATTTGTCCCCGTTCACAGAGGCGGTATGGCGTTTAAGGACAATTCCCTGAGGCCAATCGATTTCAGCCTCTCCCAGAATCACCCCAATCCTTTCAACGCCTCAACCACGATCACCTTCTCTCTGCATTCCTCTGCATACGTACACCTGGAGGTCTTCAACACCCTGGGGCAGAAGGTGGCTACGCTGCTGCAAGGAGACCAAGCGGCGGGAGTAAAAGAAATCCTCTGGGATGCCAGCGACATGACCTCTGGCCTCTACTTCTGCAAGTTAACGGTGGGCGGATCCTCAGAGGTCAAGAAGATAGCTTTGCTGAAATAGCGACGCTACTGCCAGAGTCAGATTTAGACATCTGATCCCACAGGAATCGACTGAAGAGCGGGGAGTTCATCCCCGCTTTTTTGTGTCAGAAAAGGTCACGGATGAGGGCATCTCATACGAGCCGTATGGCCGTGACCAACAGCACAACACTGTCGGCATCAGACCCTCTGTGTATCCTCATTGGCCAGGCCATAGCGGTCAATTTTGCGGTAGAGAGTGGAAAGGTCAATCCCCAGAATCCTTGCGGACTCGCTCTTGTTCCAGCCGGTCTTCTGGAGGACATAATAGATATAAGCCTCCTCCATTGTCTGTAACGTCGGTGTGACCTCAAGCCGCCTTTGCTCCTGCAAAGCCTTCCCTCCTCCCTCTATCCTTTTGGGTATCTCCTCAGGCCCGATGACCTCGCCCCGAGAGAAGAGAACCATCCTCTCCACCAGATTCTCCAACTCCCGGACATTCCCGGGCCAGTCATAAGAGGCGAGAAGATCAAGGGCTTCAGGGCCGACTCTTTTCAGCGGCAAATTCTGCTTGGCGCACGACCTTTGCAGGAAATGATTCAGAAGAATGGGAAGGTCCTCTTTCCTTTCCCGAAGTGGAGGCGCATTGATGACGAAGACGTTCAACCTCCAGAAGAGGTCCTCGCGAAACCTGCCGGCCTTGACTTCGGCTTCCAGGTCGGCATTGGTGGCTGCAATCAGCCTGAGGTCCACCTTGACAGGCCTGGTGTCGCCAAGAGGGATAAACTCCTTTGCCTCCAGAACCCGCAACAGCTTCATCTGAATCGCTGGGGAGGTGTTGCCGACTTCATCCAGAAAGAAACTGCCCCCGTCCGCCGATTTCAATAACCCCTCCTTATCGTTGAAAGCTCCGGTGAAGGATCCCTTCCGATGCCCGAAAAGCTCCGACTCCAAAAGCGTCTCCGGAAGGGCGGCACAGTTTATGGAGACGAAGGGCTTATCGCCTCTCCTGCTCAACTGGTGAATGGAGTTGGCGATAATCTCCTTGCCGGTGCCGGACTCACCGGTCACGAGAACGGTGCTGTCAGTTGGGGCGATCCTCTTGATCATCTTCTTGAGTTCGACAACCACCCGACTTTCCCCGATGAAGGTGTCCAGGCTGTCTTGACCTCCGAGTCTCTTTTTGAGCTCGAGGTTTTCCCGATAAAGCTGGCTGTGGGACAGGCACTTCTTCACCGCCAATTTGACCTCATCCACCTTGAAGGGCTTGGTGATATAATCGTAGGCTCCCTTTTTCATGGCTTCGATGGCGGTGCCCACGGAGCCGAAGGCGGTCATGACGATGAAGTCCAGCTGAGAGTTGGTCTTTCTCACCTCGGTCAAAAGCTCCAGCCCCGACATCTCCGGCATCATCAAATCGGTTATGATCAAATCGTACAGGGGTTCATCCTCTTCTGGAGGCGACTTCAACTGCTCCATGATCGCTTTGGGGGAGGTGTTAGTGCTGACATCATACCCTTCCCTTTTCAGCATGATTTCCATGAAGTCGCACATCCCCTGCTCGTCATCGACGACCAGGATGTTCCCAGAGGCCATATCCATCTCCTTTGCCGGTCTCAAAGACTAATTCGGCAAGATCACGTGGAGACTTGAAAACATGTCCCTGCAACCAGCCCCGATTGGCTATTTACTATTCACTATTGACTATTTACCATTTACCGGTGGGTGGCCGGGTCGGTAGGTTATCTGTCCAGCGCCAGCTTTCCCTGGTATCTTTCGACTTCGACCGGATATTTGCCGGTGAAACAGGCGGTGCAGAAGTCGGTGTGGGGCAGTTCAGGTGTGGACAGCATCCCCTTCAACGAGAGATAGCCGAGGCTGTCAACTCCCAGATACTTCCCTATGGCGCGGACGGATTTGTTGGAGCCGATAAGCTCCTTTTTGGTGGGCATGTCGATGCCGTAGAAACAGGGGCTGATAATAGGCGGGGAGCTTATGCGCATGTGAACTTCCTTAGCCCCCGAATCTCTGATCATCTTGATCAGCTTCTTGGAGGTGGTACCGCGCACGATGGAATCGTCCACCACTAAAACTTTCTGTCTCTTGAGAACCCCCCTCACGGGATTGAATTTTATGAGGACATCTAGGTCGCGGATTTGCTGGTCGGGCATTATGAAGGTCCGTCCGATGTAGTGATTGCGGATCAGACCGACCTCGTATTTTATTCCGGACACCTCGGAGTATCCCAGCGTGGCGGTGTTGGAGCTGTCGGGGACGGAGATTACGATGTCAGCATCGCACGGTTTTTCTTCCGCTAACTGCCAGCCGAGGCGGCGGCGAATCTTGTCAACGTTTTCGCCGAAGACTTTGGAGTCCGGGCGCGCAAAATAGATAAACTCAAATATACAGAAGGCATGTCGGCTCTTTCCCGGCATGAAGTAGGAGTTCAAGCCGTCCTGGTTAACTATAAGTATTTCACCGGGTTGGATGTCCCGAACATAGCGTGCTCCGATGATGTCGAAGGCGCAGGTCTCGGAGGCGACCACCCACCCCTTGTTGAATTTGCCGAGGGCGAGGGGACGAAATCCGCAGGGATCACGGGCGGCTATGAGGGAGTTTTCGGTCAGAAAGCAGAGGGAGTAGGCGCCCCTCACGCGGCTCAAAGCCCACTTGATCATGCCCGCCAGTTTTCTGTTAGGGGATTGAGCAATGAGATGCAGAAAGATTTCGCTGTCGGAGGTGGACTGGAAAATGGAGCCGCTTTTCTCCATCTCTTTTCTGAGGCCGTGGTAGTTGGTGAGGTTGCCGTTGTGACCGACGGCGATATGCCCTAAACGGTAGCGGATGAGAATCGGCTGTATGTTGCTTCTGATGGAGGCTCCGGTGGTGGAGTAGCGGTTATGCCCTAAGGCGATCTTGCCTTTCAGGTTTTTGAGGATGTTGCCGTTGCCGAAGACCTCGTTGACCTCCCCGATGTCGCGGTGGATGTGGAGATACTGCCCGTCGGAGGAGACGATGCCGGCGCTCTCCTGCCCGCGGTGCTGCAGGGCGTACAAACCTAAATAGGTAAGCTGCGCGGCATTCCTGACCCCATAAATGCCAAAAACACCACAGCCGTGACGGACACGCTCTAACATAGGTAACTGAAGTACAGGCCGGCAAATAAACGGATAAAACTAATGGGAGTCAAGCGGTTTTTGGTGCACACCTCCACCACCAATGTCACGATGGCACAAGCATAAGTTCCGCGAGACCCTTGCTCCAGCCGTGCGACACCAAGTAGTCAGGACTAACCTTATCCTTGTTGGCGCGCAACAAAATGCAAACGACCAGACGTGAGGGCGCGAGTAAGCAGTCGCCTGTCTCTCCAAGAAATGCTACGTACAGCTCCCTTAGATAATTCCTCCACCAAGGCAAGGAGTCATTCAAGCTGGAGCTCAAGTCGCCCAGCGCGTGCAAGCCCATTATGAAGCAGTAGTGGAGTAACCATGTTATGTAATCGTCCGGTTCATAGAATTCGAACCCTATTTCATTTGCGACCAATTCTACCTCACGTATGAGGGGAGATTTCTTGAGAAACTCCTCGACAGTGATCAAGTTCAGCTCTAGGTCTGTGTCCCCTTTTTCGATCTTCCTGCTGGTCATCTGGGAGAGTTTCGTTTGTTCTCTTCGCAGTGCCAGGAATTGCTCATCGGCCAGTTCAAATAAACCTGAGAGAACGGATAACCGTCGACGAAAAAGAGTCGGGACATCCCGTTCGTGCTTGTACTGAAGCCTATGCGATACTGATGCCCAAGCATGCTGCAAGACTGTACGAACCTGGATTTCGGCTCTAAAACCAGCGAAGTTCGCCCATTCCGCGAGGCCTGCACGAGCCCCGCAGAGCGAAACAACGTAGTGAACCGACCTGTACCCGAATTGGTCAGGTTTGAGAGATTCACCCTTGTCAACTGATCCTGATTGGTCGACATCGAATTCCTCTTTGATCACTCTACAGGCGCGATCAACGTCGCTCGTATAGTACAGGACTACCCGAACACCCGCCAGGTCTGTTACTTCACGTACAGGATCCGAGTAGCGCTTCCCTGCTCGAGTGATCTTCTCCCGGAATGCCTCAACCTCTTTCGCCCTGTGTTCGATCACATGATAGTCAATGCGCTTTGCCGATAGCAACTCCTCGAGCAGGACTTTGAGCTTTGCCGCAAACCTGTCGTAAAGGGGCCTCTTCTCCTTGTACTCTGAAACCGCCCCTTCCACGTTTGCCCTCTTCGGCATCCTAATCCCCCTTGGCACGCCCTCAGGTGAGCTTCTCTGCTACGCCGTGAGGAGGCAATCGTTTTCGAATAGTCTCTGTCACCTTCGAAACCGACTGACGGTTCACCAACCAGAGAATGATGAGTCCTAATCCTATGACATAGCCAACAACAGCAATAACAACAAAAATGGTGAAGGTTCTGGTTGGTACAACGGTTGTGGTGAGCAAGTTAATAGTAAACGATATTGCAACAGATAACAAGAATACTGCGAAGTTCAAGTAAATAGAACTAGGGGAGCCTCGCTCCAAAGTATCTAGTTCAGACTCTGAAACTTCGTAGATCGTCAGTTTATCGAAGCGAGCACGATGGATCTCTGGTTGAAATTTTGAATCTGAGTCTTGTCCCTTCAGGTCATTAGACATAATTAACCCCTGATAGTACGTACGGATGCTCTGACCGTGCCCGCGTAACCTCCAAGGTCTATCACAAGATGCCAATGACCAGGACGCGGGGCACTAAGGCGAAAGGGCGAAACTTTAGCGAGGCCACCATAGTACGTGTGGCGCTCACCCCTTCTATATTTTGCGAAATTGATTCCGTCCAGAAGTCGAACATTAGCCTCCTTGTCAAGCTCGACTTCGACAACATCACTCGGACCCAAGTCCAAATCGTAACGAAGGAAATTCATTTCTCATTTAGCCTTTATCAAGAGAACCCAACGACTGATTGTGATAATCTATTCAGTGTACCACTCCAGCAATCTCTAGTTTGCAGATTTCATTTGTGTAAATCTATCACACTTAAGCAAGTATGTCAACAGTAAAAGCCCCTGCGCAGACAGGTAAGAGTCGTTTCGGGTGGTGTCAAATGCCCACATTTGACACCTGAGGCGCCGTCAGATGTGGGCATCTGACGGCACTCTTGGGTGCGCATCCCATATGGGTTTTACGACTGACGTCACAGATCTGGATCAGTCGCGAGTTCCAATCTCTGTTCTCCAAATTCAGCTCAATGTCCGGTGCAGAGTGCACCTCACC
>Ga0209979_1004807_pt1 | contig 10997 bp, 12 predicted proteins | sample AnhtaG_FD_183114 | JGI IMG/M metagenome (GOLD analysis project Ga0209979, IMG submission 183114) | Deep subsurface microbial communities from Anholt, Denmark to uncover new lineages of life (NeLLi) - Anholt_01485 metaG (SPAdes) (version 2) | ecosystem: Environmental > Aquatic > Marine > Oceanic...
CAAGGCTAAAACTCAAAGGAATTGACGGGGGCCCGCACAAGCAGCGGAGCGTGTGGTTTAATTCGATGCAACGCGAAGAACCTTACCAAGGCTTGACATGTCGGAAGTAGCAACCCGAAAGGGAAGCCACCTGTTGAATCAGGAACCGTCACAGGTGCTGCATGGCTGTCGTCAGCTCGTGCCGTGAGGTGTTAGGTTAAGTCCTGTAACGAGCGCAACCCCTGTTGCTAGTTGTTTTCTCTAGCGAGACTGCCCTGTAAAATGGGGAGGAAGGTGGGGATGACGTCAAGTCAGCACGGCCCTTATGCCTTGGGCTACACACACGCTACAATGGGTGGTACAATGGGTAGCAATAGAGCAATCTGGAGCCAATCCTGTAAAGCCATCCTCAGTTCGGATTGCAGGCTGAAACCCGCCTGCATGAAGTTGGAGTTGCTAGTAACTGCAGGTCAGCATACTGCGGTGAATACGTTCTCGGGCCTTGTACACACCGCCCATCACGTCATGAAAGTTGGCAACACCTGAAGTCGATGGGCTAACCCCGACTTGTCGGGGAGGCAGTCGCCGAGGGTGGGGTTGATGATTGGGACGAAGTTGTAACAAGGTAGCCGTAGCGGAAGCTGCGGCTGAATCACCTCCTTTCTAGGGAGAGAATGGGTGTTAAGCCTATAATCTCCTAGGTCGGTCTCCGATTATTCGGAGTAGGTTCTCCTTCCTTCCGCTATCTAGGGGTTAAGGTATTTATATTTAGATGAGGTGATATCTATATGTCTAGACAGTTACAGCCACGCCAACCAGAAAACCCTTTAGAGCAAGCGGTAAAAGAGGGCGGTAAGCAAGGTGCGGTGGTTTTCGCTGTTACAGCGCTTCTTCATTATGGGTTGTCTCCGGAATCTGACAAGAAATTTGAAGACTCATTAAAATGTGGTGCTCGCCAAGGGTTAAAGCAATTCCTTCACTCTTTTGCAGATAGTCTTTAATATGGGCCATTAGCTCAGTTGGTTAGAGCGCAGTCCTGATAAGACTGAGGTCTCTGGTTCGAGCCCAGAATGGCCCACCACTAGCTTCAAAATCCTCCAATTTGGGTCAAAATTCCTCCATTGACTTCACTGGGTGGCATTGGTAACATTGGGGAAATGATGTCTAGACTTTCTTTATTTCCGCTAACTGCTGAGGTAAACGACCGAGGTCACCTCATAATCGGTGGCGGTGACACTGTAGAGCTAGCCGATAAGTTTGGCACGCCCCTATATCTCTTTGATGAATTTAGCTTGCGCAGTAAATGTGCCGAGTTCAAAGCCGAATTTAGCCAGCGCTATGCTAACACTATGGTTATTTACGCCTGTAAAGCCTTTATAAATAAAGCTCTGGCACTCATCTTTAAGGAGGAGGGACTGGGACTGGATGTGGTCTCTGCCGGAGAGCTTGGTATTGCTCAATCGGTTAGTTTTCCCCTGGATATGGTCTATTTCCATGGCAACAATAAATCAGCCGAGGAAATTGAGCTAGCCCTCCAGTGCCATATCGGTCGCATAGTGGTGGACAATTTTCATGAGCTTAAAATGTTAGCTGAGATGGCTGAGGAGCCAGGCTATACACCTGATATATTGCTCCGCCTGTCTCCTGGGGTAGACCCTCATACTCATAAGTATATGGCTACTGGTATTGTTGATAGTAAGTTTGGGGTTCCCCTATTTAGTGGGGAGGAAGCGGTGGCTCAAGCCATGTCAGCACCTAACCTGAACCTGATCGGTTTGCACTTTCACCTGGGTTCACTCATCTTTGAGGCTGAGCCGTATCGGGAATCCATTGAGTTTATACTCGACTTTGCCGCTGAAATGAAGCGGAAATATGATTTCCAACTCAGGGAGCTGAATATTGGCGGCGGGTTTGCTATTCAGTATGCTCTGGATTCTCCATCTCCACCCATTTCCTTTTATGCTGAGGCAATAGCGTCTAAGATTATCAGTAAATGCCGGGAGCTAAAGCTGGCATTACCGTGGCTTATCGTTGAGCCGGGGAGAGCAATAGTGGGACAGGCCGGGGTGGCACTATATCGGGTGGGTGTGGTGAAGGATATACCGGGTGTCAGGTGCTATGTCTCGGTAGATGGTGGTATGGCTGACAATCTCCGCCCTGCCCTTTATGGTTCTAAGTATGAGGCAGTGGTAGCTAATAAGGTATCGGAAAGGGGAGCAGGCAAGGTTACTATTGCTGGCAAGTTTTGCGAATCGGGTGATATGCTGGTCAAGGATATTAATCTGCCTCCGGTTTCAGCCGGTGATATTATAGCTATACCTGACTGTGGTGCTTATTGCCTGCCATTGGCCAGTAACTATAACAGCTCGCTTAAGCCAGCTATTGTTCTGGTTAAAGACGGTGAAGCACATCTTATTCGGCGCCGGGAGACCTTTGATGACCTGACCAGGTGTGATTTAGTTTAAATGGTAAGACGGAGGCTTTAGGATATGTGGCAGGTAGTTGGACAAACCAGGGCGGTCTCCCTACTTAAGCGCAGCCTGGAGAGAGAGGTTGTGGCTCATGCCTATCTTTTTGTTGGTCCCCCTCATGTGGGTAAGATGACCCTGGCTCTAAATCTGGCTCAAGCGCTCAACTGTGAAGCAACCGAGCCTCCCTGTGGTGAGTGCTTATCCTGTCAGAAAATAGCTTCAGCCAAGCATGCCGATGTCCAGATTATAGGTTTGACCACTGATGGGGATTCAGTCGAGGCTAAGTCTCAGGTAGAGATTAGCATCGACCAGATCAGGCAAATGCAGCATTCAGCTAGCCTGCCCCCCTTTGAGGGCAGATATAAGGTATTTATTATTGATGGGGCTGAGCAATTATCAAGTGAGGCAGCTAATTGCCTGCTTAAGACCCTGGAAGAGCCTGTAGGCAAGGTAATTTTTATCCTACTAACCACAAATGACAAGCTCCTGCCAGCCACAGTGATTTCTCGCTGCCAGCGACTGGAGTTATCCCCCCCGGCAGTTACTGAGGTGGAGGCTGCCCTTATTAGTCGCTGGGACATTGAGTCACAAAGGGCTAAATTCCTGGCTAGGCTTTCCCATGGCCGCCTGGGTTGGGCGCTATCGGCGGCTCTTGATGATAGTTTGCTCCAGCAGCGTGCTGAGGTGAGGCAAAGGTTACTTGATATTATCAATGCTGATTATGAGGAGCGTTTTACTTATGCCACTGAGCTGGCAGCCCAGTTTAGTCAGAGGAGGGAGTCGGTTCAGGAGGTATTGGATTTGTGGCGTGACTGGTGGCGTGACCTTTTGTTGGTTAAGGTAGGCGGTAATGAGGCTATTACTAATGTTGACCTTGAAGCCCCACTGATTGACAGTGCCAGGGGTTATAAGCTGGCTCAAATAAAGGCTTTTATTGATAGCATTCAGGCAGCTGGGGAGCAGCTTAGGCAAAATGCCAATCCACGTCTGGTGCTGGAGGTGTTAATGCTTAGTATGCCCAGAAGGGAGGAGAGTATTTCGGTAAAGTATGGCTGAGATTGTTGGAATACGTTTCAAAAGAGCTGGTAGAGTATACTACTTTGACCCGGCAGGCTTTGACCTTGAGGTAAATGACTACGTAGTAGTCAATACAGCCCGTGGTCTTGAGCTGGGGCATGTGGCCACTTCCCCTGAACAGGTATTGGACAGTGAGGCGGGTAGGCCGTTGAAGTCAGTGGTGCGCAAGGCGGAACCTGAGGATATTAAGCGTGCCCAAGAATTTGAGGACGGGGAAAGAAAGGCTCTAACCGAGTGTGGCAAGTTGATTACTAAACTAAATCTGTCAATGAAATTGCTATCTGCTGAATACAACCTTGATGGTAGTCGCCTTACCTTTTTCTTTAGTGCTGCTGAGAGGGTTGATTTCCGTGAGCTGGTTCGAGAATTAAGTAAGCATTTCAAGGTACGGGTGGAGCTACGGCAGGTAGGCTCTAGGGATGAAAGCAAGCTGATGGGTGGCTTTGGTAGGTGTGGGCGTCCGCTATGCTGTATGAGTTACTTGAGTGAGTTTAGCCCCGTTTCTATTAGAATGGCAAAGGAGCAGGGTTTATCCCTTAACCCGATGAGGATTTCAGGTGTCTGTGGTCGCTTGCTGTGCTGCTTGGGCTATGAAGGTGAGCAATACCGAGTTATGAAGGGGAAACTACCCAAGGAGGGGCAGCGAGTGTCTATACCTATGGGGATAGCTAGTGTAGTTGGTGGCAACCCACTGAAGGAGACGGTATTGGTTGAGCTGGAGAGCGGGGCGAGAGTGGAATTGCCTCTCAGTGAGGTTACTATTATAGACCACTAGTTAGTTTTCACTGGGGAAGATATTTTTGCCATTCACTCTGGGTTTGTAGGTAGTGGTAGGGGATGTAAAAAAGGATATTACCGCGTGGGGAGGAAGGACGGCGAAGTAATCTCATCCTGGCCTGCTCGGGGGTTTTGCCTGCCTTACGACGATTACAGGATATACAAGCGCTAACCACATTTTCCCAGGTGTGTTCACCGCCTTTATATCGTGGGATGACATGGTCTAGGGTGAGTTGTCGAGTTTCCTTTCCGCAATACTGGCAGGTGTATTTATCACGGTTGAAAATCTCAAGGCGAGTTAGCTTTCTCTCCGGCCGGGGACGCTTAATCATATAAACTATTCGGATTACTGAAGGCAGGGGGAAGGTACAGTTGGCTGAGTGGATAAATCCTGAGCCATTCTCTAACATCTCAGCCTTACCCCGATAAAGTAATACTACTGCTCGCCGGGCTCGACATATATTAAGCGGCTCGTAGTTCTGGTTCAGCACCAGGACAGGAATATTTGTCATATCTAAGGCTTCCCTCTATACAGAAACTGACTCATTTTACTAAAAAACCTCTGGCTATGCAAGCTTTAGCTTGAGCTTCTTAGCTCCAGCGTCCTTTTCGGCCAGTGCGAGGCGTTTTCTTTTGGCCAGACCGTAAATCACCCCGGTAGTCAGGAGCAATGATATTGAAAGGCGTGCTGATTTTGATGTCAACTAGTCGGGAACTAACGGAAGCCTCAATTTCCTCTAAGATTTCTTGTAATGAGTAACGAGTAGTGATTACTGTCGCCAACCTAGCATTATAGCGGTAGTTAATAACCTGATAGAGCTTTTCCCGCGCCCAAGGTGTGGTTGACTGTTCACCAAAGTCATCCATGATGAGCAGTGGGGCTGTCTTCACTTTTTCAAAGAGCTGGTCATAGGAAACTTTACTCTCCGGGCTGAAGGTGGAGCGCAGGTGGTCAAGGAACTCAGGCACTACTATAAACAAAGCGGGCTGGTTGGCTTGATAGCGATAGTTGACGATGGCAGCGGCCAGGTGGGTCTTGCCACAGCCAGTAACACCCATAAATACCAGCCAGCCTTCAGGGGATTTGGCAAAGTCAAGGGCGAGACGAAATGCCTGCTCCAGATTCTGGCGTTGCTCTGGCAGCAGATTAACTCGCCTCCAGTCAAAGTTATCAAAGGTCATGCTTTTTTGTAGTTCAAACTCTGGACCCCAGCTATATTCCAATAAGGCTTGTTTTTCCTCAACCGCATATATATGACACAAATTAGGGTCAGTTAGGCGGGTGCGTATTCGGTCTTCAAGCTGTTCAATAGGGATGATAGCCACAATCACGGTGGGTAGTTCACTATTAAAGCGATAATTTAGCAGCTGGTCCAGTTTTTCTTTTACCCAGGGGGTGCTGGTTTGAGCACCTAAATCGTCTAAAACCAGCAGCGGGGCATTGCGCACCTGGTCAAAGAACTCATCATAGGGTATTTCACTACTGGTGTTAAAGGCAGAGCGCAGGCGATCCAGGAGGTCAGGGGTAGAGATAAAAAAGGCAGGCTGACCTTGGCTAACACGCTCGTTAGCGATAGCTGCTGCCAGGTGTGTTTTACCACAACCACTGGGACCGACCAGGATTAACCAACCTTTAGGTTCAGTGGCAAATGCCTTGGCTGCCTCATAAATGCGGTTAAATTGTTCCTGGTTTATAGGATTACCGCTTCTCCCCTTGGGAAGTAGATTATCAAAAGTGAATCGAGTTAATGACCCGAGGTTACTATACCGCAGTAAGTGGGTTTGGCGTCCTTTGTCTAATTCCTGCTGGGTGCAGCGGCAGGCAACAACTCGGCTAAAATCTGGCTTGCCTGAAGGTAGGGGGGGATGAACAAATCCTGCCCCTTTACAAATAGGACAGCCTGAGCTTGGTGAAAGTTCTTCTGTTTCCTCAGCGTCTGACCATGTGTCCATATTTGCCTTTGATGTATTTATCCGGGTCTGTCTTAGAATCTCGCCGATATGTTCCATCGTCCCTGCCTTCCGCTGACCAGCGTTCTAAAATCGCTGAAATATAGCTCCATTTGCGTTTATTTTGGTTAACTGCCTCTTTGATGGCATCCCTAATCCAGGTCTCAGGATATAGCTTCTCCGCCTCACGCAGCTCTTCGGCAATCATCGGGGTTAGCATACCCATATTCTGTTCATAAAGGGTGAAGATGTCAGGTAATTCCTCAGTCTCAATATCAGCCTGTCCCTCGGCTTTCAGCCCGCTCAAGATGAGCTCACCTTTTTGAACTTTAGCCATAACCTGTCTATCAGACTTAGTGTTGAGAAAATAGATGTCCTCTGGCACTCCATCTCTATCCAATACGATATGAAGGATGGTTCCCCGCTTGGTAGCCATTTCCAGGGCCTGGCGCAGTACCTCACCAGGCGGCTTCGCTGCCTCCTTGAGGCTGCTCATCAGGCTGGTATTACTTAAAAGTTCTCCATAGGTGATGAAACGGGGGTAGCCCCGTTTGTGGTAAAGTGCCCACAAAATATGGAGGGTTGTCTTTAGCTCAATAATATCGCTGATTTGGGGCAGCAAGCTACTGAAGAAAAGGTTGGGGAGGGGAGTGAACTGCATCTTGGCTGGAAAACCTCTAAATTGCTCCATAATAGATTTGCTCTTCTTTAGCTTGATATCCTCAAACTTAGCTATTGGAATTTGAACTAAGGTTTAAATGCTTCATAATAAACTTGGCTCTTCAATGTTAGTGATATTTTCGAACTTAGCCAGGTTATGCCTGAAGCGCAATTTTATTTGACCGATAGGTCCATTGCGATGTTTAGCAATTATAATATCAGCAATCTCTCTCGGGTATTCTCTATCCGGGTGCTGGTCTTGCCATTCCTCTATAGTATAGTAAGCCTCCTCCCGGTGGACGAACATAACAATATCAGCATCCTGCTCAATGCTACCACTTTCACGAAGGTCAGAGAGCTGAGGGATATGCGAAGAACGCCAATCTACCTGCCTGCTGAGTTGGGATAGGGCAATAACCGGCACATTAAGGTCACGAGCCAGTGCCTTGAGTGAACGAGAGATATAACCAATCTCCTGAACCCTGTTTTCTCTCCTGTCTTCCCCCTGCATCAATTGCAGGTAATCAACAATAATGAGGTTGATGCCACGCTCGTAATGGAGTCGGCGGGCTTTGCTCCGCATCTCTACCACCCGAATTTGAGGGGAGTCATCAATATAGATGGGTGCTTCAGAAAGAATGCCAGTAGCCTCCATAATCCGTTTTTCCTCCTCTTCGGTAAGATGGCCTCCAAGACGGACCCGCCTTGAATTGATTCCAGATTCATTGGCTAATAGACGTAGCACCAATGGCTCTTGTGCCATCTCCAGGCTGAACAGAGCCACGCAGGCCCCCTGCTCCACAGCCGCATTCCGGGCAATGCTAAGAGCAAGGCTAGTTTTGCCCAGGCTGGTTCTGCCGGCAATAATAACCAGGTCAGAGGGTTGGAATCCGCCCAGGAATTCGTCTAGACCTGTGAAACCTGACAGCGTCTGGGAGATGGGCCCCCGATAGCCTTCTGCCTCAGCAGTGGGGCCAGGAGCGGTCTCAAAATACTTATCTAGTACCTGTCGGACATGGACGAAGTCTCGGGGGCTCTGCCCGTGACGCAGCCTGAACAGGACATCCTCTGCCTTACTCAGGCTAGCATCAACATCTGGGTCAGCCTCATAACCAATAGCCGCAATTTGACCAGCGGCTGAAATGAGGTGGCGCATTAACGATAAGCGATAAACAATTTGAGCATAATTCTCAATATCAAGTGAGGTAGGGACTATGGATATTAAGTGACTTAAATAGGCAGCACCACCACATGTCTCCAGTTTTCCCCGTCGGTCTAACTCTTGAGCTACTGTGATTTGATTTATCGCCTCGTTACGCTGGTAAAGTGATAGACATGCCCCGTATACCAATTGATTTTGTTCACTATAGAAGTCTTGCTGGTTTAGGAAGGTAGCAATTCTATAGATTGCTGTGCCATCTATCAGGAGCGAACCATTTACTGCTTCCTCAGCATCAATATCGTGTGGCGGCAACTTTTCACCATTCACTCTAATCCGTCTCCTCTTCTGTAACCGTTACCTTTATTTTGGGTATCACATCCTTAGCCAGTCTAATGGTTACCTCATAGCTACCGAGTTGATTAATAGGCTTGGCTAACTCTATCTTCTTTTTGTCAATAACTAATCCAGTAGCGCTCTCCAGCTCAGCGGCAATATCAGCATTAGTGATTGAGCCATACAGTCGGTCTTTGGCTCCGACCCGGGCTTTCAGAAAAACCTCTCTCCCCTCCAGCTGGTTAGCCAGCTCAACTAGTCCAGCCCCCGTTTGTTGTTGATTTCGGGCGTTTATTCTGCGTTGTGCCTCTATCATGTTAATAGCTGGAGAACTGACTAGCAAGGCTAACTTTTGGGGTATGAGAAAGTTCCTGCCGTAGCCGCTAGCTACCTCTTTCATCTCACCGGCTCTAGCCACATTGGGCACATCCTGGAGGAAAATGACCTTCATAATTTTCCCTCTTTTTATAATTATACTTCACCTGGGGAGTGAAGTAAAAGACTAATTTTAGAGATTATTTATCCCTACTCTAGCGTAGGAAGGTAGTATAAATTAAACAAGGTCATCCTATTTAGAGATGAACTTTTCGGCGTAGATAGCGGCGGTAGCCCCATCTCCAGCGGCGGTTATTACTTGCCTTACCGAATTGTGGCGTATATCACCAGCGGCAAAAATACCAGGTACTTTAGTTTCCATCTTCTCATCGGTAATGATATGACCAGTGACGTCTAATGGTAAAATACCTTTGAGGTAGTCGGTATTAGGTTTAAGCCCGATGGATATAAAGATTCCGGCTACCTCCAAGGCAGATTCTTCTCCGGTTTTTACCTGACGAAGCCCGATTCTTTTAACCAGGTCTCCGCCCTCAATCTTCTCAACTATGGAATTCCACCGAAATTCTATTTTGGGTTGAGAGAAGGCTTTCTCCTGTAGGATACGACTGGCGCGAAGTTGGTCGCGGCGGTGTATTACAGTGACCCTTGAGGTAAACTTGGCTAGATGGAGGGCTTCGGTAATAGCGGCGTCACCACCACCGACTACAGCTACTGGCTGTTCTCTGAAGAAGGCACCGTCACAGGTAGCACAGTAAGAGACTCCTTTACCAGTAAATTCCTCTTCACCAGGAACATCTAATTTGTATCGCTCCGAGCCGCCGGCTATAATCACTGCCCTAGCCATAAAGTCGCCTTCAGTGGTTCTTATCACCTTCTGCCCCTCTTGGAGCTCAATGCCAGTAACCTCAGCGAGTAAAGTTTTTAGCCCATATTTTGTTGCCTGCTGGTGCATTAATTGCCCCAGTTCAAAGCCGTTAATGCCTTCGGGAAAACCGGAATAGTTCTCCACCCGCTCGGCATTGGCTATCTGACCACCGACCAGCCCCCTTTCTATAAGCAGGCTATTGAGCCTGGCTCTTGAAGCGTATAGCCCAGCGGTAAGACCGGCCGGACCGCCACCGATAATAACTACATCATATTTTTCATTCATGATTTAATTCTAGCTCGGCATTGATAGCATCTAGCAGCAGGCGAATATCAAATTGCCCTGAAATTCTAGGCTTACCATTAATGAGTAATAGTGGTAACGATAAGTCCTTATTCTTGATTCCCTGGATTAATTCTGAGGCGCGACGATTAGCTATAGGTTTAGACAGGTCAAGGTATTCTAATTGTATTTTGTCGCCAAACCTGTCTTTAATTCGCTGGCTAGCTAAGGTAATGGCTTCTACCGAAGACCAATCTACCCCGCAGTGGGCATCACACTTTTCACCCTTACTATCATCTACAATGGTAACTTGAATAGTATGCTTAATCACGGGCAGCATCTAAGCTCCACCCCCCGATGTATAACACGATTTGGTCAAAGTTACTATCATCTATGCAGACCGACTTGCTCATACTTTTCCTCTTTGATTCTCTGGCAGATGCCTCGTTCTACAGTCTGTTTGGCTAAACCAATGGCATTTTTAATCGCCTTAGATTGACTACGCCCATGAGCTATGATGACATTGCCATTCACCCCGAGGAGACACGCCCCACCATATTCTCTATAGTCCAACCTTTGTGCCCAGGAATCCATACCGATGTCACGATGCAATGCTCGTAATGGAAGACGATAGGCTTTGGCAAAGACCTGCCCGGCTTGACTGAGCGAATATAACCAGTTATCACTCACACCCTCAATGGTCTTGAGCACTATATTGCCGGTGAAGCCATCGGTAACAATGACCTCCGCCACTCTTCTCAGGATATCCTGACCTTCTATATTGCCTATGAAATTCAGGGCAGAACTTTTGAGAAGCTTATGACTTTCTTTAATCAGTTTGTTTCCTTTGGTCTCCTCTTCGCCATTACTGAGTAAGCCTATACGCGGTGAGCTGATACCAAGAATCTGGCTAACATAGAGATTGCCTAGATTAGCAAACCAAACCAAGTGTTCCGGTCGGCAATCAACATTAGCTCCGGCATCGATGAGAAAGATAGGGGTGAGTGGGGTAATATTAATAAAGCTACCTATAGCCGGGCGGGGAACGCCTTTTATCTTGCCCAGGTTTAGCAGCGCCGCAGTGAATACGGCACCGCTATTTCCG
>Ga0209979_1004808_pt1 | contig 10997 bp, 9 predicted proteins | sample AnhtaG_FD_183114 | JGI IMG/M metagenome (GOLD analysis project Ga0209979, IMG submission 183114) | Deep subsurface microbial communities from Anholt, Denmark to uncover new lineages of life (NeLLi) - Anholt_01485 metaG (SPAdes) (version 2) | ecosystem: Environmental > Aquatic > Marine > Oceanic >...
CGCCCAGGCTTTCCAGCCCCTCGATGGGCAACCCGTCCGGTCCGCAGATGAGGTCGGCCTTGTTGAGAACGGTAATGTAGGGCTTGTCGGCCAGGCCCAGGTCGGCCAGGGTATCCTCCACCGTCTGAGCCTGCTCAGCGGCGTCGGGATGGGTTATGTCCACCACATGGAGCAGAAGGCTAGCCTCGGACAGCTCCTCTAGCGTAGCGCGGAAGGCAGCCACCAGTTGGGTGGGCAGGTTCTGAATGAAGCCGACGGTGTCGGTGAGGAGGAAGGCACCGCCGTGCGGGAGGGCCACTCGCCGGGTGACGGGGTCGAGGGTGGCGAACAGCTTGTCCTCCACCAGCACGTCTGCCCCAGATAGCGCCCGCATGAGGGTACTCTTGCCGGCGTTGGTGTAGCCCACCAGCGAGGCTACCACCACCCCCTGGCGCGCCCGCCGCCGCCGGTAGAGGGCGCGCTGCTGCCGCACCTCCTCGAGCTGGCGCTTCAGGCGCTGAATCCTCCGCCGGATCAGGCGACGGTCCGTCTCCAGCTGGGTCTCGCCGGGGCCGCGGGTGCCGATGGCCCCCTCCAGCCGCTCCAGGTGAGTCCACTGGCCCGCCAGACGAGGTAGCAGGTACTCGTGCTGCGCCAGCTCCACCTGGAGGGCCCCCTCGCGGGTGCGGGCGTGCTGAGCGAATATGTCGAGGATGAGAGCAGTGCGGTCGAGGACTTTGACCTCGAGAGCGTCTTCCAGGTTGCGCTGCTGAGAGGGCGAGAGCTCGTCGTCGAAGATTATCGTGCTGTAGCCCAGGCGATGCCGCAAAGAGGCCAGCTCTTGCACCTTGCCGCGGCCAACGTAGTAGGCGGACGTCCGTCGCTCCAGCCTCTGGACACACCTGCCGACGACATTGGCGCCGGCGGTCAGAGCTAGCTGGGCCAGCTCCTCCAGCGACCTCTCACTGCTCCAGCGACTGTTGCCTCGCCCCTTTAGCTCCACCGCCACCAGATAGGCCCGCTCCTTGGGCTCGGCGGTGACGTGGCCGGTCTTAGCTATGCTCCTCGCCCTCCTTGACAGAACGCGCTTTCCTCTACAAGTATACCGCAAAAGGGAGGAGCCTGCTCCGACTATGCGGAGAGCCGCCACCCCGCGAGCCGCCGCAACCCCTCCTCCAACCGCTCGTCGGGGATGGTGAGCGACAGGCGGACGTAGCCCTCGCCGTGGGGCCCGTAGCCGATGCCCGGCGTCACCACCACGCCGATGTCGTCCAAGAGGCGGCCGGCGAACTCCAGGGAGGAGTGACCCTCGGGCAGGCGTGCCCAGATGTAGAGGCTGGCCTTGGGCGGACGCACCGCCAACCCCATCCTGGCCAGCGCCTCCACCAGGCGGTCTCGCCGCCGCTGGTAGACGGCGTTGTGCTCGGCGATGCAGTCCTGCGGCCCCTCGAAGGCGGCGATGGCCATGCGCTGGATGGCCTGGGGGATGCCCGAATCGAGGTTGGACTTCACTCGCATGAGGGCGTCGACCATGGTGGCGTTGCCCACCACCATGCCGATGCGCCAGCCGGTCATGTTGTAGCTCTTGGAGAAGGAGTGGAACTCCACCCCCACCTCCCTGGCGCCCGCCGCCTGGAGAAAGCTCACCGGCCTGTAGCCGTCGAAGGCCACCTCCGTGTACGGGCCGTCGTGGCACACGGCGATGTCGTGCTTCTTGGCGAAGCGCGCTACCCGCTCGAAGAAGTCGAGCTCCGCCACCGCGCCCGTGGGATTGTTGGGGTAGCTGATCCACATGAGCCTCGCCTGGCGGGCCACCGCCTCGGGAATGGCCTCCAGGTCGGGCAGGAAATCGTTCTCTTCGGTAAGAGGCATGAAGTGACAGTCGCCGCCGGCGAACATGGTGCCCACGGAGTAGACGGGGTAGCCGGGGTCGGACACCAGGGCCAGGTCGCCGGGGTCGATGAAGCAGAGGGCGATGTGGCCGATGCCCTCCTTGGAGCCGATGAGGGGCAGCACTTCCCTATCGGCGTCCAGGGAAACGTCGAACCGCTTCTCGTACCAGCGGGCGATGGCCCGTCGCAGCTCGGGCAGGCCGTCGGTCTCCGGATAGCGATGGTTGGCGGGCTCGCGAGCGGCCTGACAGAGGGCGTCGATAACGTGGGAGGGCGTGGGGATATCGGGGTCGCCGATGGCGAAGCTGACGACGTCCACCCCCTGGGCCCGCTTCTCGGCGATCTTACGGCTGATCTCGGCGAAGAGATAGGGCGGCAGCTTCTGGATGCGCTTCGCTAGTTGCATTATGCCGGTTCCCGCCACCGCACCTCGTACAGCCGCACCGGGTCCTCGAATCCCCGCAGCACTACCTCGCCGCGATCCGCAAACAGGAAGCCCTTGCCCGCCACCAGTTGCCGCACCACATCCGAGGTCAAGATCTCGCCCCCCGCCGCCTTGGCCGCGATGCGGGCCGCCATGATCACCACCGTCCCGAACAGGTCCTGCTCCTCCCGTATGGGCTCCCCCGCGTTCAGCCCGATGCGCACCCTTAACGGCTCCTCCGCCGACTCGTTGTACTCAGCGAACGCCCTCTGCATAGCGATGGCGCCCTCCAGGGCCCGCGTCACCGAGGGGAAGGAGGCCATGAACCCGTCCCCCAGCGTCTTGACGTCTGAGCCCCCGTGGGCCCGCAGCGCATCTCCGACGATGCGCTCGTGGACCCGCAGCACCTCCCGCGCCTTGGCGTCACCGAGGCGCTGGGTCAGCGCCGTGGAGCCCTCCACGTCTGTGAACAGGATGGTGCGAAGAGCGCCCGGTGCGAGCGGCTCGGCCCACACTGCGGCCTCCTCACCCTCGCCCATGAACTCGTTGATGGCCCTCAGCACCGCCCCAGTGTCGCCCAGGAAGGCCGCCCCGGATTCCCCTTCCAAGAGAGCCAGGCGGGCGTTCGGTATTCGAGAGACAAGGCCGCGAGCGATGTCCACGCTAAGCCAAGAGAGCTGTCGGCGCTGAAGCACCAGGGTCGGCGCCTTCACCTGCGGCAGGAGGTCCGCAACGTCAAACGCCCCGATCGCGACAAGGGCCGCCTTCATCGTCTCCTGCGCGATGCATTCGCGCATTAGTACGGCATAGCGATGCGCCGGCTCACCTTGCGACCACCCCAGCACGGTATGCGCCACCGTCTCGCTGTACACATGCCAATCCGTATCTCGCAGTTGGGCTAATGCCCGAAGCTGCGGCGATGCTGCGTCGCGCGTCACTGCCCAGGAGTGCCACAGAATAAGGTGCGAGACCTGGTCCGGGTGGCGAGCCGTGTAGGTAATTGCCACCGGCCCCGAATGAATAGGCGCGAACAGCGCGAACCTCTCCAGTCCAAGGCGGTCCACCACCGCCTCCAGGTCCAGCACCTGGGCGTCCAGCGAGAAGTCGCTCACGTCCCGGTCCGAGAGCCCCGCCCCTCTGCAGTCGTACCGCACCACCATTCTTGTTCGCGCTAGCGGCTCATACCAGCGGCGCCACTCAGGTATCTGCCACTCCATCTGGATATGGCTGACCGGAATCGTTGGCATCTCCACGAAGGGCGTACCTTCCCCCAGGGCCCAGAAGGCGATGTTCACCCCGTCGGCCGTCGTCGCGTACTGAATGCGCGGCTCCATAGTGGCTATCCCTGAGGCTCTCTTTTCATCGTCCAGAAGTGAGGTCCACCGTTGGGCAGGTCATCTTCCACCACTACCTCGAAGCCATGCCTCCGGTAGAAGCGCACGTTCCTCTCCTTCTCCGTTTCCACATAGCAGAGCAGGCCTTCAGCGTCCGCGCGTGCTAGCACCGGCTGTATCAGAGCGCCGCCGATGCCCTGGCCCTGACGCGGCGGGTCGACGCCTAGAGTAGCAAGATACCAGTGGCGCGACGGGACGTCACGCTTGTGCAACTGCGTCTCGTAATTCACGCCGCTCATCAACCGCCTGAACGCCGCCCGTCCGAACTTCAGGGGCACTAGCATCATGCCCGCCAGGATCAGCGCCACAACGCTCGGCGGGTACTTCCCGGGCGGAATCCACAGCGCGGCGCCTTCGACTTTGTCCGCAGTGGTGTGCACTTCGCCGTACTTGTGGCAGTACCTCGCCCACACTTCCATGAACCAGAGCAGGACCTGGGCGCGCCTGGACTCGTCGGGGAGGAGCCACGCCCAGTGCGGGTCGTCATGTAGCGCCCTGGCGAGTACCTGCCCCACCTCACGCGTCTGACTCGGCGCGAGCGCGACAGGTTCTGCCGCTGCAATCATGGTCGGAGATCCTCCATCAGCCGCCCTCCCGCCAGCGCACGTCGTACAGGCGCACGGGGTCCTCGAAGCCCCGCAGCGCTACATCGCCCCGGTCCGAGAACAAGAACCCCTTGCCCGCCACCAGCTGCCGCACCACATCCGAGGCCACGATCTCCCCGCCCTCCGCCTTGGCCGCGATGCGCGCCGCCAGGATCACCGCCGTCCCGAATAAGTCCTCTTCCTCCGCTATCGGCTCCCCAGCGTTCAGCCCGATGCGCACCCTTATCGGCTCCTCCGCCGACTCGTTGTGCTCGGCGAAGGCCCGCTGCATGGCGATAGCGCATTCCAGCGCCCGCGTCGCCGAGGAGAAGGAGGCCATGAAGCCGTCCCCCATCGTCTTCACCTCGGAGCCGCCGTGGGCCTTCAGCGCCTCCCGCACGATGCGCTCGTGGGCCCGCAAGACCTCCCGCGCCCTGGCGTCGCCCAATCGCTGGGTGAGCGCCGTCGAGCCCTCCACGTCCGTGAACAGGACGGTGCGAAAGGCGCCCGCTGCCGGTTCGGCCCCCGCTGCGGCCTCCTCGCCCTCGCCCAGGAACTCGTCGATGGCACTCAGCACCGCGTCAGTGTCGCCCAGGTACGGCGCTCCGGCTGTCCCCTCCAGGAGAGCCAGGCGGGCGTCCGGTATCCGGGAGGCAAGCCCCCTGGCGACGTTCACATCCGGCACGGGAACGTGGCGGCGGTGAAGCACCAGCGTTGGCGAACTCACCTGTGGCAGGAGGGCCGTAACGTCAAACTCGTTAAGGGTTCGTACGGTCGCCGGTAGGGTCTCCCGCGTGATGCTTTCGCGTATCAAGGCGGCGTACCGGCGTGCCCGCTCGCCGGCCGACCACCCCAGAATGAGATGCGCCGCCGTCTCCGTGTATGTCTCCCAATCCTTGTCCATCAATGCCCGAACTGCGTGAACTTGTGGCGACTGTGACCAATCCGACGCCCGCGCAAAGCTGTCCCACAGAATGAGCTGCGATACGCGCTCCGGGTGGCGGGCCGCGTAGGCGATGGCCACCGGCCCCCAGATCACCATGCCCAGCAGAGCAAACCTTTCCAGACCCGCACGGTCCACGACAGCGTCCAAGTCCAGCAAAAAGGAGTCCAGCGAGAAGTCGGGCACTTCACGCTGCGATAGGCCAAACCCCCTGACATCGTACCGGACCAGCTTCCTCTTCTCCGCCAGCCGCTCATACCAGCGACGCACCTCAGGTATCTGCCACTCCAGCTGGATATGGCTGAATATATGCGGCGTGTGCACAAAGGGCGTGCCTTCCCCCAGCGTCCAGAAGGCGATGCTCACCCCGTCCGCCGTCTGCGCGTACTGGATGCGCGGCTCCATAGCGCCACTATCCTACACTAAGGGCATCTCCCCTGCATAGATAGTCCGCCTCCGCCGCCCACTACTACTTCCTCCACTCTCCCACGAAGACCAGCTCCGCCGGGCCCGCGAGATAGCACTCCCCTACCCCGTCCCACTCCACCACCAGCGTGCCGCCTGGTAGTGTTATGTCGACTCTCTCCCCTACCAAGCCGTGAAGGTGGGCGGCCACCACCGCCGCACAGGCGCCGCTGCCGCAGGCTAGCGTCGCGCCCGCTCCCCGCTCCCACACCCGCGCCTCCATGCGCTCGCGGCCGAGCACCCGCGCCACCTCGAAGTTCACCCGCTGGGGAAACAGCGGGTGGTGCTCAACCTTCGGCCCGATGCTCTCCAGCGGGAACTCTCCGACAGGCCGCTCGACGAAGTGGACGGCGTGGGGATTGCCCATCGAGATGCAGGTGACCGCCAGACGTTGCCCCTCGATGTCCAGCGGCAGGTCCTTCAGGGGCGGCTCGGCCTCCACCAGCACAGGGATCTCCTGAGGAGCGAAGCGAGGCGCGCCCATGCTCACGCGCACCCGCTCCACCGCTCCCTTTCCGCCGAAGACCTGGGCCCAGAGCACGCCTGTCGCCGTCTCCACGCTGAGCTCGCCCCCGCGAGGCCGCGCCAGGCCTTCGTCCACGGCGTACTTGACGACGCAGCGAAGGCCGTTGCCGCACATCTCCGCCTCCGAGCCGTCGGGGTTGAACATGCGCATCCCCACGTCGGCGCGAGACGACGGCAGCACCAGGATCAGGCCGTCGGCGCCGATGCCGCAGTGGCGGTCGCACATCGCCTGGGCCAAGCGCGACCAGTCCTGCTCGTCTCCCTGCGCCCTCAGGAGGACGAAGTCGTTGCCGATACCGTGCATCTTGACGAATCGCATGGCCAACCCCTACCTAGCCGCCGTATGAGCGCTCTTCTCCAGAAAGCGCTCGGCCAGTGCTCTGGCCTCGTCCACAGCGGCAGCGCCCTCCAGCCAGCGGATGCGTCGGTCGTCCAGGCGGAACCAGGTGTGCTGCTGTCGCGCCAGGCGATGGGTGGCCGTCTTGATGCCGGCCACCGTCGTCGCCAGGTCCAGCTCGCCCGCCAGGTACTGGCAAACCTGCCCATAGCCGATGCCGGACAGAGAGGGAAGCGAGGGCTCATAGCCCATCGCAAGGAGACGCCTCACCTCGTCCGCCAGACCTGCCTCCATCATTGCATCCACGCGAGCATCGATGCGCTCATAGAGCTCCTGTCGCGGGCAGGTCAGGCCCAGGATGAGGGTCTGCCAGGGAGGCGGGCCCTTCTCCTGCCAGTAGGATATGGGGCGGCCGGTCGCTCTGTGCACCTCCAGCGCCCGGATGACCCGCCGCACGTTGCGGGGATCGATGCGGGCCGCCGCCTTCGGGTCTACCCGCGCCAGCTCTCGGTGCAGCGCTTCCGGTCCGTGACGAGCCGCTCGCTCCTCGAGCTCTCGCCGCAGTTCCCGCTGGGGCGGCAGTCGCGGCACCCTCCATCCCTCCAGAAGGGCCCAGACGTACTGACCGCTGCCCCCCACCAGCAGCGGCTGCTTGCCCCGCGACCACACGCCCTCCAGGGCAGCCACGGCCAGCTCGAGGTACTGCGCCAGGCTGAACTCCTGATCGGGGTCGATCACGTCGATGAGGTGGTGGGGCACCAGGGAGCGCTCCTCCGCCGTGGGCTTGGCAGTGCCGATGTCCATATGACGATAGACCTGGCGCGAGTCGGCGCCCACGATCTCGCCGCCCAGAGACCGAGCGAGAGCGATTCCAAGAGCCGTCTTCCCTACGGCCGTGGGGCCGACGACGGCGATGAGCTTTCGCGTCACGCCCCGGGCGCCCCCTTGACCTGCACCGCCTGCTCGACGATAGAGGCGAAGGCGTCGGCCTTGAGGCTGGCCCCGCCCACCAGGGCGCCGTCGATCTGAGGCTCGCTCATGAACTCACCGATGTTGTCGGGCGTGACGCTGCCGCCGTACTGAATGCGAGCCGCCTCCGCCAGCTCGCGGCCATAGAGGGAGGCCACCTCCTGGCGGATGAGGCCGACGGCCTCGTTGGCGATCGCTCCCGTGGCAGGAACGCCCGTGCCGATGGCCCACACCGGCTCATAGGCGAGCACGAAGCTTATGGGCATATCCACGCCCGCCAGGCCTCCTCGCACCTGCCGCAACAGCACCTCCTCCGTGCGGCCCGCCTCGCGCTCCTCCAGCGTCTCGCCCACGCACATGATCGTCCGCAGGCCGTGGGCCATGGCCGCCTTTAGGCGACGGTTCACCGTCTCGTCGGTCTCGCCGAAGTACTTGCGCCGCTCGGAGTGGCCGACGATCACGTACTCGCACAGGTCGGCCAGCATGAGAGGGCTCACCTCACCCGTGTAGGCACCCTCCTCCTCCCAGTAGACATTCTGCGCTCCCACCTTGATGGACGATCCCGCCATCTCTCGCTCCGCGAGCGCCAGGAAGACGAAGGGAGGACAGACCACCTTCTCCACCCCCGCCAGGCCATCGATCCGCTCCCTCAGCAAGCGGCAGAGCTCTGCGGCGGCGCGAATGGTGGTATACATCTTCCAGTTGCCAGCGATGATCGGCATGCGTCCGCTCATAGATCACGCTCCATACTTGGTGAACCGATCGGCGTGGGCCATGGCCAGCGGCATTATCTCCGTGGCCGCAAAGAGGCCCAGCGACCCCTTCTGGCAGTCCCGCTCATTGAATGCCTCCGCCCGGTCGGGCTGGCACCAGCGCGAGCGCAACGCGAACGGCACCGGGTGCCAGGAGTGGGCACGATAGGTGGAAGGCGTCGAGTGGTCGCCGGTGACCATGATCACGTCCGGCTTGAGGGTGAGCAGTTCGGGGATGATGGCGTCCACCTCCTCCAGCCTGGCCACCTTGCCCTGGAAGTTGCCATCCTCCCCTGTCGAGTCTGTAGCCTTGTAGTGCACGAAGAAGAAGTCGGATTGCCCCCAGTGCTCCCGCAGAGCCGCCAGCGAATCGCTAAGGGAAGGGCCCGTGGGTAGAGCCGTCATCCCCACGAGCTTGGCCAGGCCGCGGTACATGGGGTAGAAGGCGATGGCCGCCGCCCGCAGCCCGAACACCTCAGGGAAGGACGGCAGGTCCGGCCAGCGCGCGAACCCGCGGAGGAGCACCATATTGGCCGGATGATGATCGCGCAGCCTATCGCGAGCCCCGGCCACGAAGGCGCTCACCAGCCGGGCCGTGGCCTGCGCCTCGGGCGCGAGAGCCGCCACCTCGACCGGCGGCACGCCCACCTTCTGGGGATCGGTCTCGTTCAGGGCATCGGAGAGGCCGTCGCCTCTGAGCACCAATAGGAAGCGATGTTCCCTCACCGGCTCCACAAATAGCTCAGCGCCCGGCAACTCGATGGTCCGCAGCTCAGCGCAGAGGCGGGCGCAAGTATCCGTGTCGATGCGGCCGGCGCGGCGGTCGACAACGAGGCCGCCGTCGTCCACAGTGCAGAAGTTGCCGCGAGCCGCCACGTCCTGAGGCCCGAGGCCGAAGTCAATGCCCACCGCCTCCAGGGCACCGCGGCCGATGCGATAGTGCAGAGGGTCGTAGCCGAAGAGGGACAGATGGCCGGGCCCGCTGCCGGGGGTAATCCCGATGCCCACGTGATAGACCATGCCGCAGATGCCCTCCTGGGCCAGACGGTCCAGGTTAGGGATGCGGGCCGTCTCCATCTCCGTGCGGCCGGTCCGGGGATCAGGCAGGCCACCCAGGCCGTCCATCACCAGCAGGACGATCTTGGTCTCGGCCGGGATTACGATTTCGCGAATCAGGTCGAAATCCATCTCCTATCGCCTCAATCTTTGTCTTCCAGCGCCGCCACGCCCGGCAGCTCGCGGCCCTCTAGGAACTCCAAGGCCGCGCCGCCGCCGGTGGAGACGTGGCTAAACTTGTCCTCCAGGCCCAGCCGCTCCACCACCGCCACCGTCTCGCCGCCGCCCACAATGGTGGTGGCGTCCAGGCCGGCGATGGCCTCCGCCAGGCGATGGGAGCCCCGAGAGAAGGGCTCGAACTCGATGACCCCCACCGGGCCGTTCCACAAGACCGTCTTGCAGCCTCGCAGCGCGTCGACGAATGCCTCCGTCGTCTTCTCGCCGATATCCATGATCTGCCAGTCGAGCGGAATCTCCTTCACCGACACCTGCTGGTGGCGGGCGTCAGCCTCGAACCGGTCGCTCACGATTACGTCCGAGGGCAGTAGGAGCATCAGCCCCCGCTGGGACGCCCGCTCCATGATCTGGCGGGCCGTTTCCACATGCCCCTCCTCCAGCAGCGACTGGCCCACCTCAAAGCCCTCGGCCTTGAGGAAAGTGCAGGCCATCCCCCCGCCGATGAGCAGGCGGTCCACTTTCTGCAGCAGGTTCTCCAGCACGCCCATCTTGGTGCTGATCTTGGCCCCGCCGATGACCGCCGCGAAGGGCCTATCAGGGCTGGCCAGGGCCTTGCCCAAGAAGGTCAGCTCCTTCTCCATGAGGAAGCCAGCCACCGCCGGCAGGTAGGTGGCCACCCCCGCCGTGGAGGCATGGGCGCGATGGGCGGTGCCAAAGGCATCGTTGACGTAGAGGTCGGCCAGGGAGGCCAGGACCCAGGCGAAATCGGGGTCGTTGGCCTCTTCCTCAGGGTGAAAGCGCAGGTTCTCAAGAAGCAGAACGTCGCCGGGGCCGACGGCCTGCGCGGCCTCCTCCACCTGCGGCCCCTCGCAGTCGTCGGTCGTCTTCACCGGCGAGCCCAGCAACTCGCTCAGGCGGCGGGCCACCGGCGCCAGGCGCAAGGAGTCGTCGACGCCTTTGGGCCGCCCCAGGTGGGAGCAGAGGATGAGCCTGGCACCACGCTCCCGCAGATACTCGATGGTGGGCAGGGCCGCCCGAATGCGGGTATCGTCCAAGACGCGGCCGCTATCCGGATCGAGGGGCACGTTGAAGTCCACCCGCAGGAGAATCCTCTTGCCCCGAACGTCGATATCGGCAATCGTCTTCTTCATGGCCTCGCCCTCTATACCGGCATCAGCATCAGCTTGCCCACTGCCTGCCGCTCGATCTCTCCCCGGTCGAAGGGCAAGGGGTGGTACTCCAGCCGCCGCCAGGCGTCGATCATGTCGCCGTAGTGGGGGCTGGCGGGGTGACCCGACTGGCCGCCGGGCAGGATGGCCACACTGCGGTTGAAGTCGCTCAGGTCAATGATCTGGCGGTAGGAGACAGCGAAGCTGGAGACTGCATAGGGCCGGCTGCCGACGTAGCTCGCCTGGGCGACGGTGTTCGTGTCGCCGCCCACCGGCACCGGGCCGCGGTTGAACACGCGCCGCAGAGCGCGCACCCTGCCCAGCACATGCT
>Ga0209979_1004809_pt1 | contig 10993 bp, 8 predicted proteins | sample AnhtaG_FD_183114 | JGI IMG/M metagenome (GOLD analysis project Ga0209979, IMG submission 183114) | Deep subsurface microbial communities from Anholt, Denmark to uncover new lineages of life (NeLLi) - Anholt_01485 metaG (SPAdes) (version 2) | ecosystem: Environmental > Aquatic > Marine > Oceanic >...
TCGTTTTTGTTCGGGCATATTGTGCCTCCTTGCAAAAATTGAGAAGTTGTCCGATAACATATCGGCCAAATGCCCTCAATATGCCCAATTTTGTTGTTATTCTTTACCAATATCATGAGTGAGAACCATAGATTCGATTTTTGGTATAGTTTCAAAGCATTGGGATTACACTGCATTTGTATTGAGAGGGTAAGTAGATGGTTAATAGAAGAGCTTTCCTGCGTTCCGTTGCGACCGGCGCTATAGCTATGGCTCTGCCACAGGTTCTATTTTCAAAAACCAAGGGGACAAATAAGCCGAACATTATCCTTTGTATGGCGGATGACATGGGCTGGGGCGACCCTGGATTCAACGGCAATAAGATTATCAAGACCGGCAACCTGGATGCGATGGCAAAAGCCGCAATGCGGTTTACGCGTTTTTATTCCGGTGCACCGGTATGCTCGCCTACTCGCGGAAGTTGTCTTACAGGTCGGCATCCGTATCGATACGGAATCTTCTTTGCAAATGTCGGACATATGCCCAAGGAAGAAATTACCTTAGCAGAGGTTCTCAATACACAAGGATATACGACAGGCCACTTCGGCAAATGGCACCTGGGAACACTTACCACTAAAGAAAAGGATTCCAACCGCGGCGGGCCGAGAGGTGCCAAGCACTACTCACCACCATGGAAGAGTGGATTCGACGTATGCTTTTCGACAGAAGCAAAAGTTCCCACGTGGAATCCTATGAAAAAGCCGGAAACAAATGAGCCTTATGGAACCTACTATTGGAAACAAGACGGTACAAAAGTAACTGAGAATCTCCAGGGCGATGACTGCCGAGTCATTATGGACCGTGTTGTTCCGTTTATCCAAAATGCCGCGGACAAAAGTAAACCTTTCTTTGCGGTTATCTGGTTTCATACACCGCACGCACCGGTCGTTGCTGGGCCGAAATACAGAAAGATATATTCACAGTACAGCGAAGATGAGCAGCACTACTACGGATGTATCACTGCTCTGGATGAACAGGTAGGTCGGCTTCGCAGCCAGTTGCGAGAGCTGGGAATAGCCGACAATACTATGTTGTGGTTTTGCAGCGACAATGGCCCTGAAGGAAAAGACGACAAACACGGCCGAAATCGCGGTTCAGCCGGGCCATTCCGTGGACGCAAGCGCAGCCTATTCGAAGGTGGCGTACGCGTGCCGGCTCTGCTTGAGTGGCCTGCTCGCATCAACTGTGGACAGGTAACCAATATTCCATGCTGCACATCAGACTATTTCCCGACTATCCTGGACGTGCTCGGCTTCAAAATGAAAGGCCAACCGAAGCCTATTGACGGAGTCAGCCTGCTGCCGTTGATTGATGGCAAAATGACCGAACGCCCAGTGCCCATCGGCTTTGAATCCAGCAACCAAGTCTCGCTGACTGAAAACCGTTACAAGATATACAGCAGTAACAAGGGCAAGACCTATATGCTTTTTGACCTGCTCGAAGACCCCGGCGAGACAAAAGATTTAGCAGCGGAAAAACCACAGATTCTGCAATCGATGAAAGCAACGCTTGTGAAGTGGCGCAAGTCATGCCAGGACAGTCTTGCGGGAAAAGACTATAAATAACAATCCAAACTGTCTAAAAGAAAATATTATGGCCAAGAAAAAACAAAGAACGATAGTCGGTTCACCTTTAACGCCGACGCTATTAGATGAATTAGGTGCTCTCAGTGAATCTCCGCCTTCATCCGAAGATTTCAAGCCCGACGGAAACTGGGTGAACACGTACCGCATTTGGACGTGCCACGGATACCGCGAAAGCGGTAATGATAATGTCGGGTTTCTGCGGATAAGGCGTCTCATCGATTCACATAGGTCTCTAACACTGAAAGTGCATCAGGAAGTATTGCAGACCGACGCATTAGTGAACATTGTCGAAGCAACGATCGATTGTCGGGATAATCAATTGGCATCACCCATTCAATGGAAAGTTTCGAGCCGGTTTAGAGGCGCAGACGGCAAGTACATTTCAGAACTGAGCAGCAATGACAATGGTGTGGCTGCTGAGAGGTTGGACAGAAGCACAGGAGATTGGTGTTTATTTGAGGCGGTGCAACGTCTGAAAATCAGTAAAGAAACTGTTTTATCCTTTGATATGCTTGAAGGATTGAGCCTTTTGAAAAAAGGCCAACGTTTATCTTACAGTGGACTTACCAAAACAAAAATATGCAATGAAGAGATACCGCTGCACTGCTTTGTTCAATTGGGCAACGGGATCCTGCCCACAGAATACTGGCTTGATGAGCATCATCGGCTTTTGATGGTAACCTCGATGAACAAGGCCTATATTCTGGATGATAAGGCGGAAAAGGTAATCAAGTAAAAAGCCTAAGAAAAGCAAATTCTCAAAGGAAGTAAGAGCGATGAATAAAAATACCACAACAGAGCAATTTGCCTGCCTCGTAAACCGGCGGGATTTTATAAAGCTGAGCGGCGGCGCAGTGGCACTATTAGCCAATGGTACTTTGACGAGCGATGTTTTTGCCGCCCGGCAAAGTCGCAATCCAAAACCGAAGAATATTCTTTTGATAATTACAGACCAGCAGCATATCGATACAATCGCCGCCGGAGGCTGTCGTCATGTGCGAACACCAGCGCTTGACCGGCTCAAAACCAGCGGAGTTAGCTTCACTCAATCATACTCTGCCAATCCAGTTTGCAGCCCAGCCAGAAGCTGTGTTTTTACCGGGCGAACCAGCAGTGAGACCGCAGTTTACGTAAACGGCCGGCCCATCCGTTCAGATATTCCAAACCTCGGCCAGTGGTTCTCACAACAAACCGATTACGAGACCTTCTACGCAGGCAAGTGGCATTTGCCAAGAACTTACACAAGCAATATACCGGGCTTTAACGTAATCAATACGGGCATTGGTGGTTTTGGTTACCTTTGCGATACGGTAATGTCACGTGCATGTGAGGGCTTTTTGCGAAACCGCTCAAAATCCAAACCGTTCCTGTTAGCTGCTTCATTTATGCAGCCTCACGACATCTGTGAGTGGTTACGGCTAAATATGGACAATCCGCAGGAAATACGGTATCCGCAGTTGGCCGGCAAGTTCCCAGAGCTGCCGGATAATTTCGAGTTCGATGAGAACGAGCCGGGGGTAATCAGGAAAAGACGATTAGGCAATGAGCCGTTTAAGGGTAAATGGAACAAAGAGCAGTGGCGATATTACCTATGGAGCTATTACCGCAACATCGAATATGTTGATGCTGAAATCGGTCGTGTCCTGAAGGCACTGGAAGATTGTGGTTATATAAAAGATACATTGATTGTACTTACTTCCGACCACGGCGAAGGCCTGGCCCATCATCAAATGGTGCGAAAAAATACACTCTACGACGAAGCTGCAAGAGTTCCTCTGCTCTTCTCCTGGCCGGGACACATTCCTGAAAACAGAACAGATACTACCCACCTGGCCTCCGGCCTGGATATAATGCCGACCTTGTGTGACTATGCCGGAATAAGACCACCAAAAAATATGCGCGGAAGAAGCTTACGGTCAATCCTTGAAGGCAGGTTCGCACCCACTGACAATTTTATTGTTACCGAAGTTAGCTCCAATACAGGCAGAATGGTCCGGACGCCGTCTTTCAAGTACATCACTTATAAAGACGATTCCGTTGAGCAGTTTTTCGATATGAGAACCGACCCCGGCGAGACCAAAAATCTTGCAGCAAGCTCACGATACGCCTCAGCATTAGCAGAGCACCGAAAGATGCTCAGAGACTGGGAGTCTCGGCTGGACGTGCCGTCAAGTATTCCCAACGCAAACGTGTGGCGTACAGTAGGAGGATAATACCGCATGAAAAAGCTTGGACAAAAAATTTTGATTTTGTTGGTCGTTAATACGGTCGTCTCCTCGGCGGAGCTTTCCGGTGACAGTTCGATGATTCTTTGGTACGAGACACCTGCCGGTCATTTTACGCAGTCCCTGCCCCTTGGCAACGGGCGGCTCGGCATGATGGTCTTTGGAGGTGTCGAGAAAGACCGTATCGTATTAAATGAGGAATCGGTCTGGTCCGGCTCGCCCTCGGACGACAATAGGCAGGATGCTCACGAGCAGCTGCCAAACATCCGTCGTCTGCTTCAACAGGGCAAAAATGACGAAGCTGAACGCCTGGTAAACCAGACCTTCACCTGCAAAGGCGAAGGCTCTGGACATGGCAAAGGCTCCGATGTTCCTTTCGGTTGCTACCAGGTTCTCGGCAACCTCTCGATAGAGTTCGAGACAAACCCTAACTCCGCAACAAATTATCACCGCCGGCTTGACCTGAGCACCGCTCTGGCGGACGTTCGCTACCGGTCGGACGGCGTTAATTATCACCGCCGATATTTCACCAGCGCCCCGGACCAGATCGGTGTGATCCGTCTTACAGCCGACAAACCTGCGGCATTAACTTTCAACATAAGTCTGGATAGGCCCGAACGCTTTGGCACCGAATCCGTCGCCAATAACGAATTACTAATGACCGGCCAATTGAAGAACGGGCATGGCGGCGGTGGACTCAGGTATGCAGCGCGCATACGCGTCGTCACCACGGGTGGAAACGTCACAGCAACCGGGAGCCAATTGAATATCCTCAACGCCAACGCGGCCACCATCCTTTTCGCCGCCGAGACTGATTATAACGGCGTCGTCCCTCGCGACCGCCAAATAGGCGACCCCAGAGCCAAGACCGCCGAAGTGATCGCCGCCGCAGCAGCCAAACCATACAAAACAATACTGGCCGATCACGTCACCGATCATCGCCGGTTCTTCGACCGCGTTTCCATCTATCTCGATGACGGCAAATCCACCAGGCGAAAAAATGCAGCGTCAGCCACCGACAAGCGAATAAAAAGATTTGCCGAAAACGCAGAAGACCCTGATTTGGCGTCACTGTACTTCAATTTCGGTCGATATCTGCTCATTAGCTCGTCCCGACCAGGCACGCTCAGCGCCAATCTCCAGGGAATATGGGCACAGGAGATTCAGACACCCTGGAACGGCGACTGGCACCTCGACATCAACATCCAGATGAACTACTGGCCCGCCGAAGTCTGCAACCTCGGCGATTGTCACGTCCCTATGCTCCGGCTGATTGAGTCGCTCCAGCGGCCCGGCCGCGCCACCGCAAGGTCATACTACAATGCCGACGGCTGGGTTGCCCATGTGATCACCAACCCCTGGGGGTTCACCGCACCCGGTGAACGCGCCAGTTGGGGTTCGACTGTAAGCGGTTCTGCCTGGCTCTGCGAACATCTATGGGAACACTACGCATTTACCGAAGACAAAGAATATCTGAGATGGGCCTACCCGATTATGAAGGGCTCGGCACAGTTCTACCTTGATATGCTCATAACCGAACCGGCTCACGGTTGGCTCGTGACCGCACCATCCAATTCACCGGAGAACACTTTCCGAATGGAAAATGGAGCGACCGCTCACACCTGCATGGGGCCGACCGTGGACATGCAGATTCTTCGAGAGTTGTTCGGTAACTGCATCGCCGCCGGTGAGAGTTTCGATGTAGATGAAAGGTTCCGTGAAAATCTAAAAACCACGCGAGCCCGCCTGGCCCCCAACCAAATCGGACCGGACGGCCGTCTTCAAGAGTGGCTCAAACCCTATGAAGAACCCGACCCACATCACCGCCATATCTCCCACATGTACGGCCTGTATCCGTACTACGAACTGACGCCCCAAATAGCCCCGGAACTCGCCGAGGCAGCCGGCAAATCTCTCGAACGACGCGGATTCAAAGGGGACGTCGGCTGGGCCAATGCCTGGAAAATATGTCTCTACGCCCGCTTGCTCGACAGCGCTCAGGCTTACGGCTACCTAAAGCGACTGATCGGCAGAAATGCTTTTCCAAACCTGTTCAACGCCTGCTGGCCGAACCGAGTCTTTCAGATCGACGGCAACTTCGGTGGAACCGCCGGCATAGCAGAAATGCTTCTACAGAGTCACGCCGGTGAAATTCATCTGTTGCCCGCGGTGCCGGACACATGGCCCGCAGGAGAAGTCAAAGGCCTCTGCGCCCGCGGCGGCTTCGTGGTGGATGTCGAGTGGGAAAACCAAGCGCTATCGCAGGTGAAGATACTTTCCAAAGCAGGCCGTGATTGTAAGGTCAGGTACAGAAATAAGGTAATTGAAATGAAAACAAGAAAAGGTAAACTGTACGTACTGAATGAGCACTTGAAATAATATTAAATTCCATGACCACATAGTCGTTAGAAATACAGCAAGGAGAGAAGAAAGGTGTGGCAAGCCCCACCCTACAAGCTGGTGGCGCAAGGGATAATTCCATTAAGTTCAGGAAAAGTTAAAAGAACTTTGTTTGATAGGTAAGTTGTCCATACAAAGACGTATGAAAGGAACCAAAATGAAAAGACAAACAAGGAGAGAATTTCCCGAAAGACACGGGGAAACAGACATCCGGCTAAATCGCCGGAGTTTTCTGAAAAAACTCGGTTTTATGGCGGGCTCAGCATCAGCGATATCAATACTGCCAAGCTGCGATAGCATCGGTCAGATATCAGGGACGGGAAGAAAACGGCCAAACATCATATTTATTATGACGGACGACCATGCCTCGCACGCCCTGAGCTGTTATAGAAGCAAAATCAACAAAACGCCAAACCTCGACCGCATTGCCGCCGAAGGTATGCTCTTCAACAACAGCTTTTGCACTAATTCAATCTGTGCTCCCTGCCGGGCGGTAATCCTGACCGGCAAATACAGCCATATCAATGGCGTCATCGACAACAGAAAAAGGTTTGACGGCAGCCAGCAGACATTCCCCAAACTGCTGCAAGAAGTCGGTTACGAAACAGCTATGATCGGCAAATGGCACCTCAAGACCGACCCGACCGGCTTTGACTACTGGAACGTTCTTCCCGGACAGGGAACGTACTACAACCCCGCTATGAAAGAGATGGGCCAGAAAAGAAAATATACCGGCTACACCACTGATATTATTACAGACCACGCACTCAAGTGGCTCAAAGAACGCACCGGCGAAAAACCATTCTGTCTGATGTATCACCACAAGGCCCCCCACCGGGCGTGGGAGCCGGGTCCCAAATATCTAACAATGTACGATGGTGTTACTATGCCGGAGCCGGAGAACCTTTTCGACGACTACTCCAACCGCGGAAGAGCCGCTAAGGAACAGGATATGAGTATCGAAAAGACGATGAACGACAGAGACCTGAAACTCGTGCCCCCCAGAAACCTTACAGCCGGGCAGAAGAAGCTCTGGGACGCGGCATACGAACCCAAAAACGAAGCCTTTCGCAAGGCAAACCTCAAGGGCAAAGACCTGGTCCGCTGGAAATATCAGAGATACATCAAAGACTACCTACGATGTATCGCCTCAGTTGACGAGAATGTCGGTCGGCTGCTGGATTATCTCGATGAATCGGGCCTGACTAAGAATACCGTTGTGGTTTATACTTCCGACCAGGGCTTTTACTTAGGCGACCACGGCTGGTTCGATAAGCGCTTTATGTACGAGGAATCGCTGCGTATGCCACTGCTGGTACGGTATCCGAAGGAAGTCAAAGACGGCTCGATAAACGACGACATCGTCCTGAACCTGGATTTTGGCGTGACGTTTTTGGACTTCGCGGGTGTCCCCGCGCCGGCTGATATGCAGGGCCGTTCCATTCGAAAGATACTCCAGGGCAAAACACCCAGGGATTGGCGCACGTCGATGTACTACCACTACTACGAGTACCCAGCCGTGCACAGCGTAAAACGGCATTATGGTGTACGGACCAAACTTTACAAGCTGATACACTTCTACCATGATATCGACGAGTGGGAGCTGTACGACCTGAAAAAAGACCCGAAGGAAATGAAGAACGTTTATAACGACCCGGCATACCCAGGTATCGTCAGAGAGTTGAAAGCCGAACTGAAACGACTGCGCAAAGAATATAAAGACGATACTGGTAGCCCGGTGTAAAAGAAGAATGGTGGGGCTTGCCCCACCCTACGAGACTCCAAGCCATTATCTCGGTACAAGTGCTGCAAGAGCCTACTCTTCCAGCAGTTCGCCGGTTGCTTTGTTCCACCGTATGGTGCGGACATTGATGCGGTGTTCCTTGCCGTGGCAGTCAGTGCAGCATTGCTTTTGACCGTTGGACTTATCAAAGATAGTCTCAGCTCCGGCCAAAAGGGATGCGTGGAGGCTCACATGCTTGATTTTGCCTCTGGGATGGCACATCATACAGGTCGGATTGATTTTTGCCTTGGGGTACATAATTTCAGGCGGCGTGATATTATCTTCGTCACTGCGGTGGCGCTCCGACTCGCCGTGACACCTTTCGCACCCGATACCCACCTGTTTATGGTTAAGGGCAAGCTCTTCATCATCGAAAGCGTAGTGACACGCACTGCAAAACGCATTAGCTACGAAGAATTCTTCCTGGGCTTGCTTCATGCTGGAGTCGTCGGTGATCTTTTTTTCAAATGAGCAGTTTGCTGCAAAAACCAGCAGCAAACTGCTCATTATAAATCCAACCATTGTCACGACCTGCTGTTTCGTGACTTTCATATTGTTCCTTGCTTCTGTCCTCGGTTGTTCTGTCAGCCCCGTAATGCCAGCCTTACGGTCTTTGCATTCTGTACAGATTTAGCCTGGGCTTTTATTAGACGTATTCCCAGTCTTTGAGCCACTGGTAGTCTGCCGGCAGCCTGGCCCACGCCTCGTCCATAGCCTTTTCGAGCTCCTCGGCCTCGGCTACATCAAGCTCTCGGGGTTCCTTGACGGCCCTTACGACGTTGTCCACCTGGTGTGGGTTAATCATACCCGGGATAGGTGCCGCTATAGCTGGATTGCAGAGAATATAGCGTATGGCCATACGTGCAAGCCGGTCGTCCTGTTCTGCCGCTGGGCTGTCAGGCGAACTATCACCCTTAAACAGTGAGGTGCCCGCAAACGGCTTAATGCCGAAGAAGCCCACATCATGCTTTTTTATCGCGTCAAAAACACTGTCCTTTGGCAGCACCTTACTCTTTGCAGTGTAGGGCGTAACAACAACCTGAAGCACAGTAGGATAGGTCTCTATCATCCGTTTGATGTCCGGGCGGTCGTGCGAGGATAGCCCTGTAAACCGGACCTTGCCCTGCTTTCTGGCCTTTTCGAGGGCACCCATCATCTCGTCAACTTCGGTTTCGCTGTGTCGTCCGCTTTGCTCGTGCATGGTGATACGCCAGACGTCCACGTAATCGAGCTTTGCTTTTTGCATACCCTTGTCGAGGGTTCCCAGCAGGGCATCGACGGTGCGGAACTTGGGATTTCGCAGCTCCTCCTGGTACCATGAGAAACCGAGGAACATCGCATCCCGCCTTCCCCTTAACGCCTCGGAATACGCCATGACTTCCTGCCAGGTGCAGGCGTCAATATAGTTGATTCCCGATTCGATACATCGGGTAACAACATCTCGACGGTTATTCCTGAAGCCATCGCTGTCGAGGTCTGCGCTCAGCCAGCCTCCGCCCTTGAAGACGCCCGGCACCATTTTATCGACGCGCTTCCAGTGTCCGCCGAGACACACGGCTGAGACCCAAATATTGGTTTTCCCAAGCCGCCGATACTCCATCTCCGGATTGTAGCTGCGGGTCTTGCTAATAACTCCTTCGGCATAGGCGCTATTGCTCCCCGCCGCCCCAAGACCTACGGCCAGACCCGCTGCGGCCGCTGCACCATCGCGCATAAACTTGCGACGGGTTAAGTCATTGGCCTTGCCCGATTGCTGTTGCTTTTGGTTCATAGTTTTCTCCTTATTATCTTAACTACAAATTTTTCTTATGGGTTATTATCACGTTTTATCGCTTACTTTCTTGAAACAATCTTTGAGATAATCTCTTGATTTAGCCAGATTGGCCGACATCACATCCGGTTCCGGATGCCCGTGCATAAAAGGATTGACATATCCGCTGTATCGAATATCTGTTAGGGCTTGTATCCAGGGTGTCATATCCGTTGGGCCGATGCCCGGAAGCTGCTCCAAATCCGGGTAATGCTGCCAGGCATAGAAGAAAAAAAGCTGCTTACCACAGATGCGTATCGCCTCCGGGACCGAAACCTTGAGCGTCTGGATATGATACGGTGCCAGTGCAATGCCTAACCTCGGTGATGTGTTGATATCGACGAATGCCTTGAGCGAATCCAGCGAGCAAAGCAGAGCTCCGACATGGTTTTCGATAGCCAGGTATGAGTTGTGCTGCTCGGCCAGTTCGACCAGAGGCTTTAGCTCTTCGATAAACTTGCGCATCCTGGCGTTCAGCTCCTCAGGCTCGCAGGGTGGGGCACTGCCTCGAACGGCCACGCCGCCGCCGGCCTTGCCTAATAGTTCTGCATAACGCCCATAGCCTCCCTTATATACCGAAAACGCAAACAGTTTAAGGTTGTGCTTTGCCAGCAGCTCTTTCAGGCCATCCGGCCCTAAGCGTTCAGCCACATCGTCGAGGTGAGGACAACCATTATGGGCCGACCAGATGTCGATGGCCTCAAAATCCAACCTGGCAATTCGCTCACAGGCCTGCTCGATGGGCAGTTGCATAAAATGTATAGACGACGTTGACAGCCGCATCTGCCACTTTTTTACCACAGTGACCTTTTTGTCAACGTAGGTACAAGAAGCTGCTGTAATCCCTGCCGCCGTACCTGCGCCCACAACCTTTAGGAAATCACGTCGATTCAAGTATTCATCCATTGCAAAACTCGTTTCTTTTAATATATTTTTGCATAATACGCATTCACAGTTTCCGAACCTTAACATATCCTTTTTTGTTTGTCAAATCTAATTCCAATCAAAAAACCCATTTCAAATCCCTTCAGGGGTATCGCAAATTTTCCCTCTTGACTTTCACAAGCTCTTAATATATACTTATGAATGAGGTGAATAATATGAAAACTGAAAAAATCGAAACAATCAAAAAGAGGTTCCATCGCGAATG
>Ga0209979_1004812_pt1 | contig 10989 bp, 9 predicted proteins | sample AnhtaG_FD_183114 | JGI IMG/M metagenome (GOLD analysis project Ga0209979, IMG submission 183114) | Deep subsurface microbial communities from Anholt, Denmark to uncover new lineages of life (NeLLi) - Anholt_01485 metaG (SPAdes) (version 2) | ecosystem: Environmental > Aquatic > Marine > Oceanic >...
AATACTAAGGATGCGATCGTCATAATAGATTTTGAGGGAAAATTGTTATACATCTCACCCCAATTATCGAAGATGTTGAAAGGGAGAGAAATCACCAAAAACAGTAGATTCTTTTATTATATCCACAAAGATGATGTTAAGAAATTGATTTCTTTTTATAAAACTACTATTAAAGAGAAGAGTTTTCTTGAACAACCCGTTGAATTCAGAATTATGCCTAAGCATGGAGATTTCATGTGGTTTTCCAGTTCTTCTAAAAATTACTATGACGATTTTGGAAATGTCATTGGCTTTATTTCAACTCTTAAGGATATTACTGATAAAAAAAACGCTGAACAAAAGCTAGAAGAATCGGAACAAAAATATCGTCTTATTACGGAAGAATCTAACGATCTCATAAGAGTTTTAAACGACAAATTTGAACTCGAATATGTAAACGAATATTCACTCAAAATTTTATTAGGTTATACTAAGCAAGAACTACTTGGTAAAAATTCGATTATCTTAAGCCATCCTAATGATTATAAAAAAGTCCGACGTTTTATGCTCAAAGTCTTCAAAAATGGAGAAAATATGCATGAAACAAGGATAAGACATAAAAATGGTAAGTGGGTGTGGTTTGAGAATAAAGCAAAAATGTTTGCCGATGAACATGGTAATCAAAAATACTTATACATATCCCGGGACATCACTGAAAGGAAAAAAGCTGAAAAAGCTCTTAAAGAATCAGAAGAAAAATACCGAAGTTTATATGAAAACTCTCCCAATGCTGTAGTTTTAACGAATGAAAAGGGATTGATATTAGATATCAACTCATCAGCAGAAAGAATTCTAGGATATAAACGAGAGGATATAATTGGGAAAAACTATACGGAATTCAATATGGTTACTTATGATCAGATCTCGACTATTAAAAACAAGTATAAGGAGCTTCTCAATGGCATTAAGCCAAAATCTATTGAGCTACAGATAAAAAGAAAAAACGGTAATATATCATGGATATCTTTTCAGAGTTCAATGATTAAAATTGATAAGGAAATTATAATTGAATCGATTTGTCAAGATATTACTAATAAAAAAAAAGCTGAAAACCTCATAATCGAAGAAAATAAAAGATTAATGGATCTTAACAAGATCAAATCCGAATTTATCTCGAGAGCTTCCCACGAGTTGAAAACTCCAATAACTTCAATTTATGGGGGTTCTCAAATTTTAATGGATTTATATAAAGATCAGACGTGTTCAGATGCGATAGAATTTATAGAATTGATTAATAGAGGGGGAAAGAGATTAAAACTTCTAGTTGATAATTTACTTGATGCTTCAAGAATTGATTCTGATAAATTAAGGTTAAATCTTCAAAGTGAGAACATAACACAAATTATACGGGACAGCACGATCGAAATTCGATACTTAGCTTATAAGCGGAATATTATCATAGAACAGCACTTGCCTGAAACCGTAAATATTGTAGTAGATAAAATTAGAATTGAACAAGTTATCACTAATCTAATCTCAAATGCGATTAAAAATACTCCAAGAAAAGGGATTATATTGCTAGTTTTAGAGGATAAACCTGATAGCGTTTTATTTAAAGTAAAGGATTCGGGTATAGGATTGACGGAAAAAGAAATGGATAAGCTTTTCAGGAAATTTGGAAAAATAGAACGAATCGGTCCAAAAATGGATGTTGACATCGAAGGTTCAGGTTTAGGATTGTATATTTCAAAGGAAATAATTGATCTGCACGGAGGAAATATTTGGGTCGAATCTGAGGGCAGAAATAAAGGGGCAACATTTTACTTCAAGCTATTTAAAAAATAAGTTATAGAAAATACTTAGTTTTATTAGATTTTATTCACTTGCTTTTTTTTTATGATAAAATTTTAATTTTCTTGCTTTTATCTAGAATGTTATGAGCGTTGAGAAACGATATTATCAAAAAAATATGTGTATTAACAATACTAATGCTCTGATAATTGTTGATATGCAAAATGATTTTATGCCTGGTGGGGCTTTACCTGTCGAAGAGGGCGATCAAATAATTGATAGTATAAATCGAATATCTGAAATTTTTAAAAAATATAATGGAAAGATCATTTTAACACAGGATTGGCATCCAAAGAATCATAAATCTTTTGCTAGCAGCTACATTGATAAAAAACCAGGTGATGAATATCATTCTGATGGCATTGGACCTATATTATGGCCAGATCACTGTGTCCAAGGAACAAAAGGAGCACAATTTCATGATAAATTGAATATTGATCTAGCTCACGCCATAATCCGTAAAGGTTTTAATCCTGAGGTAGATAGTTATTCAGCCTTTATTGAAAATGATAAAAAATCTGAAACTAGACTTAAAGGTTGTCTTAATTCCTTGAAAATTAAAAAAATTTTTATTTGTGGATTAGCTTTAGACTATTGTTGCTATTACACCGCTTTAGATGGAATAGCTTTTGGTTTTGAGGTTTATTTTTTAGTAAATTTATCCAGAGGTATAGATTTACCTCCTGGAAACATCTCTAAATCTCTTCAGCACATGAAGGAGAAAGGAGTTAAATTCGCTACAATAGACAATTTAATCTAGAACAAGACTATCATTATTATATTTTTTCTTGAATATTCCATAAACTAATTATTAAGAAAAAAAATTTTTAACATTATTAATGAATTTTCCTTATACTAAAATACTATTAGTCTGTTCTGTCAGCACTGCTCGAAGCAAGATGGCTGAAGGATTTTTCAGAGATTTCTTTATTCGCAATGAAATGGATGTTTCGGTATCTTCTGGGGGTATAGCTTCAAACGCAAGGGATGGAATGCTCATATCTTTAGATGCAAAGTTAGTTATGAAAGAAATCGGTATCATATTATCTGACAATGAAGTATCGATCGACCTCAAAAAAAGACCGGAATTAATTAGACAAGCAGATTTAATCCTAACGCTAACTGAAAAACACAAAAAAGAAGTGCTAGAATATAATAATTCGTGTGAGAATAAAGTCCAAACTTTAAGAGAATTTGCTGGAGAAAGTGGAGATATTGAAGACCCATCAATGAAAGGAGTTGAAGGTTTTCGAAAATCACGTAACGAGATAAATCATTGTATTTTTAAAGGATTGAAAAGATTTGAATGATATTTATGATTGAATATATAATAATAGCGATATTACAAGGATTATTCGAGTGGTTACCTATTTCTTCTTCGGGCCAAGTTATGATAGTTTCAGTTAATTTTTTTGGAATTCCTCCCGAACAAGCCTTTAGTTTAAGTATTTGGATTCATTTAGGAACTGCAATCGCGGTTTTGGTAAAATTAAGAAAAGATTACATTCACATTATTAAGTCGATGCTACCTAGGAGGTTTGAAGTTGATGGAATCGACATTAAGAAAAGAAACTGGTTAATTTATGCCACGATTGGAACCGCCATAACTGCGATCCCATTATATTTCCTGGTTAAATTTGTAATAATAGAATTTGACGCAACTCAGGGTGATATGTTAACTTTAGTAATTTCTGGCTTATTAATTATAACTGGAATAATGTTACTGACTTTTAGAAGGAAATTTGGAAAAAAAACCTTAAAAACCATATCAAATCGAGAAATTGTTAAGGATTCGAGTATATCGGGGCTAATTCAGGGGATTGCTATTCTTCCTGGAATATCCCGTTCAGGTTTCACTGTATCTACAATTTTATTCGAGAAATATGACCAAGATCAAAGCTTAAAATTAAGTTTTTTAATATCAGTCCCCGTAGTACTCGCGTCTATTGGAATGGATATAATCTTCGGAGAAGGATCGGTTTTTGGAACAATAGATGTCTTCACAATTTTGATTATAACAGCGGTTAGTTTTATTGTAGGATATCTTTCAATGGAACTTTTGTTAAAAATCGCACAAAAAATCAATTTTAGTTATTTTTGTATCTTATATGGAGTATTATCGTTCTTGATAATTATTCCTTTCATGTTTTTCGGGTAGAATCTATAAATTTCTAATATATTCAATCAGATAACTGGATAAAGCGTTTTCTATGTTTGTTATCCCTCTAAATCCAGGAAAATCGTTTAAATCGATAAGATAAAAACGATCCTTATCTGTTAGTTTTATTAAATCAAATCCAAAAATTTTAAGGTTAAGTTCTTCTGACAAAATTTCTGCTAGATATCTGATATCATCATTGACCTTGAACTCTTTCCGCTTAATAGTATCAACATTAATATTGGAAGGTTTATCTCTCAAAAAAATATAAATCGGATTTTCTCTTATAATGCCATAAACTTTATCTCCTATTACATAAACCTTTCTTTCAAATCCATCACACTCAATAAATTTCTGAATATAGACATCGTAGTATAAAAGATGTTTATACCGATTGCAAAATGTATCTACTTCTTCAATCTTTCTAACTAAGAAGTTAAATCTATTATATTTGTCGTGCTGATAATGACTTTTAATTACGATTGGAAGCTTAGGTAGAGCCCATTTTTTAAATTTAAGGACATCTGTAGCATTATTATTCCATGAGTTAGGAAATGAAAACTTTTTACTAATTTTGGGGTGGTTTTTAAATACCTTTCTTAGAGCATAATCAAGGGATATCTTGTTTTTACACATTTGAACGGTATCGACATTATGTAGCGTTGGAATATTATTTGTTTTAGCGTAATGAAGTAAATCGATAGAACAATCGTTTCTTACTTTGACTATTATTAAATCTGCTTCTTTTATCGATTTAGGCATTCTGGAAAGGTTAAAAAACTTTTTTGTAGGATCGTGAAAGTGTAAGTTAACATCGGGTAACCTTTTTAGCTTATTAATAACACCCTTAATTATTTCGTGATCTTCCCTAGCTGAAAAAACGACATTTCTTATCATCAATTAAAAATAAAGAAGCGCAGAATATTCTTAAATTTTCCCTCAATGCATACTTTCTTTTTGTATTGTATATTTTAGAAAAATAAATTCTTTAAAAAAATGGAGATATTAATTTGAAAGAAAAAGTGTTTAGTAAATTTCTCAGAAGACAGGTATTGTTAATCGGATTGCTTTACATGGGAGATTACCTTTTCTTCTTTTTTGAGCAGAATTATTTCAACACGTACTTAGATCATGTACTATATCTCCCAGAACTCTTCATTTCTATAATGGTTTCCTTATCAGCTACGGTTGGTCTTTTAAGTATGCCATTATGGGGGATTGCAAGTGATAACACAAGAACAAAATATGGTAGGCGTCGGCCATTTCTATTATTTGGTATTATGGCTGGATTTGGTATAGTATTATTTAGTTTTGCATATCTGTTATTCGGGAGAACTGAGAGTGCATATATATGGTGTTTAATAATTGATGTTTTACTTATCGGTATTGCTTCAAATGCGTTTCTCGTAGCTGAAAGATCTCTTATTCCAGATACAGTCGAAGTTGAAAAAAGGGGGCGTGCAAATGGTATCATTAATTCAATTAGCTACATTGGGCTATTAATTGGTGTAGCATTTCTATTACTAGGAAATGAATTATTTGGGATTCCTGATCCTCGCCCGGGTGCTACAGGAACGATTATTACACAAGATGGGCATATGATATTATTATCTATGGGTGGACTTCTTTTCGCTTTAGTTGGAATTATTGGTTTTTACTTCATAAAAGAAAAACCTGTTTCTGAGCTTCCTGAGAAGAAAAAGTTCTTAACAGAGCTAAAGCAAACTTTTAATATAGCAGAATTGAAATCCCATAAAGAATTCTTTAAAATTCTTCTAGCATTAGTCACATTCCAGTCTGGGATTTCTTCGATTATGCCGTTTTTATTTATTTTCATCTTCGATCAAGGGCTCACAACTCTACAACTCTTATTAGGGATCGCAATCGCATTTCCAGTTGTGTTCGTTGCAACTATTTATTTAGGAAGATTGTCAGATAAATTTGGAAGAAAAAGATTCGTACCTATATCTATGATTATAGTAAGTATGGGATACCTTTTAATGCCATTTGCTTCAAGTAATTACATCCTATTTATGATTGGTTTGCCATTCGTGTTAGTAGGTGTATTATCATTAGTAACACCCTTGAATGCGTGGTCTCAAGATTTGTTACCAGAGGATAAACGTGGAAAATTTACAGGAATACTAAATATTGTTAACACAGTATCTCAGATTATAGGTTCCTTTGCAGGAGGCATAGTTGCTACTTTATTTGGCATTTCTTGGATATTCGTTCTAGGTCCTGTCTTTTTTCTAGCCTCGATTCCACTATTTTTGAAAGTAAAAGAAACTGTAAATTTATAAATAAAATAATACTCTTTTCTCTTTTTTTTACTTCTTTTAGGATTCTACTATGATTTTCATCCACAAATATCTCCAATCAAATAATTTCAATAGTGTCAAAAATATCATAAATCTAATAAATAGAATCCATCTCTATAGTTTATTTCAAAATGATTTAAATAATACTTTTTAATATAGATACTATAACGGCGACCACTAAAAATTTAGAAAAAAGTTGAATGAAATGACTGAAAATGATATAAAAGTCGCAATTATCGGAGTAGGTGACGTTGCAAGCGCATTAGTTGCGGGAGTCGAGAATTACAAGAAAAATCCAGATAAGATCATTGGTTTATTACCAGAAATTACTCAATATGGAGTAAAAGATATAAATTTTGTCCTCGGTATTGATGTTAATGCTAAAAAGATTGGTAAAGATTTAAGTGAAGCTATTTTTGTTGAACCAAATTGTAATAGAAAAACATTTGAGCCAGGATTTTTAGACGCTCCTGTCCTAAAAGGTCCAATATTAGATGGATTAAAAAGTAATATCAAAAACATTATACCCGTTGATGAGAATCAAAAAGTCGTAGAGATTATGAAAGAGTTTAGAAAACGGGATGTTGATGTTGTTGTTATTTTGCTTCCAACAGGCTGCCATGAAGCGGTTAAATTCTATGCTATGGCAAGTCTTGATGCGGGAGCTTGTGTGGTTAACGGTATGCCTTCACATGTAGTTAAAGATTCAGAAATTGTTGAAAAAGCTCTAAAATTAGAACTTCCATTAATTGGTGACGATGTAAAATCTCAAATAGGAGCTACTATCATACATCGATCGCTAGCAAATCTCTTTCCAATGCGGGGCGCAATTCTTGACAGAACTATACAGCTTGATTGGGGAGGGTCATCGGATTTCTGCAATTTATTAACCCCTCAATCTAATGGTGAATTAATATATGAGGAAGGAAAACGTCAATCTAAAACTGAATCGGTAATAGCAAATTTACAGAATAAAGACGATGTAGAATGTCGAATATCTGCGGTAGATTATATTCCATTCTTAAAGAATCAAAAAGAGGCTTATATGAGATTAGAGGGGAGGATTTTTGGTGGTGCCCCTGTTCGAGTCGATATTACTATGTTTGTAGAAGATGGTAATAATTCCGCAGGTATAATAGCAGATTGCATAAGGGTTATAAAAATTGCTAAAGATCGCAAAATTGGGGGGGTTTTACAATCAGCTTGCTCGTTTTTTAATAAACATCCTCCAGAACAATTAGATGATTATGTTGCAAAAAAACAACTTATAGAATTTCTAGAAAATAGAAGAGAACGATAATAAGATACGTGAAACTTGATACTTTTAAAAACTTAGCTCTTAGCTTTAACAAATGCGTTTCGATATATTTCTCGCGTATTAATTAAATTATAAATATGATCTGAAACTAAACTTATTCCTTCTGGCACGCTCCTAAAGCTAGGAAAATCGTTAATATCTACGATATAAGGTCCCTTCTCGGTTAATATGTAATCTAATCCAAAAACTGACATCCCAAACTTTCGGCCTAATCGAATAATCCTCTTTTTGAATGGTTCTTCCACTGGAATCCTAATATGGATGAGTTCCAGAGGAGACAATTTATCTAATTTCTGTAAACGATTATGAGAAGTTATTGAAACAACCCAATTACCTATAACATAAATTTTATAGAGAATATCATGTTCCCCTAAATATTCTTGAAAAAATAACTCGCTTCCATTGTAATTTTTTATCAATTCAAGTAATTCTCTGTGATTTTTAGCGATACCAATTATTCTATCATTCTTAGGTAAATCTGGAATGTTATGAGGATTTAATTTTACAATAATTGGTGTGCCTTTTTGAGAAACACGAATCGCTTCTAATTTAGTAGAAAAAGAGCGTGGTGTTTGAATTTTTTTGTAATTTTTATTTATAAAATTAAAAGTGTTTTGCCTACTCTCACATAATTGAACGGATTCTAGGGTGTTAAGAATAGGAATTTCAGGACAAGTTTTTTTAACGATTTTATAGATTTTTTCATTTAACTCTTGAGTTGTCAGTTTTACAAGTAAAAACGAAATTGGATATTTTCTTAATCGTTTTTCAAGATACTTAGCATTAAACGATTCTAATCCGTTTTTCATTAAATTAACTATTGTTATATTATAATTTTTAATTAAGAACTTCTTGATGTTTTCCAAAACTTCAAGATCTCTATTACAAATGGCTCCAATATATTTTCGCTTTAAATTATTCGCCATTTAAAAAACCCATGCAATTTGATTTCTAAAAAACAAATTAAAATATATAAATGTATTGATAAATAAGTCCGAGTAATATTTCTATTTAGTTTATTATTTTTTCGCTATTATATATACTTTAAAATAACTTAGTTTTATATTATTCATAAAGGAAAGATTTTTTCATCGATTGCGTTTAATTGGGGTGGTTATTTGATAAAAATAGGATTACTGACGGATAGTTACCATTTAGAGAAAAAATCGATTCAATTCTTAAAATATATTAAACCATTAGCAGATATATCAGTTTATCTCGAAGAAGACTATCTAATTAATTTCTCGAATTACTTTTTCGAGGAAGATATTTTTTTTGTGAAAGCGAAAGGAGACTTAGTATTAAATTTAGTGAAATTAATAGAAAAAGAAACTAGTATTCCAGTAATTAATTCATCAAGAGGAATCTCTCTTGCTTTTAATAGATTTTTAAATAGCGTTGCCTTAAGAAAAGCGGGGATTCAAGTTCCCAATTTTTCGCTAAATCCTGTAGGACAGCCACCCCCATTTAATGAATACATAATTAAAAATATTATGGACCAAAAAAATTATGCATTTAATCCTCAAGTTCAGAAAAAAGAGGGATATTTAAGTGTAATTGATGTTCGCGCTATCAATGAATCGAGTGGAAATTACCCAAAATACACACATCTATACTATCAAGAATTTATTAAGAGTAAATGGGAATACAAAGTGTATCTTGTAGGTGAAAACCTTCTTTACTTCAAACAATTACCAGTTTTAATAAATCCTGATAAAATGAAATCTAGAACAAAAATAGAGAAAATTCCCGAATTAACAGAAATGGCTTATACTGCTACAGAAACAATTGGATTAAAAATAAGCTCTATGGATTTCTTAAAATCAAAAGATGGAAATTATTTCTTGACAGATATAAATGCATCCCCAAATTTTAATTACATCAAGAATGGTCCTAAAATTATAGGAGATTACCTGATAAAACAAGCTAAACTATAGGAAGAAGAGCAATTATGAAAATAGGAATTTTATCAAAAAGGAGGGGAAATTTCGCTGGGGAAATTCAAAAATATCTTGAGCTCAAAGGGCATGATGTAAAAATCTTTACAATAGATGATTTAATTGTTAATGAAATGCTTCTTAAAAGAGATTTATATATATTAAAATCTAAACACTTACTTTATCTTTATGCAGGTTATTTTTTAGAAGCTAATATGATTCCCGTCATTCCAAACACTACTATCAGTTATTTTCATAAAAATCGGGTTGAATCGTATTTTTCTATGAAAAAGCTTGATTTATTATGTCCAAATATTTTTATGGGTACCTTTAAAACTCTTAGAAGTCAACTTCAAGAGTCAAGTTTTCCCCTCATTTCAAAACCTATGCATGGATCTGGAAGTAGGGGTGTCAAAGTGTATAATTCTCTTCAAGAGTTTAATGTTTCTACCGAAAATTATCTCTATCTAGAAAATTTTATCAAAGGAACGCACTATTTAGCTTATTTTATAGAAGATGAAATTTGCATATGCAAAAAAAGACCACTCTCAAATGAACATCAAGATACTGAATTAATCGAATCCGATAAAGAAATAGAAAAATATCTTATTAAATGGAAAGAAAAATATAATCTGTTATTTGGACATCTCGATCTAGTTAGAGAAACGAATACAAATAAATTATATGTGGTAGACGCTGGAACATTTCCTGAATTCTCTAATTGGAAACGTGATACGGATCCTACTTCGAAAATATGTGATTTAATTTTGAAAGAATATGGGATTTTAAAGAATTGAATAGGTGTAAATAATCAGTTAAGTGTTAAGTGTTGAATTTCAATTCCGATTAGGATTCTTTTTCTTCTGAAGCTTTTTCTTGTTCTTTGTTATACTCTTCTACTTTTTGCATAACTGATTCAGAAGGGGTCGGTGGAACGGGAATTTTTTCATATACTTCAATGAACTTGACATCTTCAATTTCATCACCCATATGAGTCTGTAAATCCATGGCTAAGCCAAATTTAAGATACGTAAGATTTTGAAAGAGGAGCGTTTTAGGAACGGTAATCTCTAGAGTTTTATCCTTCAAGAGATTTACGATAAATTCAGATGCAGTTTCTTTGGGAATTCCCTTTGAAATCATAAAGTAATCGATTTTTTCGTTAAATGATTCAATCTTATCTACTATCTCAAGGTTATAATCTATTGATTGTCCTGCTAGAGGGTGATTGTAATCAATAATTACTTTGCCTTGAAGAATATTTGTAATAACGCCTCTCTGTCCTTTTTTATTTGTAAAGTCTTGACCGTATTCTGGATTTTTTCCATCGTTTAATTTTCTAAATTTAGCTATGCCAATTCTTTCAATTTTTTGAGGATCCCTTTTACCAAAGGCTTTAGTAGGGGGAATCTTTACAGATTTTTT
>Ga0209979_1004813_pt1 | contig 10981 bp, 17 predicted proteins | sample AnhtaG_FD_183114 | JGI IMG/M metagenome (GOLD analysis project Ga0209979, IMG submission 183114) | Deep subsurface microbial communities from Anholt, Denmark to uncover new lineages of life (NeLLi) - Anholt_01485 metaG (SPAdes) (version 2) | ecosystem: Environmental > Aquatic > Marine > Oceanic...
TATGTTTTTCTCATTCATTACGAGAAGAAGTGGTCTGAGCTTGCTGTCTACCATCTTCAAAGCTTTGGAAAGAAAATATCCAAAATCAACGAGTCCTTCATCAAACTCTAAGAGCTCAGCATCTCGATCCTTGGTGGCAATTTCCAAAAAGAGGTTATGAAAGTAAAACTCTGCCCCCAGGGAAGATTTGGCCGGTTTGATCTCATAAACTAATCTTAACCCTTTTCCTCTTTCACTGAGTGTGGATCCTTCGCCAACAAGAATACTTTTCACAATCCTGGGAACAAGCCCATAGCAAAAATTCAAAATCCTGTTTATCTTTTTCTCATCATCCAATGTTTTGAAATTCACCTCTTTCCTCCATAAAAATTCTTTAACATGCGAAAAGAGGTTGGTCAGGAGGAAATAATCCCAACCAACCTCTTTTGTCTTTAACCGTGAATAGATAGATTACTTTACCGACTTTTGGGTGCCAGCTAAATGTAGCTAAACCTCCTTTTCCATAATCTTTAAGCCTGCGTTTTCTCTTTGACTACATCAAAAGACTCACCCTATCAAAACCTTAGTCTAGTATTCTTTTTCCCAGTCTGCTTGTCTTTTTTCTGTCATAATTTTCTCCTATGTTTTTTCACCAAGTATTAGCGTCTTGATAGGCCGGTATTTCTTGAATGATTTTCAATGCAATATGGTCAATTAATCTGTTTAATCTATCAAGACAATTATTAAGATCCGATTCTTCCCCATCGTTATCACATAGATTGTATCTTAATCCCAGTAAAGACTTATATAGTCGGCACAAATTTCCATATGGCAATACCGTCTGTGAGAAATTTAGTGTCTCTATTTCTTGGACCTCGTCTGGATATTGTCTATTCCAAGTTATAGTGTTGGCCCGGTATAAATCATTGATAAAGTTTTTGAGATAATAATCCATACCGCTGAGCTCATCCCATCCATCGGGATAACCAAATAACCATGCTAAACTTCGTCCTTCGGGTTCCAATGTTTTGTATATCTCTAGAAATTTTTTCTCGCTATAAAGAACTACACTCATTTTCTTTTCCTTTTAATTTATATCAAAACCTTACTCTAGTATTCTTCGGGAAAAAGAATGGTAGTGGCGCTCCTATCAGCTTCGGTAATTATCCAGATTTTGTAATTTCCTCTTTCATAGGCCGACAAGAGCCGCAGATTCTTACCCAAGGAAAACTCATTTTCTTTTTTATCTTCTTCTGATAGATCTCCCCAATCTCCTACACTATGTCTTTTGAGGAATTGCCAGGTAAACCTGGCAAATTCTTCATCCTCAGATACTAAATCATTAACGCCTCTAGTCATTAGAAGCTCTCCCAGCCTAAATTTAGACATTGCTCATCTCCTTTAATTGAAATAATTCTCCCTGTTCGGTAAATTCATATTCATTGGCTTCTATTGTTTCTATTACCGCTTCATCGCTTATTAGATAATTGTAAGCGCATCTTAGCTCTTCCCAAAATCCTCTTAAAACATCTTTTAAGTACTCACATATATTAACATCTTCTAAGTTGTTTGGATCACAATAGTTATAAGCGTCCCCTCCGCCTAAATGTTTAGTGCACAGCTCAATTCCATATTGCAATGCATCTTTTGCTTCCCTTCTCCTTAAATCTACTCCTGCTAACTTCAGAAATCTTTCCTCATCGGTAAAGTAACCCTTATTTATATAGAGATAAGCTCCTCTTCCTAAATCGAAACCAAAGTCTTCTGCTTCAATTCCTATCTTTCTCAGCTCTTCCCGGAAGCCCTCATAATAAGGCTCCCACCAGTCATAATCCACATTGATATCCCGTAGTTTCTGTAAAGCTTCCTCTTTTGCTTTCTCACTTAATTCATCAAACTGATAAACTCTCATTTGGGCAATTCTCATTTTCCTGCTCCTTGTTATTAATCTATAAGCAAATCAGTTATTTCCTTCCCTTTTTACCACGTTTTCTTTCTTTATTTCCCTTGCTCAATTTCTACATCTAACATATTACTTATTCCTCGATGAGCCTCTTCGATGGCCCACGTTTCTAGTTCATCCCTTGCCGCCTCCAAAGCCTCATCTTCATTATCAGCCTCAATCTCATAATCCATATAAAACCTTATTCTATACTTCATTTTTTTCTTTTCTCTTTAGAGCTCATCGCAATATTCATAAAACATCTTAATTAACTCAGCCTTTTCCTGATATGATAGGTTAAGTGTGCTCATATAATTTTCTAACTCTAATTGACTTATCGTTTATCCGAGATTTTCTCTATATCCTTTCCTATTTTTTTCTCCTTTTGCTTTGTTTATTAGTGTGTTAATCTTTTTTAACACTTTTGCATAGTCCTTATTTTTCATCTTCTCCCTCACATATTAGTAGCGTCTATTCCAATAGCCTGATTATTTTTTACTATCGGATCGTAATAATTCCAAGAAATTTCGCAGGCAAAAGTTCCTTTGGGTAATCTTTTATATCCATAAAAGTCTCCAATCTGTTGTAATACTTCCTTCTTAGAATTAGCTATAACATCGCATAAATCGCTTCCCCTAAGCCAAACTTGGAATTTTTTCATTTTGTTCCTCTATGCTTGAAGGGACTGGCCGGATCAAACTTGCCAACCAGCCCCCTTTTTAGTTTTAAGAGACTTTTTGTCTTTTTCATCTCTTGAATGACGTTTTCGAAAGCCTCCCGCCAAATTATCTGACTTGGTCTTTTACAAACTCATTTTTCTCTTGCCTTACCACTGCTCTAAAATCTTTTTACAATCTTGACATACATGCACAGTACGAAAATGATTCATTCGGTAATCCTCCATATCTATCTCTCGCTCCTGCATTAACTTCTCCCATCCCTGGGGAATCTTATAGTATGTTTGTTGCCTAATAACGTTAGTATGTTTGCAATCCATTCTTCTCCCTTCATCACTATTTTTCAACGCCATGCCTCCACCAGTAGACCATCTATGTCTAAAAAGTAGGAGGATCTCCTACGGGTAAGTCAAAAAGCAGGCTTTTATATCTAGTGGGACAGATGGTAAGGTTGGTGATAGAGGCATTCTTTATCAAATTAAAATTTTTGGGCAGTCTGTTAGATTGTCTCCTCATACCTTCTTTCCATATAAAACTCATGCTCCTCTCCTCGGTCTTTGTCTCCTTTAAATACCACTATGCTTTCCGCTGCGACATCACTCCAAGAATTCCCTTTTGCAAGTGCTTTAAACTTTACGAGTATTCCCACATTCTCCCAATGTTTCCAAATCGGCTTGGTAGAAAAAAATGTATCCTTTTTATCGAACCATCGAGAAATTTTTTCTCCTTCCTGAAGTGCTAATTCTGGGTCTACAGTTTTCTCTTTAATTATCCTCCCTGTTTCACAATTCATGATACCTATTTTAATCTTGGCTATCTTAAACATTACATACTCCTTTGATGCTTTGCATCAATTTATTGCAATTATCTTAATGCTTTGGCTTTCAACTAGATCATCCATTTGGATGTCTTCTCTACAGTAGTTCTTTCTCTTCATTCTTTTCTCTTTATCTTTACTCTACTTTTAAAAATGAGCCTTCGAGAGTCAGCCTTTTGGTAATTAGGGCTCGGGCTAAATCTTTTATTGGATAGGTCTCATTTTCATAGTCTTTTTCCAGGATGGTATTTGCCCGTATGTGTTTCAGGCAATACATACTGAGGATGAGGTTTCTTAAATCTAAATCAGTAAGCAACGGAAACTCTCCTTCATCGTTCCGACAGCGGGGAATCTTCAGGAATTTTCTTTTAGAAAAGTAGGAATCTAACTCGGCTTTCCTTTGCCGGTAAATGTCGACTGCCAGATCAATCAGCCTTTCAACCAATTCCTCTTTTTTTCCACTGACCTTTCTTTGATGATTCCTCAGGATCCATTGCATATCTTCATTAGTATATGTCTCGGTTACAAACCCTCCTACTGTGTACCTCCTGATTTTTCTCATCGCTAACTTTGCTGAAGAAACAGAAGGCGGCATAGGGTCCTTGTAGTTTAGGGTAGGAAAAATAATCTTACATGAAGCTTGATCTACCATTTTTTCTAAGGTGGTAAAACTTACGGTAAAGCAGTAGCGGCCCTGGTCTTTGCTAAAGCTTTTGGCAATCTTTCTGGCAACGAGCCTTTTATTTTCTTTAGAATCCAGATTGGGAATTAATCTAATTCTACCCTGGTCGTGCTGGCAGTAGTAGACCAGCTCAAAAGCTTCCTGCTTATCTTCTTTCTCCAGCATTGTCTCCCAGACGAGCTGGGAATCCTTTCTCTCGAGCGTTATCTCCCAGGTGAGCTGGAAATCCTTGATCTTGCCCATAAGGCAGATAAAACCTTCCTCAGTAGTGATCTTTTTTAGGAATCGAGGTGAGCGAAAGTTGGTGATAGGCAGGCCCTGTGAGATGAGAATCTTTTCTTTTCCCAAAAAATCATCCAGTTTCAGGATTCTGTGGAGCTCATATTTTTCAAGATCCTCATAACCCTTTAACTTAATTTCTTTTTTCTTACCTTTGAGAAAACTTCTCAAATCATTGAAATGACGAAAGCAGGACCGAAGGAGTTCTCGAACCACCTCATAGCTCCAGTTTTTCCTAAGCTCACCCTTGGCAATTTCAAGCAGCTCTTCAAAGTTCAGCTTTTCCACAAAGTAGATACTTTGCCTGATCCTTTCGAGATTGTTCTCCAGACTCTCTTCTTCTGAACCATAGTAGTAGGGCCTTACCCAGGGGACAATTTTATAACAGTAGCCGAGATCCTTCAATTGTCCCACCCAAAACTCGTCCTGGTTCAAGATTTTTAAAATGGTCTCTACCACATGTGAATCACCTCCACCATAACGGTCATGAGCCAAAAGATGAGGATGAATCCCTTTAGTTAAAACCTTGGTGAGAGAAACCTTCTCCTTTTCGAAATGGAGTCTTTTGAATCTAGGTATGTCTTTATCTTTCTCCAAATGTAAGCGATAAACTTCTGTTTTCACGAGCCTACTCCTTTAGAAAATTTTCAAAGACCCTAAGGTCTTTTTCTATTTTTTGTTTTGCTTTCCTGATATTTTCTGGCGATATTCTTTCCTCTTTCAGTAGCTCTTTTGCTCTCTCGAGCGAAACTACAAGGTGAAGGTCAGTTTCTGCCTGGATTAGATTTTCCACCTCCTCGACATATTCAATGGACTCCCCCTTAAGATTGGGTAAAGATGAGGAACTGAGTCTCTGAGTATTAACAGCTTTACTCAAGGGCTCTAGCATCTCCTGAGGGATAGTTCCTTTTCTTTTAGCTTCCAATTGAAGAGCTACATAGGCCAAGGTAGTAATATCCTTACCGTTATTGATAAGGTCATTCCAGGCTTTGGTCTTAGCTAGCTCTCCCAAATCCATCTTCAAAAGAAGCTCTGCTTTTCTCATGAGATCAGTAGTGGTGAAAAGCTCATAGATAAGATTTACTTTCTCTAGCTCTGATCCTTCTTCAAAATAGGAGGAAAGAAGATCAAAGCATATTTCCAGTTTATGATATTCCTCCTCTTTATTGATGGACTCATCATTTATTCCTGTCGGAATGCTTGCCTCAATCGTAGATTTAGCTGAGTCTAGGAAATTAGGAAGCCTTGTCCCCACAATCTCTACCTTAGCTAGCTCAACTGCCCTTATAGCCAAAAGGTTTCTGTAGATAAAGCCCAGTCTTCTTCCATCGAGTCTAATCTTTCCCTTGGTTTCTTTAGATAAAAGATCACTGAATTTAGCTAAAAACTGAGCTAAAGTTCCCATCTCTCTTCTCAAGCCCTCAAGATAATAGGCTCCTTTTACTAAAATCTGTTTTATTTTTTTGCCAATCTCTTTTAGGTTGTTACCTTGGATAGCATTATTTTTTTTACCTTTCCACTCATCTAGAGCCGGAGCATCATCCTCAGTGATAAGCTTTGCTACTTTTATTCTGTCTTCTTCTTCCATCTCTAAAACCTCCGGGGGATAGATAAATAAAGAAAATCTACCCACTAAAGCTTCATCTAAAACCTGAGTAGCTGAATAGGAGATTGGATTCATGGCAGCCCAGACCCATTTAACGCTTGTTTTAAAACCCATGATTTTTCTTGATCTTATGACCTCCAGCCACTTGGACTGCATCTCGGGAAGAGCTCGGTTAAGCTCATCAATTAAGATAAACTCCTTATCCCAGATGGTTACTTTACTGGGTAGATAGTCCACTATGCCCCGTTTTAACTTCTCAATATCCGGATACCCTAAAACATCCTCAAACAAAGCCTTAGATGCATCATAGGATAAGAACTTTTTTCCCAGGGCCTTGGCCACGACTCTTGCCAGATGAGTCTTGGCAGTTCCATGACAGCCAATTAAAAGAAGAGGATCCCCAGTTAAGATACCTGCCAAGATTAGATTCTCACAATCCTCAGACCAACCATAGATACCTAACTCTTTTAATATCATTTTTGAACCTCCTTTCTCAATGAATAAAAAAGAGGAGCCCGATTAAGAGCTCCTCTTTATTTTTCCTTACTCAAATTTTGGAGATGAAGGCTACTTAGTGGCTTCTTCCAACAGAACTACTTCTCCAAAACTTGCCAGATTATCACAGCTTTCCTTTCCATCAAAAAGAATAGTGAGAATATTTACCCTTCTGTTTGTTAGTTTCTCTTTCCATTCTCTAGCTAAAGAGGCATAACCATCAGTTATCACCACCGCCTTATCGAAATTTCTCTTACAGATAGAAGAGGCAACACAGTCAAAGTCAGTGCCACCTGTAGTTTCAATTCTTCCTTTAAGCAGCGAGGAAAAGCTGACTTCTGCTACTTTATTGGAAAAAAGAAAGATACTTTCCAGTTTTCTTTCAAAGCCTTTTAGGATCCCGATGATCTTCGGAAGATATTCATTCACACTGCCAGAGACATCCAGATAAATAGCTAATCCTTTTTCCTTGAAATTCTCTTTACTTATCTGGTTATGAAAGTATCCAGGATAAATCCCTGACGCTAGAAGAGTTAAATCTCTTTTGGAAGGGTAAACCGGAAAGGGTGATGTAATCCTTCTTCTTGTCTCAAAAGTTTCTTTGAACCTGTCAATCTTTCTCTTGGTGAAAAACCTTTGAAGCAGCACCTCTTTGAAGGAAAGATTTGCTTTAACTACCTCCAAAAACGTCTCTAAAAGATTTTGCCCATATCCAGGATAGTTGCCATTGTTGGGAATGTTCCTTTTAATTTCCAGGGCTATTTTTTCCAGAATCTCTTTTGGTATTTTCTCCTGTTGGTCTCCACTATTATCATGATCACCCAAAAGTACTATAGTTATTAGATTCTCTTTCGAGGAAAGTATCTTTAAGGTTTGAATAAGCTCTCCCGTGCTCATCTTAGGACCTCCTCTTTCAGAATAAAGATCATCATAGATTCCCTCATACGGGCTATCTTGGAGATTGCTTCCTCCTCTTAAGATACCGGCAAGCCCTTCAGGAGAGTAAACTCTTCTAAACAGATTCCCCTGGTCTGACTCATTCTCATAGATCAGGCTAATTACCGCATTGATAACTGCATCTGCGGCAATATTTTCCAGTTTACCCATCCTATAGATGAAGTGGCAAAAAAGGGGATGCAAGATCTCATGGAAGACCAGACTGAAAAGGTCCTCTTTAGATTGGACGTATTCTTTAACAAACTCCGGATTGTAACTTAAGGTGCCTTCCCTGGTGATGCTGGCTGAGGGATTCATCTCATCCTCAATAATTTTAGTGATGAATCTTGCGGTAAAGCTTTCAAATCCTAAAAGTTCTCTCAAAATCTGTCTTACTAGCTCTAAGGTTATCTTCATTCTATTCTCTCCTTGAGTTTATTTCTTTCACGGTAATCCCGTATTTTTGACAAAGATTCTCTATTTTTTGAAGTGCATTTTTCCTTATCTTAAGATGTAGTCTTTCATAGAGTTCTTTCTTGCATTTCTCTATTTCCTCGCACATAGCCAGGTTTATATCCTTATAATCTCCCCTAATCCAAATGCTCGTCCCATATTCAATGCTCTTAAACTCAAAATCCCTATCAAATTGTCTTTGGAACTTCAGGGTATCCTCGGGATCTACAAAATAGGTGGAATAAAAACCATCTTTTGAATAGTGAGCTATGAACATGCAACGAAGATGAAGGTGCTTGTAGAGTCTTTCCGTAAAGGTCTCATAGCTAAATCCACTCTTTATGAAAGACTTCCAATCCTTGAAAACTTTCTTTTTTTCTTCTTTGCTCATAAATTCTACGGAAGTAAAGTTATATTTTTTCATCTGTTTCCCCTCTCTACCTTTTTCTCTAATAATCCTGAGGCTTCATAAAGGTAAAGCCTTCGGCGTTCCAGATAACCCATATCTTGTTTTTCTCTATAACCCTTAGCCTCATGTAGTTAGTATCTTCTTTATCTTGCTCTTTAAGCATAGATAACCCTTTTTCAATTGTCCTTTTTAATTTGTCTATATCTACCCTATTCTTCCCATCCTCATCCTCGCAGGTGTAATCACTGAACAAATTAGTTGTAAAGATTATCTTTTGATTGTTACACCTACCAACTACTACCAAGACACCATCTTCAATTGCCTCATCTTGAGTATATCGATAGATAACATCGTCCTTATCAAACAAAGGTTCTTCTTTCATTTGGTTTTCTCTCCTAGTACTTTAATAAAATTGGAGGCGGCAGTGGTCTTCTTAAGCAAACTACACTGAGGTAAGACTTTTCACTGCCGCCCATCTATGTAATCGGGCTCTCAGCCCTGGGTCTCATTTGTGAAAATGCTATTCTCTCTTTATTTTTCCTGACACTTTTCTATATCATGCCATTATCTTTAAAAGAAAAGTGCTTGTTCCCTGCTATAATGATATGGTCAAGTACGTCGATACCGAGGGTCTTTCCTGACTCAACTAACCTATTGGTAATAGTAATGTCATCCTGAGAAGCGGAGCAATTTCCACTAACATGGTTATGTACTAGAATCACTCCTGCGGCGCTGCTCAGAATTGCTGCTTTGAAAACTTCTCGAGGACAGACAGTGCAGGCATTAAGAGTTCCTATGGCTACTGTTTCAATTCCCACGACCATGTTTTTGGTATTAAGATGGATACAGATAAAATGTTCCCTATCCTTTCTTACTAGATCCTGCATTAGCTCTGATGCATCTTCAGAACATTTAATAATGGGACCTTCATGACAATTTCCCTCTCTGATGAGCTCAACTCTTACCTTTAAGTCATCAAACTTGGCTCCCAAGTTTTCTTTTCGCATCACTCGCTCCTTTCAAAAAGAGATGACTTTTCTCTTAACTTTACCTCGAGCCTTAAGCTGACTTAGCGATTACTCTTTTTGTCTTTGCCTTTATGCAAACTATCTTTGCCAGTGACTTTTCTGATGATGTCATTTACAATTTTTGTCATTGGCCTACCTTGTGCTTTTGCCATTTTGTAAAGCACGGGTATTAAATCCTCATCAATTTTTGGACTGTACATAGTTGTCAACTCCTTTCTTAATTTGTGAACTGGCAATTTCACTTTTATAGTTTTTCAATTCGATTAATTGTTAGAAAAAGAAAAGGAAGACCATCTTCGCTCTTCCTTTGTTTGATCGAGCTTAAACCTTTGTCCTACCCAAGGCTACCCGGGTCTCTTTATTTTCAAAGAAATTCCGCCCATTCCACTTATTCCGGCTGAATAAACTCTAATAGCTAATAATGCTCAAAGTCCTTGGATTGATAACTAATTCTGTCTCGTACTTTATTCCTTTTTTTACTTCAAGTTTGCGGTTGAGACACGGCCTCGAAACTTAACTAAAACCTGTTTTTTTGGTTAATAGATTTTGTACCACTAAGGCATCCATTGTGTTCCTCTTCCCGTTTTTTTGTCTTATCTTTAGGATTCACAATGCCTAGCCCTGAGCAAATGATTTGATTTTACGATTCTTTTTTAGAATCTTTTTATAGTGGTAGTTATGGTTATTTAAATAGTTTGCACTGAAAGGATTCCGAAGACAAAATAGTCGAAAGCTAGAGATCAACGCGGGAGATTGACAGTAAGCTAAGATATGCTACTATTTTTTCAGCATTAGTGCTCACGCTAGGGTTTTTATGAGAGGTTTGTAGAAATTGCCTTTGGAATTCGTCCAATAGAGTCACGAATCACAAGAGTTTATGATTGCATTTTCTTTATAAGACTTTTTTCAAATATAGGATAAAGACTTCATAAACCTTAAATTTTATCTATACAAGTGTTCTGAGAACTCAGATTTCGCAAAACACTTGTGGGAAATTGAATTTTAACTAGATTGGAAGATCTTCCAAAAAAGTACCAAATATTCTTAAGGATTATAAAAAAGGAGGTTGACAAAATGGCAAAAAGAAAAACTTTGTCTAAAAGGGGGAAAGCTTCATCTACAAGAAGAAGAGCATCGAAATCTGCAATAAGAAAAAAAACATACAAACCTAGGAAAAAAAGATGAAAGATGAAACTGATTCTAAATTAGTCTATTTGAATACAAGTATTTTTGCAGGAAAGGTATTATTAAATGATGCTGAAGATAAAAAATGTGCATTGTTAATAAAGAATATTTCTGAAGAAAAATTTGCGGACTATGAATTCGTAACATCCAAATTTACTCTTATTGAATTAGCTGAGTTAATTTCACGGAAAAAAACGAAAGAAAAAGCAAAGGCCATTCTTTTTGATATAATGAATAACCCTGATCTGCCAATTTATTTAATTAATCCAGAACCAGTCCACAAAACTTTGGGGTGGACCCCATTGGTCGGACACTAATTTGCCAAAGTTAAGTTACAGATAGGCCTGTTTTTGTAGTTTCTACTACCACAGTATACCTCATCTGGTGTCCGGTAGTCAAGTGACTGATGTGGCCTTTCTTGGTTGTAGAAAGCCAGATACCGGCTGATTCCCTCTTTTGCCTCTCGAACCGTCTGATAGTCGTGGAGGTAGAC
>Ga0209979_1004814_pt1 | contig 10980 bp, 8 predicted proteins | sample AnhtaG_FD_183114 | JGI IMG/M metagenome (GOLD analysis project Ga0209979, IMG submission 183114) | Deep subsurface microbial communities from Anholt, Denmark to uncover new lineages of life (NeLLi) - Anholt_01485 metaG (SPAdes) (version 2) | ecosystem: Environmental > Aquatic > Marine > Oceanic >...
TATTATTGCTTACAGATCATTTGGAACTAAAGTGGGAAAAAGTGTTGTCTTATATGAGGGGTATATTGACCCTTTATTTGTAGAAATCGACGACTTTACTATGACTTCACTAAATATATGTATATTCTCACATTTAATATATCAAGATAAACTTCTTATCAAAAAGGTCAAAATTGGAAAAGCGTGTGTCGTAGGTCCTCACACAATTATTGCCCCAGGTACAATCATGGAAGATTTTGCTGTTTTGGGTGTCAACAGTTACACTGAAATCAACCAGAGGTTAAAAGGAAATCTGATTCACGTAGGAACTCCCGTGAGTATAACGCTACCAATTCAATCTGTCGAAGAATCTCAACAAAAAGCAAAGAAAGTTAAGGAATCTACAAACTCTGATGATGTTACCCCAAAAAATACAGATTCAAATTTACAAGAGGAATAAAAAATGTTTCAACCTGCCAGCTTAAAAGGAGATTCTCCCACTCCTATTGATGAAAGACTAAGAAAAAAGTTTCTTATCTTGTATATTGTGATAATTATTCTAAGTCTAATTCCAGTATCGCTTTTCGAATATTGGTATATTACTTTATTTTGGAGTGAGACATATTTCTGGATTTTTTTTATTGCTCTACCCTTCAATGTCTTCCTTTCAATTTATTTACTCCAACTTAGTGCAATTCTGGTCTCTGTTTTAATATTGAAAATAATTAATCTAATACACACTCCGAAAGAAGGATATTTTAAACGTTCAATAGAGGATCGAGATTATTATTTTTGGACCGTCCGGAATATTGTTAAAAAATGGCCGCTCTATGTAACGGCATCGAATCCTTTTCCCTGGCTTAAAAATCGTTTTACGCTGAGATTTTATGGTGTAAAGATTGGAAGAAAAGCAATCTGCGATAATAGTTGGATTTCCTCAGAATTCGTAACTATTGGGAAAAATGTTATAATTGGGATGAACTCCACAATTTTAAGCTTTGCAATTGAGCAAGATAATTTTATATTGAAAAAAATAATACTTGATGATAATGTACTTATAGGGGCGAAATGTGTTCTCTTACCAGGTACGATAATTAAGCAAAATGCGAAACTTTCAGTTCACTCTTATACGAATCATAATCAAGTATTAGAAGAGAATTCTATTTATAGGGGGCATCCAGCACTTTTAAAGGAGAACAGATAATATGATTTCCGAAAAAACCGTTAAAATTGACTCTCAGGAAAAGGTTAAGTCAAAAAAAAGACTCGTGATCGTATCTGATACTCACATTACTCGTTCTGGGGGCTCTTTTAACCTCCACGCATTCAATGTTGGAATTGAAAAAGTAAACAAGATAAAGAACGCATCTCTATACTTGAATTTAGGAGACATTACTCAGATGGGAACATTGTTGGATTATGAGTATGCATTAGAGCAATTTAACAAGTTCGATCCAGTGACTAAAAGCCCCATTATGGTTTTAATTGGAAATCACGATGCCATGAATGTAGGTTATTTATTGTTTGAAGAAATGATAGGTAGTAGGCATTACGCGTATGAAGACGACGAAATCTATATCCTTGGTATAGATAGTACTAAACCTGATTTACCTGGAGGAATTATACACCATAACGTAATTGATTCTGTACGAACTGAGTTAGAGAATCCGGAAAGAGAGGATAAATTCAAAGTTGTGTGTTTTCATCATCAACTTATTCCCATACCAAATACAGGAAAAGAACGATCAGCTATAGATGATTCTGGAGATATGCTTAAAATGCTTTTAGAAACCAAAGCAGATTTAGTTTTAAATGGTCATAGACATACTTCAAATTTGTATACTGTGAGTAGTAGTGAAAAAGACTTATTTATTTTTAACGCAGGGACTTTTTGCTGTAACAAAACAAGATATCGAGAACTTTTCACGTATTCTGTTGTTGATATAAACGGTAGCGAACTTTCTTTTAAAACGATTCCGGTTTTTGATCCAGATTCTAAAAATGAAATCTTACGAGAAGTTAATTATTACATCCCATTACAGATAGAGAAAATGCAAAAACCTATCGCCCGATTCATTCAGATGTCAAATTCGTTAGTTTCTGAACTGAATAAGGCTTATATTTCTAATTTTGAGAAAACTATCAATAGCATTAATAAGATGAACGATATCGATTTAGTTGTACACACTGGAAATCTTACAAAAAATAGCTATAAAGAAGAATTTAAAGCAGCAAAAGAGATTATTGAGCAGTTAAAGCACCCTTATATTGCCGTTCCGGGGTTTACAGATTCAAAACCTCTTGCTTGGGAGCACTGGAGGCAGAATTTTGGTGATTTTAATCCACTTTATGAAAACGAAAAGATATATTTTCAAGGTATGAACTCCACAACTCTGGATTCTAAAGAGGGATTTATTGGGAGAAAGAAATTAAATAACTTTATAGAAAAAGTTCTAACGCTAGGCCATCAGAAGTTATTTGGCGTAAGTTTTTTTCATAATTTAATTCCAACTCCGTTAAGCGTGTGGAGGACTGAATTAATCGATTCTGGGGACGTATTATCCCAATTTGCTAGATCTCAAATAGATTTAGTATTGAATTCTTCCCCAAGCACTTCTTTTAACGTTAAAATTGAAAATACAGTCTTTTCCAATGTGGGGAATCTCGAAGGGAAATATTTTGACGAGGTTTTTATCGAGATCGAAATCTACAGGAAAGGGCTCGTAGTATTAAAAGAACATAATTTACGAACGGGATTGATAAAGGTTATTGGAAACTATTACTTATCTATTTTAATTTAAAAGAGAGTTAGGAAGATTATGGATCAAAACCACCTTTTACCTCAATATAACTTAATATTAATTAGATACGCTGAAATATGGTTAAAGTCGCAGAAGATTAAAATTCGAATGCTTAAGTATTTGATGAGTAACATTACTAAAATACTTAAACGAAAAGGAATCAAATTCAACAAATACCAAATGAGTAAGGATTCATCGAGAGTTTTTTTCTTTTTTAATAATAAAGACATTACCTCTGCTATTACCGTAATAAAGAACGCGTTTGGCGTGCATTCCATTAGTCCAGCAATTAGGACATCAGACAAGCTTAAAAATATTACTGAAAGAACAATTGAAGTTGCGGAAGAAATTCTTGATCAGAATGACACATTTGCGCTCAGGGTTAAAAGATCTGGAAATCATAGTTATACCTCAATGGAAGTGGCTCAAATTGTAGGTAAAGCGATTATTGATAATTTTCCGAACCATAAATTGAAAGTAAATCTTACCCAACCGAAGAAACAAATTTTTATTGAAATAAGGGGGGATTTCACATATGTTTTCTCTCAGATTATCAAAAGTAAATGGGGTGGTTTACCTATAGAACCTCAGAAAAAAATTTTGGTGATGGATATAGGTAGATTAAACGATGTAATTGCTGGATTTCTATTAATGAGAAGAGGATCTGAAATTTATCCTATACTAATTGATCTCACGGAAGATGGAATCGATGTTGAAGATTGGATTTCAAACTGGAAAGAAATTGGTGATTATATCCCTAGAAATAATATTCAAATTGCCAAATTTAGAATATACGATGTTCTAAAGAAAGTTTATTCAGAGTTAGACGAAAAACAATATTTTTGTGGTATATGCAGATTAATTAGATTTGATTTAATGTCTAAAATCCTTAAAAATCCTAAATTTCAATTTTATGAAAAGATTAAGGCAGTCACCGATGGCATCAGCTTAAATAATTCGAATTACTGTCCTGATTCCATTGATTTAGAGACTTTAGCTATCAATACGCTTAACTTAACCCATCCCGTATTTACGCCTCTCATCGGTATTGGAGAGAGTAAGCTTCATGATTTATCAAAAATAATCTCTAAAAATCTTAAACAAGTTAATTACTGCCCATTCAAACCAGAGAATCAAGTATTTGATGCTGAAAAATTGAAAGAATTATATAACAATTTAAATATTGATAATAATCTTCTGTTTATAGTGGAAAATGGATCGGAGATTAATTTATTCTGATAAAACAAACATATTTAATTAAGTCATTAAGCTTAAAAATTAGGCTAATTTATTAAAAATGAACTAAATTTGGAATAGGTTTTAGTAAGATCTTATAATTTTCTAATTGAAACGAGTTGTAATATTATGGTTAAAGTTGATTTGAACTTATTAAACATATTTGTATTGAGAGTGAAAAAAAATAAAATAGTATACGAAGGAGATAATGTAAGCGATATTATCTCCCAATTTCTTAAAGAATATAAAGATTTATTAGATGATAGTATTTTATCCAAAAACAAGAAGAAGTTAAACTCACAGATGATTATCTTACTCAACGGTAGGAACATTTCTTACATGCAAAATTATAAAACCAAATTAAATGAGGGAGACCAGCTTTACATATCTTTTCCTATCTCGGGAGGTTAATCTTTTTACAACTTACAAAAACCAACTTTAATTTCAGTACCTATTTTTCGTTAAAAAGTGAGGATTTATTAATTCCTTACGCTATAAATAATTTGTATAGTTATTTCCGACATTTTCAAAAAGAAAGTTTTGGGAGCTAAGCAGTAAAATCTGGTGATAAATAATTAAGAAGATCGCATTTATGGGCTTGGATTATGCGGGCAAGACGAGTTGTATAACAGCGATTTCAAAAAAATTCGGTTTTGAACAAGATATCCTTAAATTAATGCCTACGCGTAGAATAGCAAGAGATGCATTTAAATTTTTGGGGATAGAGTTTGTTCGGCTAGATTTCGGTGGTCAGTTGCAATATAGAGAAGAATATTTAAAAAATCCAACAAAATACATTAGCGGAACGGACTTATTATATTATGTCATTGACGCACAAGATTATGATAGATATGTTGAAACTATCGATTACCTTGATAAGATCTTACTTTTTTTAAAGGAAAATCAAGAATATCCCCCGTTATGTATCCTTTTTCACAAGTTCGATCCCCAACTCACAAAAGAGAAAGTTATAAACCAGAGAATACTGACGATCAAGCACGCATTAATCAGATATAGCAACGATTTTGACATATTTTTCTTTGAAACGTCTATTTACGATATCAAATCAATCATGGACGCGTTCTCATCAGGTTTATCTTTATTATTTGAAAAAATGGAAATGGTATCTCGACTGTTTGCTAGAATTAGTAAGAATTATAATTCTATCATGATAGCGCTGTTTGATGCTAAGGGTATAACGATTGGCGAATATTACCGTCCACATCTACATTTAGTTGAAAAAATCAGGATCTACGATAAATATTTAGAGGTTCAAAAGAAAATAATCGCAGAGAATAGGACCCTACTTGAGTTCTCTGATAAATTTGAGAATGGTAGCCGTTATTCTGGGTTAGTGGAAACATTAAAGTTTGGGAACTTAGATTTTTATTTGTTATTTATTATTGAAGAGGATGAAGAAGACTTACAGAAGACAGTGGAAGTTTTAAACAAGTTGGAATCTGCGAAAGCTCAAATGGAAACTCTAATTCTTCAATTAATACAATAAAGCGAATAACGGTTATTTTTTAAAGTTCACCGCATATTCTTCACATTTAACTAAAATATCCTTTAAGTTTTCTATGTTTTTACTAATTAACAACTCATTTAACAATTCTTTGTTGTCAATTAACTCTAAAAATTTAATCAAAAAACCTCCTTGAAAGCTTTCCTCTGAAGATAATAAACCTATCTCATTCTCTTCAACAGGCGATGGAAAATGGAGATTTATTTCATCAGTTCTTATAAATGTGTCTTTTTTTTCAGATGTAAAAACTCGTATCTTTGCGTATTTAACATACTTTTTGTCAATCTGCTCCACAAATAACTCTTCCTTCAATATAACGCTAGCATCTTTTAAGTGTAAAAATAGAATATCGTGTCTACTGTTAAAACTTTTACCAAACTGCCCATCAAAATTAAAGGATTCTTTTTCTACTCTAAAGGCGGTTAATAATCCTAATTTTGAACCCTTATCAAGGACATTAATATAGGCATTTGAGACTGAAGTACAGAATATTAACTTTGACTTATGAAATTCGAAATCTTCTAAGGTTTTTTTATTGAAAGCCCATGTATTGGTTGAATTTGGTTTTAGAAGAATGTTGGTACCGTTGCTTGATGTCACAATTATCCTAATTGGAAGAATTTCATTTGAACGAATTATATTAGTCGTATCCACTCCGATTTTGGCTAATTCTTCGACCATCCATTCACCTTCTTTCCGGATAATGCTGACTAATTTAGTTGGAATACCACTTCGAGTAAAAATTTCTGAGATATCGTTCCCATTCCCTCCCCTTTTGAAATAACAACGACCATCATTTTGAATAAGACTATCACTAAATCCTTTAATAACTAATTTCTTTATGATATTCTTGGATAAATCGTCAGGATTATATTTTATAAAATTAAAAATTTTGGAAGCTAGTAGTTTGGCGTGTTCCTCATAGAAATTAGACTCGTAATACAAATCTTCAAATAAATCACCTAGAACAATGATATCAGACGGCAAAGTATATTTCTTGTAATTAATATTTGAATATAATAACGCAGATGGAGGGATTCGAACCCCCGAGCGCTCATGCGCACCGGCTTTTAAGGCAATAACTTTTACTTTCGAAGCCGGCGTCTTACCAGCTAGGCTACATCTGCTTTTAAAAATGAATCTTAATTGGATTAGTTCAGAGAGATATAAATTTTTTTCTAATATAATGTTCTATGGAAAATTGAAAATATAATGAGTAGGTTAGAGGATTTTAAAGTGGAACGATATAAATCTAATAAAATTAAGAATTTGGAACGTAAATTTTCAATTTTAGATTAGGATCGAATAATTTTATTAATCCTTCTCCTTCGTATTGCTTTAATAACAAGATTACGGTCGAAATTCTTATATCAAACCTAAGAGCTATGTCAGATGCCAATATTGATTTTCTTTTAGGAAGAGATTCTCTAATTTCTTTTTCTATAGAGGTGGGAACAAATGCATCGCGTTCTACTATAGATATTTGCTTTGTTCTTCCATATTTTCTTCTTAAATTCAGAGTTGCCTTTCGAACTAATAACTTTTCTTCCTTTTCGGACATTTATATCACTATTTAAAATTTGAAATGTCAATAATTAAAGCTAATTGTAATATTAAATACTTAAATTCTAATAAAATTTTTGATTTACTAACCATTTTAAGAACTCTCTATTATTCTAAACAAAAAAGCAATAACGAAGGCAATGTCATTTTGAACAAAGATTATTCGTTTAATATCAAGCGAAAAAGACCTGAAGATTTATTCGAGAATGTTTCAGATTACTTTAATGCAGAAACTCTTACAAATTATGCTGAATCTAAATCTATAATGAGGACGCAAAAAAAAATCATAATTCGAGCGCTAGAGTTATTAGAACTTAAGAATAACCGTCCTCTAATCTTAGACGCAGGTTGTGGCCCTGGGTTTGCAGCAAATTATCTAAACGAATTAGGATATAAGACTGTTGCTCTTGATATTATTTCAGAATTTCTTAAATATTACGACATTGCGTATCTAAATCCAATTCTGGCAGATATGTGCTATCCTCCATTTAAACCAGACTCTTTCGATTCTATTATTTCTATTTCTGCTTTACAATGGATCATCAGAAATGTAGAAAGTGAAAGGGAGAGATTAATTCTAACTAATCTATTTGTATCTTTTTATCAAATCTTAAAACCTGAATCAACAATGATTGTTCAATTTTATCCGAAAAGCACTGTTATCATGGATTTTATTGCTGAGATTGTTAATAATAAAACAAATTTTAAGGGAAATTTCATAATTGATAATCCAAATAATCCAAAAAAACGAAAAATATACCTATTGTTAAAGAAATAGTAAACTTTTGAATTGCTAGTTTAGTCGTATGATGTATTCTGCTTTTTCAGATTTAAGATAATCGAAACGCATAAGATTTTATTTAAGTTGAGCTTTAATTGATATTGATAAAGATCTTTTATGCTAATAATTAAATATGCAGAAGTGTATTTAATTTTTAAAAAGTTCTTGTTTTAAAGAATATTTAAAAAAAAATGAAATATGGTAATAAATATATGAACGTTAGATTAAAACGAAATTCGAAGTTGACACTTTTTACGCTGTTGATTTTAATATTTACACCTTTATTTACTATGGCTTTATTTAACCAAGTGAATCTAGGCAGTAATATGGATACATCATTTACTGGTGATAGTTTAGGACCAACTATTGATGATCAAGATAATTATTTCCCAGAAACTTCTGATATTACATATGAAAATGAAAAATACGATTTATCACTGTGGTGGAATAAGACTTATCGGTTTAGAATCGGTTTTGTTTTAGAAGAAACCGAAGGTATCGATAGGCATCAACCAGTAGAACTATTTTTTTCATTTCGAGAGGACGAACACTATGAAAATACTGAAAGGTTAGTTAGTTTCAACGCAACAGGTAATGATGAATGGAGCAATCCCATTCCTATTCAAATTTGGAATGTTACTAAATATTCCGCAACTAACTTCATAGAATCATGCACGGTAACTTTTATCGTAGATATCTCAGCTAATTCGAACAAAACTTATTTTCTATATTACAACGAAAATGACAATGGAATTGAACAAATAGATTACGGTACTAACTTCTCAAGCGATTTAATAGCTGGAGCTCTTACGATTACTGTTGGAACTGAATATCAAGTAGTTCTGGAGCAGGGTTTAGCATCAACTAAATTAACCAGACAAGGTCTAGATTTTCATTTAGACGATTCCTTAGCTCCTGAAAAACAATTATCAGATCCAAGTTTAAAATTTCTAACTCATTTTGAGAATACAGTTGCAGATTCAACGGGTAATACTCCTGGTGGCACAGTTAATGGGGACCCTCAATATGTTAACGGGTTAGTACAATATGGACTAGACTTTGATGGGAATGATTTTATTAGTTATGCCAACGGACTTGAAGCTCTTGGTGATCCTTTCCATGACGCTAGCACTGAGTTTACACTCTGCGCATGGATAAATCCAAGTTCCCTCTCAATAGGAGCTACTAATCATCAAACGCAGAATGTAATTATGGCTAAAGCAAGTGATGTTTACAATGATAATTTTGAAATTGGAGTAAATTCTGAAGGGAATATCCATGTTTATCTTGATACAGAAACCGATGACACATATGCTGACTTTGGGCCTGACTTTACGATTGACCCAGACGGAACATGGTATTTTATTGTTTTTAGATATCAAAATGGTGTAGCAGAAGTTAGGATTCAAGACACATGGTACATCAACCTCTTGACATGGTCAGGTGCAACGGATATCGATGGAGCAAACGGAAGTCCTTTCACTATCGGAGCATCTGAACATATAGACCAATACTTCGATGGTATAATTGATGAGGTTGCTGTCTACAATAAATACCTATCAGATCAAGAAGTTGAAGATTTTAAATACGGTTCTATGCCTTCTACAATTCAATCCATTACTGAATTAGAAAATGGTGATGTCTTTTCAAGCTACGAAATTGAATGGACAACTGCTTTTGACATGCATGTTCAAGATACTTGCACGTTTTATTATGATTATGATTTATGGAATTTTGAGCGAAATATCTATTTTGAAAACGAATTTAATTCAACAATAGATAGAATGTTCGCATTAAATACTAACTATAATTTCACAAGTTTTAATGATCATAATGAGTTATTGTATGTCTATGATGGAATTATCAAGAAGGATATAACTACTGCAGGATTCGTTGCTGAGAATTATACCGTTGTTCACAACGCTCCGGATGGTTCTAAGGATGCAATTGGAATTTTTATTGAAGAGTATGAATTATCAGATCCAGCCCATACTTCTATAACTTACTTTAAAGGTGATGTTATTTATGATAATGGTTATGTTGAGTTCTTACCTGGTTCATTAAATGACTTTGATAATAGTGTTGGAAATGAATCGTATCAATTAAAAATAAATTTCTGGGAGTTAACTGGAAGCGCTAATACATCAGGTAATCTAGATGATGCGGGATTAATAAGTCACTTTGACGATATTCTGGTTTCATTGAGAGAAGAAGTAGATGTTTATATATACCAAGAGGAAAGCCTTTTTTATAGTATCGATGTAAATGTAACTGATAGCGATGGTAAATTAGTGCCTGATGCGACAGTGACGGTATGGAATTCGTCGAATTATGCTATAAATTGGGAGCAAACTACTAATGAGAACGGACATACTCTTTTTAATCGATTTGAAGGCGGAGTTTATGTTGTGAATGTATCTTATGTAAGATATGGTCAAACATTAACGGTTACAACTCCTCAAATTATTGAGTTGAATGACACTAATGTAGACACTTATGGAATTTATTATTTAGAGTTCAATAACGTGAAACTCACATCCTTACTCTTGAAGTTCCAAAGGGAGGATGGGGGGATCATTCAAGAAGATGTTGTTGGAGCTAACATAACTTTTACATTTGATGATGGTTCTGGACCTGTTGTTTTGGGATATGAACTAACAAATTCTACGGGTTTTACTACTTTTAGGTGGACAAATCTAACTGATGAAAATAGTGGGAATGTAAGTTTAACCGTTAACTGGCATGGCGATCTACAGAATGATTTATCTTGCTCTGACGACCTTGAACCACCAATCGATCCTACAACGATTGTGTTGCCTGTCTACCAATATTTGAATTCAGCCGTAAATGTAACCACTGGAAGCACATATAAATCATTTTTATTTGTCAATTCTAGTGGATCAGATAGCGTGATGTTGGGAGAAACATTAAATGTCTGGGTTAATTATACTCAACAGAAAGATACTGATCCTATAGCTCCTATCGAAGGTGCCACAGTATCATATGATATTAAAATTGGTGCCATAAAAATCAATTCACTAGTTCTAACCTTCTCAGAAACTGGAAATGGAGTATATAATCTTTTAATTGATACT
>Ga0209979_1004815_pt1 | contig 10978 bp, 9 predicted proteins | sample AnhtaG_FD_183114 | JGI IMG/M metagenome (GOLD analysis project Ga0209979, IMG submission 183114) | Deep subsurface microbial communities from Anholt, Denmark to uncover new lineages of life (NeLLi) - Anholt_01485 metaG (SPAdes) (version 2) | ecosystem: Environmental > Aquatic > Marine > Oceanic >...
TCGGACGAGGCTATACATGAAGTTGCTGCAACCATCCTTCTAAGCAAAGAAGACGCTGAGATTGTGCTTGCACAGGGCGAATACTACTATAAGGTTAAAGGCGGGGAAGATGGATATCTCTGCTATCGAAAAGGCGACCGTGAATGGATTCTGGTAGCCAATTGGTGTTTTTACGGTCTTTATATTGTAGTTCGCTATCGTAAGCCGCTTTGGCTGAGACCTATGTATAGGAGCTTATTTAACCAAATGAATTTTACCTCGGTTACCTTCGGTGATAGCAGTATCGAATTGGTTGGCACAGATGGAGAAATCCTGCGAGGCCGGAGATTGCGTGTTTGTCCTCCGTCTGCTTTTCGAGAAGTCATGACCAGTAAATTTGGCTACACCCAAGAAGAGGCGGAAGCGCTCAAAGTGAAGCTGAATTTTTAGCAGTTAGGTAAGTGGGGGTGAGGCGGATGAAAAACAGCGCCATTGCCAAGGTGTTTCAGGACATCGCTGACCTGCTGGAGATAAAGGGGGAGATCCCCTTCAAGATCAGGGCATATCAGAGGGCGGCCCGCGCCATCGAGCACCTCCCCACGGAGATCGAGCAGATGGTGAAGGAGGGGGGCGACCTCAAGGACATCCCCGGCGTGGGCGAGGCCATCGCCAAGAAGACTATGGAGCTGGTGACCACCGGCAAACTTCGCTACTATGAGGAGCTGCGCTCCGAGTTCCCCGAGGGGATCAGCACCCTCCTCGATATACCGGGCGTCGGCCCCAAAATTGCTATCCGCCTCTGCAATGAGCTCGGCGTAAACAGCATCGAGGACCTGGAGGCGGCGATCCTCGATGGCAGGGTCGCTTCGCTGCCCCGCCTTGGCGATAAGGTTGCGGAGAACATCCTGCGCCAGATTCAGGCGCTGCGCACCAAGGAGCGGCGCATCCCCATCGGCGAGGCGCTGCCTGTGGTTGAGGAGATCATGGCTGAGCTTCGCCAGAATCCCGGTTTGCGCAATCTCACTCCCGCGGGAAGCCTGCGCCGCTTTCGCGAGACCGTGGGCGACATCGACCTCATGGGCACCGCCGAGGACCGGGACAGGATTCTTGACGCCTTCGTCGGGCTGCCCCAGGTCAAGGAGGTGCTGGCAAAGGGTGGCACTAAGGCCAGCGTGCTCGTCCCCGGCGACCTCCAGATCGACCTCAGATTGGTGAATCACGACTCCTTCGGCTCCCTGCTTCAATATTTTACAGGGAGCAAGCAGCATAACATCGCCCTTCGTGAAAGGGGGCATCGCCAGAGGCTAAAGCTCAGCGAATATGGGATCACCGACCTAGAGAGTGGGGTAATTGAGAGGTTCACCACCGAGGAGGCCTTCTATGAGAGGCTGGGGCTCCAGTTCATCCCTCCCGAGCTCAGGGAAGGGCAGTGGGAGGTGGAGAGGGCAGAGCAAAACGCCATTCCTCGTCTCATCGAGCCTGGCGACCTGAAAGGTGACCTTCATGTGCACACCGACTGGAGCGATGGGCACGACTCCATTGAATCCATAGCCCTTGCCGCCAAAGCGAGAGGCTATCACTATATCGCTATCACAGATCACTCGGCGGGGCGAGGCATCGCCCGAGGGCTCAGTGAGGAGCGTCTGAGAAGCCAGATCGCTGAGATCAGGGAGCTCAATGAGAGGATGGATGGCTTTCGCATCCTCGCCGGCATAGAGGTGGATATTCGTGCCGATGGCACCCTGGACCTTCCCCAGGACCTCCTTGCTGAGCTGGACATTGTGTTCGCTGCGGTGCACTCTGCGATGAACCAGGAGCAGGGTAAGATGACGGAGAGGATTCTTCGCGCCATAAAGAACCCTCATGTCCATGTGCTTGCCCATCCCACCTGCCGACTTTTGGGGGAGCGTGAGCCCATCATGGCCGACCTTGAGGCCATCTTCCGCGCTGCCGCCGAGACAAACACGGCTCTGGAGATCAATGCCATGCCCAGTCGCCTCGACCTCAAGGACATTCATGCCTTTCGGGCGAAGGAGCTGGGGGTGAATCTTATCATCGCCACCGATGCGCATAGTGCCTCCCAACTGGATCTGGTGCGCTTTGGGGTTGGCGTCGCCAGACGAGGTTGGTGTGAAGCAAAACATATATTGAATGCCAGACCTCTTGAGGACGTCGAGGCCTTTCTGAAACACCGCTAACGAGGGAACAATGGAGAATAAGCTACAGCCCTTTGGTGCTACCGAGGTTTCTGGCGATAGCGAGGCGATTCGCCATCTAAAGCAAGCCATTGCCCAAGGGAAGCATTGGTATATTGCCCTCCTTGAGGCCATCGGGCTATGGACCAGGGCGGAGGAGGTCTATAATGGGCGAGAGTATCGCTATCTCATCGCCAACGAAGCCTTCGATTGGTCGCTTCTTGCCGAGCGCCTCTTGGAGGAGGTGAATAGTCTCGTCCCTGAAAAAGAAATGATTGATCTCCTTTTCTTTGGCAAGGCACCTATCGAGCTTAGTAAGGAGGAGTTTCAGCGTCTGATCGGCGACGCCAAATATTTGGCTCATCTCAATTATTTCTACGGTGTCACTGTGGAGGAGGCTCTGATCCTCGCCGTGGAGGAGGAGGCGCGCAAGGAGCAGCGGGTTCGTGGCTTCAATGAGAGCGACCACCCCTCTGAGGAGGCCTATCAGCGTATCTATGGTGCCCCGATGACGGCGCTACTTAAGAGATTCAGACGAGAAAGGGGCTATCGCCAGCGCAGCTCCATGGGACTTACCGATGTTAAGGAGTTCACTTACTGGCTCTTCAAGTATCGGCTTAGGGAATGCGACAAGGCGCGGGTCGCCAGCGATACCAAAAAGGCGCTAAAAGAGCTTCAGCGTCAATGGAGCTTGAAGGGGCGTCGAAGAGGCTCTGCGGACGGAGCTTATTTAGGCTTGTAGGCGGTCATGGTTATGCTGGCTATCCCTTCGCCCTTGGCGGGCTCAGTTCCGGGAGTGGTTGCCTCGGCGCAGAGGGGAGGATTCCTGCCTTCAAGGCTTACTTCAACGAAACCGGCGGCTCGAATCTTCTCCAGAAAGACCTTTTCCTCCAGTGCCCCTGCCACGCAGCCAGCCCATTGCTCTACGCTCTCCCGAACCTCAGCAGGTAGCTCGCCGTGGGTGACGATGTCCGAGACGCAGAGCCTTCCCCCGGGTTTGAGCACCCTGAAGACCTCGCCGAAGACGGCGTCCTTGTCTGGCGAGAGGTTTATCACGCAGTTGGAAATGACGACATCCACCGAGCTAGCCTCAATAGGCATGTGCTCCATCTCTCCCAGGCGAAACTCCACATTGTCCAAGGAGAGCTTTTCAGCGTTTGCTCTTGCCAGTTGGATCATTTCTGGAGTCATATCCAGGCCGATGACCTTCCCCTGAGGGCCAACCCATTGCGCCGCCAGAAAGCAGTCGAGACCCGCTCCGCTTCCCAAGTCCAGAACCACCTCGCCAGCCTTTAGCTCTGCGAGGGCTACGGGATTGCCACTTCCCAGCGAGGGTATGTTCACCGATAGAGCATCGAGCTCCTCCCGGCCATAGAGCCGCCGGGCATAGCTTGTTAGCTCAGCTCCCGGACCGCAACAGGTGGCGGCCTCTTCGCTCTGCGGCGGGCAGCAGGAGGGGGTCTGCTGCCTTGCTATCTCCCCATAGCGCTCGCGCACAAATTTCTTGATCTGCTCATCATCCTGTTTTGCCATTTGTTCCTCCTGCTATCTCTCTTTATCTATTTTGATGCCTCCGTCGCCTCCACCAAATAGGGAATAGCCTTATCCCAGGCCTCGGCGGCCACCCGGTATGACTCCAGCCCCTTCTCGGTCAGGGCATAAACCTTTCTCTCCCTGCCTCCCTTTGACTCGGTATGGCACTCGATATGGCCACCCTCTAGGAGTTCGTGCAGTGTGGGGTAAATCATGGCATCGCTGGGCTGGCAGCAGCCAGAGCAGGCCTCTGCGATGAACTTGCCTAGCTCGTAGCCATGCATTGGTCTCTGCTTCAGGGCGTGGAGGAGAAAGAAGCGGCACAGGCTTCTGTTGATCAGCTTTTCCCAATATCCAGGCTCATTCATCGTCGCAACAATATATAGGCTAACTATACCTAGCTAACCTATATATTAGCACAACTGGGGGAAGATGTCAATACCTCAATCTGGTGGCCTTTGGGTGCTAGCCCAGTTCGGCAAGCCTTTCCCTCAGCCTCGTCAGCCTGTCCCGATGAGTGGCCAGCCTTTCCCTCTCCCTCTCTATTACAGTGGCTGGCGCTTTGGAAAGAAATTTTTCGTCCTTCAGCCTGGCCTCGATGCGGGCAATCTCTGCCTGATTGCCCTCGATCTCCTTCTTCAAGCGCGCCCTTTCCGCCTCAAGGTCGATCATGCCCGCCATGGGCAGGATCACCTCAGCCCCCTTGAGCACCAGGGTCTTGACCCTATCCGGCCTCGCATCCTTAGTGCCAATGATGGTGAGCGGCTGCACCCTGGCCAGGGTTTCGATAGCCTGAGCTTGGCACTTAATGGCAGGTTTTGCTTCCTCAGCGACAACCAAAGCCTCGATCCACTTTGAGGGCTCCACCTTAAACTCGGCTCGAGCATTCCTGATCGCCCGAATCACCTCTATGACCAGCTCCATCTTTTTCTCCGCCTCGGCATCTACAGCTTCTTCATCAGCAGTAGGATAGGGAGCAATCATAATGGATTCTGCCATTTCTCCGTCGAGGCGCTGGCTAAGGCTCTGCCAGATCTCCTCGCTGATGAAGGGCATGAAGGGGTGAAGCAGACGAAGCGAGGTCTCCAGAACATGGGCAAGGACGGGCATCGGGGATTCAGGCTGGCGAAGGCGAATCTTTGCCATCTCGATATACCAGTCGCAGAACTCGCCCCAAAGGAAGTCGTGGATCTGCCTTTGCGCCTCGCCAAATTGGAAATCCTCCATCAGCTTGTTCACTGTTGCCACCAGGCGACTGAGGCGACTCAAGATCCAGCGATCCTCCAAGGGGAGGGTAGCTCTTTCGATTTCATCGGTCCTCACCCCTTCCTCCATATTCCCCACCACGAATCTGGCAGCATTCCACAGCTTGTTGCCAAAGTTGCGACTGGCCTCAAGCTTTTGGCTGCCCAGCCTGATGTCGTTCCCAGGGGAGGTGCCGGTGGAAAGGGCGAAGCGCAGGGCGTCGGTGCCATATTTCTTAATGGCCTCTATGGGGTTAACCACATTCCCCTTCACCTTGCTCATCTTCTCACCCTTCTCGTCTCGCAGTAAGCCGTGAAGATAAACGGTATTGAAGGGGATCTCTCCCGTATTCTCCAGGCCCATCATAATCATCCTCGCCACCCAGAAGAAGAGGATGTCATAGCCCGTTTCCATCACCGTTGTGGGATAAAAGTATCTAAAGTCCTCGCTGTTTTCGGGCCAGCCTAGGGTGGAGTGGGGCCAGAGCGCCGAGCTGAACCAGGTATCGAGGACATCGGGGTCCTGGAGGATGTTTGATGAGCCACATTGGGCGCAGGCATCGGGGTCATCGATGGCCACCGTAATCTCACCGCAGTTTTCGCAATACCATACAGGGATTCTATGCCCCCACCAGAGCTGGCGGCTGATGCACCAGTCGCGGATGTTCTCCATCCAGTTGAGGTAGACCTTGGTGAAGCGTTCCGGGATGATGGCGATCGTGCCGTCAACTACCGCATCGATTGCCGGAATAACCAAGGGCGCTACCTTAATAAACCACTGCTTGCTGGCCCAGGGCTCGATCAGGGTGTTGCAGCGACAGCAGTGCCCTACGGAGTGGAGGTGAGGCTCCACCTTCACTAAGAGCCCCTCTTTTTCCAGATCATTTAGAATCGCCTCACGGCAGGCGAAGCGGTCAAGCCCAGCGTAGGGGCCAGCGTTCTCGTTCATCGTCCCGTTTGGATTCAATATGTTCACCAAGGGTAGGTTCTGCCGCTGACCAACCTCGAAGTCCACCGGGTCATGGGCTGGGGTGATCTTCACCGCCCCTGTGCCGAAGGAGGGGTCCACAGCGTCATCGGCGATGATGGGGATCACCCTGCCGATGGCGGGGAGGATAGCTCTCTTGCCGAGAAGGCTTTTGAAGTGCCCATCCTCTGGATTTACCGCCACCGCGGTGTCGCCGAGGATGGTTTCGGGGCGGGTGGTGGCCACGGTGATAAACCCCTCCTCATCGGCGAGCCTGTAGTTAACATAATAGAGATACCCCATCTCTTCCGCATGTTCCACCTCCAGGTCGGAGAGGGCGGTTGAGCAGCGAGGGCACCAGTTTATGATGCGCTCCCCGCGGTAGATGAGCCCTTTCTCATAAAGGTGGACGAAGGTGGTGCGCACCGCCTTGGAGGGTCCCTCGTCCATGGTGAACCGCTCCCTGGTCCAGTCGCAGGAAGTGCCCAGCCTCTTGTGCTGCTCGGCAATAGTGCGCCCATATTTCTCCATCCACTGCCACATCCGCTCCAGGAAGGCTTCCCGACCCAGGTCGTGTCTTGTTATCCCCTCCTTAGCTAGCATCTGCTCCACCACAACCTGGGCGGCGATGCCAGCATGGTCGATGCCGGGGAGCCAAAGTGTGGGCTCGCCTCTCATGCGATGCCACCGAATCATGATGTCCTCCAGGGTTGCGGTCAGGGCATGCCCCAGGTGAAGCTCCCCGGTGACATTGGGTGGGGGCATGATGATGACAAAGGGTTTCCTCTGGGGGTCTATCTTGGGGGTAAAGTAGCCCCTCTCCAGCCAGAACTGATACCACTTGGCTTCTACTTTTTTAGGGTCATAGGCTTTGGGTATCTGGGCAAGCTTTTCCACCGTCATAAATCTTAAGAACCTACTTCTTCGCTGTTCTTCTTGCGATGAGAAGTTCCGAAAAAATCCTGCCGGCGCTATTTCTCTGGGGCCTCTTTGGGCCGGCGAAGCCTCCTCACTATTACCAATGCCGCCGCAATGCCCCCCACTATCATGGGGAGAAATGTCATAGCGCGAGGCTCGGGCCTCGCCCTCTCTGCGGTGAGGGGGATAAATCTCACCTCCTCCTCGCTTACCAAGAGGAAGCCCACTGGCTGTGCGCCACCACCGCCTCCGGCGCCACCTCCGCTCCCTCCCCTCGGGTCCTTGCCTTCCCCGGCGCCAAGGCCGTAGCCCACCCTAGCAATGGGGATGAGGGTCTTACCGAAGAAGGTCATCGGTTCTCCATAGACCGTCTTAATATCGGCGGCGGTCTTGAAGCCCTCCATCAATGATTTCACGATCTCTTCCAGTGGCATAGTTCACCTCCTTAAGAATGTCATCTTTGCAGCAATTCCACTACCTTGTCCAGGACCTTATGGGCGACCTCCAATTTGGGGAGAAGGGAGAGGCTCTCCACATCGCCCCTGCGATCGATGAGGATCACCTTGTTGGTGTCGGCGCCGAATCCGCTATCGGTGGCCGTAATGTCATTGGCCACGATGAGGTCGAGGTTTTTCCTTTTCAGCTTCTCTGTGGCATTTTCAATCAGGTTTTCGCTTTCCGCAGCGAAGCCGACCCTAACAAAATCACCCTTCACCTCGCCAAGGATATCTGGGGTTCTGACCAGCTCGATGGTGAGGGTCTCGACCTCCTTTTTGATTTTGCTTTCTGCGGTGGTTGCCGGGCCATAGTCAGCAGGAGCGGCCGCCATAAGCAATGCGTCAGCCTCGGTGGCAGCATCGATAATGGCATCTCGCATCTGGAGGGTGGTCTGAACCTGAACCACCTTCACCCCAACAGGGGGAGCAAGGGTAGTTGGGGCGCTCACCAGGACCACCTCCGCCCCCCGGTCTCGGGCTGCCTCAGCCAGGGCATATCCCATCTTACCCGAGGCGCGATTGGTGATGATGCGCACCGGGTCAACGGGCTCCTGGGTGCCACCGGCGCTGATGACGATGCGCCTCCCAGCCAGATCGCCGCCCCTTCCTAGCACCTGACGAATCGTGCCCAGGATCTCTCCAATTTCAGCGAGACGCCCGAATCCCCATGCCCCGCTGGCTAGGCGACCATAGGCAGGTCCCACAAAGGTAAACCCCCTCGCCTTTAGCTTGGCAATGTTCTCTTGGGTAACCTGGTTCTGGTACATGTTTACATTCATTGCCGGGGCCACGATCACCGCCGCTTCGGTGCCGAGAACCGTGCAGGTTAGCATATCGTCGGCGATGCCCCCAGCTAGCTTGGCGATGATATTTGCGGTGGCTGGGGCAATGACCACCAAATCGGCTTGCTCCGCCAAAGCGACATGCTCAATGCTGAACTCCGAGGCTAGGTCGAACATCTCGGTAATCACAGGTCTAAGGGTGATGCTGCGGAAGGTCAGTGGGGTGACGAACTCCTGAGCCGCTTTGGTCATTACCACGTCGACCCTCGCCCCCTCCTGGGTAAGTTTGCTAGCAATCTCCACTGCTTTATAAGCGGCTATACTACCGGTGACGCCTAAAACTATGGTCTTATCTTGAACCATCTCTCCTCCTTAGCCTGACTGCCATGATAACTATGGGCAAGCATCTATCTATTGAGCTCGTGAATCAATCTTAATCCCAGCAGGCTCAAATGGGGGCTCACCAGATCCACCACCTTGGTCTCCTTGGCAATGACATCGGCGAGACCGCCAGTGGCAATCACTCGTGCCTTTCCTCCCAATTCCTGGCGAATACGATGGACCAGACTTTCGATAAGCCCTACATAGCCAAAGATCACCCCCGATTGCATCGATGCCACAGTGTTTTTGCCGATAGCGTGTTCCGGGGCGATTAGCTCGATTCGGGGCAGCTTCGATGCCCGCTCGAAGAGGGCCTCCGCTGCAATGCCGATCCCGGGGGCGATGGCACCACCAAGGTAATCGCCTTCCTTGGAAACTGCATCAACGGTGGTGGCGGTGCCAAAATCGATGACGATCAAGGGGCCGCTATAGAGTCGATGAGCAGCAGCGGCATTCACCACCCGGTCGGCACCGACCTCGCGAGGGTTATCGGTGCAGATGCGAACCCCTGTCTTCACCCCTGGCCCGACAATGAGAGGCGAGACTCTAAGGTAGCGCTCGCTCAATTCCTCGAAGACGGGCTCTAACGGGGGCACCACGCTAGCGATGATGGCATGATCAATGTCAGAAAGGGACAGACCTTCGCGGGGCAAAAGATTCAAAATCAATACGGCGTACTCATCCGCCGTCTTCTTGATGTCGGTAGAAACATCCCAGGTGGCACACATCCTCTCTCCATCGAAGACACCGAGACCGATGATGCTGTTTCCTATATCGATGGTCAGTAACATCTTGCCCTCCTCACTTTAGCCACCCTTGATTTTCTTGATCGCCCTTGGCAATGCGGGCAGCAGGTCGCTAGCGACCATGCCAGCGTCACCAAGGTTCTCCCTCACTATCTCCCCTGCCGCCCCATGAAGGTAGACGCCACAGGCGGCAGCGTCAAAGTAGGAAAGCCCCTGGGCGACAAGCCCAGCAATTGCCCCAGAGAGCACATCCCCGGTTCCTGCCGAGGCCAAACCGGGGTTCGCTATAGAGCTAATCTTTGCTCCACCATCGGGCGAGGCAACCAGGGTATGTGCCCCCTTGAGCACCACCGTTTTCTGCCAGAGGGCAGCCGCCTCACGCGCTATCCTTAATCGATCCGACTGAATCTGTTCCATAGGGAGCCCAGTGAGCCTAGCCATTTCCCCAGGATGAGGAGTAAGTATAGCATTTAAATTTAGCTTTTGCCACCACCCAGGGCTCTGAGCTAGGGTATTGAGGACATCGGCATCGAGAACCAAAGCTGGGGAAAGGGATGGTGGCATTTGGAGCAGCGAACCTCTGATGAAGTCCATCACCGAAGGGTGTTGACTTAGGCCGCAGCCCATAAGGAGCACATCATAACCAGTAAGCCACTCATGGAGGACCTTTGATGCCTCGGCGTCGATAAAACCAGGCTCCGATTCAGGCAGGGGGACATAGGTCACCTCGGTGAGCTTTGTTGCCAAGATGGGTTGAAGACTGCGAGCCACCGCCAGGGTAACCAGCCCCGCGCCCACCCTCATCGCCCCCTGGCAGGCAAGATAAGCGGCACCAATGTAGTGGATCGACCCGGCACAAACGAGGACCCTGCCAAAGGTGCCCTTGTGGGCGTTTCGCGGTCGCCTGGGGAGCATCGACCTCACAAACTCCTCAGTGATGAGCTCGGTGGCGATGTCCTCGCCCAGGCGTTGCGGGATGCCAATGTCGACAACAACAAGCTCCCCCACCTTGTCTCTACCGGGAAAGGCGAAAAGGCCCAGTTTCGGGTAGCCCAGGGTGATCGTTAGATCGGCGGCAATGCAGGAGGGATCCGTTTCCCCTGTATCGGAGTCGAGCCCCGAGGGTAGATCGAGAGCGACGATGTTAAGGGCGGGTTGCGCCTCTTTAGCTTGCCTCACACGGGTCAAAACCTCTTTAAAGATGCCTTCAAGGGGGCGAAGCTTTCCTGTGCCAAATAAGGCATCGATGACCACCTCGCTAGAGGAAAGTATGCTTTCAAGCTCAACCAAGTCCTTATCCTGCGAAGCCACGGTGGAGGGAATACCCCTTTCTTTGGCAAGCCTATAGTTAGGGTCGTCATCTCCTCTCTCGGTGCTGAGGTAGATGTGGACTCTTGCTCTCCAATCATGGAGATGGCGAGCAGCGACCAAGCCGTCTCCGCCATTATTGCCCGGTCCCACTAAGATGAGGATTTGCCGCTGCGCCGCGCTGCCGAGCCACCCTTTCACCTCTTGGGCAATGGCAAGCCCGGCGTTCTCCATGAGCACCTCGGAGGGAATGCCAAGCTCGGCAGCGCGGCGCTCAACCTCCCTCATCTGGTCTGTGGTTACAATCTTCAATACTGCCCCCTATAACTGAAGCGATAGCATAATTCCTGGAGTGCGAAAGACTGATGGCCAGCTCCCCTAAGCCCAAGTCCGCGGCCTTTTTTTGTGCCCTGCCATGAAGATAAACT
>Ga0209979_1004816_pt1 | contig 10975 bp, 11 predicted proteins | sample AnhtaG_FD_183114 | JGI IMG/M metagenome (GOLD analysis project Ga0209979, IMG submission 183114) | Deep subsurface microbial communities from Anholt, Denmark to uncover new lineages of life (NeLLi) - Anholt_01485 metaG (SPAdes) (version 2) | ecosystem: Environmental > Aquatic > Marine > Oceanic...
ATCTTTTTTCCCATCTCTTGCAGAGACATGTCTGCATCCCTCCTAGCAAGATAAAATCATTGTCCTACTATAAAAAATGTAATGGTCATCCGGTTTTTTTACCAAAAATTACCATTCTTAGAGACTAATCAAACAGTAACAATAGGAATACTTGCACCACATTGCCTACATCTACCATTCTCTAGTCCTGTAATGACTGCAGTAAAACCATGTCGTTCAACAATGACATTCTTACACGAGGGACAAATAGTGTTTTCATACTCTGCATGAGGAACATTACCAAGATACGTATACAAAATTCCAACATCTTTTGCAATATCATAGACAGCAAGCAACGTTTCCAATGGTGTTGCTGATACACCCTTCATCTTATAATAGGGATGGAAACGTGAAAAATAAACTGGCGTCTCGGCCCCTAACGATTCAACAACCCACTTGCAAAATTTTTTGATCTCATCAAACGAATCATTCATCTCTGGTATTACAAGATATGTCACCTCAACATGAATCCCTGCGGCTTTTGCAACTTCACATGTATGTAACACCGGCTCTAATCTGGCTTTACAAATTTTTTTATAAAAACCTTCATTAAATGCCTTCACATCAACATTCATCGCATCCAAATAAGGAGATATCGTTCTAAGAGGTTCTTCATTAATGTATCCATTTGTAACATACGCAGTGTAAAGACCTGCTTTCTTTGCAAGCTTTGCAGAATCAAAAGTATATTCATACCAAATCGTAGGCTCATTATACGTCCAAGCAATACCCCTACAACCATGACTTTTCGCAAGATCAACTGCCCTCTCCGGTGAAATCTCATCTATTGCACTATCACCAGGACGTGCTGTAGAAATATGATAATTCTGACAATGAATACATCTAAAATTACAACCAATAGATCCTAAAGACAGAACAATTGAACCTGGATAGAAATGATTCAAAGGTTTCTTTTCAATAGGATCATCAGCAACTCCTGAACAAGAACCATAAATCAAAGAATATAGTTTTCCACCTTCATTTTTACGTACGCCACAAAACCCAACCTTATTCCCCGGTATTTTGCAGTTATGTGGACAGAGAAAACATTGAACGGCACCATCCTTCCGGGGCTCCCAAAACATTGCTTCTTTCTTCATCTAAGCTTTTCATAAACTACACGTTTATTAATTTTCTCCTAGAATTAACCCTTTTCTACTAAAAAACAGCCCACGATAGGGGTATCTATCATTAATCTGCGGCTCCATAGATTCAAAATCCTTCAAATTTTCATCTGTGCCAAGTTTGTAGCGAGCATAATAAAACGCTTCTTCGACAGAGACTTCTCCATCCTTAAAAATATTAAACTTCCTTGGCTTCCCCATCTTCAACAGACCTGGCCTAAAACCATCACCTTCTCCTGTTGTAAGTCCTTCAAACCACAACAAAGAAAACACAGGCCCTTTTGTAGTACTTGTATATCCTTTTCTGAATTTACTGGCACCTGCAATAACAACTCTTCCTGATCTTGGAATACCAGATCGAAACAAAAGAGCAGTAGGAAAATTAAAGATAGTTTTATCTGCAAATCCACCACAAAAACATGCGTCAACAATTATACATACTTTTTTTGATTTCAAAGGAAATAACAGTTCTCCTAGTTCCCTATCACTGAATATATCATCCCAAAGGAAAATCTGACTGCTTTCTAAAACTTTACCACCAGTTAGTGAATTATTCAAATCACCATATCCATGGTTAAAAATCCAAATAAACACCTCGCTATTTCTATAGTTATTTGACTGGTTTATAATGCGATCAAGCGAGTTTACAACGTTATCTTTTGTTGCACCGCCATAGGTGATATCGTACTCATGATTACGTTCCTGCAACGTCATCAACTTTTCGCCATAACCATTATCATCTCTAATCCACCCATCATCAAATAAAATAATAATATTTGATGTCGCATAATTACAGCTTTCAATAAGATACGCTGCAATATCCTCAGCAAGATACAGCCCTCCATTTCCAAGTTTACTTTCATTATCAACAGGAAGATTAGCAGTAGCAATAAAAATAGCCCATTTATGCGAATCAGATTCGACTACTTCTGGATTGTCAACTTCTAAGGTAATTGTTTGTATATCTGAATATTCCTTCCCATCCCACGCTCGTACACTAATTGTGCACATTCCATCATTATATTCATAAGTGTTCCAGTCATAACTCCATTGTGTCGTGCCCTCTGCATTGACCCATTTATTATCGCTGATTTTTACTTCTACCTTGCGTAGTTCATTGTCTCCATCTGGATCAGAAGATGTACCACTTATCATAACAAGACTTGAAACCGTTGCTTTATCTAGTGGATAACTGATTGTAACATCTGGTTTTTGGTTAGATGTATCATTATCTCCTAGACATCCAGAGAACAGAGTGCCTAGTAATGAAACTACTATGAATACTGCGATTAGCTTTTTATCCATTATACTCTATACTATGTTTACTTTTACTTCTTTAAAACCTTTGTTGAACAACTGTTACCCATTCTTTTAATAACGTATATAAGAAAGGTTTTTCAGAAATTCAAAAAATATGTTGAGTAAAGTGTTCATATCCTTTGTTTTCAAGTAATTTTTTCTTGTCCCCATCGTTAATTACGATATCTTTATTTCTAGTGGTTTTACCAATAGCAATTAGGCTTGCATCATTTTTTTCCATTATTTCTTTAGTTTTTTCAAATTTGTGTGGAGAAATTGTCAGTAAAAGTTCATAATCTCCACCAGAATGTAGGGCAATATTGTATACATCTAAACCTTTCTCTTTCTTTTTAAGTTGAAGAAGCTCTGAAGCCAAGGGTATGTTACTTCGGTTTATTTCAAATCCAACATCATTTAATTCTTGAAGTTGATAAAGCGAAGAGGATAGGCCATCTGAGATATCCATACAGGAGGTCACGCACTTTTGTTGTGCAAGGAGTCTCCCCTCTTTTAATTTAGGAACTGGTTCTAAGAGAGCTTTAGCTATGTTCTTGTCTAATGTTTTGTTTTTCAAATTAAAGTATCCTGCACCAGCTTTTCCTAATGTACCAGTTACTGCAATGACATCTCCTGGACTTGTGCCAGTACGCGACATAAATTCATCTTTTTTAACAACACCAAAAGCAGTTCCACAGATAGTGACTTCACATGCTTCCTTCATATCGCCACCTACAATATAGGTATCAAATGCTGTAGCACAGGAATCAGCTCCTTTTGTCAGTTCTTTTAGAAACGTTTCAGATGTCTCTTTTGGCAAACCAAATGATAAAACCAAACCAAGGGGCTTTCCTCCTTTTGCTGCGATATCACTAAGATTAATTGCGACAATAAACCATCCGATTTGAAAGGGCGTCATTTCATCTGGAATATGGGTTTTTTGTGAAATCATATCAGTAGAAACAAGAAGATAATCCTCTCCTAACTCTATAGCAGCACAATCATCTCCAATCCCCACAGCAGCATTTCCTTCGGATAAAATCTTTGAAATAAGTTGTATAGCTTTTCTTTCCCCTAAATCTGATAGTTTTTTCACATTCAACCAATGTAACGTTTCATTCAAAAAGTTTATCACAAAAAGAGTGTTTTCGCGATTGTGATAATGGGGCGATACCGTGAAAAAAATGACGTACGCTAAAAGCGGCGTAGATATTGAAAAAGAAGAACGCGCAATAAAAGGATTACTTTCAAGTATTACATCAAAAAGAAAAGGAATCGGTAAGCCACTGGGCGGACATTATGCAGGGATGATAGAATTCGGCGAATATGCGTTGGTGTTGTGTACTGATGGTGTTGGAAGTAAAGTAAAGATTGCATCCAAACTGAGAAAGTGGGATACTGTTGGAATTGATTGCATCGCGATGAATGTTAACGATGCGATATGTGTCGGGGCAGAACCACTCGCATTTGTCGATTATCTTGCAATTGATGACCCAAAACCAGAAGTTACAAAAGAAATAGGAAAAGGACTTGAAACAGGTGCAAAACAGTCAAATATTTCAATAATTGGCGGAGAAACGGCATCACTTCCAGAGGTTGTCAATGGCTTTGATCTTGCAGGAACCTGTCTTGCGTATGTAAAAAGAGATGAGATTGTTACAGGTGAAGCGATATCACCTAGTGATGTAATCATTGGACTTGCAAGCAGTGGCATTCATTCCAATGGATACACACTGGTAAGAAAAGTTATTGAAAATAACGATTTATCGTATTCAGACACGTTTCCTGATGGATTCTATCCTGGAAAAACAATTGGTGAAGTACTGCTGACACCTACACAAATCTATGTCAAAGAGATACTAGCGTTGTTTAAAAAAGTAAAAGTCCATGGACTTGCACATATAACGGGAGGCGGGCTTCGAAATCTTCCAAGATTAAACAAAAACGTAAAATTTGTTATCGAAGATCCGATTAAGCCTCAACCTATTTTTGCATTCATTCAAAAATATGGCAACATTGACGATGAAGAAATGTATCAAACATTCAACATGGGTATGGGTTTTGCAGTTATCGTATCAGAAAAAGATGTTGGTAAAACAACCGCTATTTTAGAGAAATATTCTGATTCTAAGGTAAAAGTTGTGGGGAAAATTGAGAAAGGAAAAGGAGTTGAAGTATCCCCGCTGGACATAAAATTCTAGATGATCATATAAAAAACGGCACCTGCCCTTTATATTTCTGATACTTCTTAATGTGTCTTAACTCTTTTTCTTCAACGCTGCAAACCTTGACATATTTGTAGATTAAGATAGGAGCAAAAATTGCTGTTAAAATAGTTGGCCAACCTACAAACCATCCAAGAATTATCAAAATAAAACCAAAATATTGCGGATGCCTTGAATAGGAATAAATGCCAGTTGTAACGAGTTCTTCTGTTTTGATTTTTTTATAGAGAGTTACCCATGCAACCAGGATACATACGGTTCCAATAAGCATTAAAATAGTTGCATAAAGCATCGCTAGATCCATTGCTATGTTTACACCAAGAAATGTGAAATCAAAGATCGTGTTTGCTATTTCAACATTTGAACCATAAAGAGATTTTGAAACAAAAAAGATCGTCAACGGTATCCCATACATTTCAATAAAAAGGGACACAAAAAATGCAGTAACAAGCCCATATTCCTTCCAATTTATCTTCCTTCTAAAAGATAATGGTATGAGAAATGTTACAAACATAATGATATTTAGTAATACAATGTGCCACTGCTGAGTTATCACATGAGGGAGAATCGTCCCAGTGAAATGAGAATAAATATGAATAGAGAAATCCCTCCAGAAAACGATTGGTATAAAAAGTAACAACATCACAAATATCCTGAATGGAAAATTTCTGTGCGTTATTATTTCCATCAATTTTTTCATTCTAACAGCTCTATCTCCTACTATGAAAAAGAGATTACCTATAAAACCGAATTGAAATAAATAAGAGTAGCGGGGAGTGGATTTGAACCACTGATCTACGGGTTATGGGCCCGTCGGGATTTCCTGACTACCCCACCCTTATAGGCACTGTTACATGCAATGCTCGCTATGATGGGTAGCTTCCACCGCCATATATACGAGATATCTTTCGTGAATACTGTTTCTTATACTTAAATTTAATACCTATTCTTTACTTTGGTATAAACATATTTAGCCTCTCCTACTTTCAAAAAAATCTTTCCAGAAGATGAAGACCAATAAAAAAGATTTTAAAGGAGCATGTAAATGAGGAAACGGGGAGTTAGATGATTCAAAATCAAATTGAAACACATTTAGTGAGAAAACAATCAAAATTTCCCGCAGTTTGTACATATTGCAATAATCCAATATCTTCAGATGATATTTCTTATGTGGAAGAAGGTGTAACAGAACATATCCATTCACTTATCGCTCGGAAATTCTGCTCTGATTGTTATACGAAATATGGTGAACAGATTCTGCTCAAAGGGAAAAACGAGTAAATCACATTTATAAAACAATCATAAAAAGCTTTTTGATAGATGTTTTTATTAGTAGTTTTTATATTGCAGGGGTACCCGAGCTTGGTCTAAGGGGCAGGGCTTAGGTGTGCTTAAAGGCTTGGATAAAATGAATAGAATATCAGGATTAGCAAATAAAAATCAGAGAACAGCCCAAATTTGGGCGTTTTCCAGGCCTTAACACTAGGAAACCCTGTGACGTAGGTCTCCGAGCGTTCAAATCGCTCCCCCTGCACTATTTTACATGAGTGGTGAAACCTTGAAAATGCTTGCCTTTACAGGGATGCCTGCATCAGGAAAATCAGTAGCTGTACAAATTGCAAAAGAAAATAACATCCCTGTCATTCGAATGGGTGATGCAGTTTGGGAGGAAACAAAAAAACAGGGATTCAAGCTTGATGATAAAAACGTGGGAAAAGTTGCAAATGATATGCGAGAAAAACACGGGAAAGATATCTGGGCACAAAAAACCATTGAAAAAATAAAATTGCTACATAAAACAGATAATCTTGTTATCGATGGGATACGTAACCGTGAAGAAATCGATTTTTTTAAAAAAGAACTAGGCAGCGATTTCGTTGTTATTGCAATTCATGCTTCTGATGAAACGCGGAAAAAACGAGTTCTTGCCCGTAGTAGAAAAGACGACAGCAAAGAGATAAAAGATATTGAAGAGCGAGACAGACGAGAACTAGGCTGGGGTCTTGGAGAAGTTATTATATCTGCAGATATTACGATTTTAAATGAGGGAAGTATCGATGAGTTCCGCAGAAAAGTAAAGAAAGTTCTACAAAAACTCTGAAAAGCGATAACTTAATCTATACATTCTTTGATTTTCGGCTGCGGTTACAATGTTTGAAGCAAAAGTGACAATAACACTTAAAAAAGGCGTTTCAGACCCTGAAGGAGCAAATACACTTAAAGCGTTACATCTCCTTGGTTTTAACAACGTAAAGAATGCTAAAACAATCAGAACTTTTGATTTTGTGATTGATGGTAACGACAAAAATAAGGTGAAAAAAGATGTAGAACAGATGTGTCAGCGTTTACTTACTAATCCAGTCATTCATAATTATGAGATAGAAATTGAAGAAAAATAACGTTTGGGGAGTGTAGGTGGATTTAGACAGCTTATTTAAAAAAAAGAACATTCCTTTTGATTTTTATGAGATAGATATTTTTTCAGCGTCTGATAAAAAGTTACAAGAAATAAGTGACAGAATGGGGCTTGCTCTTGCAGAAGCAGAGATGAGACGGATTAGAGACTATTTCAAATCCAAAGATAGAACCCCTACAGATATTGAATTGCAGGCACTGGGTCAGGCTTGGTCTGAACATTGTTGTTATAAGTCTTCGAAGGTGCCGTTAAAGCAGTATGTCTTCGGTATAGAAGAAGAAAGGATTGTGGCACGTGAAGATGCAGGAGTCCTAGAATTTGATGATGATCATTACTACTGTGCTGCATTAGAATCCCATAATCATCCTTCTGCAATTGAACCCTATGGAGGTGCAGCTACTGGTGTTGGTGGCATCGTGCGGGATATTGTATGTATGGGGGCTCAACCTATTGCCTATATTGATCCTTTATTTTTTGGACCATTAGATTATCCTTTTGAAAAGCTCTCTAAAGGAGTAAAACATCCGGTGTATCTGTTTAAAGGTGTGGTTGATGGGATACGTGATTATGGAAACCGTATCGGCGTCCCGACGTTATCTGGTCAAGTGTATTTTCATGAGGGATATACTGGCAATTGCCTCGTTAATGTAGGTTGCATTGGAATCATGAAAAAAGAGGAAATGATTCATAGCAGGGCTAAGGCTTCTGGAAACGTGTATGTCTATGTCGGTGGAAAGACCGGTAGGGATGGGATTCATGGTGTGACGTTTGCCTCGGCAGAACTTACCGATGAAAGTGAAGAGAGCAGTAGATCAGCTGTACAGGTCGGAGATCCTATTACAAAAGAACCAGTCATTCACGTCACATTAGAATGTAATAGAAAAGGACTTTTAGAAGGTTTAAAAGATTTCGGAGGCGGTGGTCTTTCATGTGTCTGCGGGGAACTTGCTTATGCTGCAGGTCTTGGCGCTGAGATTCATCTAGATGATATTCCTTTGAAGGAAGAAGGATTACATCCTTGGGAGATCTGGATTTCAGAGAGTCAAGAACGGATGATGTTTCTTGTGAAACCTGAGAATGTAAAAAAAGTTCTTCATATATGTAAGCAATGGGATGTCACTGCAGTCCCTATTGGTGAAGTGATAGAAGATCAGGTAATACGTGTGTATTACAAGGGTGTAAAAATCCTTGAGATGGATTTAGAGTTTCTTACAGGTGGTCCTGTCTATGATGCCTGTGTCAGACCGTTTGTCATTCCAAAAAGTATGGATAAGGAAAAACGTTTTCAGATGTCTGATCTCAATGAGGCTCTGCAGAAACTGCTTTCTTCCACGAATATCGCCTCTAAAGCGTGGGTGATTCGACAATATGACCATGAAGTCAGAGGAAACACTGTGATTAAACCACTTCAGGGTAAACTTGGTTTTGAATCCCCTGGTGATGCTACTGTTTTAAAACCGTTGGAAGATTCTTTCAGAGGATTAGCGATAACAGCTGATGTCAACCCTCGTTTTATGGAACGTCATCCTTATTGGGGTGCTTGTTCAGCTGTTGATGAGATATGTCGTAATCTTGTTGCTGTAGGAGCGCAGCCTGATTCCCTTCTCGACTGCCTTAATTTTGGAAACCCTGAAAAACCAGAGCGTATGGGTGAGTTTTATGAGGCATGTCGGGGACTTGGGGATGTGGCACGGGCACTGAGGTTACCGTTTGTTTCTGGAAATGTAAGTTTCTACAATGAGTCTATACAGACTGCTGTCCCTCCAACTCCAGGCCTGCTTGGGATAGGAATTGTTGATGATATTAGAACATGTGTAACAGCGGATTTCAAACATGAAGGAAACCCTGTGTATCTAGTAGGAAAACAGACTGAAAAGGAACTTGGCGGATCTGAATATTACAAGACGTTGGGAATGGATGGAGGGGTTGTTCCTAGGACAGATGCAGAAACACTCAAAAACTGTATGAATGGGATTCTTTCTTCTATCAACAAGGGTTATGTTGCGTCCTGTCATGATATGAGTGAAGGTGGTATTGGAGTATGTCTCTCAGAGATGACAATCGGTGGCGATATTGGTGCTCATATAGATCTTTCAGAAGTTGGTGCTGATCTTCGTACAGATTTCAAACTCTTTTCTGAATCAAACACTAGATGGGTTGTTGAGGTCAAAAAAGAAAAACAAAACAGTTTTGAAAAACTGCTTACAAAAGAAAATACGCCCTTTATTCAAATTGGGGAAACACAAGGTAAAACACTTGCAATCAAGGACAATGAGAAAACAGTGATTAATCTTGAAATAATGATTCTGCGGGAAAGCTGGAAGAACACTATCTGGGATATAATGGGTTAAAGTAACTGACTAAAAATAGGTTTTTTTCCTGGCAGAAGCTATTTTGCATTATGTTTTTAACGTTCTGAGCGTAACTCAAACTTGCCTTTAAATAAGCCAATGCCAAAGACTATAGCAAACACAGCTATTGAAACAATTGGAAACATCTCAGCAACAGCGTTACTACCCCACGGTTGAGGAGTAAATAAAAAAGGAAACGAACAAAGTGAGATAGCACCAAGGAGAGTTACAAACCATCCCAAAGTTTTTCCAGATGACTTTCTTACTACAGTTCCAATAGCAAGCAAAGACAAGGCGACCAAGAAAAAGAAGATAAGAGAGACCAAAGCATGTAGATCACCTGTTGTTTCTGGGAATATACCTACGGCGCACAAAGCAGACATATCAAGAACGAGAAGGAAGGTTCCGATACGACCTAAACGAGTATTTAACATACGGATTCTTCGAATAGCGGTTGCAAACACCACTCCCGTAATTCCAGTTATTATAAGTCCAACGTTGAAAACAACTGAAGCAATCCCATGAGCAGCCCATATCGGTGTTTCACCAACCATGCCGCCTAGGTCACTGAGCCAGTTTCCCGTCCAAGTGAACCATGCGGAATAATAAATTGCAAAAGCTATACATATAAAGGCAACGATAGGACCGAACACACCGCACAACCCAGCAATTCTCACCAGCATAGGCTGTTTTGAACTCACTCCTTTTCCTCCTCAAATCTACAGTTTTGTAACATTTACTCCTTTATAAAATCTGTTTCCCCTTCTGAAAGAATAGGGTAACGTGCATAACAACAGGTTAAAAACATAAATTGTGTTATTATTTATTAGCTTAGTTTTGCACCAAAACTATCAAATCAATTAATGATATTTCCTTGGCTGGTCAAAACACAAAAATTTTCTCTATAAGATAATTAGCTGTATAGAAACTAATAGATCTCTTGTTTGTTAGAAAAAAAGAAAAAGAAGTGATGAACTTCTCGTAACAATTAAAAAAGAAGTGAAATGGTTAAATCACCATGACGTATCTTCTAAAAATTGAGAGCTGTTCATAACTTTTTAACATTTGTTGCTTGTGGCCCTCGTTCTGAATCTTCAAGTTGATAATCAACTTTGTCGCCTTCATTAAGATATGTTCCTTCAGGTATGGATGATCTGTGAACAAAGACGTCTTTACCGTCTTCTCCTGATATGAAACCATACCCTTTTCTCGGATTGTACCACTTAACGGTTCCTTCCATTTTTTTTATTCCTCCTTAGACTTTGGAGTCTGTTATTTCAAAAGAACAAAAACAAAAAGCTTCAAATGAAACGATAAAACCTTTGCTTCTATTCCTTTACGGGTATCTGCATAATCATATAATTTAAATAGATTTCCCCTCCTTTGGCACATAACACATATGGGGTCATTCTGGCGTTAGATTTTTGAGCTTACAAAGCCAACCCTCTATTGCCTCATCATTTCGCCTCTCTGAACCTTCCAACATTTTAACAAATTCTCGAAGAAGTGACACTCTGGTTTTAT
>Ga0209979_1004818_pt1 | contig 10974 bp, 7 predicted proteins | sample AnhtaG_FD_183114 | JGI IMG/M metagenome (GOLD analysis project Ga0209979, IMG submission 183114) | Deep subsurface microbial communities from Anholt, Denmark to uncover new lineages of life (NeLLi) - Anholt_01485 metaG (SPAdes) (version 2) | ecosystem: Environmental > Aquatic > Marine > Oceanic >...
TCTGCCTGTGGTATGGAGGGCTCAAACACCGCCAGCCCGCCAATTCGATCTTGCGCTTCCTCTAGCCAGAAGCTGCCGTACGCCAGTCCTCCAACTCCCCGGTTGGCCGTTGCGCCGGGGAGTCTTTGGTGTGTATGCGCTCAGGCAAGACAACGGCGTTGCCAGGATGAGCAAAATGTGGTAAGATTGGGGCATCCAAGCCCCCTGGTTCACGGAGTTGAGTTGGCCGCCAAATGCGGCAGGGAGAGCGAAATAGCCACCCCGCTACTGACCACCAAACTCTATATTCCCCCCGTACGGTCAGAGCTAGTGTCGCGCCCACGCCTGATCCAACGGTTGAACGCAGGGCTTTACCGCAAACTAACCGTCATCTCCGCCCCGGCGGGCTTTGGCAAGACCACCCTGCTGAGCGAATGGGCCACTGGCTGCGGGCAGCCCGTCGCCTGGGTCTCGCTGGACAAGGGCGATAATGACCCTGCCCGTTTTTGGGCCTACTTTGTCGCTGCCCTGCAGATCATACGAGCCGACATCGGCGAAGCAGCCCTGGCAATGCTCCAAGCCCCTGGGGTAGCAGGTGCAACCACGCCGCCACCCATTGAGGCACTCCTGACGACCTTGATCAATGAGATCACCGAAATCTCAGACCCTTTCGCCCTTGTCCTCGACGACTACCACCTGCTGATCGACGCCCAACCCATCCACGACGCCCTAGTCTTCCTGCTCGATCACCTGCCGCCACACATGCACCTGGTCATCGCCACCCGCGCCGATCCCCCCCTGCCCATCGCGCGCCTGCGCGGACGTGGGCAACTGACCGAACTGCGCCTGACCGAACTGCGCTTCACGACTGACGAAGCGGCCGCTTTTCTCAACCAGGTGATGGGCCTGGGGCTCTCAGCAGAGGACATTATCGCGCTGGAAACACGTACCGAAGGCTGGATCGCCGGGCTGCAGATGGCGGCGGCTTCGATGCAGGGACGGAAGGATATCGCCAGTTTCATCCAAGCCTTGACGGGCAGTGACCGATACATCCTGGACTATCTGATTGAAGAAGTCTTCCAACGTCAACCCGACCGTGTCCAGACCTTCTTGCTCCAGACCGCCATCTTGGATCGCTTGACCGCTACCTTGTGTAACGCCATCACCAATCGAGACGACGGTCAATCAACCCTGGAGATGCTAGAGCGGGCCAATCTGTTCATCGTCCCCCTGGACAACCAGCGGCGTTGGTATCGCTACCACCGTCTCTTCGCCGACCTGCTGCGGAGTCGCCTGCGCCGGGCGCACGCAGACTTAGTGCCAACCTTGCACCGCCGGGCCAGCGAGTGGTATGAGCAGAGTGGACTGACGGCCGAGGCGATAGAGCACTCGCTGGCCGCAGAGGATTTCGAGCGGGCAGCAGACCTGATCGAGCAGGTTGCCGAAGCGACCTTGATGCACAGCGAGATCACCACCTTCCTGGGTTGGGTGGATGCGCTGCCCGATGAACTGGTGCGCGTCCGGCCTTCCTTGTGCGTCTTTCACGCCTGGTCGCTCCTGCTGAGCGGTCGCTCGCTGGATGCCGTCGAGTCACGCTTGCAAGATGCAGCGCGTTTAGGGGACGTGGGCAAAGTAGCTCCCCTGCGCGCTCTTGTTGCGGTCTATCAAGGCCAGATGACTCGTGCCGCTGAACTGTCCCGTCGGGCACTGGAGCGGCTGTCCGAGGATGATTTGTTCTTGCGCAGCATTGCCGCCTGGATCCTGGGCTTATCGCAACTGACGGACGGCGATCTCACGGTCGGCAGCCAGGCCCTGGAAGAGGTTGTCAAGATGAGCCAGCAAGTTGGCAATGTCATGATCACTGTGACGGCCATAAGCCATCTGGCCAAGCTGCGTATGCGACAGGGACGGCTTCACGAAGCAAAGGCGACTTATGAACGGGCACTAGAATTGGCCACCGACAGACAGGGCCGTCCGCTGCCCATTGCCGGCGAGGCACTGATGGGGTTGGGCAATCTGCTGTGCGAGTGGAACGAGCTCAAGACCGCAACGCGCTATCTCATAGAAGGCATCGAACTGACCAAACGGTGGGGAGAAGCTCCAGCCATGGATGGCTACATCGCCCTGGCACGCGTCCGGCAGGCGCAGGGAGATGTAGACGGCGCTCGCGACGCGATCCAAAAGGCGCAGCAACTGGCGATAAAAACCGATGCCACCGAGTTGGACGATCTGGTCGTGGCCCTGGAACAGGCACGCCTGTGGGTCGCACAAGGCAATATCAAAGCTGCGATGCGCTGGGTCGAAGAACGAGGGGTAAGGGACGATGCTACGGAGTTAGAAGACTTCATCAGCTCACACCTGCGCAAGTACGAGCATCTCGTGCTGTCGCGGGTGTTGATCAAGCAGAGCCACCCCGGCGAAGCGCTGGCACTGCTGGAGCCGCTGCTGACGAGGATGGAGCAGCAGGGGCGCATTGACCTGATGATCGAAATCCAGGCACTCAAGGCATTGGCTTTGCAGGCGCAGGACGATCTTGCGCAAGCGATGACCACGCTGGAGCGTGCCTTGTCCCTTGCCGAACCGGGAGGCTTCGTGCGCGTCTTCGTGGATGAAGGCGAGCCGATGGCGCAGTTGCTCTACCAGGCTGCCGCGCGCGGCATCGCGCCGCAATACGCCGGCAAGCTGCTGGCGGCGTTCCCCGCTGCGGAGCCACCAGCGAAACCCCGGCAGCCCCACATGGAGATGATCGAACCGCTGAGCGAGCGCGAGATCGAGGTGCTCCAACTCATCGCAGAAGGGCTCTCGAACCGAGAAATCGCTCAGAAGCTCTTCCTGTCGGTGAACACAGTCAAGGTGCATACCTACAACATCTACAGCAAACTCAGCGTCCACAGCCGCACCCAGGCAGTTGCCCAAGCCAGAGTGTTGGGCGTACTGCCATCCTCCTGAAAACTCCTCTTTGAGGTTGGGCAAGGTCTCCTGACCGCAGCCCTTGCCGCTTCGGTCAGGAGACCTTCAGCGAACAGAATATGATGTTTCAAAACTCCTCTCATTGTTATATCCCCACACGCTTCAAGCCAGAATAATACCAGCATAATACTTTTGCCTATTGCGACTAATACCGCTTATCTGGTATACTATACTCGCAAGATACGGAGGTCAACAACGATGGAGCAAGCCAATGCAGAACCTGGTTCAGACCAAGCAGCGTATCAGATCAAAGTGCAGGGGAAACTCGATGAGAAATGGTCGGACTGGTTCGGCGGGATGACAGTCACGGTTCAGAGCGAGAGCAATGACGCTGCCATCACTACGCTAACCGGCGCGGTCGCCGACCAGACCACCCTGCGCGGCATTCTGTCCAAGATCTGGGACTTGAACCTGACACTTATCTATGTTAACCGGATCGAGATAGACTTCAAAGATAAGACTTGAGCCACAAGGAGAAGAACAAATGGAAGAGATGATCCGATCGTTCAACGAATTGACGGCAGAACAACAGTCACTTGGCGGAGGCAAAGGCGGCACGCTGGCCCGACTCTACCAAGCGGGCTACCCGGTGCCCGATGGCTTCGTCATCATGCCAGACGCCTTCTCCGGTGATGAGTTGACGACGGAAGCGTGGATGCAAGCACGGACGCATCTGGCACGCATGCGCAAAGCCGACAGAGACATCGCTTTCGCCGTTCGCTCCTCTGCCATGAGCGAGGATGCTGCCCAGGCGTCGTTCGCCGGTGAGTTCGAGACGGTGCTGGACGTGCACACCGACGAGATGATTCGAGAAGCGATCCACACCGTGCGCCGGTCACGACACTCTGAACGGGTGCGAGCGTACAGCGAGGCGAAGGGCATAGACACAGCTCACGACATGGCTGTGATCGTTGAGCAGTTGGTTCGGGCCGACATTTCGGGGGTTTTGTTCACGGCGGAGCCGGTGACTGGCAGCCGTACCGAAATGACGGGCAACTATGTCTTCGGGTTCGGCGAGGAACTGGTGTCTGGCGAGGCCGAACCCTACACCTTCACCCTGAAGCGCCCGAAGGGCCAGTACGATGGCCCGCCCGAGTTCAAACGCTTTGTCCGCAGGCTCTACAAGTTGGGCTGCCGCCTGGAGAGAGAGCTGGGATGCCCTCAGGACATCGAGTGGGCCATCGCCGATGGCAAGCTCTACCTGCTCCAGTCCCGGCCGATCACAACTTTGATCGGACATGATCCCACGACTGGCGAATGGAACGACAGCCTGACCGGGGATTACCTATGGTCCAGAAACAACTATGGCGAGGGCAGGCCCGACGTGATGACGCCCCTCACCTGGTCTTTGTCGAACGCCGTTTACAGGGAGATCAGTTTCTTACCCGGATACTCCATGGCCGGCAACATCTGCGGTCGCTATTATGCGAACGTCAGTGTGATGGTTTCCATGCTCCACGCAATGGGCAAGAGCCTCGAATCTGCGATGGAGCAAATGGAAGGTCTCTTGGGCCATGTGCCGGAAGGGCTGGATATTCCGCTGGTCCCGTTGCCCAGATCGTCACTCCTTTCCGGGTTGCCCAAGATGATCAAGCTGGCGATCAAGGAAAAGCGAGGCGCGAAAAAGATACCTGAGTTCCTGGCCACGAATCCGGATTGGTGCCGTGGCATGCAGCAGCGGTTCCAAGAGATACAGACAGTGGACGAGTTGATTTCCCTCTGGCATGAACAGTTGTGGCCCCGCATCTTCGAGTCCATGTGGATCGTGGGAGGCAGCGCGCAACCGCTTGAGGCCTCCAGGAAGCTGCATCGTGAGCTGACGGAGTTGGTCGGCGAAGCCGACGCCAACGCACTGCTCTCGACCTTTAGCGATGACTCAGCACAGTTGGCGAGTCTTGGCCCGTTAGTGGGTATAGCGAAGGTGGCGCGCGGCGAGATGAGCCGTCAGGAGTACCTGGAGCAATACGGCCACCGGGGGCCGCGCGAGGCGGAGCTGTCCGCACCTCGCCCGATGGAAGACCCGGACTGGTTCGACCAGCAGTTGGAGGAATTCCGCAAATCGCCCGTGGACATAGATGCGCTACTGGCAAAACGGCGCGCTGCGTTCGACGCGGCCTGGCAGCGATTCTTGGAACGCTACCCGCGGAAGGCGAAAAAGATGCGCCGACGCATTGACCAGGTGGGGCCAGCCGGTCGCCTGCGCGAAGCCGTCCGCGACGAGGTGACCCGCTTCCTGTGGGTCGAACGCGCCTGGGCCCTCCGCGCCGGCGAATTGACCGGTCTGGGGAATGACATCTTTTTCCTGAGCATTGACGAGGTGCTCGACCTCCTGTCCGGCAAGGATACGGCCACAAAGCATATCCCTGCCCGCAAAGAAACCCACGCCCGGTACAGCGCGCTACCGCCCTACCCGATGATCATCCGTGGGCGCTTCGACCCCTTCCAGTGGGCGGATGACCCCAACCGACGCGGTGATATCTACGACGTGCAGGCCCCATCCCGACTCCGGATTCTAACGCCATCACTGGCTTCGCCGGTGCGGCCGGCCGCGTGGAGGGGCTGGTGCGCCAACTGGATAGTCCGGAAGAAGGCGACCAGCTCCTGCCGGGCGAGATACTGGTTGCCGTCACGACTAACGTCGGCTGGACGCCACTCTTCCCCCGCGCTGCTGCCATCGTCACCGACGTGGGCGCGCCGCTCTCCCACGCCGCCATCGTCGCCCGCGAACTGGGCATTCCCGCAGTCGTCGGCTGCGTCAGTGCCACGACGCGCCTGCGCACCGGCGACCGGGTACTTGTTGATGGGGGGCGAGGGATTGTAGAGATCCTGGATGCTGCCTAACCAACTCAAGGGGCGACCAGCCGGTCGCCCCTTACTTATCAGAATATCACTCCCGACATGGAAATCAAAACGTGAGCGGGAAGCCTCAAATGGAAAAGAGTGACCGCAAGAAAATCCTGGTCCTATCCTTCGCCCTGGTCGTGGTGATGCTGGGGGTCGGCATAGTCTATCCGATCTTCCCCTTTTTCATCACAGAACTGGGCGCCAGCGGCACCGAACTGGGCTTGCTGGCAGCGACCTCCGCCCTGTTGGAGTTTGTCTTTGCTCCGATATGGGGTGGCGTTTCCGACCGGACCGGCCGCAAGCCCATTTTGATGATCGGCATGGTGGGGTACGGTTTATCCATGCTGCTGTTTGGGCTTTCCACACAATTGTGGATGCTTTTCGCCTCCAGAGCGTTGTCGGGCATACTCTCGTCCGCCACGCTGGCAACGGCCATGGCCTACGTTGGCGACACCACATCTGAGGAGGATCGGGGAGGCGGGATGGGGTTATTGGGGGCGGCCATGGCGTTGGGCGTCATCGTAGGGCCGGGTTTCGGTGGCTGGCTGGCGGGCGACTCCCTTTCCACACCGTTCTTCATCGCCGCCGGTATGTCATTGGTCTCCCTGCTGCTGATCCTCTTCCTGGTTCCCGAATCATTGCCTGTTGAAGCCCGTCAGCAGACCGATGGGAAAGTGAGCACCGTACAGCTTGGCGAATTATGGCGTGCCCTGTTCAGCCCCATCGGAGTCTTGTTATTCATGGTTGCTCTGTTCAGTTTCGCGCTGACCAATTTTGAAGCGGTTTTCGGCTTGTACGCCCTGGAGAAATTCGGGTACGGGCCTGAGCGCGTGGGGACGATCCTGATGGTGGTTGCGGTCGTATCCACGATCGGCAAGGCTGCCTTGACCGGACCAACCACCAAACGCTGGGGCGAAGCAGTGGTCATCAAAGCGTCCTTGCTCGCAGGTTCGGTCGGATTTCTGCTCTTGCTGCTGGCCAATACTTACGCCACCATTCTGCTCGCCACCGGCTTCTTCATCCTGTCCAAGACCCTGCTGCGCCCAGCGGCCTTCTCCCTGATCTCCAAGCGAGCCACTGGCGGCCAGGGAGTAGCCATGGGCTTGAGCAACTCCTTCGTGAGCCTGGGCCGCATCGCAGGGCCAATCTTGGCTGGCTTCATCTTCGACGTCAACTTCAACTACCCTTACCTCAGCGGCTCAGTGATCATGCTCATCGGCTTCCTGATCAGTCTGGTCTGGCTTTCACCGGGTAGAAGAGAAACCACCAGCCCAGGAGTGCAACTCGCTTCCGACTGATACCAATTTCGGTAGCTAATCTGAGGCGCTGATTGACCTGGTCACGTGACCAAGAAGAAGATTGGACACCTGTCCAATACAAAAATCCTCCAGATGCCCGATGCGTCTGGGGGGTTTTCGTCGTATAATGAGTTCAGGGTACTACTTCTTGTTGAAGGGGGCAAGGACAGCCTGGCCCCCACTGCCCTTGCCCCAAGGAATATAATTGGACACTTGACCAACAAAAAGACTGGACACCTGTCCAATGCAAAAATCCCCTAAAAGGCCAATGCGCAAATCGGGCATCTGTGGTATAATGTGGGGGAAATAAGTCGGAAGGAGAACACAGCATGACTGAGGCAGCTATTCGTATCGAGAACCTCACCCGCGACTTCGAGACGGTGAGAGCCGTGGACGGCCTCTCTCTGGAGGTGCCAGCCGGAATCATATTCGGCTTTCTGGGACCCAATGGGGCGGGTAAGACGACGACGATCCGCCTGCTGTTGGGCCTGCTGGAACCGACGGATGGGCGAGCCGAGGTGCTGGGCTTCGATACCAGGACGCACGCAACCGAGGTCCGCACCCGCACCGGAGCACTGCTCGAACACACCGGCATTTATGAGCACTTGAGCGCTGAGGACAACCTGGAGTTCTACGGACGGGTCTGGGGCATGCCGGCGACCGAACGGCAGGCTCGTATCAAGGAACTGCTTACCCACATGGGAGTGTGGGACCGACGAAAGCAGCCTGCGGGGAAATGGAGCCATGGGATGAAGCAGAAATTGGCCTTGGCCAGGGCAATGCTTCATCGGCCCCCTTTGGTCCTCCTGGACGAGCCTACGGCCGGGCTCGACGTCATGGCTGCGGTGGCGGTGCGTGACGATTTGGCTTCCCTCGCCGCCAGCGAAGGGGTGACGGTCTTCCTGACCACCCACAACATGGTGGAGGCGGAGAGGTTGTGCGCCCAGGTGGCTGTGATTCGTGAGGGGAGCCTGGTAGCGCTTGGCGATCCAGATGACTTGCGAGCGCGAGCCGGCGGCCCCCGCGTGGAGATCGTGGGGCGTGGATTCAACGACGATGCGCTGGCTCTGTTGCGAGCGCGACCGGAGGTGACTGCCGCTGAAGTGTACGGCGATCACCTGGCAATTGACCTGCACGAGGAGACGGACACTGCGCCATTGGTCAGCCTGTTGGTGGGCGCAGGTGTCGCCGTGGAAGAGGTCCGCCGGGGCAAAGCCAGCCTGGAAGAGGTATTCGTGACCCTGATGGAGGAAGAGAGATGAAAAACGACATTCTGACCGTGATGTGGAAGGAGAGGAAGGGGCTGTTCCGCGTCCGGGGCCGTCGTGCCCAGGCCCTGCTGGCCATGTTCAGCCCGGTTCTGCTGGCCGTATTGTTCCCATTGCAAGAAGGAGTGGGGTGGGTGCAGAGCCCGCTGTCCCTCCTACTCGCCTTTATTGCCCCGCTTATCCTGGTGGGGCTCTCCATCCCGGATTCCTTTGCCGGCGAGCGAGAGCGGCACACCCTGCCCACGCTGCTGGCCACCCGTCTGTCCGACCGGGCCATCCTGTTCGGCAAGATGATCACCTCGGTGGCCTTTGGCTGGGGCGTTACGCTGGTGCTCCTGGCGATAGGCCTGGTGACGGTGAACGTCGCCCACTGGGACGGCCACATACTGCTCTACAAGCCGTCCATCCTCCTGGCTGACCTGACATTCAGCTTCCTGGTAGCGATGCTCACCGCTGGGGCGGGAGTGCTGTTCTCCCTGCGGGCGGCGACGGCGCAAGAGGCCCAGCAAACCCTGATGGCCGTTCTCCTGATTCCTCCCATGATACTCCAGTTTGTGGTGTTCGCCATCATGGGATCGGACTCTGGAAAGGCACGCTTCCAGGAAGTGTTGGGGGCTATCAGCTTCGAGCAGGTCATACTCGTCATCGTGGCCGTTCTGCTGGTGTTGGATGTGGTGCTGCTCATGGCGGCCATGGCCCGCTTCAAGCGAGCGCGGTTGATTTTGGGCTGAGAGGTCTGCTTGTGTGGACACAACGCAAAGCCAGCCTGGAAAAGGTTTTCGACCTGTGTGGCCAAATATGTCCCTTGTTGGCCACAAGCTGCCCTGAGCTAAAGCTCTGGGCTGAAAGAGCGAAGCCCTACGGGCTAGATCCAGCCCCGAAGCATGTCCTGAGCTCGCCGAAGGGGGGCTTTGCCCTCTCAGCGCGGGGACTTCAGCCCCGCGCAGCCTGATGGAGCAACAGAGATGGTTGACGATATCTTAACTCTGATGTGGAAGGAGCGCAAGACTCTGTTCCGCAACCGGGCCAGCCGCTCCAGGTTGTTGATGCTGCTGCTGACTCCTGTCATGCTGAGCACCGTGTTTCCTGTCACCTGGGGGCCGGATTGGGTGGAGGATTTCCCGTCGCTCATCATCGCGGTGGTTGCCCCAGCGGTGCTGGTGGCCGTGATGATCCCCGACTCTTTTGCCGGCGAGCGAGAGCGGCACACCCTGCCGACGCTGCTGGCCAGCCGCCTGCCGGATCGCGCCATCCTGCTGGGCAAGATGATCACGCCAGTCGTCGTGGGATGGGGGACTGCGCTGCTGTGCGCCCTCCTGAGCCTGGTGATCGTGAACGTAGCGCACGGGGAAGGCCAGTTCCTCTTCTTCACGCCGCCCATCGCCCTGGGCATCCTGGCCCTAAGCTTCCTCACAGCAACGATCATGGCAGGGGCTGGGGTGCTCACCTCGCTGCGCGCGGCCACCATGCAGGAGGCATCGCAGAAGCTGTTGCTTCTTATCTTCGTACCGGCCATTGTGGTGCAGGTGGTCCCGCTGCTTTTTCGGACCCAGCTCACCCCCTGGATCAAGGAGGTGGAGGTCAACGGAGCGCAGCTTCTGGCCATCATCGTGGTCGTCATGGCCGTAATTGATGCCGGCTTGTTCGCGGCAGCGATGATCCGCTTCCAGCGAGCGCGGATGTATCTGGACTGAGGGCGACGAAGATAGTAGCCACTCTCAAACAGAAAGGAAGGAAGGAGGACAGGGATCATGAATCACACCAAAGTTCTGAAGCGAGCCTGGCATATAATCTGGCGCTACCGCGCGCTGTGGGTCTTCGGCTTCATCCTGGCGCTGACCGCAGGTGGAGGCGGAGGAGGCGGCAGCAACTGGGCCCAGTACAGTCTTGGAGGCGAAGACTTCTCACCAGGCAGAGGACTCCGCCTGGAGAGGATCCCACCAAATATCGGGAGCATACTGCTGGCCATTGGCATCGGGCTGGCGTGCCTGATCGTCATTCTGATCATCGTGGCAGCGATAGCGCGCTACGTGGCGGCGACAGCTCTAATACGGATGGTGGACGACCACGAGCAGACAGGCCAGAAACGCAGCATACGCCAGGGGTTCCGAATGGGCTGGTCGCGTAGCGCATTTCGTCTCTTCCTGATCAAACTGGTGGTCAGTCTGCCAACAGCCGTGGCGTTTATTCTGCTGTTCGCACTGGCGCTTGCCCCGCTGCTGCTGTGGACGACAAGATCCGACGCCGCCGGGGTAATCGGCACAGTGATCACCGTTGGCCTGTTCATCCTCGTCATCTTACTGGCCATCGTCGTCGCCGTGGTGCTCTCAGTGTTAACGAAGTTCTTCTGGCAGGCATGCGTGCTGGAGGAGTTGGGAGTGACCGCAGCAATCCGCCAGGGCTACGCTATGGTGAGGCACAACCTGAAAGACGTGGGCCTCATGTGGCTGATCACGGTCGGCCTGCGCATCGGCTGGACGATCTTGATGATCCCCGTTGTGCTCTTGCTGCTCGTGGTTAGCGGAGCGCTGGGAGGGCTGTTGGCGCTCTTGGCCGGCGGGCTGACCGGGCTGGCCTTTGAGGGCGCGGCGCCGTGGATCGTGGGAGGTGTGGTG
>Ga0209979_1004819_pt1 | contig 10973 bp, 11 predicted proteins | sample AnhtaG_FD_183114 | JGI IMG/M metagenome (GOLD analysis project Ga0209979, IMG submission 183114) | Deep subsurface microbial communities from Anholt, Denmark to uncover new lineages of life (NeLLi) - Anholt_01485 metaG (SPAdes) (version 2) | ecosystem: Environmental > Aquatic > Marine > Oceanic...
CTGAAGACCCAGCCAAAACTGCGGTGAATTGCCAAAATGACGAGCTAAACGAAGTGCCGTGTCTGCCGTTATGCTCCTTTTGCCATGAACGATTTCATTTATTCTCCGAGGGGACACCCCTAAACATCGGCCAAGCTGATTTTGGCTTATGTCCAGAGGCTTTAAGAATTCTTCGAAAAGCACCTCGCCGGGATGTAAAGGAGGAATCTTGCTCTTTCCCATTTTTTCTCCTCAATGATAATCTGTAATCTCTACCTCTTAGGGATTATTATCTATCCACTTAAAACAAACTCGCCATTGGTCATTATTCAAGAATCTCTTGAAATCGCATGTTTCCTGTGTATTTCCACGATCATAGCGTGCGTTTGCAGCATACCATACAGGTTCTGTCTCACGTCTTTTACGAACCGTGCGCAAATGCTCGCGTGGCTTCTTCCGGAATCTCGATGGGAAGGAAAATATCTATAGGATAGAGATAATCTTCCCCGGATTCATCAATAACCCGAATTTGCCCATGAGCCTCAGCTTGAGTGTCCGGAATGCACTGATATATCTTACGTGCTTCCAATGAGACTGGATATTTCTCGTTGCTAATGCACAGAACATAATGTTGTGTATTCGATTTTGTGCTCATAATAATATTCTTTTAATCTTGATTTCTTTCCTGCCTACGCTACTGGCTTCGTACCAGTGAACCTCGGCTTTACAAATGGTGCCATCTGGTAACTTAACTTTTGCAATACCTTTTAGCTTACGCCAACGAGCGGTGCCGTAGAACCTTCTTAATCTCTTGAGAACATGGATGGTGCTACCAACGGCAATTGTCTCCACATTAGTAATCTCACTGATGAGATCAAAATCCTTGACCATTTATAAAATTATAGCATAATTTCGTTGTATCGACAAGTATTTGTCTTATCGGAATTATAGAGTAAATTTCTCAAATGCGAAAATGAAGAAGTTTTCAATAGCAGATTTAGCTGAAATAATAAAGGCTCGCTCCGAGGCGTCGGAATATTCAATACGAGATTTCACCGGTGTAAGTACCGACTCACGGACTACCAAGCCCGGCGATTGTTTCTTTGCAATTGTCGGCGAGAATTTCGATGGTCACGATTATGTAGCTGACGCATTGGCAAAAGGCGCTGTATGTGCCGTGGTCAGTAAAGACATCCCCGCCAGCAAACCGACCGACAAACCCATTCTTAAAGTTGAGGATACTATAAAAGCACTTGGCGAGTTCGCCGGTGAATATCGTCGGCAATCCAACTTCAAAGTGGTTGCGATAACAGGCTCAGCAGGCAAAACAACTACAAGGCAAATAGCCTATCAGGCCTTAAGTCAACGTTTCCGCGTCTATCAGTCGCCTAAGAGTTTTAATAATAAGATAGGCCTGCCCCTGACCCTGCTCGGCACAGACCCGGATGACCAAATCGTTATCGCCGAACTCGGCAGCAATCATCCCGGCGAAATAGCTCACCTGACTCGTATCGCTGCCCCGGACATCGCAGTGGTAACAAATGTCCATCCGGCCCACTTGGAAGGATTTGGTGACCTGCAGACAATTATACAGGAGAAGCTGTCTATCTCCGAAGGACTTACGCCCGATGGCGTTCTGATAATCAACGCTGATTTCGACCGCTTGGTCAATGCCTGCCGGGCCAAAGGCATCAAATTCATAACGTTCGGCAAATCAGATGGCTCCGACTACCAGGCACACAATATCAGCTACGAGGCCTCAGCCAGCCGGTTTACTATCGACGATACGGAAGTTTACTTAACGTTAGCCGGCCCCGGAAACCTCGAAAATGCACTTGCCGCCTGGGCTGTTTGCAGCCAATTTGGTCTGGCTATCGAGGATTTCGCAAAGGCTGTCAAGACCCTCTCACCCGCTTCTATGCGGGCCGAGCTGCTGCAAATAGGGACGCTAACGGTACTGAATGATTGCTACAACGCAAACCCGGCTTCAATGAGAAACGCGCTGGATATATTGGCTGGTCTTGACCCAACTGGAAATCGCAGATTGGTTTTTATCTGCGGCGATATGGCCGAACTCGGGCAGCAGACCGAGCGTCTGCATAACGAACTGGGGACCTCTATCGTACAGGCCAAAGTGGGACTGCTAATAGCTGTTGGTAAGTTTGCGAAAATCACCACTGAGGCCGCAAAAACAACTGCTAAATACAATTTGGATTCCCGCAAGGCCCAGTTCCTAACAATAAAATGTTTCGAAGATACCTTTTCAGCCTGTAATAATCTGCACGAATTCATAAAAGATTACGATATAATATTAGTCAAAGGTTCGCGCACTGCCAGACTGGAAATGGTCGTCGAGAAGCTGAAAGAGCTTTATTCGTAACTCGATGCTGAATGCTTGAAGCTCGTAACGAGCATCGTAGTCAATTGGCTATTGAGAATAGAAAATAGTCAATAGAAATCAATAGAAAATAATCAATAGAAAATAGTCAATAGAAAAATGATATACCACTTGTTATGGTATTTGCGAGATGTTTTTACGCACCAGTTCGGCTTTTACGCCTATCAGAACGTGGTCTTTCGCTCGGTATCAGCCATACTGACCAGCTTGTTTATCGCCCTTATAATCGGCCCTAAAATCATTCGCTGGCTGATGCGCAAAAAAATCGGCGACCGGCCGGAGTTTCATCACGCCACCCTCAACGAGCTGACCAAGGAAAAGGCAAATACACCCACTATGGGTGGCCTGATTATCATTCTCTCGGCTGTCTCAACCACCTTATTATGGGCAAAGCTGAACAACCCCTTTGTTCAAAAGGCCATTGTGCTGGTGATATGGTTCGGCGTTTTGGGCGGCGTTGACGACTGGCTAAAGCTCACCGTCGATGTCCGCCACCGAACCAGAAACGGATTAAAACCCTGGGAAAAGCTCATCTTTCAGATCGGCGGAGCAGTATTGATAGTGTCGTTTTTGTACGCCGATTTTGTAAACATAGATGACGCTCGACGACTCTGGCTGCCATTCTATAAGAATCCTATCCCACAGGCACAGGATTCCTCAATACCAATCTGGGTGTTCCTTCTAATAGGGATCTTCTATTTGTCAGCTACGAGCAATGCGGTCAACTTAGCTGATGGTATGGACGGACTGGCTGCCGGCTGCGTAGGGATGGTTGCACTTGTACTTGCAATTCTCTGCTTTGTCGCCTCTGAAACGATGTCACGAACCACCCCTGTTACCTGGGCAAGTTATCTTCTGCTGCCTGCTATACCCCAGGCCGGCGAGCTGAGCATCTTTTATTCGGCAATCTTAGGGGCCGTCCTCGGATTCTTGTGGTTCAACTGCCACCCAGCTCAGACCTTTATGGGTGATGTCGGCTCACTTCCATTAGGCGCCGCAATGGGATACGGTGCGCTGGTAACAAGGAATGAAATCCTGCTCTTAATTATCGGCGGTGTATTCGTCATTGAATTGCTCAGCGTAGTACTTCAGGTCGGCTATTTCAAATACACCGACGGCAAACGGCTTTTCAGATGTGCTCCTATACATCACCATTTTCATCTGATTGGCTGGAGTGAGCCGCAGGTCGTAGTGCGTTTTTGGCTTTTGGCCGCCGCCTTTGCCGCCCTCGCTTTGGCCACATTAAAAATCCGATAACGCCGCCGATAGGCCCGAAAATGGTTACCATAAAAACTATTGAACCTCTTAAGCTCACCCATTGCCGGTGAAAAATCGAAAGTCTGATAATCTCTCCAGGTAAAACTACTTGTCCTGCGTTTAACCTAAATCAAGGCCTAATTGAGAAAATCGCCACCTAAATCTCAAGTTTTCATTAACTTATGCCGAATTTGTACAATACTCGCAAAAAGTGTGTGACATAAGGAGTTAGCTATGCTCAGAGCAAGAGACGTTATGAGTAGAAATGTAATTAGCGTGCAAAAAGACGCCCCCATATTTGAGGCCGTAGAGCTCCTGGTGGGAAATAACATCTCAGGCCTGCCTGTAGTTGAAGATGATATGACTTTGGCGGGAATCCTTTCAGAAAAAGATGTCATAGAACTGTTCTACGATGGCGAACAGGCTGAGAACAAAACTGTTGAAGAGTATATGACATATCCTGCAGTTCATTTTGAAGAGAATAACGCTCTGTTGAATGTTTGCGACTTTTTGGGAAAGAACATCTTTAGAAGAGTCCCGGTTACATTAGAGGGCAAGCTGGTTGGCATAATCAGCATACAGGATATTCTCAACACTGTCCTTCAGCTAAGGCGGGAACAAGTAGTCAGCACTAATTAATTGGTGAGTGGTTAAATGGTTAATTGGTTAATTAACTACTCACCAATTAACCACTCACCAGTTCACTATTCTTCGGTATGGATTCGGACGTTCCTTCTGTAACCTGTTGTGCCGTCGTCGGAGCTCATTTTGTCTAATTTTCTCTGTGCCAAAAAGATTTTGACAGCGGTAGTGCCACAAAACAAACCGACGACGAAGAATACTATAGAGGCAAGTATCGCAAATAAATCTCGCAGGATATAAACCAGAAATCCAAATCCAATTAGCAGCAGCCCTACGATAAAAAGTCCTGCCGCGAAGTTTCTGGTCGCTTGAGAAATTACATTTGTGTAAAAACGAAAACTCATAAGTAAAGTGAGCTAAAGTGCCTAAAGTGAACTAAAGATTCAGGCTATCAGCGTATCAGATTACCAGGTAGTGGGCATCGGGTTATCAGGACATCAGTCTCGTTTTTCCTGATATCCTGCTCTGCTGATAACCTGCATCCTGATTTCCTGATATGCTGATATCCATACTTCAGCCACTTTAGGCACTCTTCTTGTTAATACATTCCACCGCCCGGCGGCGCCGGAGGCGTCTCCTTCTTTTCAGGAATCTCGCTGACTATCGCATCAGTCGTCAGCAGCAGCGAAGCAATCGAGGCACCGTTCTGCAGTGCAACCCTTTCGACCTTAGTCGGCACAATCACTCCGAACTTGGCCATATCACCGTACTGTTTGCGCAGCGCATCGTAGCCGAAGTTCTTTTCCTTGCTGTCCATAACTTTCTGCGCCACAATTGAGCCGTCCAGTCCTGCGTTCTCGGCAATTTGCTTAATTGGTGCCACCAGCGCTCTTCGAACTATATCAACACCTATCTTTACATCCCCCGATGCTTTGACTTTACCCAGCACCGGCAAAGCTCTGAGCATTGGCACACCACCTCCGGGCAGGATACCTTCTTCAACCGCGGCCCGACAGGCGTGCAGCGCATCTTCTACGCGTGCCTTCTTTTCCTTCATCTCCGCCTCGGTCGCAGCCCCAACATTAATCTGGGCCACACCGCCGGCCAGCTTTGCCAATCTCTCCTGCAGTTTTTCGATATCATAATCGCTGGTCGAGTTATCAATCTCGTTCTTAAGTTGTTCGATTCTGCCCCTGATGGCTTCAGTGCTGCCGCCACCTTCAATAATCGTGGTAGTGTCCTTGTCGATGGTGATGCGTTTGGCCATGCCAAGCTGCCGCAGCTCGATGTTCTCCAACTGCAGTCCCAGGTCCTCGAAAATAGCCTCACCACCGGTCAGAGTGGCAATGTCACTAAGCAGCGCTTTTCGTCTGTCACCGAAGCCGGGCGCTTTGACGGCAGCTACCTGCAGTATTCCCCGCAGTTTATTGACAACCAGTGTAGCCAGCGCCTCGCCCTCAACGTCTTCGGCGATAATCAGCAGCGGCTTGCCCTGTTGAGACACCTTCTCAAGTAGCGGAATAAGCGATTTTATCGAGCTTATCTTCTTTTCGTGCACCAGAATATACGGCTTTTCCAGCACTACTGCCATATTCTCCAGATTGTTAATAAAGTGTGGGCTCAGATAACCCTTGTCGAACTGCATCCCTTCAAGCAGTTCAACTACCGTTTCCAGTGACTGGCCCTCTTCGACGGTGATGACGCCGTCTTTGCCGACCTTGTTCATTGCCTCAGCTAACTTTTTGCCGATTTCCACATCCTGGTTCGCCGAGCAGGTTGCTACCTGTTCGATTTGCTTGCTCGACTCAACGGGCGTGCTCATCTCGAACAGTTCGTCCACGATTGCATCGACCGCTTTTTCGATACCACGTTTTACCTGCATTGCATTGGCGCCGGCCGTAATATTTTTAAGGCCCTCATTGAAGATACTCTCAGCCAGAATCGTTGCCGTCGTTGTCCCGTCGCCGGCCACACTCGATGTTTTGGACGCCACTTCCTTGACCATCTGTGCGCCCATATTCTCATAAGAATCTTCCAGCTCAATCTCTTTAGCCACTGTTACGCCATCTTTTGTAACGGTCGGCGAACCAAACGATTTTTCCAAAACTACATTTCTGCCGCACGGCCCAAGCGTAATCTTTACCGCCTTTGTCAGTTTGCTCACACCTTTTTGAATAGCCGTGCGGGCGTCTGTACCAAATGCTATCTTTTTTGCTGCCATATCTTTCTTTCTCCTATTTTATTGATTATCAATTTCTTTGCGTGCTTTCCTGTCTTTGTCGCTGATTTCGGCTTACTTTTCAATCACTGCCATAATATCCGACTCACTCATAATCAGATACTCTTTACCGTCTATCTTTACTTCTGTCCCGGCGTAACTCGTGAAAAGCACCATATCACCCTTTTTCACCTGCAACTTTCTTACCGTCCCGTCGTCGAGCACTTTACCGTCACCAACGCTGATAATTTTGCCTCTTTGTGGTTTTTCTTTGGCACTATCCGGAAGGACTATACCGCCCGTCGTCTTGGTTTGGGCTTCGAGACGCTGAACAAGCACCTTATCTGCCAATGGTCGAATCTTCATTTTGTAATTACTCCTTACAATAAACTTCTTTAATCTTTTACTTCTTTCATATTAGAAACGTTACACAATCCGTCTATCTATTTTTACTTTTGTTCGTGTTTTTCGGTTACTGTGCGAAAATGTCGCTGTTATACTTCTTAACAAACAATCTGTTCAACTGCTCCTGCAGAACACTCATATCAACCGGTTTGTCAATCACACTGAAAACATCAAGTCGAAGTGCCTTACCAAGCAAAGACTCACCTGCAGTGCTGGCCAGCAGAATACACGGCAGCAGAGGATAATCCATTCGAATAATCTTTATCGTCGCCAGCCCGTTGGACTCTTCCGAGTCCATATCCACGATTGTCGTATGAATCCGTTTCCTCTCGATAATATTGACGAACTCTACCGCGTTCTCAGCCATCAGCAGATTAATGCCTCTTGGCCTAAATATATAACGCACCGCCTCCGGCCATGCCCAGTTCGCCTCACTGGCAAGTACGTTGATTTCTTCGAGTTTTGACAGATTAGACACCATATCCGTACATTCCTTCTTTAATTTGTGCAAATATCGTGCCAAATGCCTTTTTACACGGCTATATTAGCGCAAGTACTTTCTGTATATGAGGTTAAGATGTGAGGCACGAGGCAGCCACCCCCTGCCAAAATCCCAGCTAAGGCCCTCTTCTCTGCCAACCTGACAGGCTTGGACAAACATTAAAATATTGAGCTTTGCTTTATTTATGCACCTGCTCGGCTTTGCTCAAAAACCGTTTTCGTACCTCCGACGTGTGGCAGCGGTAGGGTGGGGCTTGCCCCACCATTATTTCTAACAATAGCCTCCCAACAAAAGATTTGACAAGCAAATAGGTGCTTTCTTTTCGCTTAATACAGGGATTTGACTTAGAGCTTATCTGAATAACCGGGTCGTTATGAGGCCGAGCGAAAAGTTCGAGGCCAAGGCGGCAGGCCAAAAAGGCTCGGAGGCGTGGTTTGCTCCACGTTGAGAACATTTTTGGCTGACAACGCAGGCATCGGGCTTTGCAGCCGGCCGCAATAGAGCGGGGTATTTGGATAGGCTCTAAGGATTGACGCATCTGTTTGGAGAACCCTATGCGAGATATGAAAGGACCTCAATGAAAGGGAGAAATAAGTAAGGTGTTCCCAGATTTACTCCAGATTTTCCACCTACTAATATAAGTTGAAAGGAGGGGAGAGTTTTTTCGATTTATCGGAAGTAACTGGAATTGTGCTAAGGCTTTTTAATGGTGTATCCTTTGGCCCTCAACATATCGGCAACATGTGTTTGAAAATCCTCGTGATTCAAATACTCATCACCTGGATATGTGACCTCATCTTTTGAAATCCCTAGTGGATCAAGTGCTTTTTCAGTGTATTGTAATTGTGCTGGCTCAGGTCGCACAGGCCCGATGTATGTCCCTTCTATCTCATCTTTCTTTTTCTTCGATGTGTCACAGGTTGTTGACAGGAGGATCAATTGTGCAATCTTAACTCCAGGGTAGAGTATTACGGGGGCGTTTGAAACGTTTGCAATTTCTAAAGTCAAACAACCCCTAAACAAAGGGTGGATCCATGGTGCTGTTTCTATCGTAATGAACGTCCGTGCCCACGAAGACTTATTGAGAACTTCACCAGATACGTCCGATGGGAGCTTTATATATTCGAGGGTACCCCCTAAGACCGTGTTGTGAGCGGGTAGAACGAGAAATGACCCCATGGGTATATATTGTTCTTGATATAAATGGTGAGGACTGGTTAAACCGGGAATAAAACAGTGTGATCGATAACTTCTAGGAACAAAAAAGTGACTCCCGAGCCTTAGATCGATTGAATCTCTATCAAACCCATCTGGGAGCGGGGTAATCACTAATGATCGCAGTTCCTTTACGGGCTTCTCAAGCCGCTTGATGATATCATCCTTGGTGAGAACTCCTGAATAATTGGGCTTCGTTTTTACTGGTTTTTGTTTTTTCTTAATAGCCAATCTTCAATCCCCTTTATGCACCACATTTCAAGACGCTTCTCCAGCGAAGCCCTTTCCCCTACTTTATTTTTGTTAATGCTTGGAACAATCTTGTAAAGGTCATCCATATCTGAAAGAAGAAAAAACACAGCACCATTAATTATGGCAGTCGGATGGGGTATCTGTCGTTGCATACCAGACCATGATGGTACGATACCATGCTGGAGACACTCCCTAATAATTGCAGCAGACTGCATAAAACAATCGCAAGGGTTAGCTCTATCCGCTAAGTATTGGTCTGCTAAATCATGGACTTTCTTTATGTTCTTCGGACGACATAGGAACTCTATTAGTTTTAACCATTTTTTTCTCATCGATGGATCCTCATCATCAGGAGGTAAATAGGTGTTCTGTCTAATGTTGGCTATCTTCTTAAGTTCTTGCCACTGTTTTGTTTCAGCGGATGATTCCCAATTATCAGCCTTTAAAATTTTAAGTTGTTCTCTAAACCTTAGGGCATCAGCAGGATGGTTTATTGAGAAAGTACGAATGTTCGTTCTTGATAGATTATGAACCAGACGGAGCAACTCCATAGAGGCGTAAGTATAGGCTGGGCCTATAAGTTTTACCGCCACAATATCCGCAAAGAGTTCTTCCATCCATACTTGAATAGTCATTCCTGCCCAATTTGCATATCTCTTAAAATCCGATTTAAGTTCCTTGGTTAATTCGGGAATATCCTCTTCAGGAAACAAGTTAATTTCTTCGGCTATAAAATGACCTGCTTCATGGTATAACAGACAATTCATAAAGAGACTATTTGACTGCGAATATGGCAAACCAAGAAAGCCAAACCATGGCACTTCATAAGCAGCGCCTATAATAATCTTCAGTAATCTCATTGCAATTCTCACAGAAGTGTGGCGGTGTTGCAGATAGTTTAATTCGGGTATCAACTCAATGACTATCTTTGTTCCTTTGACTGCTTCCAGACCCCCAATATGCTCACTGAGGAAGTGAACGAGTGGATAGGGGACTTTAAGTGTGTCTGCGTCAAGGACTGGTTTTATGAAGGTGTGAAGTACTTCCCATCCTTGTATAAGCGACAGAATGTTTAATTCTTGATTACTCCCTTCTAAAGCAGGTAATCTTTTGTCAATAAAATCAAGTGTTGCATCAGCAGTATGTTCGCAGAACGTAAGGAACTCATCGGACCACTTAGGATAAGAATTATTAGCTTTGCTAGTGGCAATGTTCTCTTTCAAGGAAGAGACAAGCTTGTGGGCTGAAGTACATTTATGTAGAACGATTTCAGTAAGCAAGCTGAGCCACTCCCGGAGGAATTCGTTCTTCTGGGCATTCAGCTTTTATGATAGCTGTGCGCGCAAGTTCACGAAAGAAGTCGACTGCCTTCTCGATGCTCTTAGATCTCCTATCTGCCGTGACTTCATCCTTGACTATGGTATCAAGCACTTTATTCATCTCACGAAGATTTGTCTTAGTCTTAGAAGAACTCAGTGTTTTACGGAGAGCATTTGCTTCTTGATGTTTCTGAAAAACAAGATCCGCGAAGCGGGGACGACTGATCGATTTAGGTGACTGGATTTCATGAAAAGAATCGATAGCAAGGTCGATCATTTCTCTGTGCTCAGGTACGCACCCCGGGTTATTCGCTGCTTCTTGAAGTTCATTTAGCAAAGCGTTAGAGAACAGTCCTAAGGTTACATAGCCTATACTATCCCTCATATTTCTTTTGCCTAGCATGATATATTTCTCCTTAACATGATATATTTCTCCTTAAATAGTTTAGCATTTTTCGATTAGTAAAGCAATCTAAAACCAAGCATAATTATGGATTAACGAAACCTTAGAAATGGTAATATGTCTATTTGATTAAGCATAGTTTCTTCCCTGAGAGTTTATTTCCACCGGTCTCTATATCCTATATCGGTTACAACACTCCTATTAGCTTAGCACAAAAAGTATACTTTAGGAACGCAACTTCCTCAATAATAAAATTCGCCACAGGTAAAATTTTTTAGCTAAGGAAAAAGTAGTCAGAGGAAAAAGGGGTCAGGAGTGCTCTGTAGAAAACCTCTACAGATACGCCAGATAATCATGACGTTATGTGTCAGAATTCGCAGTACAATCTCTCTCTGCTGCGACCAGTATTCGCGAGCCCGAAGCGCTGAACCCTGCAACCTTTT
>Ga0209979_1004820_pt1 | contig 10972 bp, 3 predicted proteins | sample AnhtaG_FD_183114 | JGI IMG/M metagenome (GOLD analysis project Ga0209979, IMG submission 183114) | Deep subsurface microbial communities from Anholt, Denmark to uncover new lineages of life (NeLLi) - Anholt_01485 metaG (SPAdes) (version 2) | ecosystem: Environmental > Aquatic > Marine > Oceanic >...
CGACGGTGGCGCTGAACACGGGGCTGTCAGGCAGGATGTCGTTGAGGATCAACGGGGCCGCCGCGTTGGTGGCGAAGTTGTTGCCGCAGGCGTACCATCCCGTTCCTGGCGGGGGGTCGGCGGGGTTGCAGGGGGGAGCGAGGCTCGGGTCGAGGATGTGGGGGTCCTTGGGAACGAGCAGGTCGAAGGCCACGATGGCCACGATGCTCACAGGACCGTCCTCGTCCACGAACGTGTCGCCGTCGTTGTCCACGCCGTCCGGCGCGTCCTCATCGATGTTGATGTTGCAGTCGGGGTCCAGGTCGTCGGTCTTGGTGTCGGCGTCGTTGTCGATGCCGTCGCTGCAGGTACCGCTGAACCGCGGCATGCCCGACTCCTGGCGGTCGCCGTCATCGTCCACCTCGAAGCCAAGCTTCGGGCAGTCCATGACGAAGGCCTCGTCGTGAATGGTAGCGGTGCCGTCCAGGCTCGCCTGCGGCGGGTCGCCCGGAAGGGCAGTGAGCACGCAGGGCGAAGGCGTCGAGATGGCGTTCATCGGCACCACGGCCTTGTAGATGTTGGTGGCGGTGGGGCTCCACGGGCCGTCGTTCTGGATGCTCTTGCTGACCCTGATGATCGGGCAGTCGCCGCCGTCCTCATCTACGAGGGTGTCGGCGTCGTCGTCGGCGTTGCCGTCGCCGTCGCAGTCACCCACGCCGTCCTCGTCGATGTTGGTGTCGCCGTCGTCGTCGTAGCCGTCGTCCGCCTCGAAGAGGTCGACCCAGTCCTCATCCGTGGCCAGGTCGCCGTCGTTGTCCACGCCGTCCATGGGGTCCTCATCGACCAGGGTGTCGCCGTCGTTGTCGATGGTGTCCATGGCGACGGACATGCTGTTGATCTTGACGTCGGAGTAGGCCAGGCAGTCCGCCGTGACGGTCAGCGATGCCGAGTTGTTGCCGGGGATCCCGTCGATGATGAACGGGCTGTCCGGCTCGATGGTGTTCTCGAACTCCCACGAGTGGGTGCTCGGATAGCCGCAGTGGATGTCCCAGTCCTTGTTCAGGACCGTGGCCGCGGCGGGCGGAGTAATTGCCAGGTTGACCCGCTGGATCACCGTGATGGTGCCGCCGTGGAATTCGGTGCTCGCCACCGGGTTGATGACCGGCGCGCCTCCGTCCACGGAGACCTCAAGGTCGCCGTCCGGGCTGTCGGTCACCTGCACGTGGTAGGAGCACTCGCTGACTGGGCTGGTGGTCGGCGCCACGCAGGTGGTCGTGATCTTCGCCAGGGCCAACGGGTTGGGACCGTTGTTCCGCACGGTCTCCGTGAGGGTGAACCAGGTGTCCTCGCTCACGTTGACCGTCGCCGGCGCGTCGCTGGTCAGAGAGACCTTCTCCAGGTCCGCCGGTTGCGGGCAGGCGGCCGGGGCGATGGCGATCAAGCCGTAGACCGGCGTGGAGTTGCCGTCCAGGAAGTCGGTTACCAGGTGCGTCCAGTCCGACGCATTACCGGCCATAGCGATGCTGCCGGGCACGAAGGTCAGCGCGTAGATGCCGCCTGCGGCACCCGCATTCACGCTGAACTCATACCGTGCCACGACACCCACGCTGCCTGCCGGCTCAGCCGTGCCGAAGTCACCCACCGAGTGGTTGTGAATGCCGGGGTTGCCCGCCCCGTCCGGCGGCTCGGGCACAGCCTCGCTCAGCACGGCGTACATGGGAGCACCGCTGCCGGCGGCATTCGTGACCAAGTTCACGCCGGCGACGATCTCGTCCTGCCTGATCATCGTGAGGTCACCACCGGGAGCGATCAGGTTACCAGTCGTGTCGCTGAGCTGGAAGCCGGAACCCTCGTAGTTCCAGCCTGCCGGCACGGCGTCGATGAACGTGTCGATCTCGAACGTGTAGCCCGTCGTGTTGGGCACGGCGATACACGCCTCGATCGGCCCGATCTGGGTGTCGTTGTTGCCGGTCGGCGCGTTCACGTCCGTGGTGCTGGGGTCCATGTCGAATCCCAGTACCACATTACCGGTGCCGACTGGGTTGGTCGCCTGGGCCTGGTTAATATGGCCCAAGGCTAGAACAACAAGCAGGGCTAATGCCACTCCGGTGGCGGCGATAGCCGTGCCTGTTATAAACTTTCTCATGGCCGCACCCCCTTAGGGATAATTTCCGTTTCTCGTACTTTCGCCTTGCTGCATCCTCGCTCGATACCGCTCACCCTCCTTTCGCAAGTCTTTTGTTCGGTTATGGTCTCGCTAGCTACTTCAATGCCGCCATCCGGCCTACGTGTTACCTGGGAAAGCCGTGCACGACGTCAGGATGTATGGCTTGAACTTGAGGACGTCGACGATGTCGGCGTCGCCGTCGGCGTCGAAGTCGAAGCGGTGCCCGCCGGGCACCAGCGGCTTCAGGATGACCGGCTTGAACTTGAGCACGTCGACAATGTCCGCGTCCCGGTCCTGGTCAAAGTCCAGCGGCCAGGCGTCGTTCCCGTCGGCCAGCTCGGCGCAGGCGTCCTTGGGGTCGGTGCCGATGTTGGTCTCGTGTACGTCGCTGAAGCCGTCGCCGTCGTCGTCCGTGTCGCACTCGTCGCCGGCGCCGTCGCCGTCCCTGTCCACCTGCTCCTGGTTCTGGTCGTTGACGCAGTTGTCGTTGCCGGCCACGCAGGTGCCGGCCTGGGCGCCGTCGCAGACGCCGTCCTGGTCGGTGTCGGTGCTGGCGATGGGGGCGCAGCCGGCGTCGGCGGCGTTGGCATTGCCGTCGCCGTCGTTGTCGTAGCCGCCCGCCGGGGTGTCAGGGTGGTTGTAGACGGTGAAGTCGCTGCAGGTGCCGGGGGCCTCGGCGGCCGTGCCCGTGGCGATTTGCAGGTCGAGGCCGATGTACTCCGGCAAGCTGGCGGCAACGGCGGGGTTGGAGCCCAGCAGGACCTCGGTGGCGTCGCACACGCCGTCGCTGTCGGTGTCTGTACCGCCGATGCAGACGTAGGTGTGCGGCATGGCCACGTGGTAGTGGCCGTCCGACGTGTTGACGCTGACGTCGCAGGCGTCGCCGATGGCGTCAAGGCCCGGGCCGAGGTCGGCGGCGGCGGCGCCCGGCGGGTTGTCAGTGTCGGACTGGTTGTCGAACAGCAGCGGGCAGATGTCCTGGCGGTCGGGGTAGCAGTCCTGGTCATAGTCGGGGATACCCGAGGTGGCCGTGCAGCCCGCCGGCGCGGGGGCGCTGGCGGCCCCGTCGTTGGGGTCGCAGGCCGAGTCGAGGCCGTCGCCGTCAGCGTCGACGTTGTTGTTGACGATGTAGGGGCAGCTGTCCAGGTTGTTGGAGATGCCGTCGTTGTCCACGTCGCGCTGGCTGATGCTGAGGGTGCGGACCACGTGGGTGTCGGTCCCGTAGAGACCGGTACCGGCCGCCGGGTTCTCGCTGCGCTGCTGGCCAGCACCGATGGCGGGGTTCTTCACCAGGCAGCCGTCATTGACGTAGCCGTCGCTGTCGTTGTCGAGGGCGTCGGCGCACTGGCCCGACCTGCTGTTCTCATAGGGCTCGGGGCCGGGGGTCACCGTGTAGCTGCCGTCGGTCAGCCCCAGCAGTGTGGGCATGCTGGTGAGGGGGCTGCAGAAGTCGGTGATCGTGCTGGGCGACACCGCCGCGACGGGGTTGTCCAGCACCACGAAGTCGATGAAGCCGTAGGTGTCCCCCAGCAGGCCTATGACCCCCGGCTGCCCACCCAGGGCCTCGGGGTTGAAGATAACGAAGTCCAGCATGGTGGCTGGCGCGCCGTCGACGGCCACCTGGTGGCCCATGTAACGGGCCCGCGGCCTGATGTTGTTAAACATCTGGTTCATGAAGGCCGGGTAGTGGTCGCAGTAGGTGGGGAGGCCGTTGGTGTCCGTGACCTCGTCCTGGCACTGCGGGTCGGCGCAGTCGGCCAGGCCGTCGGTGTCGCCGGGGCCGGGGTTGTCGACGGTGTCGATGCAGTTGCCGTCACCCTGCGCGTCCACGCTTCCGTCCTCGTTCCTGTTGCCGTTGCAGTCCAGCACCAGGTTGTCGCCGCTGCCCACCCAGGGCGCGGTCTTCAGGGTGTCGGTGGTGCAGTCCATGAAGGGCACGGTGACGGTGATCGGCGAGCTACAGGACCCGTTGAAGATGCTCAGCGTGGCATTGTTGACGGCGGTCCCGACGCTGCTGCCATCCACTATGTCCGAGTCCAGGACGATCTTCGCCTCGGGGTAGCCCGTGGCGGAGTAGATAGAGCCGAAGTTGATATTTCTAACGCTGGCATCGCCTCCAACCTGGTAGACCGTTTGGACGTCGGTGACGGCGCCGGGGACCGTACTACTGAGGATGAGCTGATAGGTGGTGTCGTAGTTTGTGGCTTTGACCCCACTACCGGGGCCGATTGACAAGAAGAGTAACGCGGAAACTAGAAGAAAAATAGGTACAGCCAGGATTCGCCTGCCGGCCATTGCATACTCCTTCCCCTGGAGCTAAGGGTCGCACCCCAAAGCTGCTCGCCCCGATGCCTGGCCGGCAAGGATCGAGAGCCATTATGGTGACTTATTATAGAAGCGCTATCTATATAACACCCGCCCGAGAGTTTTGTCAAGAGGAAAAGCCGCAAGAAAAGTGAAAACCGAAAGATAATTGCAGAAGTTATACTTCACGAATTCTGTTTCTAAGGTTCCTCCGCTGCCAGAGTAGGTTGCCGTCCCGTGGGCAGCGAGCGAGGGAGGCCCGTCGTCGCCGGCTTTGGCCTCCCTCGCTTCTGGCCTCGCCTTGTCGGCACCGTCCGCTTGCGGCGCCGGCAGGATCAGCGTGGCCGCACCCCCTTAATGATAATTTCCGTTTCTCGGGCTTTCGCCTTGCTGTATCCTCGCTCGATACCGCTCATCCCTCCTTTCGCAAGTCTTGTTTGGTTATGGTCTCGATAAGCTACTTCAATGCCGCCATCCGGCCTACGTGTTACCTGGGAAAGCCCAGCAACTCTGCAGGATGTATGGCTTGAACTTGAGCACGTCGACGATGTCGGCGTCGCCGTCGGCGTCGAAGTCGAAGCGGTGCCCGCCGGGCTGCAGCGCCTTGAGGATGACCGGCTTGAACTTGAGCACGTCGACGATGTCGGCGTCCCCGTCCTGGTCGAAGTCCAGCGGCCAGGCGTCGTTCCCAACGGAGGGGCACTGGGCGTCAGCCGCGTCGATCTTGGTGTCGGCATCGTTGTCGATGCCATCGTTACAGTTGCCCGTGCCGGGGGCACCAGCGGCCGAGCCGTCCTCGTTGGTGTTATGGTCGCCGTCGACGCAGGCGTCCTTGGGGTCGGTGCCGATGTTGGTCTCGTATACGTCGCTGGAGCCGTCGCCGTCGTCGTCGTCGTCGCACTCGTCGCCCCCTAGCGGGGGGCAGCCGTCGTTGACCCTGGTGTCGCCGTCGTCGTCGACGTTGTTGTCGCACTCGGTCGTCAGGTCCTCGGGGGCACCCTTGGCGGGGCAGCCGTCGTTAACGCCGTCGTCGCCGTCGTCGTCGACGTCGTTCGCGCAGTCGGGGTCCTCGGGGAGACCCTTGGCGGGGCAGCCGTCGTTGACGTTGGTGTCGCCGTCGTCGTCGACGTCATTAACGCACTCGGGGCTCTCGGGGACGTCCACGGCGGGGCAGCCGTCGTTGACCCTGGTGTCGCCATCGTCGTCGATGGCGTTGGCGCACAGCACCTCGGGGGCGCCCTTGGCGGGGCAGCCGTCGTTGACCATCCCGTCGGCAGGGTCGTCTTCGCCATCGTCCAGGGCATCGACGCAGGCGTCGTCCTCGGGGACATCCTTGGCGGGGCAGCCGTCGTTGACGTTGGTGTCGCCGTCGTCGTCGACGTCATTGACGCACTCGGGGCTCTCGGGGTCGAAGCCGTCGCCGTCGCTGTCCAGCTGCTCCTGGTTCTTGTCGTAGGGGCAGTTGTCCGAGCCGTCGGCCACGCCGTCGTCATCGGCGTCGCCGGCTATCGGCGCGCAGCCGGCGTCGGTGGCGTTGGTCTCCGACCCGTCGCCTGGGTCGTCACCGTCGTTGTCGTAACCGTCCACCGGGCTGTCAGGCTTGTTAGGGTGGTTGTAAACGGTGTAGTCGCTGCAGGTGCCGGGGGCCTCGGCGGCCGTGCCCGTGGCGATTTGCAGGTCGAGGCCGATGTACTCCGGCAAGCTGGTGTTGTCGTTCAGGTCCGACCCCAGCAGGGTCTCGGTGGCGTCGCACATGCCGTCGCCGTCGGTGTCTGTACCGCCGATGCAGACGTAGGTGTGCGGCATGGCCACGTGGTAGTGGCCGTCCGACGTGGTGGTGCTGAGGTCGCAGGCGTCGCCGATGGCGTCAAGGCCCGGGCCGAGGTCGGCGGCGGCGGCGCCCGGTGGGTTGTCGGTGTCGGACTGGTTGTCGAATGTCCGCGGGCAGATGTCCTGGCGGTCGGGGTAGCAGTCCTGGTCATAGTCGGGGATACCCGAGGTGGCCGTGCAGGCGATCGGCGCGCCGGCGCTGGCATTGTTGATGTCGGGGTCGCAGATGTCGTCGATGCCGTCGCCGTCGGTGTCGCCTATGTTCACCTGGTAGGGACAGCCGTCCATGTTGTTGGAGACGCCGTCGTTGTCCACGTCGCGCTGGCTGATGCTGAGGGTGCGGACCACGTGGGTGTTGGTCCCGTAGAGACCGGTACCGGCCGCCGGGTTCTCGCTGCGCTGCTGGCCAGCACCGATGGCGGGGTTGTGCACCAGGCAGCCGTCGTTGACCCAGCCGTCGCTGTCGTTGTCGAGGGCGTCGTTGCACTGGCCCGTCCTGCTCGTCTCATAGGGCTCGGGGCCGGGGGTCACCGTGATACTGCCGTCGGTCAGCCCCTTGAGGGTGGGGCTGCTGGTGAGGGGGATGCAGAAGTCGGTGATCGTGCTGGGCGACACCGGCGCGACGGGGTTGTCCAGCACCACGAAGTCGACGAAGCCGTAGGTGTCGGTCAGCATGCCTACGACCCCCGGCTGCCCACCCAGGGCCTCGGGGTTGAAGATAACGAAGTCCAGCATGGTGGCTGGCGCGTTATCGACGACCACCTGGTGGCCCATGTAGCGGGCCCGCGGCCTGGTGTTGTTAAACATTCCGTTCAGGTAGGCCGGGTAGTGGTCGCAGTAGGTGGGAAGGTCGTTATTGTCCGTCGAGGAATCGCATTCGGGGTCCGCGGGGTAGTCGATGAGGTCGTCGCCCACCTCGGGGCAGCCATCGTTGACCCTGGTGTCGGCGTCGTCGTCGATGGCGTCAGCACACTGGGTGGCCGCGTCCTCCGGGGCGTCCTTGGCGGGGCAGCCGTCGTTGACCTTGGTGTCGGCGTCGTCGTCGAGGGCGTCGACGCAGGCGTCGTCCTCCGGGGCGCCCTTGGCGGGGCAGCCGTCGTTAATGTTGGTGTCGCCGTCGTCGTCGATGTTGTTGGCGCACTCGGGGCTCTCGGGGATGTCCACGGCGGGGCAGCCGTCGTTGACCCTGGTGTCGCCATCGTCGTCGATGTCGTTGGCGCACAGCACCTCGGGGGCGCCCTTGGCGGGGCAGCCGTCGTTGACCATCCCGTCGGCAGGGTCGTCTTCGCCATCGTCCAGGGCATCGACGCAGGCGTCGTCCTCGGGGACATCCTTGGCGGGGCAGCCGTCGTTAACGTTGGTGTCGCCATCGTCGTCGATGGCGTTGGCGCAGGAGGGGTTCTCCGGCGGGCCCTCGTTGTCGATGCCGTCCTTGCAGTCGCTGGTGCTACCCGGCGGGACCGGTTTACCGTCCTCATTCGTCTGGAAGTCGCCGGCATTCAGGCAGTCGAGGTCGAAGCCGTCTTTCAGGGTGTCGGCGTCGTTGTCGATGCCGTCGATGCAGTTGCCGGTGCCCTGCGGGGCAGCCGAGCCGTCCTCGTTCGTGTCGCCGTCGTTGTCCTGCACCAGGTTGTCGCCGCTGCCCACCCAGGGCGCGGTCTTCAGGGTGTCGGTGGTGCAGTCCATGAAGGGCACGGTGACGGTGATCGGCGAGCTACAGGGCCCGTTGAAGATGCTCAGCGCGGTAAGGTTGACGGCGCCCCCGATGCTGCTGCCATCCACTATGTCCGAGTCCAGGACGATCTTCGCCTCGGGGTAGCCCGTGGCGGAGTAGATAGAGCCGAAGTTAACATTTCTAACGCTGGCATCGGCCCCAACCTGGTAGACCGTTTGGACGTCGGTGACGGCGCCGGGGACCGTACTACTGAGGATGAGCTGATAGGTGGTGTCGTAGTTTGTGGCTTTGACCCCGCTACCAGGGCCGATTGACAAGAAGAGTAACGCGGAAACTAGAAGAAAAATAGGTACAGCCAGGATTCGCTTGCCGGCCATTGCATACTCCTTCCCCTGGAGCTAAGGGGCGCGCCCCAAAGCTACTCGCCCCGATGCCTGGCCGGCAAGGATCGAGAGCCAATTATGTTCTATCGTTATGGAGGCGCTATTTCTATACACCCATCTGTCGGTTTTGTCAAGACTCTCAGGGCACGGAAAAAGCGACAAAAGTCAAAACAATAGCGAAAACTATTGTTCGTGAAATTCACTTCGAGAGTCCGCCGCCCGCCAGGTTAGGTTACTGGCCCCGTGGGCGGTTAGCGAGGCAGGCCGGGGCTGGCCACGACATAGACCTCTCCCGCCCCCGGCCTGGCGTTGTCGGCACCGTCCGCTTGCGTCGCCGGCAAGATCAGCTCCACCGTACCGTCGCCGTCTATGTCCCCCACCGCTATGGACGAGCCCAGGCGATCGCCTGCCTCTGCCCCAAGCAGTACGACGTCCTGGTCGCCCTCAGCCAGGTCGATGGTGGCGGGTAGGGCTGAAGAGCCGAACAGGATGTAGGCCTCGCCGGCGTTGTCCCTGGCGTTGTCTGGGCCGCCGCCGAAGCTTGTGCCCAGCACGATGTCGCCGATACCGTCGCCGTCGACATCGTCGGCTCCGCAGAAGCTGAGGAGGTCATGGGCGTCCATGCCAAAGATGATCACATCCTGCTCGTCGGCGAGCACGTCGATGGTGCCCTCCAGGTCAGAGGAGCCGAAGATGATGTAGGCCTCACCGCTGGTATTTCTGGCATTATCGAGACCCCCTGCCCGCTGGGCCACCAGCAGAATGTCATCGATCCCGTCTCCGTTGACGTCGCCACTGGCCGCCGAGAAGCCCAGGGCATCCTGAGGATCGGCGCCCAGGATGGTGACATCCTGCTCCTCCTCGGCGATGCTAACAGTGCCGCCGAGGCGCTTGGAGCCGAAGACCACGTAGGCCGCCCCAGCGTTGGACCTGGCCCCCTGGGGCCCGTCGGCGGCCTCGGCCACAGCGATGATGTCGGCGATTTTGTCGCCGTTGACGTCGCCGCAGGCCACTGTATCCCCCAGCTCACTCCACTGTTCGGCGCCGGTGATGGTGAAGTCCTGCTCGCCCTCCGGGATGCTGATAAGGCTGCCCAAGGTGGCAGAGCCGAACACGACGTACACCTCGCCTAGCTCCGTCCTGGGCCCGCCCGGCGGACTGCCCGGAACGCGGCCCGCGAAAGGAGCGCCCATGATGATGTCGGCGATGCCGTCGTCGTTTACATCGCAGGTAGCCAGGGAGTCGCCCAGAAGGCTGAACCCCTCTGCGGCGACGATGGTGGCGTCCTGCTGGCCCTCGGCGATGTCCACAATACCCCCCAGATCGCTTGAGCCGAAGATCACGTACGTCTCCCCTCGATCTGTCCTGACGTCGGCAGCGGGCCCCTCTGACATGGGCGCCGACACGATGATGTCTTGGATGCCATCGTCGTTGACGTCGGCGGCGGCCACGGCGAAGCCCAGATTGTCGCCCACCTTGGCGCCGAAGATGGTGATGTCTTGCTGATCGTCCATGATGTCTATGCTTGAGGGCAGGGTGGTGGAGCCGAAGATGATGTAGGCCTCGCCGGCGTTCTCTCTGCTGTTGTCGGGGCCGTCGCCGAAGCGAGCTCCCATCAGCAGGTCCCCTATGCCATCGTCGTTGAAGTCGCCCACCACCAGGGCGGGCCTGTCGTTCCTGAGGTCGCCGGTGGGCTGGCTGGTGGGAGGGGGGAACGGCTCGTCGGCGAAGATGGTCAGAAGGGGCGTGGTGCTGGCCAGGTCGACTACCGCCCCCGGGGGAGCGACGGTAGGGCTTGGCTGGGGGGTGGCAGTGGCTGTTGGAGTTAGGACAGCCTCCACGGTCGGACTCTCCTCCACGGGCGTGATCTCTTCCTCATCGCCGCAAGCTGACAAGACGAGCATGGCAACGCAAGCCAGCATCAAGGTCCACAAGGGTTTCTGCCAGACCATCTTTCGCCTCCGCACGAGGGATAGGTACCCGCTGATTCTAGCTGGCCGCTAGGCGACGGTCAACACTTCTCGGCGCTGGCAAGTCTGTGGGGTGCTGACGGGAGGCCGATCTTGTAGTAAGCGCCACCTGATTCTTGGCCGACGGATCAGCCCGTGGCGCCTGTCCTTCCGAAGGCATCTGCCGAGAACATCGGGGCAATCATCCAGCGGGTCGGCGCGTGTGCTGATTTCGACGGCATCCGAGAACTCTTCCTCGGGCCTCAGTTATTCAGTCCTGGGAGAGAAGAATGTTCTTATAACCTGCCCCGTCGCTTGAGCAACCACACAGTTCCCCCCAAGCCGGCCAGCATCAGCAACGTAGCGCCACCCAGGGAAAGAACAGCCCAAGGCCAACCCATGGATGACGGTGATGCTCCGCTGCCCCCGCTGGGTGGCAGCACCAGCGGCGTGTCTGGCGTCGGTGTCGCCGAGGCAGGCGCCACCGTGGGGGAAGGACCTGTTACCTCCGGCAACACCTCAAGTGTGGGCGTGGGAGTAGGAGGAGTAGGACCTGTTACCTCCGGCAGCACTTCAGGTGTAGGCGCCGGCGTGGGTGTGGGCGTTGGAGTAGGCGTCGGCGTCGGCGTCGGCGTCGGCGTCGGCGTTGGTGTGGGCGTGGGTGTGGGTGTGGGCGTGGGCGTAG
>Ga0209979_1004821_pt1 | contig 10971 bp, 8 predicted proteins | sample AnhtaG_FD_183114 | JGI IMG/M metagenome (GOLD analysis project Ga0209979, IMG submission 183114) | Deep subsurface microbial communities from Anholt, Denmark to uncover new lineages of life (NeLLi) - Anholt_01485 metaG (SPAdes) (version 2) | ecosystem: Environmental > Aquatic > Marine > Oceanic >...
GCCGTATTGCTGGATTTGATCTGTTTTATTCGCACTAAAGGGTGGGGATTTCACTCAAAAAAACAATTTCGAGTTCCGACAGGAAAAAAATCAGGGTGTGAAAATAGCAAGAGATATTCTTGAAAATGAAGGTCTGCACGAGATGTCTCAGATCAGGACTGGCACATAAGTAGTGCCTGAATGAAAAGTCCATTCAGGCACGATTTTGGATTTTGGATTGCGGATTTTGGATTGAAAACATTAAGTAATTTTAACCTGTTGAAATTACCTTAGTAAAATATAAAATCATTATTCCGAGGTTTTCGGTCAAGAACAAAGTAAGCAGTAAGCACTTTGTATTGAGCCTGTCCCTGCTTCATACTGCATACTCCATACTGCCTACTGTTTTTTCAAATCCGTTCCACCTTTAAGACCTCCTTGATCTTCTTTATCTTTGAAATAATATCTCTTAATTGATTGTAATCGGAAACCTCAATTGTAAAGGTGGATATCCCTTTCTTGTCAACTGTTGTCCGCACATCCGCATCTACAATATTAGCCTCGTTCTGGGCAAATATAGCACTCAGATTGGCCAGCATACCCTTTTTAGAGATATTGGTGATCTTCAATGTGGCCAAATAATTCACATCTTCCGAACGTTCCCATTCCACCTCCACTAACCGATCCAGGTCAACATCCCTAATATGCCGGCAAGCTTTTGCATGGATGGTGACCCCCCTTCCCCTGGTAATAAAACCGATAACCAGCTCCCCTGGTAATGGTTGACAGCACTTTCCAAAGCGAACGAGCATGTCACTCATCCCTTTAACCTTGATCCCGGTCTCTCCCCTTTTTCTCTTTATCCTGTGAACTATCTTCTGGACAAGGCCCTCTGATTTATCCTCTTTTATGTCTAAATCGGGCATAAGCCGGTTCAAAACCTGCTTTGCTGAGATCTTGCCATAGCCGACACTGGCCAGCAGATCATCCACACTCTTTAGTGAAAATCTATGGATCACATCTAGAATCTGCTTGTTGTTGATGAGCCTGGATAGATTAAGATTGACTTTCCTAAGCTGCTTTTCCAAAATATTCCTGCCAATAGCTATACTCTCTTTTCTCTCCTCTTTTTTTATCCACTGTCTGATCCTGGTTCTGGCCGCGGATGTCTTGGCAAAATTGAGCCAATCTTTACTGGGTTTATGATTTTTGGAGGTAATAATCTGGACTATGTCTCCGGTTTTAAGCTGATAGCTTAAGGGGACTATTCTCTCGTTTACCTTAGCACCTGTGCATCTGTGTCCTACCTCTGAATGGATACTATAGGCAAAATCAACCGGGGTTGCTCCCTCGGGAAATTCCTTAACCTCCCCTTTAGGCGTAAAGACATAGACCTCGCCACTGAAAAGATCGAGCCTGACCGTTTCTAAGAATTCCTTTGGGTCAGTCACGCTTTCCTGCCATTCTAACAACTGTCTCATCCATGCATATTGCCTGTCTATGTCTTTTTCCGACCCATCTCCCTCTTTATACCTCCAGTGAGAGGCAATTCCCTCTTCGGCAATTCTGTCCATATCCCACGTTCTTGTCTGTATCTCCATTCTCTCTCCCAGGGGGGTGATTACTGTGGTGTGCAAAGACTGATACATATTGGCTTTAGGCAGGGAGATATAATCCTTAAAACGACCTGTCACTGGTTTCCACATGGAATGTATCAGGCCCAGGACCTCATAGCACTCCCTTACAGAATTCACTATTATCCTGAAGGCCAGGACATCATAGACCTGATCTATATTCAGATCCTGCTCCATCATCTTTTGATAAACACTAAAGAAATGCTTATTTCTTCCCTTTATCTTGGCCTTTATCTTGGCCTCAATTAATCTCTCGGATAAGACCTCCTTTGTCTCCCTGATAAATTTCTCCTGTCCTTCTCGCCTCTGGGCAATACCCAACCTTATGTCCTCGTAAATTTTTGGCTCAAGATAAAAAAGGGAGAGATCCTCTAGGGTTGACTTTAGCCAGTAGATACCCAGTCTTCCAGCAAGAGGTGCATAAATATCAAGGGTTTCCTTTGCAATTACTTCCTGCTTTTCAGGGGGTTGAAAACCAAGGGTCTGCATATTATGCAATCGATCTGCCAATTTGACCAGCAGGACCCTGATATCAGTTGCCATGGCAATAATCATCTTTCTTATATTCTCCGCCTGCTGTTCCTCTTTGCTCAAGAACTGTATCTTACTGATCTTGGTAACACCATTTACTATGGTTGTCACCTCCTTGCCGAACAGATATTCAATATCCTTTAGTTCAGCCAATGTATCCTCGACCGTGTCATGGAGAAGACCGGAGGCAATACTCACTTCGTCCATCTTCATCTTGGTAAGAATTCCAGCAACTTCCAGAGGGTGGGAAAGGTATGGTTCCCCTGATAAACGGACCTGGCCCTTGTGAACCTTGGCCGAATAGACATATGCCTTTTCGATGAAATCTATGTCTGCGGTAGGATGATAAGAAACGAGCTTTGATGTTATGTCAGTTAAGCGAATCATAGAGGACCTGGACAACCTCCTTTACCGCTTTAGGGGCCTTGTCTACCGGTATCAGTCTGAGATCTGGCTTGGAGCGTACCTTGATCTCAATGGCATCTTTCTTAAGTGTTCTTAGACTGACCGTGACCCTCACAGGTATGCCAAGAAGATCGGCGTCCTTGAGTTTGAAACCTGGTCTTTCATCCCTGTCATCGATAAAGACTGTCAGGCCTAGATCACTTAGCTGCTGGCACAGATTTTCAGCCACCTCTCTAACATGGGCTTCATGCATTTCAAGGGGTAGAATCGTTACTTCAAAGGGGGAAATAGATATGGGAAAGATAATGCCATTCTCATCGTGACTCTGCTCTATAGCTGCTGCCACAATCCTGCCAATACCTATCCCATAACACCCCATAACAAAAGGAGTTTCCTGGCCATTCCTATCCAGAAAATCGGCCTTAAGGGCTGTAGAGTACTTGGTCCCTAACTTAAAGACATGGCCAACCTCTATTCCCTTACCAAACAGTAATTCACCACCACACCTGGGACATGGATCAGAGGAAGTTATCATCCTCAGGTCTGCGTAGGTCTCCACCTGAAAATCCCTGCCTTCATTTACATTAAGGATATGCTTATCCTCCTCGTTTGCCCCCATTACCATGTTTTTCATCTCCTTAAGGGCAAAATCAGCCACTTTCTTTACCTGTAAACCAATGGCTCCTGCAAAGCCCATCGGGGCACCGGTTACATCAAATACAGTTTCTGGATCTGCCATGGTAAGCCCTTGAACGTTAAGGACATTTCTTAGTTTGGTTTCGTTCAGTTCATGATCCCCCCTTACCAAAGCAGCTATTGGTCCATGCTCAGTTTGATAGATAAGGGTTTTGACCAGTTTTTCGGGCCTCACGGACAGAAACTTAGTTACTTCATCCACGGTTCTAATTCCCGGTGTATCTACAACCTGTAATTCTTCTTCTCTCTCGGTATGTTTGGAATCATCCGCCCTTGACAATATTTCCGCCTTCTCTAAGTTAGATGCATACGGGCAATTTTGACAGCTTACAATATCATCCTCACCGGTATCTGAGAGAACCATGAATTCATGAGAAAAACTGCCACCTATAGGCCCTGTATCAGCCTCGACTGCTCGGAATTTCAGTCCGCACCTTCTAAAAATAGCCTCGTATGCCACGTACATCCTCTCATAACTCCGGTTGGCCCCCTCTTCATCAATATCAAAGCTATAGGCATCCTTCATAATGAATTCCCGAGCCCTCATGACTCCAAATCTCGGCCTAATCTCATCCCTGAACTTTGTCTGGATCTGATACAGGTTAATGGGCAGTTGTTTGTATGAATGAATCTCCCTTCGTACCAGGTCAGTAATTACCTCCTCGTGGGTTGGGCCCAGGCATGATTCCCTGTTGTGTCGATCCCTGAACCGTAAGAGTTCTGGACCATACTGATCCCATCGACCGCTTTCCATCCATAGATCACCTGGTTGCACCCCTGGAAGCAAGACTTCAATAGCACCAGCCCTATCCATCTCCTCCCTGACGATGCTTTCTACCCTTTTAAGGGCCCTCAAACCAAAAGGAAGATAGGTATAGATTCCTGCTGCCAGCTTTCTGATCATTCCAGCCCTGAGCATTAATTGGTGACTTATGATCTCAGCCTCGGCCGGTGTCTCTTTGAGAGTAGGAGTAAAGAATTGTGAATATCGCCTTGAAAGAGATGTCATAATGTAGGTAACGTCATACGTCATTGGTCATTAGTCATTCGTTAAAACAGGAAGTCTCTGACTCTTAATCTCATTTACCAGTGACAAATGCTTCCGAGTTCCGGAATTCGGAAACTATTGACTAATGACATTCGCTGTAATTGACCATCTGTTTGACTTCTTTGATAAGTATCCTGGCCAGATCTGACTCAGGCACTTTTTTAATCAATCTACCCTTCTTGAACAATGTGCCATGGCCCTGTCCGCCGGCAATGCCAATGTCGGCCTCTTTTGCCTCTCCGGGCCCATTTACGACACATCCCATAATAGCTACCTTAAGAGGGGTCGTAATCTGATCCAGGGCATTTTCAATTGTCTCTACCAACGTAAGAAGATCTATCTGACACCTTCCGCAGGTAGGGCAGGATATAATATCCACTCCCCTCTGCCTCAGACCCAGGGCCTTCAAAATCTCATATGCGACCTTGACTTCATCAACCGGATCACGTGTTAGAGAAACCCTGATTGTATCTCCTATGCCCTCGGATAGTAATAGTCCAATCCCTAAGGAGTTCTTAACGGTCCCTGAAACGAGGCTCCCGGCCTCGGTTACACCTAAATGCAAGGGATAGTTAACCTTCTCACTAAGAAGCCTGTATGCCGATATCATTTGCAAGACATCTGACGATTTCAGGGAAATCTTAATAAGATGGAAATCCAAATCCTCCAAGATCCTTACATGACTCATGGCACTCTCAACCATAGCATCTGGTGTCGGGTGACCATATTTTTTTAGGATAGCCCTGTTAAGAGAGCCGGAGTTAACCCCAATCCTTATAGGAATACCTTGAGATCGGGCAGCGGCAACAATCTCCCGGATTTTTTTCCTTCCACCAATGTTGCCTGGATTCAATCTTAGCCCATCAGCTCTGTTCTCTATGGCTGCCAAGGCCAGCCTGTAGTCAAAATGAATATCGGCAATAATCGGAAGGGATACCTCAGATTTTATCTCTTTGATGGCAGAGGCGGCCTTCATATCTGGCACTGCCAGGCGAACAAGCTCACAGCCAGCACACCTTAACCGGTCTATCTGTTTTACCGTGGCAGCTACATCCTGAGGTGGGGTATTGGTCATGGACTGCACCACTACCGGAGCTCCACCACCTATCTTTACTCCACCGATGTCTATTTGTGTGCTGTACCGTCGTTTCATATTCTATGGGGCAAGGGGATAAATCCCAAAGGCATGGGATTCCAGGTACCCTTATTTTCTTGTTTGTCCTTCGATACACAAGGCTCTATGCATATGATAAAATCAAGTATAATCATAAATTACATTTTGAAGGTAACTAAAAACATATACCATGTCAAGGCGATTTCCCCTCATCCTTACCTTACTGTAAGAAGAGGTAACCGTTCACCAGTAATGTCTAGCAATTTTAGGGCAGGCTGGAGTTGATAGGTAAAGATTTTCTCTTGCACTATATGCCCATATTCTGGTACATTTATAAAAGTAAGTTAGCAAATTTAATATGAAAAATTTGAAGTCTAATAGGCGCATTTGCTTCTTTAAAGGAGGAAGACATGTCTGAAGAAGAAATACAGGGCCCAGGATTTACTGTCAGAGATAAAAGGACCTTTGATAGTCAGGGAGAGGTAAAGGAATCGGTAAAGGGTGAAAGGGAAGAGGAGAAGAAAAAGGACAAGGACAGAGAGGAGAAGAAGGAGAAGGAGAAGGAGAAGGAGAAGGAGAAGGGTGCTGCTCCCTTGCCAGAAGTCAATTTTTCCTCCTTCATTCTCTCACTGAGCTCTTCAACCCTTCTTCACCTTGGTGAAATTGCAGATCCCCAGTAAAAAAAGAAAGACATGGCATTAGCCAAACAATCGATTGATATTATCAACCTACTCAAAGACAAGACCAAGGGCAATCTTACCCAGGAAGAGGAAAAACTTCTGGATCACCTTCTCTACGATCTCCGGATGCGTTTTGTTAAAGCAGGCGAATAATGATGCCATCCCCACCTGCAAATAGGAAATCGAGCTCCCCTTTGCTCAATCAGGCCACCATTGAAATGTTGGCCCCGGCCAAACTTAATTTGCTGCTGAAGATTACTGGACAGAGGGTTGATGGGTATCACGAGTTAGTGTCCATTCTGGTTCCCGTGGCTCTGTATGACAAGCTAACGATAAGTAAGGTATAAAGAGGAATAAAGGTTTATTGGAGTGGCAGGGAGTTGCCCAAGGGTCAAAATAATCTGGTTAATAAGGCGGCTGTCTCTTTTTTTGAAAAAACGGGAATCAGGAAAGGGGCCAAGATCACAGCAATCAAGAGGATACCTCTCGCTTCTGGTTTGGGTGGTGGCAGTAGTGATGCCGCAGCAACATTGAAAGGACTTAACCAGCTTTGGGGAAACCCTCTCTCAAATGGAGATCTTGAAGGACTTGCCCTCTCTTTAGGCGCAGATGTGCCATTCTTTCTCCTTCAGAGGCCGGCTATAGCCAGGGGGATTGGGGAAATACTCGAACCAATAAGAGATTTTCTTTCATTCTGGTATGTTATTTTTAGTCCAAATCTCACGGTCTCAACAGCGTGGGCGTACGAAAGGATCAAATTGAAAGGATCAAATTGAAGTTGACAAATAAAGAGATCCAAAATATAATAAAAGATTGCAAAAAAGCCTTTTTCAATATATCAGAGCTACTTTCCAACGATCTTGAAAGAGTTACCCTTGGAAAGTACCCTTTTCTTTATTCAATTAAGGATTCCTTAATAAAGTTAGGTGCTCTGGGTGCATTGATGACTGGTAGTGGCCCGAGCCTCTTTGGTCTTTTTGACTCAGCTAAAAAAGCACATGAGGCTGGTAAGATTCTGGTCCGCCAATGGCGGAAAGGAGATGTGTTTGTAGTTAAAGGTATCTGAAGTGCCTGAAGCCCGCCCTGGTGCGACGTGCTTAAATCAGACTGTTAAGTCTATAAGGTGCTACGTGCTTTGATCAGCCTGATAATATTATAGGTCAGGTCTGGGCCAGGGTTCAAAATGAGCTAAAGTGAACTAAAGTTATGGAGAGGATTATCTGGAATTGTGAATTTAGGAAATAATATAACTAGAGCCCAATTCACAGTCTATAAAGAACTTCTATTGGCGGAGATTATTGATGGGTTATCCAGGAATAACATAAAATTTGATTTTCTGTTCAAACTTTAGACACTTATAACCCTGGCCCAGTCCCCTGGCCCAGACCTGGTTTATAAGCTTATTGGTTTGATTCTACGGTTCAGACGTGGCCTATATACTTCACAGGCTCACTCAATCCCGTCGCACCAGGGCGGGCTTTAGACACTTTTTTTATGTAATCCTTGGGGTGTCGTCAAGCGGTAAGACACGGGCCTTTGGAGCCCGCATTCGGAGGTTCGAATCCTCCCACCCCAGCCAAAAAAGAGGACCACTTTTACGTTAGAGGAGCAAAGGGAAGATCCTATGGAGGAACTAATTGATAATTTGAAGCTATTTGGTGGTACATCCAACGTAAACCTAACCAAAGAGGTGTGTGATTATCTCAATGTCCTTCCTGGGGAGATGGTAAACAAGGTCTTTAGCGATGGAGAGATTCGGGTTGAGATCGATGAAAACGTGAGAGGAATAGACACCTTCATCATTCAGTCCACCAGCAGCCCAGTTAATGATAACCTAATGCAGCTCCTGATAATAACAGATGCACTCAAAAGGGCTTCTGCCAAAAGCATAACAGCTGTAATCCCTTATTATGGATATGCCAGGCAGGATAAGAAGGTCAAGCCACGGGTTCCTATAAGTGCAAAGCTCGTAGCTGATCTGATAACCGTGGCTGGGGTGAATCGGGTAATCTCAATTGATCTTCATGCCGGGCAGATCCAGGGATACTTCAATATTCCTGTGGACAATCTATTCGCAGCACCTATTCTCCTGAATTACATTCGGAAGCATTTTGAAAACAATCTGGCAATAATTTCTCCTGATGCTGGTGGTGTGGAGAGGGCACGGGCCTTTGCTAAGAGGCTTAATGCCGCTCTGGCTATAATAGATAAGAGAAGAGAGGAACCTAATGTCGCCGAGGCCATGAATATAGTTGGGGATGTAAAAGGAAAAACAGCCGTTATTCTTGACGACATGGTTGATACAGCTGGGACGCTGGTCGAGGCTGCTCATGCATTAATCAGAAATGGGGCAGCACACGTCTACGCTTCCTGCACGCATCCAGTCCTCTCTGGTGATGCTATAGAAAGGATAGAGGAATCGCCTATAGAGTCACTGGTAGTAACAAATACAATTCAATTAAATCAAAACGCCCCTGAGTATTCCAAGATTAAGGTTGTTTCCGTGGCAGAGATCTTGGGAGAGGCCATAAAGAGAGTATACTTTTCAAGATCTGTCAGTTCATTATTTGTATGAATAGCTTGGTTCAAGCAGTTGTAACTCAGATGAGTTATTGGAGGTAATATATGGCTACTATGCAATTAGACACTACAATAAGAACCCAGACAGGTAAGGGCCCGGCCCGGAGGCTGAGAAGTGCGGGCAAGCTTCCCGCCATATTTTATGGGCCAAAGACAGACCCCATCATGCTTTCTCTAGATTATGAACAGATCAAGAAGATGCTCAAAGGAAAATCTGCTGAAAGTATAATATTTGATCTAATGATAGATTCCGATGAAAAGGGTCAATCCAAAAAAGTCATGATAAAAGAGCTACAGAGGGATCCGGTTACAAGGGATTACCTTCATGTAGATCTTTACGAGATAGCCATGGAAAAAGAACTAGAGGTAGATATTCCTGTCTATCTCATAAACACACCGATAGGAGTAAGTAACGGAGGTATCTTGCAGCATATGCGGAGGGAGTTAGGGGTATTGTGTATGCCAAAAGATCTGGTAGACAAAATAGATATTGATGTATCTGGTCTTGATATCGGACAGTCACTTCATATAGAGGATATTTCTTTTCCTCCGGGGTTGAAATCAACAGAAGATTTGAGTCTCACCATTGCCACCGTGGTTGCCCCGACGATAACCGCCGAGGAAGAAGAGGTAGAGGAGGAAGAAAAGGTAGAGGAAACTGAAGGTGAGGAAATAGAAGGCGAAAAGAAATCTTAAAAGCATATACCTGATAGTAGGGCTCGGTAATCCAGGTATTCAATACAAAAGCTGTAGACATAACCTTGGATTTAAGGCGGTTGATCTTTTACGTAAAGAATTAGGCCTTCATTTGTCTGATAAACGTTTTCAAGCCTTAAGCACAAGCACGAATTACCATGATGAGAAGATAGTATTGGCCTGCCCACAAACCTTTATGAATAGATCCGGTCTTGCAGTTAGACATTTAGTAGAATATTACAAACCAGAGATCAGAAACATAATGGTTGTCCATGATGATATTGATTTAGATGTTGGTCGCATAAAGATTGTCCGCGGAGGAGGGGCAGGAGGTCATCATGGGATAGAGTCTGTGATCTATCATCTCGGAACAAATGGATTCAACAGGACCAAGATCGGAATAGGGCGGCCAAGATATAATGAACCGATTGAGGATTTTGTTTTGAATCCCCTGTATGACGATCAAAAGAAAACAATGAAAGATGTACTTCATGTGGTGATACAGGCCCTTAAGTCATTCATTTTGGATGGAATGGAGGCGGCAATGAATAACTTCAATTCTTTGACCATGAGAAAAAAGGAGGTAGAAAGACAATGCAAGGTTTAACTATTTACGCACCTTATTTGGGGATACTGGGTTTAATAATTGCCTATTTCGTATATGTTTATGTCAAAAAACATCCCAATGGAAGCCAGGTAATGAAGGATCTGGAGGATATGATCCATTCTGGTGCCATGGCCTTTTTGAAGAAAGAATATTCAGTTCTATTGTTTTTTATAGCCATTGTTTTTCTTATTCTTGGATATAGTATATCCTGGAGAACGGCTATTGCCTTTGTGACTGGAGCATTTTGCTCTATGTTAGCCGGATATTCAGGTATGAGTGCTGCTACCAAAGGTAATTCGCGAACAGCAGATGCCGCTAATAAATATGGGCAGGCTAAGGCCCTTAACATCTCTTACTTTTCCGGCTCAGTAATGGGCCTTTCCGTAGCCAGTCTCGGTCTCCTTGGGCTTGGTTTCTGGTTCTGGTATTATGGAGGTGACCCGAAAACCGCCCAATATATTAATGGCTTTGCTATGGGAGCAAGCTCAATTGCTCTATTTGCGAGGGTTGGTGGTGGTGTATTCACAAAGGCAGCGGATGTGGGAGCCGATCTGGTAGGAAAGGTGGAGGCTGGCATCCCTGAGGATGACCCCCGAAACCCCGGGGTTATTGCAGATAATGTGGGTGACAATGTGGGTGATATTGCCGGGATGGGGGCGGACATATTTGAATCCTATGTTGGCTCTGTAATTGCCACCATCGCAATTGGAGCCACCCTTGTTATCAATACACCGGAGGCCCTTGCCGCATTTGTTAAGGACTTCCCTGTACTGAAAGGTCTGTCCGCCGAGGTCATCAAACTAAGATACATGGCCATGCCCATCCTTGTTGTCATGGCAGGGTTACTGAGCTCCTTTGCGGGTGTTTTCTCTATCAAGATCTTTCAGGCTGGAAACCCGGCCGGTGCCCTCCGGTATACAACCTTTGTGGCAGCCGGTGTTTTCGTAATCTTGACTGCTATCATTACAAATTCCATCGGCATGCCCTGGGGAGCATTCTGG
>Ga0209979_1004823_pt1 | contig 10961 bp, 5 predicted proteins | sample AnhtaG_FD_183114 | JGI IMG/M metagenome (GOLD analysis project Ga0209979, IMG submission 183114) | Deep subsurface microbial communities from Anholt, Denmark to uncover new lineages of life (NeLLi) - Anholt_01485 metaG (SPAdes) (version 2) | ecosystem: Environmental > Aquatic > Marine > Oceanic >...
ATTCCGATACATCCTGTTTGACCGTGCAAGATTTCGAGAAACTGCTTCAATGTCACCTAGGTCTATCAGCGTAGGAATTTCTTTTAGAAACGCCACTATAGAAAATATTGTTATATCTCCTTTGCACCTGAAAGAGGAGGCTCAGATTGACTTTGCAGGAGCGAGACTCAGAAATAGCAATATAAGACGAGAGGATGTTGAGGGCCATATCGAGCAAGAGAAAAACGAACATTACACGGAAGCTCGAGACATTTACATGCTTCTTAAAAACAATTTCCATACTATTGGAAGATACGATGACGAGAGCTGGTCTTTTCTCCAAGAAAAAGAGATGGAAAGAAAAAGTTTCTGGTGCCCTATAAAAGAGTTGCAAGTGAAAGAACTTGGAGAAAAATGGAAAAATAGCGGACTGAAAGACGGTTTTTATCCTGCAATCTTTTACTCTGGACTTATTGCAAAACATCTTTGGGATTATTGGCTTCCTACTTCCTGGAAAAACATAAAAGAGCTGGCTTTTTATAAACCCAAGAACATTCTGCATCCCAATCCCATAGACTCTCTACTGACATTGCTAATATGTGTAAGAGAAGAGTTCAAAAATCTCGTCTCTTCCATAACGATTAATGAAGAGGAGAAATCGAGGAGAAAAGTAGACTTAAGTTGGAAGGAAATCCTTAAAGCATTGCTTTTCTATCTTGAGACCCCAAAGTATAAGTCCGCATGGAAATACTTCAAATCTACTTTCCTAAATTGGCTTTATGGATGGGGAGAAAAACCTTGGCGCATATTTATCTGGTGTGGAATTACCATCTTTATCTTCTCAGATTTATATTGCCTAATCGGGGATATAGCTATAAAAGAAACCATCGTAAAGTCCTATGGGGAAAAACTCTATTTCTCAGGGATTACCTTCACTACCTTGGGTTTTGGCGGTTACTCTCCAATGGGATGGGCTAAAGTCCTTGCTTTCATTGAATCGTTCTTAGGTATCTTCTCTATTGCCCTCTTTGTATATAGCTTTGCCAGAAGGACTGCGGGGAGATGAGGAACTGTAGAAAGGGGAGAAAAGAGCAATGATAATCTGGGATTACAAAGTCACATACAAGTGGAGGACAGGAAAGAAAAGAAGACTCTGATACAGGCTATTTAGGAGCGTTTCCTGATGTTATGCGGGTACAACTATTACCTTCTTAAATAAAACGAGTAAAATCCCCCTAATTTCAAAGGATATTGATAAATTGGCAGGAGGATAGACCTTGAAATTCCTTAGTTAGAGGCTCATTGGAAATTTTAGATGTAGTTTAAATTTAACAAATTGATTAATTTTGCTATATTAACAGTAAGTATATGAGAATATCTGTTGATTCATATTATAAGAGACACATACCACAGATGACATTCTCAATGACAATGCAATGGATTTCCTTGATGAAGTTACATTAGAAAGATTTGAAGACATTAAGTGACGCACAAAAATTATTAATATTTATAACCGTATGATAATATGTTAAGTGCCACAAAAATTACGAAGGACATAAATATGAAAAACACTGACTACAATAATCTTACATTAAAAATTCCAAAAGAATCAGACGATTATACTGAATGCTCTGATTTTGTTATAGGTGCTGTTGAAGGTATTGTTCGAAAAGCCATGAACAAAGGAAAAAACAAAATTATTATCAATACAAATCTTCGTCTTGGTATTCCAATGGAAAATGTCAATAAAATTGCTGGACCATTTATAGAATCCTGGGCATATGAGACTTTTTCAGATGTCTTAGAAGATGATGACAACGAATATCAACTTATAAATGTTGAGGCTGGTGAAAGACTGAATATGGCTGATGTCATTTTACAGTTTAAAAGAAAAAGAAAACACCAATCATCTATAACCGCAAATGTAGACGTAAAAGCAACAAGTAATGACATAAGAAATAGTGGAAAATCACCAAACATAACTTCTTTTGCACGCATAAGAACGGCCTACATCAAGGACCCTGACTATTTGTTTGTTGTTTTGTCAATAAAACACAAAGTGCATAGTGAAAGAGACCAGGAAACAAAAATGATGATGGGTGTAATGGAAGTTGTAAATTTCAATGCATATGACCTTAAATTTCTTTCATCCCAAGATATAAGTCATAACCCTGCTCTTGGTAGTGGGCAATTGCAGGTAAGAGATATACATTATGTCTCTCGTGAAAATCGAAGCACTTGGGAGTTCTGTCAACTGCTAGACAAAAAGTGTATCGCGTCCCGCACTGGCTTTAATGGCTGGCTCCGCTATGCCAAACAATATAAATGGATAAAAGATGAATAACATCAAAACAATACAAGGCAACGCACTAAATTTATTTAAAGACTTACCAAGCGACAGCGTTGACCTCATTATTGCCGACCCCCCTTACAACCTTGGAAAAGATTATGGCAACAACCATGACTTGAAAGGATTTAATGAGTATCTTGATTTTTCTGCTAATTGGCTTGGACAAGCACATCGTGTATTAAAACAAACAGGAACTATATACGTATTTATGGGTGTCCGTTTTATTTCTTATCTATATAATATTATGGATGGAAAATTAAAAATGTTTTTTAATTCTTGGATATGTTGGCACTACACCCAAGGTATGGGCAAAAAAATTGGTTTTTCTCCGAGACATGACGACATTTTGATGTTTAACAAATCTCAAAAGTTTACTTTTAACCTTAATACTGTCAGGGTTCCTCAAAAATATTACAGAGCTATAAATAACATGAGGGGTGCAAACCCCGGTGATGTTTGGAAGTTTTCTCACGTTCATTATTGCAACCCAAATCGACAAAAGCATCCAACACAGAAACCTGAAGGATTGATAGAGAGAATGGTGTTAGCCTCTTCAAACGAAGGCCATTTAATTCTTGACCCTTTTGCTGGAAGTGGAACGACACTTAGAGTATGCCAACAACTAAACAGAAACTGCATTGGCTTTGAATTAAATCCTGATTACCTAAAAATAATAAAAGAAAGGTTGAATAAAACATTTACTGGTTTTGATAGTATAGATGAAAGAATGGAAAGAGTTCCTCTAGATTTCTCCGATGCCAAAATTCGGGAAGAATATTTAGAGAATCACGTTAAGTGGTTTTTGCAACATCACAATGGTTCTATAGAAAAATTTAATGAGTGTGTAGAAGAGATGTATGGTTCTAAAATTAGAACTTCCAAAAATAAGCCTCACCAAAAATTCCTGTTTACTATAAACGACAAAGAGTGCTAAAAATTGACTGAACGAGGATTGCAATTCCACTGCGCTCCATAAAGAATTCCAATTTAGAGCTTACCTCTGTAATTTATGAATACAAAAAACCCGGGAAATACGAAATCGCTGTCAGAGTCGTAGATATTTTGGGACAAGACACCCTTCAATGTGTAAAGATTGTAGTTTAGAAAGCACACTAAGATTAAGACTTTCAGCATAGGTTACCAAAGAGAAATAAAAAGTCCCCCTTGCTCGCAAGAATTCTCACACTTTTCCTATTTTTAGCCAGCACCCCAATTTATAAAGGTCACTCCAGCCAAACCAAGAGTTCTATTCAAATAAAAATTTTGGGAGTTCCTTAACCCAACTATTTCTTTGAGGAACCTTTCTAACATAAATCTAAGCATTCTTGAATCAAATCTCCACTCCTTCAAAAACACAGAAAACTACTTGACATTTACACCATATGGCAAATTTTAGAGATATGCTGGCACGGGGGGGGGTTGACAGCCGAAGAAATTTATAGTATAATGTAATCGTGACAATTGCAATAATTCATCGCTATCACTTATGATAAATAGTTAGAGGAGTAAAATAGGAAATGAAACTACGTGAATTCCTAGATAACCATCACGGGTTTGTGGAAAAATATGCACACCTTCTGGACCGACCGATTTTTACCGTCAAGTGGTTAAGGCCAGTTGTAGAGAACCTTACCTATGGCAAAGTCAATGTTTGGGACAGTAAAGGCCTCCTGTCAAGCTCCAGGGAGAAATTGGAAACAGGGTGGCGTAAATTCTCAATTATCGATAGCATAAAACTTAATATAATCTCGGACCTAAGAAAAGCAGGTTTTCCGAGAAAACAGCTAAAAATTGTCATGGAGAAACTAAATTGCGTAAACGTAGGTTTATGGAATCCTAGAGAAACCAGGGTGCTTAGATTAGTTAGTCTTGGAGTGGCAGATTTTGCCATTGCGTGTCTATTTGGTGTTAAGATGTTTTTAGTGATACGAGAAAACGAAGAAATTTTCTTCCTTTCTGAAACGGGGGTGAAAAGCTTTTGTTCACATTCTGATAATGAATTTTCGTTTGTTATCAGATTGATTTTCTATTCCTATGTAAAGAAAACAGCAAAGGCGATGAAGAGCCAAATGAAACTTGAGGATAATTCGACCATGGAGGAATTGTTTCATAGTATGTTGCCTTACCAAGAAAAGAGAATTTCACGGTGGATTCAGAGTAGGAATTACAGGGAAATATTGTTTAGAAAATATGAATTTGAAGAAACTCTTATTAAACCAGGCTCAACAAAAGATAAGAAATATTCCACAAAAAACATTCTGGAAGCAATTGATACTGGTGACTATTATAGTATCGATATTACTACCAATGGAAAACAAATAGTTAGAATAGTAAGGGAGGAATGGATGGCGAAATAAAATACAAGAGAAATTGGACTCTAGGCCTGAGTACGTGAACGACATAAAGTCTCAGTAACACTATTTGGAATGAAATACAGGCACAAGGAGTCCAAATATGTTATCCATACAACAATGCAAGAGATACCTCAAAAATCCTCAATATTCAGAGCAGCAAATTGAGGAGATAAGCTATAGCCTTTATCAACTGGCAAATATATTAGTTGATAATTACCTCAAGAAACAAGACGTCATGGATTAAGAAACAGAATGACGCTGATAAAAGAAGCCCTATGGTGAAAAAAGAGAAAAGTAAAGAAAAGAAGAGAAGGCTCGTTTCGAGACCAATTAAGATATTCACAGCAGAAATAACAGGAAAATAAATGAAGACAATTATCTATTGTCGAGTATCCACAAAAGAACAAGTTGAAAAAGGCTACAGTCTCGAAGCACAAAGACGAGAATGTGAGAGGTTTGCTTTGAAGAATGAATATGAGGTAGACTGTATCTTTATCGAAAAAGGAGAGAGCGCAAAGACTCAAAACCGCACTGAACTAATAAAACTCATTCGGTATGCGATTGAGAATAAAAAAAAGCTCTCGACACTAATCATCTGGAAGTTTGACCGTCTGTCCCGGAATTTGCGAGACCAGATAGACCTCATCACCAAATTTCACTCTTGGAATATTCGTGTTTTGTCTACAACAGAGAATAACGATAATAATGCGGCTGGCAGGTTTCAGAGGAACGTCCTAGGTGCAGCTTCTCAATATGAAAACGAACTAAGGGGTGAAAGAACGAAAAGTGGTATGAAACAAGCAGTCTTAGAGGGCTACTGGTGTTGGCCCGCTCCTGTAGGCTACAAATTTGCAAAAAACAATTCGAATAAATCAATCCTCGTTCTTACAGAAGAAAGTAAGTTCATTAAAGAAGCATTTGAACTCGCAGAAACTGGTCTTTACAAACAGACAGAGATTGTAGACAAATTAAAAAGGAAAGGATTTAAAAGGATAAGAAAGCAATATCTCAACAGGATTTTACGAAACCCAATTTACGCCAGTCTGATAAGAGTAAGAAAGTGGTTTCCTAAAGACATGAAGGGGAAACATGAGTATCTTGTATCAGAAGATACCTTCTTCAAAGTGCAAGCTATCCTCAATGGAAAAAGACCGAGCATAACACCCAGGCTGAGAAACCATCCTGATTTTCCCTTGAGAAATTTCATCAGGTGTGCAAAATGTGGTCAACAGTTTACTGGTAGTTGGTCTACTGGACGAAAGAAAGTTAGATATCCATACTATCATCACCGAACGACGGGTTGCTCTCTTACGGTCCGGAAAAAACTTCTGGAAAGTAAATTTATTGACCTGCTAGAATCCGTTCAACCTAAAGAGGAGATTCTGGAGTTATTCGAAGCGATTGTTAAAGATGTGTGGAAGGATAAGCAGCAAAAGAGCTTAGGAGATAAATCAAGGCTTCAGAATAAACTAAGGGAACTTGAAATAGAAAGAAAGAGAATCGATGAATTAATAATCAAAGGGACTTTTGACGACAATGCTTACACGAGAAATATGGAGAGAATAGAAGAAGAGGTTATGTTAGTGAAGATTGAATTCAATGATGCAAATATTGAACTAAATGATGTCGGAGGCTGTATTAATTACTGTAAGTTCTTCCTCTCGAATTGTGCCTCACTGTGGGTAGAAGCCGAGCTTAATTTAAAGCAACGGTTCCAAAACCTCATTTTTCCGCAAGGAATCTGCTACGACGGAAAAGCTTTTGGAACCACCCCTTTAGCCTTTATTTTCAACTATCTCCACCAATTACCTACTGAAGAATTGCATTTGGCTCCCCGGGCAGGACTCGAACCTACAACCTAGTGGTTAACAGCCACCCGCTCTACCATTGAGCTACCGAGGAAACTATTAACTATTATACAATAAATATAAAAAAAGGCAACCTTACTGGTTGCCTAAAGACCCGGCAGCGACCTACTCTCCCACAGGTATTCCTGCAGTACCATTGGCGCTGAGAAGCTTAACTTCCGTGTTCGGCATGGGAACGGGTGTTTCCTCCTCGCTATAACCACCGGGAAAATTTATTATTTCTTGCTCTTAGATAACTGCACATTATAGGTTACTCACATGTCAAACCCTCGGCTTATTAGTACCAGTAAGCTAAACACGTTACCGTGCTTACACATCTGGCCTATCAACCTGGTAGTCTCCCAGGAGCCTTACCTCACTTACGTGAGTGAGAGATCTAATCTTGGGGTGGGCTTCCCACTTAGATGCTTTCAGCGGTTATCCCATCCAGACATAGCTACCCAGCGATGCCACTGACGTGACAACTGGTACACCAGAGGTCTGTCCATCCCGGTCCTCTCGTACTAGGGACAGCTCCCCTCAAATCTCTTGCGTCTACGGCGGATAAGGACCAACCTGTCTTACGACGGTTTAAACCCAGCTCGCGTGCCGCTTTAATAGGCGAACAGACTAACCCTTGGGAGGGGCTACCCCCCCAGGATGCGACGAGCCGACATCGAGGTGCCAAACCTCCTCGTCGATAGGAACTCTCGGAGGAGATAAGCCTGTTATCCCCGGGGTACCTTTTAGCCGTTAAGCCACGGCCCTCTCACACGGGACCGCAGGATCACTAAGCCCTGCTTTCGCATCTGCTCGAAATGTCTCTCTCGCAGTTAAGCTCCCTTATGCCTTTATACTCTACCCGCGATTTCTATACGCGTTGAGGGAACCTTTGGACGCCTCCGTTACTTTTTAGGAGGCAACCGCCCCAGTCAAACTGCCCATCAAGCACTGTTCCTCATCCGGATAACGGATGCAGGTTAGAATCTTAACGTGATCAAGGTGGTATTCCACTGATGGCTCCAGGAAGACTAGCGTCCTCCCTTCTCAGCCTCCCACCTATTCTATATAGACCATATCAGGACCCAATGCCAGACTACAGTAAAGGTCCCGGGGTCTTTCCGTCCTGCCGCAGATAATCGGTATCTTCACCGATAGTACAATTTCACCGAGCCCCTCGTTGAGACAGTGCCCAAGTCGTTGCGTCATTCATGCGCGTCGGAACTTACCCGACAAGGAACTTCGCTACCTTAGGACTCTTATAGTTAGAGCCGATGTTAACTGGGGCTTCGGTTCGAGCCTTGCAGCCTTCCCCTTAACCTTCCAGCACTGATCAGACTTCAGTCCCTATACATCCTCTTTCGAGTTAGCAGAGACCTGTGTTTTTAGTAAACAGTCCCTTGGGCCTCTTTATTGAAACCTCTTCGTGCTTCTCAAGCTGCAAGCAGCTTGATACAACACTAATGAGGCACTCCTTCTCCCGAAGTTACGGAGCCAATTTGCCGAGTTCCTTAACGAGGGTTTACTCGAGCGCCTTAGCATTCTCAGCCAGCCTACCTGTGTCAGTTTGCGGTACGGTCACCTAAATATATCACTTAGAGGCTTTTCTTGATAGCAAGGAACCACTCCTTCCCCCAAAAACGGAGTCCCCATCACAGCTTTGGATTAACAATCGCTCGGATTTGCCTGAGCAATTTCCTCAACTGCTTGGACACAGACTATCAACCCCGTGCGAGCTTACCTCTCTATGTCCCCTCTTCGCTTAACACTATTCAGGTGGTGCCGGAATTTTCTACCCGGCTTTCCATCGTCTACGCTATTCGCCTCGACTTAGGACCGACTTACCCTGGGCGGATTAGCCTTCCCCAGGAAACCTTAGGCTTTCGGCGCAAGGTTTACTCTTCCTTGTCTCGTTACTCATGCCGGCATCATCTCTTCTACTTCGTCCAGGTACCTTTCGGTTCCCCTTCAACCTAACGTAGAATGCTCCCCTACCAAGCAAAGTTATATTTTGTAATAAAACTACAAAAACTCTGCCCCCGCAGTTTCGGTAATAGACTTGAGCCTCGTTAAATTTTCGGCGCAAGATCGCTAACCCAGTGAGCTGTTACGCACTCTTTAAAGGATGGCTGCCTCTAAGCCAACCTCCTGGCTATCTAAGTAATCTTACATCCTTTCCCACTTAGTCTATATTTAGAGACCTTAACTGGCGGTCTGGGCTGTTTCCCTCTCGACTATGAGGCTTATCCCCCACAGTCTGACTCCTGTGCTAAAGATGAGCGGTATTCGGAGTTTGATTGAGTAAAGGAACCCAAAGGGTCCCTTTATCATCCAGTGCTCTACCCCCGCTCTCCATACACAAGGCTAGCCCTAAAGCTATTTCGGGGAGAACCAGCTATCTCCAGGTTTGATTAGTCTTTCACTCCAACCCACAGCTCATCGCCTGACTTTTCAACGTCAGTGCGTTCGGGCCTCCGTACACGTTTAAATGTACTTCACCCTGGCCATGGGTAGATCACCTGGTTTCGGGTCTACTTAGAGCAACTCTACGCCCTGTTAAGACTCGCTTTCGCTACGGCTCCGGAACTTAAATTCCTTAACCTTGCTACTCTAAGTAACTCACCGGCCCATTATGCAAAAGGTACGTGGTCACACTCGTAGTGCTCCCACTGCTTGTAGGAATAAGATTTCAAGTTCTATTTCACTCCCCTCCCGGGGTTCTTTTCACCTTTCCCTCACGGTACTTGTTCACTATCGGTCACTAGGTAGTATTTAGCCTTAGGAGGTGATCCTCCTAGATTCCCACCGGATTTCTCGTGTCCGATGGTACTCAGGTATACTAAAGAAAGAACTTTTCCTCTTTCGAGTACGGGACTATTACCCTCTCTGGCTAACCTTTCCAGTGTTATTCCTCTAGAAGAAAAATTCTTTCCGCCTCACTGTAGATATTGGCATTTAGCAACCTACAACCCCAGATGGGCAACGCCTACAGGCTTAGACACCCATCTAGTTTAGGCTGTTCCCTTTTCGCTCGCCGCTACTGGGGGAATCGAGGTTTCTCTCTTTTCCTCAGAATACTAAGATGTTTCAGTTCTTCTGGTTCGCCCTTACATCCTATGTATTCAGATGTAAGTAGTGCGGCATTACCCGCACTGGATTGCTCCATTCGGAAATCCCCGGATCAAAGCCTGTTTGGCGGCTCCCCGAGGCTTATCGCAGCCTACCACGTCCTTCTTCGCCTCCTAGTGCCAAGGTATCCATCTTATTCCCTTAATAGTTTGACAATTTGGAGTAACCTAAATTTCTGTGCAGTTATCAAAGAGCAATTTTGTAAATTATACTTCATATTTTCTGAATTGTCAATAGACTTCTATAACAATCCTTGTTACCTTAATTCCCCTTTACGATGAGCAACGCCCTGAACTCTTTGCTGGTGGAGATGAGCAGATTCGAACTGCCGGCCTCCGCCGTGCAAGGGCGGCGCTCTCCCATCTGAGCTACATCCCCATGGTGGGCCCACCTGGACTTGAACCAGGGACCTTACCCTTATCAGGGGTACGCTCTACCACCTGAGCTATGAGCCCAGCAACTCAAAAATCATATGTGGTATATCGTATGCGATACATAGTAAAACCAATTCCTAACTCGTATTGCGTAAACTGCATTACGCCATACGCCCTAGAGCCCCTCTGCCACATACAGCATACCAACATTTGCCTTTGGTGGTTTCTTCTTAATGGCAGAGCAGACAGCTTAGTTGAATCTCTTGGTATCTCTTGAAAGGAGGTGATCCAGCCACACCTTCCGGTACGGCTGCCTTGTTACGACTTCATCCCCCTTGCCAAACACACCTTAAATAATCTCCCTCCTGCAAGCAGGTTGGTTGAATATCTTCGGGTGCATCCAACTCGGGTGGTGTGACGGGCGGTGTGTACAAGGGCTGAGAACGTATTCACCGTGGCGTAGCTGATCCACGATTACTAGCAATTCCAACTTCATGTAGGCGAATTGCAGCCTACAATCCGAACTGAGGCTACTTTTGAGGATTGGCTCAGGATCGCTCCTTTGCTTCCCTTTATAATAGCCATTGTAGCACGTGTGTAGCCCAGGACATAAGGGGCGTGATGATTTGACGTCATCCCCACCTTCCTCCGCTTTTAGGCGGCGGTCTCCTTAGAGTGCCCGGCCGAACCGCTGGCAACTAAGGACAAGGGTTGCGCTCGTTAAAGGACTTAACCCGACACCTCACGGCACGAGCTGACGACAACCATGCACCACCTGTGCTAGCTTCCAAGCCGAAGCCTGGATGGCTCACCTTTCGGATCACTACTACTAGCATGTCAAGTCCTGGTAAGGTTCTTCGCTTTGCGTCGAATTAAACCACGTGCTCCACTGCTTGTTCAGCCCCCCGTCAATTCTTTTGAGTTTCAG
>Ga0209979_1004825_pt1 | contig 10958 bp, 10 predicted proteins | sample AnhtaG_FD_183114 | JGI IMG/M metagenome (GOLD analysis project Ga0209979, IMG submission 183114) | Deep subsurface microbial communities from Anholt, Denmark to uncover new lineages of life (NeLLi) - Anholt_01485 metaG (SPAdes) (version 2) | ecosystem: Environmental > Aquatic > Marine > Oceanic...
GAAAATCGCAAGCTTGCCAATGAATGGATTTACAGGTGGTTTCGCAGGATAAATCTTGAAGAGAGTGGGGTGGGGGAGAAAGAATGACTTATTTGATCAGAAAACCAGACAGCTTCGCCAAACTCAAAGTTCTGGGGGAGGTAGCTAAGTTTGATGTATGTGGCCTTCCCTCAATATTTGCCAAAAAGCAAAAGAAATTTCAACGTTTTGAGTTCATCTATCCTGCTGTAGGAGAAAGAGGCAGATGCGTTAGACTCTTCAAGGTTCTGCAAAGCAATGCCTGTCAGGGAAACTGTTTTTACTGTGCTAACCGGAAAAATAGAGATTTCCCCAGAGTCACTTTTACCCCGGAGGAACTGTCCAGGCTTTTTATGCAGTATTATAGCCGGGGGCTGGTGGATGGTCTTTTTCTTTCTTCGGCCATCGATAAGTCTCCTCAAAAGTCTCAGGAGAGTATGCTCAAGACCCTCCAGATTATTCGCCGAAAATATGCCTACAAGGGTTACGCTCACTTTAAGATTTTACCCGGGACTGATGAATCTCTCATAAGAGAAGCTGGCAGGCTCGCTGATAGGTTATCCATCAACCTGGAGGTCCCAAGTGAGCGATACCTGACAAAGCTCTCATCCACCAAGAACTTTTCCGGGGAGCTCCTGAAGGGGTTAAAAAGTATAGCTAAATTTGACAAAGAAAAACCACTCAAAGCCGGCATTACCACTCAGTTGGTGGTGGGAGCAGCCGGTGAGACAGATCGAGAGATACTAAACCTGTCCAGCTCCCTCTACCGGAATTACAAACTCTGGCGAGTTTACTACAGTGCCTTTATGCCCATTCTGGATACTCCCCTTGAGAACCGACCTCCCTGCTTCCCCCTTCGTGAACTAAGGCTCTACCAGGCAGATTTTCTCCTGAGGTGGTACGGGTTCAGCCCTGAGGAACTTCTTTTCAGCAGGGAAGATTATCTCTCCCTGGAGCAAGATCCCAAGCTGGCCTGGGCTCTCAAGAACCCGGATAGATTTCCCATAGAAGTAAACAAAGCCGATTTCTGGGAACTTTTGAGGGTACCGGGTATTGGAAGAATTTCTGCCCAAAGGATTGTGGAGAAGCGAGCGAAGGAAAAGATTACAAGGCTCAGTCAATTAAGGGAGATAGGGACAGTGGTGAAGCGAGCCCGCCGTTTCATCACCCTGGAGGGTAAATTTTATCCCTCTTCAGAAAAAATCCCCGTGGATGAGAAAGATGAGCAGTTCTTCCTCTGGGAGGAGCTTTTTTCTTGATGTTCTACCTTTTTTCTAGTATAATGGTTTCATATTTACTTCGTGAGAATGGATTAAGAAAACCTTTCCGCATGGGAAGGTTTCTAAGGGTGTGCGAAAGTTGATAACAAGGAGTAGCAGGAGTAGAAAAAGAGTGGTGGTAGCTATGAGCGGAGGGGTGGATTCATCCACCACCGCTGCTCTTCTCAAAGAGAATGGTTATGAAGTTATCGGAGTGACCATGCAGATATGGCCCTCTGAGGATTTGGCCGCTGAGGCAGACAGGTTTGGAGGTTGCTGCTCCCTGGAAGCGGTCGAAGAAGCCCGCCGGATAGCTGCCAGGCTAGGGATCGTGCACTATGTTATGAATTTTAAGAGGGTTTTTGAGGAAAAGGTTATCAGTGATTTTTGTAGAGAATATGCCCGGGGAAGAACGCCAAATCCCTGTATCAGGTGCAATCAATTCATAAAGTTCGATGCCTTACTTATGAGGGCTAAGGCCCTGGATGCCGATTTCATTGCCACCGGACACTATGCCCGGATAGAATTTAATTCATCCGCAAAAAAATTCTTCCTTAAGAAGGGTATTGATCCGAGAAAAGATCAGTCTTATGTTCTCTATGGAATGACCCAGGAGAGCCTTCAGCACACTCTCATGCCTCTGGGGGGTTATACTAAAGAAGAGGTCAGGCGGATAGCCCATCAATGGAAACTTCCCGTGGCTGATAGACCGGAAAGCCAGGAAATTTGTTTTATTCCCCATAATAATTACGGGAGATTTGTAGAGAGGCGTATTAAGGAGCATGCACGACCGGGACCTATCATTGATAGTAAGGGAGAAAAATTGGGAGAGCACAGAGGCATTTTGTTTTATACTGTAGGACAGCGAAGGGGACTGGGAATATCATCTTCAGAGCCTCTGTATGTAGTAGAGATTGACAGGGGAAAGAATACTCTTATGGTAGGGAGAGAAAAAGATATCTATGCTGATGAGCTATGGGCTGAACATGTGAATTATATCAGCAAAGATCACCTGGAAGAGCTCACCCAGGTTCAAGCCAGGATAAGGTATAATATGGAGGAGGCTCCGGCAACGGTAAATCCTCTATCCAATGGCAGGGTTCAGGTAAGATTTAAGAAGCCTCAAAGGGCCATCACTCCAGGGCAGGCTGTAGTTTTCTACCAGGGAGATACTGTTCTGGGAGGTGGGACCATAGTTTGTGCGAGGAAATAACACATGAGGAGGTGAAACAAATGAAGGAAGTCAGGGTTGGGCGGATTGGTACCTACTTCGCTCATCCAGAAGCGGCGGCTATTGAACTGGAAGATGGTTTAAAGGTAGGAGACACTATTCATATCAAAGGACATACCACTGATTTTGAGCAGGAAGTGGAATCTATGCAAATAGAAAATGAGTCTGTTCAGGAAGCCAAAAAGGGGGATTCTATAGGAGTCAAAGTCAAGGAGAGAGTCAGGGGTAACGATGTGGTTTATAAACTGGTTGAGGAATGAGAGATAGGGATAAGAATATTCTGCCAACCGCCCGAGAGAGGCTCATTCTAGCTCTGGATGTGGATACTCTAAAAGAGGCAGAATTTCTAGGCCAAGAGCTCAGGGACCTGGTGGGGATGTTCAAGGTGGGACCTCGGCTCTTTACCCGCTACGGGCCGAAGATTATTGAGACTATTCAGAAAGAAGGAGTGGGGGTTTTTTATGATGCCAAGTTTCATGATATCCCTTCGGTGGTAGCAAAGGCTGCCGGAAGAGCAGGCAGAATGGGAGTGAGGATGCTCACCGTGCATACTCTGGGGGGATTGGCTATGATGGAAGCTGCAATGGAAGGGCTGAAAGGGAAAGCTGAAGATACAAAAGTAGTGGGAGTAACCATCCTCACCTCTCTGGATTCTTCCATATTGAGGGAAGAGCTGGGAGTAGGAAGAGACCTCTCCCAGGAAGTTGTTCACCTGGCTCATCTGGCCAAAAAAGCAGGCCTGGGGGGAGTAGTTACCTCGCCTGAAGAGCTAGAGGATCTTCGCCGAACCTTTCCCAGGAACTTCCTCCTGATAGTTCCTGGGATAAGACCAATGGGAGTGGTAAGTAATGAGCATCACCGATTCCTCACTCCGGGAGAGGCTATCAGGAGAGGGGCCGATTTCATAGTGGTGGGAAGGCCTATTCTGGCGGCTGATGATCCTGTGGAAGCTACTAAAAATATCTTGAAGGAAATAGAAAGTTCTCTTTGAGGAGATAAAAAGTTCTTTTAGGAGGTGATAGATTTGAGAAGCATCATGGGTGCTCTGTTTCGCAAATCCCCTTTTGAGGCCTTACATAGACATATGTCAAAGGTAAAGGAATGTTGCAATCAACTTCAGCCACTAATGGAAGCTTTTGTCTCAGGAGATAGAGAGCTAGTGAGGCAGAAAATAAAGGAAATTTCGGACCTGGAGCATGAGGCGGACATAATAAAGAATGACATTCGGGAGCACCTACCTCACAGGTTGCTTATGTCTGTAGACCGCTCCGACATTCTCCATTTTCTGAACCAGGAGGATGCCGTAGCTGATTCTATTGAGGATATTGCCAGACTTATAGAGATGCGGGAGATGAGCGTTCCTTCGGAACTTAAAGGAGAGCTGATGGAGCTGGTGGATAAAGTGATGCATACCATAACCTCGCTGGAATTAGCTACTTCCGAGATTAAGGCTCTGGCGCAAAGTTCCTTTTCCAAAGAGGAGGAAGAGAAAATCTCTGAGTTGATCAAGCGTATAGATAGAAGTGAATTTGAGGCGGATCTGGTTCAACAAAGATGTGCCAGAAAACTATTCAGCTTGGAAAATAAAATTGATCTTCTTTCCATAGTCATTTTGATGAAGATTATGGGGGAGCTGGGCTCGGTAGCCGACCATGCCCAGAACACGGGTGATCGACTAAGGGGCATTATTGCCCGTTAGTAAATTGTTCTCGTCTGATCCTCTGGTCTTGAAAGTAGAGAGATGATTATAAATCCCCTGCTGGTGATGGCAATACTGGCCGCTTTTTATATGGCAGTCAACATCGGGGCAAATGATGTAGCTAACTCTATGGGAACTTCCGTAGGCTCCGGTGCTTTGACTTTAAAGAAAGCAGTGATTGTAGCTGGAGTGTGCAACTTCGTAGGGGCGGTGCTGTTGGGAGTGTATGTAACGGACACTATTCGTAAGGGGATAATTAATCCGGCTGCCTTTGCTCCTAACCCCAACCTTCTCATCTATGGAATGATGGCAGTCCTCTTGGGAGCAGGAGCATGGGTTAGTATTGCCACCTATCTAAAATTACCCGTTTCCACTACTCACTCCATTGTAGGAGCCCTAATCGGCTTTGGCCTCCTGGGAGCAGGGATACCGGGAATAAACTGGAAGGTAATAGGGACTATCATTCTAAGCTGGCTTATCTCACCTATAGCTGGAGCGGGCATATCCTATCTTTTATTCACCGTCATTAAAAGAAAAATTCTGGATACCCCAAGTCCCCTGAAAGCAGCAAAAAGAGTTGGACCTTTCTTTGTCAGTCTGGTTCTATTTGTTATTGGTCTTGCCGTTGTTTATGGGGTATCGAAAAGGTTATTGGGGAGCCTCCACTTTTCTTATGTCCTGGGAATAGCAGTAGCTATAGCAATTATAGGAGGTCTAGCCAGCTATGTTTTTCTGAGAAGATACACCTTAAATGGAAATGATGAGTATGAAGAGATGGAAGAGCTTTCCAAACCCTTACAGATCCTGAGCGCATCTTATGAAGCTCTTGCCCAGGGGGCAAATGATGTAGCTAACAGTGTTGGCCCCATCGCTGCTATCCTGGCAGTGATGGAGACACAAAAGGTGACCATGCAGGTTCCTGTTCCTATCTGGGTTCTTGCTCTGGGAGGAGTTGGTCTGGTGATAGGTATTTCTACCTGGGGCTACAGAGTAATGGAAACCATCGGCAAAAAGATCACTGAGATTACCCCCACTCGAGGTTTTGCTGCTGAATTCGGGGCAGCTACGGTGGTGATTGTTTGCTCCCGTCTAGGCATGCCTGTCTCTACCACTCATGCCTCAGTGGGTTCAGTGGTAGGGGTGGGTATGGCGCGAGGGATTGGAGCTATCAATCTAGGAGTTATCCGCAGAATTGGTATTTCCTGGCTGGTTACTCTTCCCATTAGTGCAGGCCTCACCATGGTTATCTACAAGGTTCTCACCGCTCTTCTACCTCACCTTTGATTCAGGATATTATTTCACATATCCTTCCACCAGCAAATCTTCCCCTATTTTCTTAAAAGATCGCACCTCTATACGAGGGGTTTGACTTAAAATCTTTACACCCTTGCCCTCTACCCAGGTAAGAGAGCTTTTTCCTCCTATGATCCGGGGGGCAAAAAAAAGAAAAACTTTGTCCACATACCTTTTCTCAAAGAACGATCCGATAACCTCTCCTCCTCCTTCAACCAGGAGGGTAAGTATCTTCAGTCTCCCAAGCTCTAGCAGGACTTCCTCAAGATTAACTCTCCCCTCACCGTCTCTTCCTACTATAACCACCTTCACCCCTTTATTTTTGAGCCTAGCGAGTTTCTCCTTGGAAGCTCGGGGGGTGGTGAAGATAATGGTTTGGGCTTTGATTTGCTCTTTTAACACCCGAGCCTCAAGAGGAATTTGCAATCTAGAGTCCAGGACAATGCGGAGAAAATTTCTTTTTGAGGGAGGAAGCAAGGATGGATTATCTCGGATGACAGTGTTTACTCCTACCAGGATAGCATCTACCTTCTCTCGCATCTCATGGGCGAGTTTGCGGGCCTCCAGGCCGGTTATCCACTTAGACTGTCCAGTTTGAGTGGCGATTTTTCCATCCAGACTGGCTGCTGCCTTCACCGTAACAAAAGGAATCTTTTTTTCCATAAATTTAAAGAAAGCTTCGTTTATTTCTCGAGCCTCCTTTTCACATACCCCCACTTCTGTCTCTATTCCAGCTCTTTTGAGTTCTTCAACTCCCTTGCCTGAATTAATAGGACTGGGATCCAGTATTGCAGCGATGACTTTGCCGATTCCGGCTTTAATAATGGCTTGGGTGCAGGGAGGAGTTTTTCCGAAGTGAGAGCAGGGTTCCAGGGTAACGTAGAGGGTAGAACCTCTGGCTTTTTCCCTCGCTCGTCTGATAACTTCTATCTCGGCATGAGGACCGCCAAAGCAGCGATGATAGCCCCGTGCCAGTACCTTGCCGTTCTTGACCAGCAAGGCTCCTACCATGGGGTTAGGTGAGACCTTACCTTCCCCTTTTCTGGCTAAAGATAAGGCTATTCCCATCCATTTCTGCTTCATTTTACAGCAGGTCTTCTTTAATCAAGAGTTCAGCAATCTGGATGGTGTTTAAGGCTCCTCCCTTTCGAAGGTTATCAGAAACTATCCAGAGATTGAGACTCCTCTCCGCCGATTCATCTTCCCGGATTCTACCCACAAATACCCCATCTTTTTCCTCCGCTTCCAGGGGTAAAGGATAGATGTTGTTCTCCGGATCATCCTGAACAATAACGCCGGGAGAACGGGAGAGAATTTCTCTGGCTTCCTCCACGCTCACCCTTCTTTCCGTTTCAATAGTTACTGCCTCCGAATGAGCGCCAAAGACGGGTACCCTGACACAAGTAGCTGTTACCATTATTCTGTCATCTTCCATGATCTTCCTGGTCTCATTAAGCATCTTCATCTCTTCACTGGTGTACCCATTAGGTAGAAATTCTCCTATATGAGGGAGAAGATTAAAAGCTATTTGATAAGGATATACTTCTCGGGTAATCTCATCTCCCCTGGCCCATTGATGAATTTGATTTTCTAATTCCTCGATGGCCTCTCTTCCCGTTCCAGAAACAGCCTGATAGGTACTGACAATTATCCGCCTGATGCGGGACACCTTATGGATAGGATAGATAGCCACTACCATCTGGATGGTGGAACAATTGGGATTGGCAATGATACCCTTATGATTTTTAGCCGCATGAGGATTCACTTCGGGAACGACAAGAGGAGCATTGGGGTCCATTCTAAAAGCAGCAGAATTATCTACCACCACGGCTCCCGCCCGGACAGCTATAGGAGAAAATTCTCTGGAAATGGATGTTCCCGCTGAAAATAAAGCTATCTCTATTTCCTTGAAGGAAGAAGGAGTTAATCTTTCCACCTTGACTTCCTCGGAGCCAAATTTCAAAGTCTTACCTTCGGATCTTTCTGAAGCCAGAGCTTTGAGATTACTTACGGGAAAATCTCGCTGACTCAAGATTTTCAGCATCTCCTCACCCACTGCTCCGGTGACTCCCACCACAGCTACATTATAACCTCCACCCAACTTATTCCTCCTTCTCTAATTCAAATTCCTGATGAATGGCTCTTACTGCTTCACTTCCTTTGTTTTTTTTGACCACACAGGAAATTTTTATCTCCGAGGTGCTTATTAAGTCAATGTTTATTCCTTTTTTTCCCAGAACGGAAAACATCCTTGCTGCCACCCCGGGATGGGACTGCATACCAGCTCCTACTAAGGACACCTTGGCCATATCCGCATCATAAAATACTTCCTGGGTACCTAATCTCTTCTTTACCTTCTCCATCACCTCTTTTACCTCTTCCAAATCCTTTTGCGCTACGGTGAAGGTGACATCATTTTTTCCATGCTCAGAACTACTCTTCTTTCACCTCTTCTAAATCCTTTTTCTCCACGGTGAAGGTGACATCATTTTTTCCATGCTCAGAACTACTCTGGATAATCATATCCACATTGATGTTAGCTCCAGCAAGTCTAGTAAAGATAAATCCTGCTATCCCCGGCTTATCCTCTACTTGCTTGATAGTTACCTTGGCTTCCTTCTCATCAAGCACAATGCCTGAGACTACAAAGCGCTCCACTGGTTCTTCTTTACTCAACTATGGTTCCCTCCTTTTCATTGAAACTGGATCGGATGTGCAGCCGAACCCCGTAGTTCTTGGCTACTTCTATGGCACGCAGGTGCATAACCCTGGCTCCTGAGCTAGCTATTTCCAGGAGCTCATCATAGGAGATACGTTTGAGTTTTCTTGCCTCGGGGACTATGCGTGGATCTGCGGTGTAAACTCCCTCCACATCGGTATAAATTTCGCATACATCTGCCTTCAAAGCAGCGGCCAAGGCTACTGCCGTTAAGTCCGAGCCTCCTCTCCCTAAAGTGGTGATAATATTTTTCCGGGTTACTCCCTGAAATCCTGCCACCACCACGATTCTATCTTTATGAATCTCTTCTAGAATTCTCTCGGCTTCGATTTTTTGAATGCGGGCTTTGGTGTGGACATTATCGGTGATGATTCCTCCCTGAAGTCCGGTAAAAGCCACCGCCTCGGCTCCTAGGGAGTTGAGGCTCATACTCAAAAGAGCGCAGGAGACGATTTCCCCCGTGGATAAAAGGAGATCCACCTCTCTTTTGGGAGGATCAGGATTGGCTCTGGAGGCAAGGGACAGGAGCTCATCGGTGGTATCCCCCATAGCTGAAACCACCACCACTAGATGAGTATCTTCTTTTTTACTATCAATTATTCGTGTGGCTGCCTTCCTGATTCTATCCAGAGTAGCTACTGAGCTGCCTCCGAATTTCTGGACAACCAAAGGCATCTTTTTCTCCTTAAGATATTTGAGGGGGAAAAATGGGCTTCGCTCGAGCAAGTCGGGCCTGCTCCCCCTTTCTCACATCCTGTTGCTGAAGAATAGAGAGTAATTTTGAAGTTGCTCCAGAACATACTCCTTGAGCCTCTGAGCTGAGGGGATTTTCTTGACTATTTTGCCTCCCTCTATCATAGGTTTGAGCAGCGGGAACATTTCTCCACCACAGGAGCACCTCTCAGCTCTCTTTCCTCTAGGAAGGATGAGGGTGGAATCACAGGATGAGCACCGCCATACCTGCTTTGTGCCTGAACATTTACCTTTTTTGGCAAAGGGTCTTCCCTCCATCTCAACTATATCCAGAGCGAAATCTATAACCGGGGCATTGCTTATCCAGGTGCCTACTCCAAAGGCGTCTGCTACTTGATTTAGCTGGTTGATCTTTTCCTCATCTATCCCTCCGGAGACGAAGAGCTTTACCTTATTGAATCCCCTGAGATCCAGTTCCCACCTTACCTCTTTGAGAAGCTGCAGGAAGTCTCCTCTTCTGGAGGAGGGGGTATCTAGTCTTACGCCAAAGAGATCCTTGCCCAATTCTTCAGCTACTCTCAGGGCCTCGAACTTCTCATCTCCCAGAGTATCTATCAAGCTTACCCGTTTAACTTCGGGTTCAATAACTTCGTGGAAAAATCGGGTCGCTTTAACCGTATCTCCTACCAGGAGAACGAGAGCATGGGGAATAGTTCCAATGGGATCTTCCCCTAGCTCCTGGGCACTCCTCGTTACAGCTACTCCATCGCATCCGCCGATGAAGGAGGCTCGGTCAATCATAGGGGCTATCCCCGGGTGCATTCTTCTGGCTCCAAAATGATAGATGAGTTTGTCTCCAGCCGCCTTTTTGCATCTGGCTGCCCGAGTAGCTACTCCAGAAGCTTGACAGAGGAACCCCAGAAGGGGTGTCTCATATTTAGCAAAATCACTGTAGTTTCCCTCTATTACTAAAACTGGTTCCAAAGAGTGAAAGAAGCTGCCTTCGGGCATAGCCCAGAGGTTAACCTTTATTCCCTCAAAAAGAGTGAGAACCTCGTCTAGTCCAGCCAGAACAGCCCAGGGGTAAGAGGCAGGAAGCTGGCTAGCTCTGACTTCTACGGCTACCCTTCTGTCTATTCCCTTCGCCTTAATGATTTTTACCGTTCTCTCAAAGTAGACATCGGTAATTTTTCCCTCTTTAATATCCCTAGGGTCAGCCAGATGAAACATGATTTACCTCTTAAGACGAAATTTGATGAAATTATACCATACCTCTTTCTTTCTTGTCAACTCCAGCTCTCTACTTTCTCGATCTCACCCGGTGGCAGGCAACGTAATGCTCATCTCCGAGGGAGACAAGATCAGGTATTCTCTCCTCGCATTCCCTGGCAGCCATGAAACACCTGGTACGAAAAACACAACCAGAAGGAGGATCAATGGGGCTGGGCACGTCTCCCTTGAGGATAGTTCGATGACTCCTGACTTCAGGATCAGGAATAGGGATGGCAGAAAGAAGGGCCTGGGTGTAAGGATGTAGAGGATTTTCAAATAACTCCCTGGTATCAGCCAGTTCTACAATTCTCCCCAGATACATCACGGCGATCCTATGGCTAATATACTCTACCACTAGAAGATGGTGAGTGATAAAAAGGTAGGTAAGGCCAAATTCTTTTTGAAGATCCTGGAGTAAGTTGAGAATCTGGGCCTGAACTGAAACATCCAGAGCAGAAGTTGGCTCATCCAGAACAATGAGGTCCGGATCAGTGGCCAGGGCTCTGGCTATAGCGATTCTCTGCCTTTGACCACCGCTAAATTCATGGGGATAGCGAAAGAGGTGATCAGAGGTGAGACCTACCCGATTGAGAAGCTCCAGCACCCGCTCCCTTAACTCAAGGCCCCTGGCCAGGCCATGAACTTTTAAAGGTTCACCTACAATGTCCTTAATGAGCATCCGTGGATTTAAGGAAGAGGAGGGATCCTGAAAGACTATCTGCATTCTCTTCCTCATATCTTTCAGTCTCGTGCCTTTGAAGGTGGCTAAATCAT
>Ga0209979_1004827_pt1 | contig 10956 bp, 9 predicted proteins | sample AnhtaG_FD_183114 | JGI IMG/M metagenome (GOLD analysis project Ga0209979, IMG submission 183114) | Deep subsurface microbial communities from Anholt, Denmark to uncover new lineages of life (NeLLi) - Anholt_01485 metaG (SPAdes) (version 2) | ecosystem: Environmental > Aquatic > Marine > Oceanic >...
GGCCTCAATAACATTGATAACCATGTGCCTCAATGCTTTATCATTAAGGGCGGTAATTGCGGCTTTACCTTCAGACTGGGACGGCATTTCAACAAATGCATATCCCCTAGATTGACCGCTACCAATATACTTATCGTTCATAATGGTTACAGATATCACTTCTCCGAAAGCCATGAATTCTCGTCGCAGTTCCCCCTCAGTAACCTCAAGAGATAAGTTGCCTACATAGATGTTCATGTTGACCCCTTTCCTCGGCAATGGGGTTATCCGTGATCTACGCTTTGCCAATAGCTCTCGGGAGTTGTGAATTTATTTTGTGTGTCTCAAGTAGAAATGAATGGGATGGAGTCTAATATCTTCTCTGTCTTCCTCCTCCGAATCCGCCACCTCTACTATCACGGTAGCCGCCGCTTCTATTGTCAGTACGAGGGCGAGCTTCATTGACCGTAATAGTCCGCTCTTTGAGTGTTTTCCCGTTAAGGCCGGTGATGGCAGCCTCAGCCTCAGACTTTGATGCCATTTCAACAAAGCCAAACCCCTTGGGTCGCCCACTATCCCTGTCTGTTATTATGTTTGCAGAAGTTACCTCTCCAAAAGCCCCGAATTCTTGCCGTAAGTCTTCTGCAGTTACCTCGTACGATAGGTTACCCACATATATATTCATGTTGGTTTCCCCTCCTTAGATTTTGCAATCCTTGTTGAAGTGACATACACAGGCCAGGCGTACCTGATCTGTGTATGTCTTCAAGAGCAAACTAGCGTGATCCGCTCAATCTGACCTTATTGTAGCAATCGCTGCAATACACCGGCCGATCTTCGCGGGGCTGGAATGGCACCTGGGTAGCTTTTCCACACTCGGCGCATACCGCAGGGAACATTTGGCGTTGGGGCCTGTAGCTGTAGCTATCATTCCTATAGCTGTTGCCACTGTTGCCGTACTGCCGTGCTTTCCTTTCTTGGCGGCATGAGGGACAGCGCTTGGGATCATTAGTATAGCCTCTGGACGCAAATTGTTCTTGTTCCCCAGCGCTGAAGGTGAAGATAGTCCCGCAATCGAAACACTGGATCGACTTGTCCTGGAAATTCATTGGATGACCTCCTCTCTTCGAAATTTTAGTTGGAGTCCGGGCCATCCAATACTTAAATATAAACCTAAAGGGATTCTAAGAAGCTTGTAACAACCTAAACCAAAACTATTAAGTACATCATACACCAAAGCGGCCAACTTTACAAGTAAAAGTCTCTTCCAATACAAGATGAGCCTGAAGAAGGTATCGATTTCTAAGGCTCATCTTGCCTTAGAAATTAAGGCAACTCGTTTATGATGGGGACATGCTATTGATCATGAGCGATGGACAATTACAGAGGGTAGAACAAGTCAAACAATTTCTGGAAGGGAGTAAGACACTAGAGTTCAGAGGTTTACCCGCCTGAGGCGGGTTTATCCGCTGAAGAGAAGTACAAATGGACAGAGAGAGTGCTGGTAAGGTTTAGCTATCTTAGGCTAAAGAAAGCTGAGAAAGGGGTGATACGGCAGTATATACAGAAGATTACGGTCCTTCCACGGAAGGACGGAAAGGATGGTTGAAGAAAACAGAATACAGAAGACACCGGTTCCCCAGGAAGTATACTCCATCACAAGTTCAGTTATTAGCCAGAACAGATGAATGGCACTGGTGGTTAAGTGGCCCAGCCACCAAGAAGATTATGAAGCGAGAATACAAGGTTTATGGGCATTTGGAGTTCGAGAGTATTTCCCGGATATCTGTCTCCCATTTGTATAATCTACGAAAAAGTAACACTTATCGGGGCATGACCAGACGATTTAGCAAAACAAGGCCTGCTGTATCCAGCATTGGTGAGCGGGCGAAACCAGACCCTAAGGGACAAGCCGGGTTACATCCGATTAGACACGGTTCATCAGGGGGATGCTGGCGGTTACAAAGGGGTATACCATATCAATGCCGTGGATAAGATTGTACAGTGGGAAATATTAGCCTCGGTGGAAAGGATATCAGAAGCTTACCTGGTACCGGTACTGGGAAGCATGTTATTTCAATTCCCCTTCGTTATCCGGGGATTTCATTCCGATAATGGCTCTGAATTCGTAAACCATATAGTAGCCAGGCTGTTGAACAAACTGCTTATCCGTTTTACTAAATCAAGACCCAGGCATACCAATGATAACGGTCTTGTGGAGACCAAGAACGGCTCTGTTGTTCGTAAGAACCTGGGATATTCTTATATCCCGCAAGCGTGCGCCGAATTGCTTAATGGGTATAACCAGGACTACTTAAATCCGTATATCTATTTCCACCGGCCTTGTTTCTTCCCGGTGTCTGTTATCGACCACAAAGGCAAAGTTAAGAAAATTTATCCGTATGAGGAGGTGATGACACCCTATGAGAGGCTAAAATCTCTGTCCCAGACTGAGAGTTACCTGCGTCCCGATATAACTCTTGAGAATCTGGAGGCGATTGCCAATCAAATGAGCGACAATCAATTTGCAGAAAGGATGGTGAAAGCTCGTTCCAATCTCTTCCAACAAATCATGAGGTTTGCTAAATGAGTCGCTTTGATAAAAGTAGCTAAAAAGAAGGAAAGCTATTATTATCTATTCAGGCTCATTTTTCGATTAGAAAAGACTAGGCATTGTCAACACATGGTTTAAATGTGTCGGTGATTGAACAAAACATCTTTTTGTTCAGTAACAGACAACCAATTTGTAAAGCAAATCATATCTATGGAATCTGTTATGATAAGAACCACGTCTCATACCTAATAGGTTGTTAGCTGAAGAATCGAATATAGCATATGCTTGTTACTTCCTAGTTACTTCCGCATCGTCAACGAATAATGTATCTTATATCAGAACAGCCGCCGTGCCCAGCAACTAGAACTAATCAAGGAAAACCTGAACGGGAAAATACCCGGGTAAAAACCGGGTAATAGCCGGGAAACGACCGGGTAAAAGCCGGATAAAAGCCGGGAAACGACCGGGAACGGAGCACGGGTAGAATAAAAACCAATGCTTTTAGCTTCGATTTTATTATTCCCTACCCGTCCTGTTAGCTTCAAAAGATATGCCCTTTTACCGTTTTTTCCCGGGTCTTACCCTTCCTTACCCGCATATTGTTATAGCTAATAAAAAGCCTCGATTTCGCTTGTTGACCCGGTTCTGACCCGCTTATGGGTCGGCCCTTTTGACATTTTGTCCCTCGTCCTGTCCCTTGTTATGGCTAACGTGCTACCCCGGGTTTGTTAGATTGGGCACGACTACCAGTATTGTTAATTTCCTGTTAGCCCCGGAAAGCCAACAGCCTGGTTAGCTTCACCAGACTTTCTCGTGTTATACCAAATAATGGATATTTATCTTTGGGTATACTAATCACCTGACAGGTCAAAAGATAATGTCTGTTACTTTTCGGTATACCCAAAAGGCATTTGAGTGTTTTCGGTACCGAAACAGTTTCGTTTCTCGACCTTGACTAATTACCTGAAAGGTGTTTAATAGAGATAGTTGTTCTAATACAGATCTTCTTATATGACAAATTAACCAGTACAGGAGGGATTGGAGATGTCAAAATTAATACCCGCAGAAACTAAGGGATCGATCGAAAAAGCGGCAAAGCATGAGACACTAGAGATGATCGGCCTGACCAGGAGCAGCAGCCAGGAGGTGGCGGAAGGATACGGCCCATCCATACAGAAGAGCGAGCTTGCCGCAGATGCTCAAAGCCAAGGCTACCGGCTACGAAGTATCCGCGATATCGTCGAACCGGCCACAATCAGTCTGGAAGAAAGGGACTTGTTCAACGAAGTCCTAGCAGAGGCGATAGGATTGAAGAGGGAGAACCGATGCGACGGTCTCAGCTTTTCGCGCTGTGATAGATTGAGCCGTCGTTTTGATGCCGCCGTGCAGATCGCCCTTGACTGTAAGAAACACGGCCTCGCTCTGCGCTTCGTTCGGGAGAACCAGTGGCTTCGCCCGGATGATGAGCCGATGCAATTCATCCTTTTCATATTAAATGCCTTTGGTGTCCACACTCAAACCAATATTTCAATTGCAAATCTCAAGGCCGGGCAACGTCGCGCGGCAGCAGAAGGGAAACTGCCAGCCGGTGTAGGTAACGGGATGCTCGGTTACAACCTGGCCAACAAGAAATTCACAACTAACTCATTCATAGCAGTTATTGATGAGATACTGGATAGGGCTTTGCGTGGGGATAGCATTAACAGTATTACAAGAGATCTACAGGCCCGAGATGTTATTACACCATCTGGTAAAGTGATAACCCGCTCTACAGTGGCTGTTGTTCTTCGTAATGCCAGGCGCTACGCTGGCATATGGGACTGGAGTGGTTACGAGCTCAGAGACCTGATTCCTGCCCGTATATCAGAAGAACAAGCCGAGCGTATTCTGGCTAACCTGAAACGTAACCGTGAAAACAGTTATGGCTTCGGAAAAAGGAAATGGCTGACCTCACGTGTTATCTGCGGAATATGTGGGCGAAAGTACAATCTGAGAATAAAACACGGCTGCGCCTGCCTTCGTTCTGATATTAACAAGGCTTACCCGCCATGCCCCAGTCCGAACATCACCTGGAAAAGATTGAGTTACGATGTTTGGGATAACTTTGTGCAATGCTTATTAGGGCTAGACACACTTGAATTGATGGTGGATGACAAACGCCATGCCTGGGAAAAACAAAAAGCAAACATGGACAGACAGATTAAAGGGGTACGAGAGCAACTCAGCAAACTGCAGCGTAAACGGCGACAATACTCCTGGCAACAGGCTGAGGGAATAATAACCGATGAGGAATTGATAGCTGCCCATAAACAACTCCGGTCCGAAGAAGACGTACTTAATGGACAATTAGAGAGACTTGAAGAGTTTAGCGGCGAGCCATCACCACCGGACAAGGCTACATTTGAAAAGCTGGCAGATTACTGGAGGGGGGATTTAGTCGGTGAGTTAGACCACGCTTCAGACGAACTGAAAGCCAAATTTGCCGAGTTCTTTGATCTGTATATAACAGTTCATCCCAAGGAGTCTTCAAAAGGTTATAGTTTCAATATAACGGCTAACATCCCTCTGGAGATAGAGGATAATACCGTTACCGCCTATGACATGGTGTTTACTCCTTCGAGAGGGGGATACAGGGGGTGAGGTTGACCCCGTTAGGAAATCTAACGGGGTTGATTAATAATCTCATTTTTGTGATTGCAATTGGCTTACCCCAAGTGTTATGATTAAATTCACCATTATTAATAGCTGGGAGCTAACTGCTCCAATATCAATATAAGGAGGGCTGACATAATGGGTTACTTCACCATACTGGCAGCCATACCCGGTTTCTTTCTTAGTTCCCTCATTCTCATGGCTCTGTGGGGTGTTATCGCCCCAAACTTCGGAATAGAAAAAATAAACTATCCCATGGCTATGCTAATAACTATCACCCTCTGGCTTGCCGTGGCACCTCTGGCGGCAGCGGCTGGTCGAAGAGTAAAAAAGTGGTAACTGCACTTTTGGGTTAAATTGGATTTTTACCTAAGGAGGCAAGATAGATTAAAGAAACCTATGCTAAAGCCGGCGTTAATATTGATATTGCGGCTAGAGCCAAGGAGCTGATTGGAAAGCAGGCTCGGTCTACCCTCCGCCCTGAGGTCTTGAGAGGTCCAGGATTCTTTGGAGGGCTTTTTGAGTTTAAGGGGTTTAAGCAACCAGTTCTGGTGTCCAGTGTTGATGGGGTAGGTACCAAGCTGAAGATTGCTTGTGCTCTAGGCAAGCACGATACCATTGGTATTGACCTAGTTAATCACTGCGTTAATGACATACTTACCTGTGGTGCCGAGCCGCTCTTCTTTTTGGACTACATTGCTATGGGCAAGCTGGTGCCGGAGCAGGTAGAGGCTATTGCTCAAGGGCTGGCTCAAGCTTGCCGTGAGGTTGGCTGTGCCCTTATCGGTGGTGAAACCGCCGAGATGCCCGGGCTATATACTGGGGAGGATTATGACCTGGTAGGTTTTATAATCGGCGTGGTGGAGAAGGAAAGAATTATCATAGGAAAGACGATTGTGGTTGGTGATACCATTATCGGCTTACCCTCCAGCGGACTTCATACCAATGGTTATTCTCTGGTGCGCAAGCTCTTTGGTGAAACTCAATCGGTATTAAATACTTATTACCCCGAGTTAGGTCGAACCCTGGGTGAGGAGCTTCTGGAGCCTCACCACTGCTACTATCATCAGTTGAAGCCACTACTGCCAGTTATTAAGGGCTTGGCGCATATTACTGGTGGTGGCTTGATTGATAATGTGCCGAGGGTTCTGCCTCAGGGCGTGGCGGCCCAATTTCACAGTCAGGCGTGGACGATACTACCTATTTTCCAGCTCATTCAGCAACGGGGTAATGTTGACCGAAACGAGATGTATCGTGTGTTTAATATGGGTGTCGGCATGGTGCTCATTTGCTCGCCTGACGATGTCAACCAGCTCACCAAAGCCTTACCTGAGGCTAAGGTTATAGGTGAGGTGGTGAAGCAGGTGGGGAAGGCGAGAGTAATTATTCAAGAGTAGGGGGTGCTGATGCGAGCTATTATTAGTGTGTCTAACAAAACCGGTGTAGCTGACTTTGCCCAAAAGTTAAGCCAGTTGGGATTTGAAATATTCAGCACCGGCGGTACCAAAAAGGCACTGGCAGAAGCTGGGGTGCCGGTAAAAAGTGTCTCTGAAATTACCGGATTCCCTGAGATACTTGATGGCAGAGTAAAGACCCTGCACCCGATTATTTATGGTGGCATTCTGGCCAGGCGCGATGTGCCAGCTCACATGGCTGAGCTAGCTAAAAATAAAATTGAAACTATTGACCTGGTAGTGGTTAATCTTTATCCTTTTGTCCAGACCGTAGCCAAAGAAAATGCTACTCTTGATGAGGCACTGGAAAACATTGACATCGGCGGGCCCACTCTGATTCGGGCGGCAGCTAAGAACTTCCCCAGCGTTATTGTGGTGGTAGACCCCGCTGATTACCAGCCAGTTTTGGAGAAATTGGAGCAGGGAGGCATGGAGCTAGGTGATCGTAAACGGCTGGCGCAGAAGGCTTTTCAGCATGTAGCTATTTATGATACTGCAATTTCACAGTATCTGAGACAGGATACGGAAGGTTTCCCTGAAGAGATGACCCTAGCCCTGATGAAGCGCTATAGTTTGCGTTATGGCGAGAACCCTCATCAGCCGGCTGTCTTTTATGCTGAGCAGGTAGTAGGTGGGGGCAAGGATACTGGCATCTCTGGGGCAAGACAGCTATGGGGTAAGGAGCTTTCTTATAACAACATTATGGATGCTGATGCTGCCTGGGGAGTGGTTACCGACTTTTCTGCACCCACGGTAGCTATTATTAAGCACACCAATCCTTGTGGTTTGGCTAGCCATGATGATATTGGTGAAGCATATCGCCGGGCTTTGACTGGCGACCCACTAGCTGCCTATGGCGGCATTGTTGCTTCCAATAGAGCCATTGACCTGGCTACTGCTAAGGAAATCGGCAAGACCTTCTATGAGATAGTTATTGCCCCTGGGTATGAGACTGAAGCCCTAGAGACATTAAAGCGTAAGAAAGACCTTCGTACTCTTGTCGCTGAACTACCGCCGGCTTATGATAAGGCAGGCTATCTTGACTTCCGCAGGGTAAAGGGTGGATTCCTGGTTCAGATTCCAGATTCTCTACCTGAGGATAATGTAGAAATACGCACTGTAACCAGGCGTGAGCCAACACCGGCTGAGAAGAAGGACTTGCTCTTTGCCTGGCGGGCAGTTAAGCATGTAAAGTCTAACGCCATCGTGATAGCCAAGAATACGACACTACTGGGGATGGGGGCAGGGCAGCCGAGTCGGGTAGTTAGCGTTGAGCTGGCTCTGGAGCGAGCCGGAGAACAAGCTAGGGGTAGTGTTCTGGCATCCGATGCCATGTTTCCCTTTGCTGATAGTGTGGAGATGGCAGCCAGGGATGGGGTAACCGCCATTATCCAACCGGGGGGTTCAATAAGAGATGAAGAAGCAATCAAGGTAGCCAATGAGTATAATATGGCTATGGTTTTTACTGGTGTGAGGCATTTTAAGCATTAGAAGCGGAGCTATGACAGTAACCAATTTAAGCATTGCCAATCTAGAGGCAATAATAGATTCACTACCAATCGAGGAAAAGAGGCTGTTTCAACGGATATACGCAGTTACTGCCACAGTGGGTGAGCTACGACCCCCGCAAAGTATGGAGCCGTGGGTTAAACAGCAGTTCGGCTCGGTAGACGCCGTCACCAGGCAGAAGATTGTCAGGGTAACCAATATGGTAACCTATGAAGGGGCACTATTTAATAGGCTGCGAGACTTCCGCCCCATTGAGGCTAAAGAAAAAGGGGGTATTGATGTTCAGCTTGTAGATGCCAGTGAGGATGATTTATTTGGCTATCCTGAGGAGGATACCCCCGAAGACCTCTTTGGCAGGGTGGTGGGAAAGCATTGTGTTACTGCCAGCAATATTGCTAAGTATGATGGATTACACGGCTTGGTGATTTTTAACGATTTTAATCCCCTTCATTTTTCCCGGGAGCAGGTCATTGACTATATTGATGTTGCCTGGGAATGGGCAAAGAGGGCACAAACTAAACAGCCACAAGCTAGGTATTTCTTCTTTGCCTGGAATTGTTTGTGGCGGGCTGGTGCCTCTATATACCATGGGCACGCTCAGGTAATGCTGACCAGGGACAGGCACTATGCTAAGATTGAGGGGCTGCGACAGGTTGCCCTGAGCTACAAGCAAAATTATGGCTCAAACTATTTTGGAGACCTGTTTCAGGTTCACCATTCCATAGGCTGTGCTGTAGAGAAGGAGGGTGTCAGAATCCTTGCCCATCTGACTCCGTTCAGAGATAATGAGGTTATACTTATGTCGGAGGAGCTAAATCTTTCCCTTAAAGAGAGAATCTATGAGGTGCTCGCCTGCCTTAGGGACAGGGTAGGTGTAACCTCGTTTAATCTTGGCATGGTAACACCACCCCTCGGCGAAACCGAGGAGAGCTGGGAAGGCTTCCCAGTTATGGTGTGGATAATAGACCGAGGCGACCCCAATAGTCGAGCTTCAGATATAAGCGGTATGGAGATTTATGCTTCCAGTGTTGTCTCTAGCGACCCTTTTGAGTTAGCCGGGCAACTGCGGCAGTGCCTAGACTAGAAGGCGGAGGAAGGCTATGACTAATGCAGTTTTAGTGGTAGATATGGTCAGGGGTTTCTTGGAGGAGGGCTATCCCCTGTATTGTGGGGCTCGAGCCCGTCGCATAATCCCCAATGTGCAAGGTCTTCTGGAACAGGAACTGGCTCAAGGTTCCAGAGTTTTCTTCCTATGTGACCATCATACTCCCGATGACCTTGAGTTCAAAATGTTCCCCCCCCACTGCATTGAGGGCACCGCCGAGGCAGAGGTCATCCCTGAATTAGTTGGCTATGGTGAGGTAATACCCAAAAGGCGCTTCAGCGCCTTTTTTGACACTCCGCTTGAGGAGAAGTTGAGACAGCTCAAACCGGAGAAGTTAATTGTTTGTGGGGTGTGCACCGATGTTTGCGTGTTGCATACTGTGGCTGATGCTAGAAATCGTGATTATGAGGTAGAGGTGCCTGTTGACTGCGTTGCCTCCCTTAATGAAACGGCACACCACTTCGCCCTACAGTATATGGAGAAGACGCTGGGAGCCAAGCTGACCAGTTTTAGGGTTAGCCAGGTTAAGCCACCTAAGTTTGAGCCTGCTGAGGCTGTCCTGTCGGGGGAGACAGCCGATATTTACTTTGCCCGGACTATAGATATATTGCATCATGAAGCACTTAATCCGGTAGCCACTATGGAGATATTCTCCAGCCGAGCAGGAGTATTCTGTGGCATAGAAGAGGTCAAGGCTTTGCTGGCTAGGGTTTTGCCCGAGGGTAATCGTGAGGTATGGGCTCTGGCTGAGGGTGAGACCATGAACAAGAAGGAAGTGGTATTGCGTATAACTGCACCCTATCAGAGCTACGGGCTGTATGAGACGGCTATAGATGGTATTCTAGCTCAATGTAGTGGTTGGGCAACGGCAGCCAGGGAGTGCGTGAACGCTGCCCGGGGAATACCCATCACCAGCTTTGGTGCCCGCCATGTTCACCCTTCAATAGCTGGAATAATGGAATACGCCGCTATTATTGGCGGTTGTGTTAGTTGTTCTAGTGTGGCTGGTGCCAGACTGGCTGGTGTTGAACCAAGAGGGACTATGCCTCATGCCCTGATTATAATTATGGGCGATACGGTTAGGGCGACTATAGCCTTTGATAAGTATATGCCGCCTGAAGTGCCTCGCGTTTCTCTGGTTGATACCTTTAAGGATGAGGCTGAGGAGAGTCTGCTGGTGGCTCAGGCATTGGGGGAAAGGCTTAATTCAGTTCGGCTTGATACCCCCGGTGAGAGGGGTGGGGTTACTGCTGACCTGGTTAAGGAGGTCAGAGCCAGGCTGGATTTAGCTGGCTTTAAGCATGTAGGGATATTTGTCAGTGGTGGGGTTGACCCGGAGCGTATTGCCTACTTTGTTGAGAGTGGAGCACCGGTTGATGGCTTTGGTGTTGGTAGCTATATCAGTGGGGCTAAGCCCATAGATTTTACCGCTGACCTGCATGAGGTGGAAGGCAAGCCAATTGCTAAAAGGGGCAGAATCCCAGGCATTACCCCCAATCCCAGACTCAAGCGCATAATGTAGGTGAGATTATTTTCTACCTCACCCCCTTGTTCCCCCTCTCCTCGCACAAGGCGAGTCGCCTCAGGAGACTTCAAAGGAGAGGGGGAAATAGTTTTTGAAGGGACTCCGCCCCTTTAATCTACCCTTGACAGACAGTGTATAATGTGAACTGATTTTATTCGAATAAAGGAGAAATATTATG
>Ga0209979_1004828_pt1 | contig 10955 bp, 8 predicted proteins | sample AnhtaG_FD_183114 | JGI IMG/M metagenome (GOLD analysis project Ga0209979, IMG submission 183114) | Deep subsurface microbial communities from Anholt, Denmark to uncover new lineages of life (NeLLi) - Anholt_01485 metaG (SPAdes) (version 2) | ecosystem: Environmental > Aquatic > Marine > Oceanic >...
TGAAATTGAAGCTACTGCCTCCACGGCAAATCCCAAAAGCGGCGGCACTTTTAGCCAAGAATGCACTGGGGCAACCCACTGGACCGGATGAGTTTACTTTAATTCGGAAAGATGGCACCCAGGTTCCAGTAGAAACAAGGACATTCCCGGTAAAGATTGAGGGTAAAACTTCGGTGTTGGGCATTGCCCGCGACATCACCGAGCACAAGCAAGCCGAGGACACTTTAAGGCAGTCGGAAGAGAAATACAAAACTTTGTTCGAGAGCAAGCTCGAAGGTGTGGTCGTTATGGATGAAACAATGAAACTATTGCTGGCTAATAAAGCCGCCGCGGAAATGTTTGGTTTTGATTCTGTGGAGGAATTGCTTGAAGTGAATCTATTTGATTACATCCCGCCAGAGGAGAGAGCGCGAGTTCTCAAGATTATAACAAAGGATATGTTTGAAAATAACCTGCAGCAGGTCAACGAGTTTCGGCTGATGAACAAGTCTGGTAAGGAAATATGGATAAGTGCAGTTGGTACACTAACTGAGTATCAGGGCAAAGTAGCCGGTTTGATTTCATTCAGGGACATCACCGAGCGCAAGCGAATGGAGAAGGAGCTAAGAGAGGCTCAGGAGCAGCTTGTTCGCTCGGAGAAGCTGGCAGCCATAGGGCAACTGGCGGGGGGAGTGGGACACGAGCTCAGGAATCCGCTGGCAGCAATCAAGAATGCCGTTTACTATATAAAAGGGAAGGTAGCCGAGAGTGAGCTGGCGCAGGAAAAGCCGCGGCTTATGGAATTTCTCAATATTATGGATGAAGAGATAAACTCATCCAATAAAATCATCAGTGACCTTCTCGGATTTTCCCGTGTGGGCAAGCCATCAGTGTCACCGACCGGGATAGAAAAGATAATTGAGGATACCCTGCCACGCATTACCATTCCAGAGAATATTGAACTGACCAAAAAGCTGGACGGCGAGTTGCCTGAGGTCGAAATAGACCCTGACCAGATTCAGCAGGTATTAGCAAATATAATTACCAATGCCGTGCAGGCAATGCCTGAGGGGGGCAAACTGACAATAGTTGCCAGGGAAAAGGATAAATTTGTGGAGGTGGAGGTTGCTGATACCGGTTGCGGCATACCACAGGAATCTGTTAACAAAATCTTTGACCCCCTGTTCACCACTAGAGCCAAAGGCATCGGGTTGGGACTGGCGGTATGTAAATCAATCATCGACAGGCATGAAGGGAACATCACGGTAAAAAGCAAGGTAGGAAAAGGCACTACCATTAGTATAAAGTTGTCGCTGGAGAGCGAGTAGAAGAGCAACATTGGAGGTAAATAATGGGGAAAACCAATATTCTGGTAGTCGATGACCTTCACAGCATACGCCTGACCCTGGGAGGAATACTTGAGGACGAAGGGCACAACGTGGTCACTGTGGAGAACGGTTACCAGGCTATTGAGGCGGTAAGAAAGAACCGCTTTGATGTTATCTTTATGGATATAAAGATGCCGGGGATAAACGGGGTTCAAACCTTCAGGGAGGTCAAGAAGATAGACCCTAAGGCAGCGGTGATTATGATGACCGCCTACTCGGTGGAGGATTTGGTGAAGGAAGCCCTGGAGGAGGGCGCCTATGCCATTATCTATAAGCCATTTGATATTGATAGAATCATAGCCATTATTGAAGAGGTGCTTAAAGATGTCCTCATATTGGTAGTTGACAACGAGTTTGCCGATAGGGAATCCCTCAAGGCGATACTGGAGGATAAGGGATACCGGGTGGCTACCGCCCGGGATGGGGCTGAGGCAATTGAGATGGTGAAGAGCCGGCACTATGACATAATCTTTTTGGATGTGAGGCTACCCGATATGAGTGGAGTTGAGACCTTTGAGCAGGTTAAGAAAATCGACCCCCAGGCAACAGTGATTATGATGACCGGTTACACCGAGGAGGACTTGGTAAAAAGGGCAGTAAGCCAGGGGGCTTATACCTGTATATACAAGCCCTTTAATATGGACAAGGTAATAGCGGTGGTGGAGGATATAGCCAAGGGGAGGAAGGGATAATGTCAACGGACGCCACTATTATAGTGGTAGAGAATGAGACTGATGCCAGAGTGACCATGTGCCGCATGCTGGAGGATGCTGGCTATAAGGTTATTGGACTAAAAAGGGGGATTGACGCCTTAGGGATAATAGGCAGAAGCCCCTTTAATGCTGTTATTACCGATATAAGATTGCCCGATGTTGGCGGGCTGGAGATACTAGAGCTAGCCAAGGAAATGAACCCCGATGCAGCGGTGATTATGATGACCAGCAATGCTAGTGTGGAGACAACGGTAGATGCAGTAGACCACGGTGCCTACGCCTATTTTGTCAAGCCAATCAATCCGGATGAGCTAAAGACCACCATTGCCAATGCCCTCAAGCAGCAAAGGCTTTCTTTGGAGAATAAAAGGCTTATCGAGAGTCTGCAGCATTCTCGCAGGCTGTTGTCTGAAGCCAATGAAGAATTGCGAAATGAAATCACCGAGCGCAAGCAGGCGGAGGAGGCACTAAAGCAGTCAACAGAACGGCTTCACACTTTGAGAGAAGAAGCTCCTGTCATCATATGCATCGCAGACCTTAAAGGGAAAGTCACCTATGTCAATAAGAAATTCGAAGAGACCACTGGTTACTCACGAGAGGAAGTGCTGGGCAAAAACTGGCTTAAGTTTGATGTATTCCACAAGAAAACGATAAAACTATTGCTAAACCGAATAAGAGAAAAACTAAAGGGAATGTCCCCCAGTCCTATGGAAATACCCTTTAAACGCAAAGATGGAGAATGGATATGGATATCAGGGATAGGCGAGCTGCTCAGGGAGCACAGTAAACCTGTTGGTATCCAAATTATTGCTACAGACATCACCGAGCGCAAGCAGCTGGAGGAGGCACTGCGAGAGAATGAAGAAAAACTGCGTCTTATGTTTGAGTCTGCCGGTGAGGGAATTGTGGTCATTGACCTGGATAATAAAATATTAGATGTGAATCAAGTCGCAGTTCGAATGCATGGCTACGATAGCAGGGAGGAACTCATCGGGCGAAGTGCTCTTGATTTGAGTGCTGAAGAAGACCGTGCTAGAGCCAGTAGCAACACAAGAAGAAGACTGGAGGAAGGGCTCCGTGGAGCCATTGAATACACCCTGTTGAGAAAGGACGGGAGCAAGTTTCCTGCCGAGGTAAACATGGCTACTATCAGAGATGCACATGGCATTCCTATCGGGTTTATTGGCATTTTTGTTGACATCACCGAGCGCAAGCGGATAGAGAAGGAAATCCAAGAAAAAAACGAGGAGCTGGCGGAGGCAAGTCGGGCAAAGTCCGAGTTCCTGGCTCACATGTCCCATGAGTTGCGCACCCCACTCAATGTCATTATCGGCTTTTCTGAACTGATGATGGACGAGTTGCCAGGAGAGGTCAATGAGGAGCAGGGGCAGTGCCTTAGCGATATTTGGGGTAGTGGCCAGCACTTGCTGAGCTTAATTAATGATATCCTTGACCTATCTAAGATAGAATCGGGCAAAATGGAACTCAAGCTGAGAAATATTGCCCTGCCCAGTGTAATCGAATCATTAAGAAGAGAAATAATGCCGGTGATTGGAAAAAGGAAACAAAGCCTTGATGTCGAGGTGGAAGAGGGGCTCCCTCTGGTTCGTGGGGATAAAGTCAAAGTAAGGCAGGTATTGCTCAACTTGCTGAGCAATGCGGCTAAATTTACGCCGGATGGAGGCAAGCTGAAGGTTGAGGCTATCAGGAATGGTGATTGGTGTCAGGTCAGCGTGGTTGACAGGGGCATAGGTATCAAGAAGGAAGACCAGGAGAAGATATTTGAGCCATTTAGCCAGCTAGATGACCTTCAAGCTGAGGGAAAGGGTGGAACTGGGCTGGGGTTGACACTTGCCAGGCAAATTATAGAAAAACACGGCGGACGAATGTGGGTAGAAAGTAAATACAGGAAGGGAAGTAAGTTTAGCTTTACCCTGCCACTGGCAACAGCCGATGAACCACATCCAAGGGGGAGAAACAGGCATTGAAAGAGAAGATACTGATTGTAGAAGACAACCCCAGAAATATGAGGCTGATTACAATGACCCTTAGCGCCAAGAGCTATGAGTTGTTTGAAGCCAGTGATGGTGAGCAGGCACTGGACATGGCTATAAGACAGCGACCAGACCTCATTATAATGGACATACAGCTTCCCAAAATGAACGGGCTTAAGGTAACCAGAAGGCTCAGGCAGACCCCAGCATTCAGCCATATCCCCATTATTGCTATTACTGCCTATGCTATGAAGGGGGACAAAGAGAAGGCTATTGACGCCGGGTGCGATGTCTATTTGCCCAAGCCTATTAATACCCGCGAGCTACCCGGATTGATTGCGGAAATATTGCAACAACGGCGAAAAAGATAACACCTAGCACTAATGGACATGGCAATGGGAAAGAAGATTCTTGTAGTTGACGATGAGCCCGCCTTTGTTAGCCTGGTTGAACAGGTTCTTACCCACAAAGGGTATGAGGTGCTAAAGGCCAGCAATGGGCAAGAGGCACTGCGGCTTTTCTTTGACCACAGGCCAGATGTGGTGCTTCTGGATGTGGTCATGCCCAAGATGAATGGCTGGCAGACCTGCCGCCGCATCCGTGATATCTCTGATGCACCCATCATCATGCTTACCGGTAAGCAAAAGACTCAGGAAGACATAGTGCGTGGGCTGGACTACGGGGCTGATGATTTCCTGATTAAGCCGCTGGGGAATAAAGAGCTGGTGGCAAGGGTGCGGGCGGTACTGCGGCGTGCTGAGTCACCCCCCACACTAGACGCAAGAAAGGAAGTCACCTATAGTGATGACTTCCTTACGATGGATGTTGCTGAGCGGAAGGTCACTGTCAATGGACAACGGGTAAAGCTAACCCCAACCGAGTTTCGCCTGCTTATGTTCTTGGTGGAGAATGCTGGCCGCATTCTTACCCATAAACAACTGCTAGAAAGGGTGTGGGGCTGGGAATATGTTGATGACCTAGACCATGTGCGCATCTACATTTGGCATTTGCGCCAGAAGATAGAGCCAGACCCGGCTCAGCCCAGGTATATTATGACCGAACCGGGAGTCGGCTACTATTTCCAGAAAGCCGACCGGAATCATAGCTAGAGCAACTTTTCACCAGTATTAAGAGAAACGCAGAAAAGCTAAGGTCTTAACCTCTCATTTACCAGACATTATTTCTGAGTATGGTCGTAAAAGCCTCGGCCTGTTCCCACTCCCAGCTCACCACACCATACCTTCTGCCGCCACAACGGTGAAGGTCTGTAGGCATCACCCAGCTGCTCCCGCATATATTCAAGGCAGTGTAGGCTCACTGGTATGCCGTTGTTAATATCATTGGTCATCAATGGTCCCATGGCATGGCCCAGTCCCAACTGGCACCCCTTATCAATATCCTCAGCGCTGGCTATACCCTCCTCAAGCAACCTAGCCGCCTCGTTAGCTAACACTGCAAACAATCTGACCACAACAAAACCGGCGGAGTCCTTGTTAACCGTAATGGTCTCTTTATTAAACTTTGCTGCTAGGTCTTTGATAACCTGTAAGGTCTCGTCTGAGGTCTTGCTTCCCCGAATTATCTCAACCAACCTCATCACCCCTACTGGGTTGAAAAAGTGCATCCCTACCACCTTGTCCTGTCGCCGAGTCAGTGAACCTATGGCAGTAATGGTAAGCGATGAGGTATTAGTAGCCAATATTGTTTCCAGAGCACACGACTCATCCAAGCGCTTAAACATCTGCTGCTTCAGCTCCATCTCCTCAGGAATGCACTCAATCACAAGCTGAACTCCTTCAACCGCTCGTTCAAGGTCAAGAGTACCTTCAATGCGGCTAACCACTCTGTCGGCTTCCTCCTGAGTCATCTTACCCTTGTCGACAAAAAACTTCTTCAGGTTACCTTTAATAGTGCTAAAACTAGCTTCGAGAATTCTGTCTTCAATATCGACCATTGACACCTGATAGCCAGTGGCAGCTGCCAGCTGGGCAACCTGAGTACCCATAGTGCCAGCACCTAGAACGCAGACCTTTTTAACCTCCATGTTATTTGCCTCCTCCTTCTTTAATAAATTAAGAATTTAGCATTCAGCATTATGCTGGTTTAATAGGTTTAAGCCATCCCAAGGCGCCTTTTAATGTCTTCTTGCAGGGCTTTTTTATCTGCTTTGCCTACTTTCGTTAACGGGATGGCATCAATAAACTCAATTCTCTCTGGGAGTTGAAGCACAGAAGCCCCTTTACTTTTTAGAAATAAGGTGATATCTTCAGGGTCAAGCTTCACTCCGTGAACCGGCTGGATGTAAGCGCATATCCTTTCACCTAGTTCCTTATCGGGCATGCCGATTACGGAAACGGCCTCAACGCCTGTGTGGGCAATAATCAACTCCTCAATTTCAGCAGGACTGATATTTTCACCCCCTCGGAGAATGATGTCCTTTATCCTGCCGGTTATCTTGATTTTTCCCGAATCGTCCATTGTTGCCAAGTCGCCAGTTTTGAAGAATCCGTCTTTAGTGAAGGCTTTTCTGTTTTCCTCAGGAGTATTAAAATAACCGGCGAATATGCCGGGCCCCTTAGCTACTAGCTCTCCTTCCGTATTTGGTGCTAGCTCCCTTTCATCTCGATCGATAATTTTATATTTCTCGTAGGGGCAAGTAGGTTTTCCGGCAGCGTTGCACAGGGCATCCAGGTCATAATCCAATCTCGTCATGCAGCTGTGGCCTTCAGTTCCCCCGAACCCGTTAATGTGTTTGTAGCCCACCTTCTCGTAGCCGCTACGGATCAGGTCCGGCGGACTAGGTGCCCCACCAACATGCACCTTGACCAAAGAGTTCATATCATAATCTTTCAAGCCCTCAAAATTAGCAATTCTTATAGCCAGGGCAGGAGCCATCACTGCACAGGTTACCTTCTCTCTTTGAACTGTCCCACAGAAGTCCTCTGGCATAGTAGAATCCAATAGAACTAATTTGCCGAAGGTAAAAATAGTGCCACAAATTGCAACAGTAAATGTCATATCATGTCCGGCAGGAGTTATGGCTAGACATATGTCGCTATTATTCAGTTCCCAAGCCCTAGCCTTATATTCAATGTTACAAATAAGGTCATTATGTGTGCGAGGGGCTACCTTAGGTAAACCTGTAGTCCCGCCAGTGGGTCCCATATGGGCAACTTCCATTGGCTCAGGCCTTCTATCAGCAAGTTCACGAATGTTATCCTCGCTCAACTTAGCATTCTGTATCAGCTTTTCGAGGCTAGGGAACCGATCGCCTTCTTTTCTCCTGACCAAAATAACGTGTTTCAGTTCTGGATTTGCTTGTAAAACATCATCTATAATGGGTGTGTAGTCAACCTTGTGATATTGCTCTGGCAATATCCAAGCTGTTGCTCCCGTTAGATAGCAAAGGTAGTTAATCTCCATTTGCGAATGTCTTGGAACTAATAAAACGACAATCGCCCCGATTTTTTGGAGGGCGAAATATGAGTAAACAAACTCGCTCCAATTTGGAAGCTGCAACAAAACACGATCCTGTTTCTCAATACCGAGCTTGATTAAAGCGATAGCCAGTCTATCTATCTTCTCCCGGAGCTGGGCATAGGTTAAGCGAGTAGTATCATCAACTAAAGCCTCTCTTTGGGGGTACAAATCAGTGGCTTTATCAACCATATCGCCCAAGGTAATCCCGAGCCACCATCTGTATTTATTGTATTTCTCGGCGTCTTCTTTTTGATATCCGGGAAATCCTTCCAATGACATACCCTTTCCCCCTTAATCAAACTATTGGGAGTGAAACCCCCTATTTACTGGGTAGTCAATTCACATATTGGGACGTTAATTCGGTGTCTCCCTGTCCACCTGATGCCCCCTCCCCCTCACTCCTGGAACAATCACATTCTATGATATTATATTCTATGATGGTGAAATGTCAATCTCCAGGCACCAAGAGCTAATCAGAATCACACGCGAGCTGGGGTTCAAGATTGCCCGATGAAGCTACTTCTGCTATTCTACCCTGGCAGGAGGTAACAGGATGGAGCTACAAGAACGAATTGCAGCGCTGGAATCACGACTGAGCGACCTTGAGGCGAGGGGTGGAATCCGAAACACCATAGGGCATTATGCCCGAGGCGTAGACGAGGCGCGATACGATGAACTAATGTCTATCATGACTGACAATATTGTCATCCAGATTAGCCCCTGGTGGGACAAAACCTTTGAGGGCAAAGAGGACGCCTTAAGCTTTTTTCGCGACTACCATTCCTCCTTCCAACACCCGCGCCGCTGGATTGCTAACGAGCACATCACTGTTGATGGCGAGACTGGCAAGTGTTCTGCAGACTGGTTTGTTGTGCAATCTCACAGTGGTCAATCCTATATTGGCTGGGGGACGTACGACTGGGAATTCCGCTTTGAGGAAGGCATCTGGAAGATTACCAAGATGGTGATTACCCTCCTGACGATGACCACTCTAAATCAGGGGTGGGGGATGGAACAGGACCGTGTCATGCCTCTTCCATCACAGCCCCCAGGTCAATAAAAGATGACCGGCAGGATAGCCTGATACACCTTGCCGAATTGGGAGAGGATATTTCCCAAGCCCTTTTTGCTTTCATGACGGGTTTTGGAGTAGAATTTAAAGCTAGGAGAGGTGTCCGAGTGGTTTATGGTGCCGCTCTCGAAAAGCGGTCTCCGCTAATAGCGGAGCGTGGGTTCGAATCCCACCCTCTCCGCCACTAACCAATACAAGGGAATTATAGAATATAATCTAAATGCCAACTCGCATATTGTGGAGAGGTGCTGGAGTGGACTATCAGGCGCGCCTGGAGAGCGCGTGTCGGGTTTCCCGACCGTGGGTTCGAATCCCACCCTCTCCGCCATTTTATTTTTGAATTGCAACCCTCCCCCTATTATCCCCCTCCCTTGATAAGGAAGGGGGAATTAGTTATATAAGAGAGGCAAAGCCTCTCTTTAACTCTCTTTAGTAGCCTTCTTCTATTGTAGTAGTGAAGGAGTATTAGATGGTACTAGCCCTCTAAAAACAAATCTCCCCCTTCCCCTTGGTAAGGGGAAGGGGGATAGGGTTACCAATTGTCATCAATCTGTCTCTATGCTAGAATGCTTTGGAAATGACTAATAAAGACATTAAATACTGGGTGGGCTTTAGTCTTATACCTGGCATTGGCCGGGTCAAGCTAACCCAGCTGGAGAACTACTTTGGCAGTCTGGAGAATGCCTGGCAGGCAGCCCCGGCAGATTTAAAGCAAGCCGGGCTGGATACCGGCTCAATACGTGCCATCACCTCATGGCAGCCCAGAATTTCTCTGGAGGCAGAGATGGAAAAGCTAGACCGCTATGGGGTAAAAGTGCTTACCTGCCATGACCCAGGTTATCCATCCCGGCTCAAGGAAATATATGACTATCCACCACTGCTTTATGTCAGGGGTTCCCTGCTCCCCGAGGATGAGTGGTGCCTGGCAGTAGTCGGTACCCGCCGGGCTACAGTTTACGGAAGACAGGTAACCGAAGAAATAGTGGTTGACCTGGCTCGGAGTAGAATCACTATCGTAAGTGGTCTGGCTAGAGGAATTGATTCAATAGCCCACCATAGTGCTTTAGAGGCAGGTGGGAGAAGTATTGCTGTGTTTGCCTGCGGGCTTGACATCGTTTACCCTGCCGAGAATGCTAATCTGGCTCGTAGCATTATTCAGCATGGAGCCCTGATAAGTGAGTATCCCCTGGGTACCAGACCTAAGGCTGATAACTTTCCCCGACGTAATCGAATCATGAGCGGACTGAGCCTGGGAGTTCTAGTTACCGAAGCCGGGGAGACCAGCGGGGCTATGATTACAGCTCGTCTGGCACTGGAACAAAATAGAGAGGTGTTTGCTATCCCGGGTAGCATTCTGTCACCAGCCAGCAAAGGGACTAACTTTCTTATCCAGGAAGGAGCCAAGCTAGTTCGCGACTGCACTGATATTTTAGAGGAGTTGAACCTGACGGCTGTAGCCCACCAGATAGAAATGAAACAGGTCATACCGTCCTCCGACACCGAATCTTTACTACTAAAGCAACTAAGTGCCGAGCCGACCCATATTGATGAGGTCTGCCGCAACAGCGGTCTAGCTATGGCAACCGTCAGCAGTACTCTAGCTATGATGGAGATTAAGGGCTTGGTAAAGCAAGTAGGGACTATGAATTATGTTCTGGCTCGGGAAACCAGGGAAGAATATAGAGTAAAAGTAGAATAGGTACTATATTAAAAAAATAGGGAAACGATTCCTATCTGATTAGCTTTGATTCGTTTTTAGAGTTATGTCAACCGAGAAGAAAAAATTGGTTATAGTTGAGTCACCGGCTAAGGCTAGAACGCTGGGCAAATTTCTAGGTAAAGGCTATAACCTCAAGGCGTCGATGGGTCATATCAGAGACCTGCCCAGGAGCCGACTAGGGGTTGATATAGACAGCGGCTTTGCCCCTCAATATGTGGTGCCAAAGGAGAAAAAGAAGGTGGTGCTGGAGCTTAAGCAAGCAGCTAAAACTGCATCCACCGTATATCTAGCCACCGACCCAGACCGCGAGGGAGAAGCCATCTCCTGGCACCTAATGATAGTAACAAAATCAGACCGGAAACCCTACCGCCGTGTTGTCTTTCACGAAATAACTGAAAAGGCTATTAAGTATGCCTTCAACCATCCCCGGTCTATAGATATGCAACTGGTCAATGCCCAGCAAGCTCGGCGCGTCCTGGATAGATTGGTAGGCTATAAGATTAGCCCGCTACTTTGGAGGAAAGTAAGAAGAGGTCTGTCAGCAGGCAGGGTTCAGTCGGTGGCATTAAGGATTATCGTTGACCGTGAGCAAGAAATTGAGAAATTCAT
>Ga0209979_1004829_pt1 | contig 10953 bp, 7 predicted proteins | sample AnhtaG_FD_183114 | JGI IMG/M metagenome (GOLD analysis project Ga0209979, IMG submission 183114) | Deep subsurface microbial communities from Anholt, Denmark to uncover new lineages of life (NeLLi) - Anholt_01485 metaG (SPAdes) (version 2) | ecosystem: Environmental > Aquatic > Marine > Oceanic >...
TGCAGGATTTGGGCGTGGGCGAACATACAGATGCTGGTGGCTTGCTCCTGGGTCGATGCGACGGCCTCAATGAGCAGACCGACCTCGTGAGCCGGCGAACTCTCGGCCTCCAGCGGCCCCATGACGCCGTCTCTTCCGTACACCCGGAAGTGCAGCTCCCACTGTGCGCGGTCCAAATCGCCAAACTGCTCGGCAGTCCTTGCCCTGGCGGTCTCGAGCATCTCGGCCAGGTGGGCCAGGGCCGAGGGATCTCGCACGCCGGCGACGCAGATGGTTCGATATCCCACCAGCTCAGCGCCTTCGAGCTTGACGCGGTAGATAGGGTCTTTGACAAACTTGCTGCCGGATACCCGCACCCGGCGCTCGGTCTCCTGGGCAAAGCTCACCCCTCGCAGATCAACCGTACCGCCGGGTTCGTTGAGGCACCACGGGTCGGCAGCCTCATAAAGGCTGTGGGCAGCCACCGACCTGACTGTGCACTTGCGGTCCCGGTTCATGGGCTCCACCACGAAGTGGTCGCGCCTTATCGTGCCCAGGATTACATCTCCGCCGCTTCCCGGCTCGGCCGCTATGGCCCCGCACTCGAGTATCTTTCCCATATGGATGGACAGGCCCTTGTCGAACCCCTCGACGATAGGCAGCGCAGCGAACATGCTCGGGTCGCTCGCCCGACCGCCAACAATCACCTGGGCGCCTTCTCCAAGGGCCCGGACAAAGGGCTCCACTCCCATCTGCGCCACGATGCGCACAGACCGGTCCACGTCTTCGGGCGACAGCTCAGGTACCGGGCCCAGCGGCGTGACTTTCCCCTGCCGAAGTTTCTCTTTGACCAGCGATTGCTCGATCTCGGCCTGAATCAACGCCATGCGGAACTTGAGCCCCTCCTGTTTGGCGATTCCCCTGATCAGAAGCGCGATGCCCATGAGGTGTAGGTTTCCGCCCGCGCCGCCGGCCGAGCCGATGATGAGGGGTATCCGGGCTTCCAGCGCCGCCTTGAGAAGCGGTCTCAGGTCCGCGTCCATGGTCCGGGCGAACTGGGCCAGCTTACCGCCTCCCTCGCCGGGCTGGATGCCGAGAAAATACGGCCCGGCGTCGGTCGAGCCGGCATCGACCGCGATGGCGTGCGGCTTGTTGGCCATTCCCTCTGCCAGGGACTCGGCAGGGAAACCATAGCCCAGGATGGCGGTAGGTGATAGAATTCTCAGCTCATCCATGTATCCAACACCGTAACAATAGATGGTTCATTCTACTTCCTTGTCTACCCAACGCTCCACCAGGCCGTCAAGACCGAAGTTTCCCGTCTCAACCTGGTGACCGATGTATGTACTCTGGGGGGTACGACGGTCTGCAGTTGCGTCGTGATGCCATTGTCTCGACCCTCAAGCCAAAGCAGAGTCTGGTCGTCAGACGAAGGGAAAGTCGCCTTGACCTGCCACACCCGGTCCCGTGCCTGGACGAAATCTCCGACAGCATCTGACCCGACTGGCGGTGACCAGTCGACGGCCCGTTCCCACCTCGCCACTAGATCTTTCCCCCAAGCTTTAGATTCTACACTCCCTTGAATCGTTTCGCGCCCCTCACTCGCTCAAGTAGACAGTTCTCTCGGTGGGGACCGGCTACGCAAGGACTGGGCCCCCACGGCCGGCCCTATCTGGTCCCCTGAGAGCTTCCTCATGGAAATCGCCTTTAACCTGCATGCTATTTACGCCGCTCAATGGAGGTTGTCAGCCCGACCGCCAACGTCGCCCAGTCTTCGTTATCTGCAACGGCGGGTGGGGCTCACCGTGCTCGATCTCGACAGGACGACGGCTGATCGATCTGAGGGGATGGCGGCGCTCCAGGCCCCGAAGCGCTATGACCTGGGCTGTAGCATCTGCGAGCCACCTCTCTGGCAGAGCAAGGAGGGGCCTCTCACCGGCTCCGGTGGCCCGGAAATCGTCCGCCGCCTGTACCAGCAGGCCGGCGTTAGGTGAGGGGTGCCCCCAGCCCTTCAATCCGCACGGTCTGGACACCCCAGGGCCGCAGCGACAGACTATCGCTGGAGGGCATAGCCTCCAGATACAGCGACACCGGCCGGGCCCGAAGATCGCCGCCGCTGCGAAGAGTCACTCTGCGCTCCTTGTGGGACGCATTCCACAGCCGAGCGTACGCCTCGCCCCCATGAATGAAGAGAGCAGTCAGGAACACTTCTTCGGGTCCCACCTCCAAGAAGCTCGCGGCGCTGGGCAGGCTCCCCGAGCCACTGCCGGTCGGCGCGACCGCACAGGGGACGGTGTAGTCGGCCGCGGCACGCAGAGCCTCCAGGCGCGGGGCGAACGGGACCACCGCGTACTCATAGACGTGGCGACCGCACAAGGCGGTGTAGCGCGAGCGACCCGGTGTGATGGAGTCGTCGCTAGCGTACAGCCAATCTTCGGGTCCCCAGGCCAGGACGTTGTGCACGACCCCAGCGTCGCGGTCGACGTAGTAGCCCGGCGTCCCCCGGTGAAGGAGTGCTACGCCGCGGCCATCCTCGTCCTCCAGTGCCAGCAGGCTCAGGCCGATCATCCGCGGGCCATGTGGCTCGACGACAAGAAATGGCGAATCGCAGAACACCTGCCGGAGCGGGGAGGCGAAGTTGGCGCACAGCTTCTTGTCATCCTGTAGGTAGTAGGCGACCTCCGGCGCGTGGTCGGCCATCTGGGGGCCCAGGTAGCAGCCGGCACCGAAGTCGAATTCCGCCCGAAAATCGATGCGGGGCAAGTCACGATACATGGTGATAGATTGCCGGAAGGGGACATCGGCGAGGCGGCCCTGCACCAGGTAGCGGGAGACGACAGGTCCCTGCTCCAGCAGCTCGATGCGCCCCACCGATCCGCCTGAGTCCTGCCAAAAGCCGTCCTTGCACACTGAGAAGCAGCCGCCGCAGGTGATGAGGCAACGACCATCCGCCTCCAAGTAGAGGCCGCCGTCAGGGCCGATTCGAGCTGAGTAGAAGCGGTTGTTGAAGCGGAATTCCCGTCCACATTCAGAGGGAAGAGCGGCAGGCGACTCAGCAGGCTCCACATCGACGAGCCGGTAGCCCAGCGGCGGAAGGTCCAGGACGAAGCCCGTACGGCCGGTCCCCTCAGGCCCAGAGGTGACCTGCGAGGGCACGTCCTCCCCGCCCTCGCGCAGACGCAGCGTCGGCGCGTGGCCGGGTATCTCGATGTACTCTCGCCTCGGCCACGGGGAGGGGTTGAACACTACCAGTGCTCTCCCTCGAGCGGCAGAGGCATCCACACGAGATGCGAGGTGCTGGAGGGCGCTCTCGGTAACAGCGCGCGCTTGCCGCTGAGCGGCCGCCGCCAGGTCGCAGCCTACATCCGCCATGGAGCGGCCATGGTGACGGGAGTGCCAGGGGCCGCAGACGTGGAGATCGTGGTGCTGGGCCTGCAAGAGGCTCTTCCAGGCCGTGTCTAGGTGCTCTTCTTGGCTCTCGTCGCCCAGCGAGCAGGCGAGGGCGTCAAGCCGCTCCGCCAGGAGGAGCTCACCCTCGGCCCGGGTCTGCTCCCTGCGCAGGCGCTCGCCACCCAGGCCCCAGGGGATCGTCGCGGGGATGTCATCGACCCCATAGGAGACGACGGGCGTGTCCCCATGGGGGAGGTGGAAGTACTCCTGGAGTGTCACCAGCCGGACGTCTGCCCTCGCCGTCAGTGCCAGGACGTCGGGTAGGGGGGACTCCGGCGGCTTGGGGTCGGCTGAGCGGCAGAGAAAGGGGTAGCGGATGCCGCGGCTCAGGGCCTCCCTCCGGAACTCAGCGACGTTTTCAAGGGGCCAGGTATCGAAATCGCTGCCGGTCAGGCCCGCGTTCTGAACCCCGATGTGATCAGGGGCTAGGAGATCGTAGGTCATGAATCGATAGCGGGGGATGGTCAGGACCCGGGTTCCGTCGGGTCCCTGCCAAGATACGAGCGACGAATCCTCAGCGGGGTCGGTGCCGAAGAGCGCCCAGTGCGTACGAAACACCACCCCTTCGATGCCGAAGCCAGCCATGACCTGCGGCGCCTGAGGGAAGAACTGAGGCTCGCCTGCCAGGAAGGAGCGCACTCTTACGCCTATGGCGCGCTCTATGGCGGCGAGGCCGTGGTAGAAGTGGCGGATGTTTGACTCGCCGCTCACGGTTTGCGCGAGAGGCTGGGCGTAGGTGCCGTTGGCGATCTCCAGACGACCGCTGGCTGCTGCCTGCCTCATCATGGCGACGGCGGCCGGATCCTTCCACGCCATGTGCTCATAGGTGTGGCCGTCCAGCTCCAGGACGGTGCGCAGCCACGGATATCGGGCCAGTCGCTCCAGCGCGGTCCGGATGACCAGCGGCCAGCAGAAAGCGTACCAGGCCCCTCCGCCTGGGAGGGCGATCCAGTCCCAGAAGGTGACGCCGCCGTGGTAGGCCTCCGCGAAGTAGAGCGTGTCCTCCGCTGGCTGCCTCCGCGCGTGGGGCACCGCTCGCGCCTGATGCCGGTCCTGCCGACGGATGTGCTGGCGCAGGATCGCCGCGGCCATCCTGGCTATGGGCAGTAGAGCCAGCCTGGGAAGAAGCGGCGAGAGGAGGAGCTTGGTCAGCAGCGGCGGGAGATACATGGAAGACCTCTCGATCCACCTGAGCAGCGTCGCCGCCCAATTGTACGACACACCACAAGGAGCAGAAACAAGGGCGGCGGGACAGTAGGTCATCCGGGCTGATGTGGCACGCCAGACAGCCACAAATGCCACGCATTGTCTGGGCGTCCGGGCAGGGCTATGCTATCTTGAGCGTGGGGTGCGCCTCCAGCTATCCGGAGGGTGAACCATGAAAGGAATCGTGCCCATTGTTCTCGCGTTGGTGGCCTCCATCGCCGTAGCGGCGTGCGGGGGCGAGGAGCAGGCTCCGGTTGGCCCGTCGAAGCCGGTGACTATCACCTTCTGGCACAGCATGATCGCCGCCAACGGCGAGGCCATCGAGCAGCTCGCCGATACCTTCAATCGGTCGCAGGATGAGGTCGTGGTGAGGCCGCTATACCAAGGGACCTTCGAGGACAACCTCAACAAGCTGCTGGCTTCCCTGGGCTCCGCCAAGCTCCCCGCCCTCGTCCAGCTCCCGTCGTGGGCGACACAACTGATGGCGGACAGCGGCGCGGTCACCCCGGTCCAGCACTTCATCGACCGCGAGGGCTACGATCTCTCAGACTTCGACCCCAAGGCGGTCGAGTACTATCGCATCGAAGGCACCCTGTACTCGATGCCTCTGGAGGTTGTGAATTCCGTCCTTTACTACAACAAGGCGGCCTTCCGAGAGGTCGGTCTGGACCCGGAACGGCCGCCGAGTACCCTGGAGGAGGTGCGCGACTACTCGGAGCGGCTCCTGCGAGAGGATGCGGCAGGCAACGTGACCCGAAGCGGCATCGCCCTCGAGGTGCAGCCTGGGGTCCTCGAGCTGATGCTCGCCATGTGTGGGGACCTGTTCGTCAACAACGGCAACGGCCGGGACGCCCGCGCTACCGAGGCCATCTTCAACGGCCCGCACGGCCAGGCCTTCTTCCGCTGGTGGCATGACATGGTGACGAGCGGGCTGGGCATCAACGTCGGGCGCAACCCCAGTGGCGCCGACCACTTCCTGGCTGTGGCCGCAGGGCGCGCGGCCATGACCATCGGCAACGCGGAGGCCCTCCGCTCTATCCTCAACGTCCTGGAGAAGGGAGAGGTGAAGGGCGTTGAGCTGGGCGTGGCCCCAGTCCCCAGGCTGGCGGATTGCCCAGGGGGCACCATGCCCGTTGGCGAATCCCTGTGGATCGTGAGCGAGCGGCCGGAGGAGGAGCAGGAGGCCGCCTGGAAGTTCATCACCTTCCTGGTAGCGCCGAAACAGCAGGCCCTGTGGTATGCCGACACCGGCTACATCCCGGTTCGAACGTCCGCCTTTGAGATGGAAGCAGCCCGGGAGGTGGAAGCCCAATACCCGTACTTCCGGGTGGCCGTCGAGCAGTTCCTGGCCTCGCCTTCTACCCGCGCCACTCAGGGCTCTCTCATCGGACCATACCCTCAGGTGCGGGAGGCTATCGCGCACGCGTACGAGCAAACTGCGGCGGGCAAAGACCCCGTCGAGGCCCTCGACGAAGCAGCCCGCCGTGCCACCGAGGAGATCCAGCGCTACGCCGAGCGCATAGGGCAGTGAAAGCCCGACGGAGGGTCTCCGGACATCGAGCCGGCGGGCTGACGCCGCAGGGGCTCGGATCGGGACGCCGAGACTAAGGAGGGTTAGCATGGCCACCGAGCCTGTCTCCGTCGAGGAGCTCAGCGAACGCTACAGGAAGGTGTATACCCCCGCCATCGCCGACATCCTGGACGAGCGCGGCCTCCCTCATCAGGTCCTGCCCGGCGAGATCCAGGCCATCGCCCCCGGCATGAGACTGGCGGGCCCCGCCCAGACCATCAAGGGCGCCCCCGTCACCATCCACAAGGATGAGTATCTGGAGGTGGCCATGCGCGCCTTTCTGGAGGGTCGGCCCGGAATGATCGCTGTCTTTGACACGAGCGGGGATCGGCGCGCTGCCCATTGGGGCGAACTCGTGACCACCGCTACACGTCTGCGCGGCTGCGCTGGCGCGGTCATGGATGGCGGTGTGCGGGACGTGGAGCGCATCATGGAGATGGGCTTCCCGGTGTTCGCCCGCTTCCGCTCGCCTGCTGACATCCGGGGGCGCTGGCGTTACGTGGACGCGGGCATACCCATCCAGATCGGCGAGGTACTCATCCATCCCGGGGACTTCATCGTAGGCGATGCGAATGGTGTGGTAGTGGTCCCCGAAGAGCTAGCGCTTGAGGTGTTGGCGGAGGCAGAGAAGGTGGTGGAGGTGGAAAACCAGATCCGCGAGGAGCTGCGGGCCGGTGCCGACCCGCTTGAGCTGTACAAGAAATACGGGCGGTTCTAGGAGGCCACCGCTGGGGCCGGTGCAGGCCTGTGGAGGAGGCAGGGCATGAAGATCACGGACCTCCGGGTCACTCCAGTAGCCATCCCCTTGGCTCAGCCGCTGCTTCACGCCTGGGGGGTACACCCCGGCTTCGGCCGTATCGTCCTCGAGTTGCTCACCGACGATGGTTTGGTAGGCCTCGGCGAGTGCAGCCTCACCCCAAGCGGACGTCAGATGGAGGAGGTGCTGAAGAGCTGCCGGCCCCTCGTCGTGGGGGAAGACCCGTTCGACCTAGAGCGGCTCCGCTGGAAAATCGCCCAGCCCTTCTACGTGCGCATGTTCGGGAGCAACCTCACTAACGCCTATGCGGCCATAGAGTTCGCCTGTCTGGACATCCAGGGCAAGGCCATCGGCCGGCCGGTGTGCGACCTGCTGGGCGGCAGACTGCGTGACCGCGTCGCATTCACCGCCTACCTCTTCTACTGTGCGGATGGCGAGGAGACACCGCCCTGGGAGAGAGCCAGCGAGCAGATGGTGAGCTACGCGGCGCACCTCGCCGGCACCCTGGGCCTGTGCTCCTTCAAGATCAAGGGCGGCGTGTACCCACCGGATCAGGAGGCGGAGACGTTTGTCGCCCTGCGGAAGCGTTTCCCCGGCCTGCCCCTTCGCATCGACCCTAACAGCGTGTGGTCAGTCTCCACGTCGGTGCGCATCGCCAGGCGCCTGGCCGAACACGACATCGAGTACCTAGAGGACCCTACGTGGGGCCTGGCGGGGATGGCCAGGGTGAAGCGCATGGCGCCCTACGTGCTCCTGGCCTCGAATATGGCCTGCTTCGGCTACGAAGATGTTGCGCCGGCCACCCTGCTTGAGGCGGTGGACGTGGTGCTGGCCGATCCCCACTGGTATGGAGGCCTGCGGGCTACCAAGGCCCTGGCGACCGTGCTCGATACCTTCGGTCTGGATATGGGGATGCACTCAGGGGTTGAGTTCGGGGTGTCTCTGGCGGCCGTGCTCCACCTGGCGGCAGCCCTTCCCAACCTCAGCCATGCCCCCGATGCCCACTATCACTACCTGGAGGACGACATCATCCGGGGAGGACCCCTGAAGTATCAGGACGGCGGCATCTCTGTGCCTCAGGGCCCTGGCTTGGGCGTGGAGCTGGACCCGGAGAAGGTCGAGCGCTACCATGACCTCTACGAGAGTTACCTGGCCTCGCCCCTGGCCACGGAGCCCCGTATGGGTCCGCTGTACGTGAAGCCGAAGTGGTAGGCGGCCCAGAGCGGTTTATCCTCTTCGGAAGCAAGACTCTGGGGCCGGTCGAACCGGCGACGTGGACGCGCCGGCACCGCCCTGGGAAGGGCGGTCCACGCTGTGCTCCAGAGCATCGACCTCGCGACGGGGAACGGTCTTCCGGGAGCGGCGGCGGCCCAGGCGGCGGCTGAGGGTATCTCTGATCGCGCGGAGGAGATCGAGCGGTCAGTGCGGATGGCTCTGGAATCACGGGCCGTAAGAGCGGCGGTCGCCTCGGGCCGCTACTGGCGCGAGGTCTACGTCGCTGCGCCAATCGATGGGGCCATTATCGAAGGGTTCATCGATCTGCTCTACGAGACGCCAGAGGGCCTCGTTATCGTCGACCACAAGACTGATCGCATCCCGAACGAGGCTGAACTCGACGCGGCCCTTGGCTGCTACCGTCTGCAGGGCGCAGCCTACGCCCTCGCGCTTGGCGAGGCGCTGGGCCGCCCGGTCGCCGGATGCCGCTTCGTCTTCGTGAGCACCTCCGGGCCCGTGGAAAGGGAGGTAGCCGACTTGCCGGAGGCCATCAGAGAGGTTGCGAGCAAGGTCGGAATGCTCTCGCAACTGGAACAGCGCGCCGATCCGCGCATCCAACCCTGAGTGAGAGAGAGAAACGCGATGCAAGACCTCTTCTCGGTGATGCCGGAGGTTTCGGCAAGGACGGTTTGCTCCGAGCACCGTGCGCTGTGGGGTGGCAGAATTCCATCCGTATCTATGGAGCTCACACCGTGAGCCGCCCCTGTGCGTAATGAACAGCACAGACTACCGATCCCCGGCGATGGCCCTTGACCCTCCGCGTGATAGGCAGATGCTCTACGGCTTCGCGACTACCCCTGTGGGGTGCCAATATCCCATCCGTCTCTTGGCAGGTCAAGAAGCCACCCGCCCGAGATCGTAGAGCCGGATGTCCGTGAGGGCATCGTGCCCCAGGGCTGGCCCAGACAGCTCAGCGTGTCGGTGCTCCAGACGCGGATGGAGTCTTGCCGCCCCACAGGCCACCAGGGGGCACGACTCTAGGGGGCTGGCCGCGGGCCAGCAGAAAGACGCCGATAGAGGAACCAGCGTCTAGGGGCGCCGTGACGGAGTCCCACGCGCGCCCGGTCCAGGTAGAGCTCGTACACCTCGGCCTCTGTGGTGCGGACCCGGAAGTACGTGCGGTGGTGGCGGAGGCGCCAGTTCTTCTTCAGAGGGGAAGCCATCCCAAAGCCGTGGTCCTGCCACATTTCCAGGATGTCCGCCACCTGGTACTCACGGTCGCCCAGGCGGAATGAAGCAGGGACCCGCACCTCACCTGTTGTCTTGACCTCGACGGGCCTGCCGATGAACTCGCCGGAGCGGCCGACCGTCGTGCCGGGCTCGACGTACGGTTTGTCCTCTGGCTTCATCAGGGACCATCCTAGGCGAGCCCAACTCTAGGCATGCTGTCTGGGACCAGAGTCATTATGGGGGCAGGACCTGGGCTTTGCAAGACACCACCGGTGGCGCGCTGCCGGGCCATGGCCGTCAGGGGTGTTGACCCAGAAGGAATTCTTGGAGCGGGAAACGGGACTCGAACCCGCGACCCTCTGCTTGGGAAGCAAGGGCTCTAGTGAACCAAGCAGGCTGCCCAATGGAGGTTATCTGCCACCGAGAGTCGCTCCTAGATCGCTGAACTCTCTCCTTGTTGCCGGCTCATCAGATGCCCTGTGCCCTCAACCAGTCTCCGAGCGTATTCAGTTTCCGTAAGCCCGCGGTAAGCTTGGTGAGGATGGTGAGGTTGGTGAGGTTGGTGAGGTTTGCCAGGGTAAAGGAGTATAGGCGCCGGGAGCACGAACATGACGGCACACCGATGGGCAGCCATAAGATGGCTCCCACCCGCAGCCGGGGGAAGGGACGCGGTCGAGTCCGGGGATTATAACTCCCTTGGGGTGGTTAACAGTTTCGGGCGGTCAGATAGGCGGGCTAGATTCAGGCTGCCCAGGGGTCGCCATATAGTCGGGGTAGGATTGGCGAGAACTGTGACGTCTCAGGAAGTTTCTGGATACAGATAACGTCTGAGGTCACGGTCTAGCATGTTCGAATGAACCTAGTTGCCCGTGAGCAACTTTATAAAACGGACAGTATGGTGCCCCCAAAGGTCGTTATTTCGAAATCCTGACCGAGGTGCAGAGCCTCCCAGGGGAGCGTCCGCCCGCGCCGGTCCATCAGCGCCGGGCCGGATCATCGCTCGGCCGGTGCTGGGTGGCGTGGATCACGACTGCGAGTGGGTGGCTGCTTGACCTGCGACGAGACGGATGGAGTATTGGTGCCCCACAGGGTCGTGTTCAGGGCCTGCTGCGTGGGACTCACCGAGGTGCCCCGTGGCGAATTGCTCAAGGACAGCCTGGGCCTGATTCTTCCCAAGCCTGCTCGGCCTTAGCAGGGCAGACCCAATGTGGTATGCTGCTGTTGAGCATCTGAAAGGCAGGGAGGGTCTACCATGCAGCCAAGTCAACACAGCTACTGGCAGAAGCTCCAGCGATCTCGTCTTTCCCGCCGCCGCTTCCTGGGTGGCACCCTCGCCGCGGGCCTGGGAGCGGCAGGGCTGGCGGCGGTAGGTTGTGCAGAAGAGGAGGAGGAAGAGGTCGCCGCACCGACCCCGGAGACGACCCCCGCCGGCTATGAAAAGGTCCAGACCCCGGGCGGGTGGACCCGCGGCTTCGGGTGGGACCCCATAAGCCTGGACACCCACGACCCCCATCAGACCCAGTTCGGGCCCATGTACACGATGCAC
>Ga0209979_1004830_pt1 | contig 10950 bp, 10 predicted proteins | sample AnhtaG_FD_183114 | JGI IMG/M metagenome (GOLD analysis project Ga0209979, IMG submission 183114) | Deep subsurface microbial communities from Anholt, Denmark to uncover new lineages of life (NeLLi) - Anholt_01485 metaG (SPAdes) (version 2) | ecosystem: Environmental > Aquatic > Marine > Oceanic...
ATGAACTCCAGTCGATGCCCGATTATTTCGTAATCGCTGAGCCCACGGAGGGCGCTTTCAACCGCAGCAACTGGCTCGACCGGCGCATCTTCCAGACGTCCGCAATGTATGCAGCGCACGTGATAGTGGTTTCTTGCGTTGCCATCGAACCTTCTTTGAGCACCCCCCAGCTCCAGCTTTTGTATCATGCCGCATTCAGATAGCATCTCAAGGTTACGGTAGACGGTGCCCAGGCTGACCCGTGGCAGTCGCCGCCGCACCATGTCGTAGACTTCGCCGGCGGTCGGGTGCGAGCCGACCTTTCTAAGCGCTTCGAGGATGACTTGACGCTGGCGGGTCATCCTGAACTTTCGGCTTGACGACAACTCAGACCCCCTGTTCTGCGGTAAATGAGAATGGTAATTATTCCTAACTATACCCCGCACATGTCAGCATGTCAAGCCCTGGGGGATACTTATCCCCACTACGCGGCCAACGTCCGGTAGTGGTGGAGACCGCCAAGGACAGGAGTGGCGGTGATTCCTGACGGATCGGCCAGGGGTGCGGGCGGACGCCGCTTGATGCGGCCTCCTGAGCAACGTATGATCATTGTCTCTCCGGTGGCGATGAGGAAAGGAGGCTGGTGTGGCAGATGCGGTGATAAACGATATGAGCATCCTGATCGGAGGCGATGCCGGCCAGGGAATCGAATCGAGCGGGGCGGGCCTCTGCCAGGCCTTCGCTCGCGGGGGGCTCCAGGTCTTCGCCATGCAGGACTATCGCTCTCGCATCCGCGGCGGACACAACTTCTATCAGCTCCGCCTCTCGGAGCGGCCCATGTATTCCCACAGCAACCCCGTGCACCTCGTTCTCGCGCTGACCGCGGAGGCCGTCCCCCTCCACATCGACAACATCGCCCCGGGGGGCGCGGTGATCTTCCCGGAAGGACTGGAGCTAGACGAAGAGACCTGCAAGGAGCGAGGCGTGCAGTGTTTTGCAATGCCCCTGGCCAGCATTGCCGAGGAGCACGGCAGCCGCATCATGACCAACACCGCTGCCCTCGGCGCGGCGGCCGGAGTGTGCGAATGGCCACTGTCCTACATGGAGGACATCATCCATCAGAACTTCCAGGCCAAAGGCCCCGGAGTAGTGGAGAGCAACCTGGCGGTGGCTCAGGCGGCCTACGACCTGGCTCGCCAGCGCTATGCGACGGCCTTCCGCTACAAGCTCCAGCCCCTCGATGCACCGCCGCGCATGCTGATCAACGGGAACGAGGCCATAAGCCTCGGGGCGCTGGCCGGGGGTTGTCGCTTCATCTCCGCCTATCCCATGACCCCCGCCACCTCCATTATCGAGTGGATGGCGGCGCTGCCGCCGGAGCTGGGGGTAGTCACGAAGCACGCCGAGGATGAGATCGCGGCCGTTTGCATGGCCATCGGCGCCTCATATGCCGGTGCCCGAGCGATGACCGCCACCTCCGGCGGTGGCTTCTCCCTGATGGTGGAAGCCCTGGGCCTGGCGGGCATGACCGAGGTGCCCCTGGTGGTGGTAGAGGCGCAGCGGGGTGGCCCATCCACCGGTCTCCCCACGCGTACCGAGCAGGCCGACCTGCTCTTTGTGATCAACGCCTCCCAGGGCGAATTTCCGCGCCTTGTCCTGGCGCCGGGCACGGTAGAGGAGTGCTTCGAGGCGGCCTGGCGGGCCTTTAACCTCGCCGAGCGCTACCAGTGCCCGGTCATCGTGCTGACGGACCAGTTCCTGGCGACCTCCCTTCGCACGCTGGAGAAGGAGGCCATAGACTTCTCCAGCGTGATCATCGACCGGGGCGAGCTCCTATCGGCGGAACAACTGGAGAGCCTGGAGGACGGCTACCGCCGCTTCGCCTTCACTGACTCTGGCATCTCCCCGCGAGCCATCCCTGGGCACCCCAAGGGAGTCTATGCCGCCGCCAGCGACGAGCATGATGAATACGGACACATCACAGAGGAGATAGAGAATCGGCGGCGGATGATGGACAAGCGCATGCAGAAGCTGGGCGCGGCCGCCCGCGAGATCCGGCCCCCCAAGCGCTACGGGCCGGACCAGGCGGACCTGACCCTGGTCTGCTGGGGTTCAGCCTGCGGCCCCTGCCGGGAGGCAGTCGACCTCATCAACTCAGACGGGGGCAGCGCCAACCTCATCCACTTCTCGGACCTCTGGCCTTTTCCGGCGGAAGAGACCGCCAGCATGCTGGACGCCTGCCGCCGGACCGTAGCTGTCGAGCAGAACTACACATCGCAGCTCGCCCGCTTGATCCGCATGTCCACCGGCCGGAGCGTGGACCGGACCGTCAACAAGTACGATGGCCGGCCCTTCTCCCCGGAGGACATCGTTGACGAGCTGCGATAGGAGGTGCGTCATGGTCACGAAGGTCGATGCGAGGACCTACGACACGACGGTAGAGATCACCTGGTGTGCGGGGTGCGGCGACTTCGCCATCCTCAGGGCGCTGAAGCTGGCCCTGGCCGACCTGGACATCGCCCCGCACGAGGTGCTCATCGTCTCGGGCATCGGCTGCGGCAGCAAGCTGCCCGACTATATGAACGCCAACGGCTACATGACCATCCACGGCCGCCCCCTGGCCGTGGCCACCGGCGCCAAGCTGGCCAACCCCGACCTGCACGTCCTCGTGGTCAACGGCGACGGCGACGGCTACGGCATCGGCGGAAACCACTTCGTCCACACCTGCCGCCGGAACCCCAACATCACCCAGATCGTGGAGAACAACCAGATCTACGGGCTGACCAAGGGCCAGTATTCGCCCACCAGCGACGCCGGCTTCATCACCACCACCTCCCCCGATGGAGCGATCGAGGCGGCGTTCAACCCTATGGCCATCGCCCTGGCTGCGGGCGCTACCTTCGTCGGGCGCTCCTTCTCAGGCGAGCCCAAGCACATGGCCGAAATCATCGCCCGGGGCATTACACATCAGGGCTACGCCCTCATCGATGTGCTCCAGCCCTGCGTCACCTTCAACCGGGTCAACACCTACGCCTGGTACCGTGAGAGGATCTACCATCTGGAGGAGGAGCAGGGCTACGACCCCAGCGACCGGACGGCGGCCTGGATCAAGGCCCAGGAATGGGGCGAGCGCATACCTGTGGGCGTCATCTACCAGGCGGAGGGAGTGCCTACCTACGAGGAGCAGGTGAGGGCCATGGAGGGCGGCTCGCCTGCCGGCCGGCTCCTGGAACTGGCGAAGGCGTCGCCCACTGAAGAGTACGACAGGTTGAAGGAGCAGTTCGTCTAGCTCCGGAGGGAGAACTGCAAGATGGAGTACCGAGAATTCATCATTCAGGTGCAGACGATGGGCAAGCTCGCCTCGTTCGAGGAGGCCGAGACGGCGACCCTGGCGGTGATGCGCGCCCTGTCAGAGGTCCTCCCTCAGGAGCGAGCGCGCCGCGTGCAGGCATGTCTCCCTAGCGAGCTGTCCTGCCTCCTTGAATGCTGCCGGCCGGAGCCAGACCCCTATATCGACAGTCAGACCTTCATCGGCTGGACATTGTCCGGCCTGGACGCGACAGGGCTGCGCGACAAGACCCTGGGAGGGCTCGATCTCTTCGCGGCCGACACCGGCGCGGAGGCGGTCAGGCGCTGCCGGTGCGTCTTCTGTGCACTCAAGACATGTCTCGATGAGGCCCTGCACGAGGATCTCGCCCGCGAGCTACCGGAAAAGGTCTGCGATTGGTTCCGCTCTGCCCAGGCGTCTCGGTAGCACTTGCCACTGCCGCCGGCTCGCCGCACGCAGAGGAGACCGCAACCAGCTAGACACCGCTACCGTTGCAGCTTCTCCAGGATCCGTTGGGCGGCGAGCTGGATCCCCTCCCAGGCCGTAGCGAAGGGCGGCGCATAGCTGAGGTCGAGAGACTCGATGTCGGCCACAGACATCCGCGCGTACAGGGCCGCGGCCACCGTATCGATCCGCTTGGCGACAGTATCCGGGCCGCACATCTGAGCGCCGAGGACCTGCCCGCTTCCAGCGTCCGCCACCAGCTTCACGGTGAGGTCTCTGGTGTCCGGGTAGTAGGAGGCGTGGGAAGGGAAGCGAACGACCGCGCTCACAGGGTCGAACTCGGCTTCCCGGGCCTGGGCCTCAGTGAGGCCGGTCCTGGCCACCTCCAGGTCGAACACCTTGAGGCCCGCCGTCCCCACGATCCCCGCGAACTCCGCGTTCCCGTCGGCAGCGTTGATGCCTGCCACCCGCCCCTGCTTGTTGGCGGTGGTGCCCAGGGGGACGTAGGCCGGCCTGCCGGTCAGTAGATGATACGCCTCGGCGCAGTCACCGGCGGCGTAGACATCGGGGACGTTGGTGGCCATTCGGCTGTCCGTGGCGATGGCCCCCGTCGGCCCCACCTCGATGCCCGCCTCCCGGGCCATCTGCACGGCCGGCCGCACGCCCACGGACACCAGCACCAGGTCAACGTCCAGGGCTCCATCGGATGTCACGACCCTTCGCACGCGGCCGTCCCCCTGCAGCGCCTGAGCGAGCTGCCCGGTGCGGACATCGACGCCCTGTCGGCGCAGCTCCTCGTCCACAAGCGCGGCGATCTCCGGCTCCCCTCCCGGCAGCACGCTCTCCAGTGCCTCGATGACCGTCACCTCCGCTCCCACGGCCCGGAGGGCTTCCGCCATCTCCAGCCCCACGTAGCCGGCGCCGATGATAGCCGCTCGCCGCACTGTCTGGCTGCCCAGGAATGAGCGGATGGCCATGCCGCTGGGGATGGAGTGGAGGGTGAACACGCCATCCAGGTCCAGGCCGGGGATCCTCGGCCGCACCGGCTGGGCGCCGGCGGCGATGACCAGCCGGTCGTAGTGGAAACTCTCCGACGCGCCGCTCTCCAGGTCGACCGCCTCCACCAGGCGGTTCGGCGTGTCGATGCGTCGTGCCTCATGGCCGGTGCGCACGTCGATGTTGCGCTCCATGCGAAAGAACTCGGGCGTGTAGACGACCAGGCGGCTCTCATCGTCAACCAGCCCCTCAACGTAGTAGGGCAGGCCGCAGAGGATGAACGACACGTAGTCGCCTCGCTCGAGGACGGTGATGGGCCAGTCCGATCGCAGACGGCGGACCCGCGAGGCCGCGCTCATCCCGGCGGCCCCGCCACCGATGATCATGACCGATGTAGCTTCTCCCTCAGCCACTGGCTGTTCCTCCTGCCCCTGCTGGCAACGACGATGCTGCTGCTAGATCAGTCGTGCTCTTCGAAGTGCTTGGCCAGCGTGGGATCCTTCTCCTTCAGCCATTCAATGAGCATTGCGGCATGCTCTTTCACCTCGGACACCAGGATCTGGCCGCCCCGCGCCTTATCAGCGATGCGAGCGGCCACAGTGACGGCTGTGCCGGAGTAATCGCTTCCATCCCGGACCGACTCGGCGCTATTGAGGCCTACCCTCACCTTGATGGGGTGCTCCGGATGCTTGCGGGTTATAATCAGCGAAGGCCTTCTGGAGTCTACGGCGCAGTGCAGGGCCCTGGTGACGATCGGGAAAGCCGCGATGAAATAGTGGCTTCTCGAAGGAGAGGTTGTCAAGCGAGAATAGGTCCGGACGGCGGGCGAGTCCTGTGACGCCGCGTCGTCTTGGCTACGGGAAGGAGGGACGGAGGTGACACCAGCGGAAGAGGGAATGGAGACAGCGAGAATGCCTAGGATCGGTGAGCGGGCGCCGGATTTCGAGGCGCTGACAACGCAGGGCCCTCTCACCATGAGTGACCTGAGAGGCCAGTGGGTGGTTCTCTTCTCCCATCCCGCCGACTTCACGCCTGTCTGCACTACCGAGTTCGTCGCCCTGGCCCGGCGCGCCGAGGAATTCGCCCGACGCAACGTGAAGCTGGTCGGCCTGAGCATTGATAGCATCCATTCCCACCTCGCCTGGCTGAGGAATATCGAGGAGAAGCTAGGGGTCAAGATCCCCTTTCCTGTCATAGCGGATGTGGACATGAAAGTCGCCAGCAAATTCGGGATGATCCATCCGGAGGCCAGCACCACGGCCACGGTGCGGGGTCTGTTTGTCATCGACCCGGAGGGGTTCATTCGGGCCATGATCTACTATCCTCTGCAGAACGGCAGGAGCGTCGATGAGATCCTGCGCCTCGTCGATGCCCTGCAGACCACCGATCAGCATCATGTGGCTACGCCGGCTGACTGGCATCCCGGAGAGAAGGTGATCGTGCCGCCACCCCTGACCGAGGAGCAGGTTGACGAGCACCTGCGATCGGACTACGAGAAGATCGATTTCTACCTGATGAAGAGGAACCTTTGAGGCAATGAGAGGTGAGCCTGCCGCTGGTTGCAAAGCGGCTGCCCAGCCTAACCTTTCCTCCTCTACAGCCCCGGCTCGACCGGGAGCTGAACCGCCGCCTGCACGAGGTTGTGGCCAGGGGCGAGCGCCGCATCGAGCTGCGCAACGTCTTCGGCCAGCGTTACCTCGGCACCAACCTCCCGGGCCCGGTGGAACTGGACATCTTCGGCACGCCCGGCAACGCCCTCGGAGCATTCATGGACGGGCCCCGTGTCACCCTCCACGGCAACGCCCAGGACGGCTGCGGCAACACCATGAACGACGGCCAGATCGTCGTGCATGGGCGGGCCGGCGACATCCTGGCCCTCTCGGCACGAGGCGGCAAGATCTTCGTCCGAGACAGCGTCGGCTACCGGGCCGGCATCCACATGAAGGAGTACGGGGGCAGGCGGCCGCTGGTGGTCGTCGGCGGCAGCGCCCAGGACTTCGCCGGCGAGTACATGGCGGGCGGCGTCCTGATACTCCTGGGCCTGGACCTGCGCGAGGGCGAAGGTCACCGGGCCCGCTTCGTGGGCACCGGCATGCACGGCGGCGTCATCTACCTGCGAGGAGCCATCGAGGAGCACCAGCTCGGCCGGGAGGTCGGCGTTGCCGAGCCGGACGAGGATGACCGCGCCCTCCTCCGAGAGTTGGTCGGCGAGTTCGCAGCCCACTTCGGCTACGACCCCGGCGAGATCCTGGACGGCCCCTTCGTCAAGCTCTGGCCTCTGTGGCTGCGCCCTTATGGGAGGCTCTATGCGTACTAGCCCAAGCAGGCCCTGGGCCTGTAAGCCAATCGTAACGTGCGTGCAACAAGAGCGGGGGCATCGGAGCGGGACCGGCTCATCCTCACCATGCCCGACACCACATCCGTCGAGCGAAGACAGCTTCTGCGGCTCTTGGGGGAGGAGCCTGTCCTCACCGGCTGAGAAGGGCCACCGCAGTCAGGGCGAAGAGGATCCCCAGCACGTGGCTGCCGCTCAGATGCTCCTTGAGGAACAATACCGAGAGAATCACCGTGACCGCCGGGTACAGGGATGTCATGGGCACGGTCAACGAAACGCGCTCTCGCGCCAGCAGTAGATAGAAGCAGACGGTGCCCAGGGCCGCACCAACGCCGCCCAGCGCAGCGAAAGTTATGCCCGGGCCGTGTATCTTCAGCGGGACAAGCTGGCCGGTGGCGGTGAGATAGATGAGGAAGATCGCGGGGACGGTGATGAGGCTGCCCCAGACCAGCACCTGCTGGTCAATCCGCTCAACGGCCAGCTTGCTGAAAACTCCCCACGTCCCCCAGGCAAGGATGGTGGCGGCGGCCAGTCCCACGACTTCAGCACGCATTCTCTGTACCCCCTGTTGCGGCAACTCGGCGATTGTCCGGCCCCAGCAAGCAGGGCCGTGATGCCCTCGACATTGCAGCGTCGACTGTAGTCCCCTCGGCTGCAGGATAGGCCACTCTACCGTTGCGCACTAGGGCGAGCGGTCGCAGGAGACGGGCTTGGCTATGAGCGTGGCTCAGGAGGTGGCAGAGGGCGAAGCCGATCGTCGGGCGGTTGACAGGAAGCGGCCGGGCTCCTAACGTAGCGGCAACGTGGAATACTTGGACCGGGAATGGCCGGACTTCGAGAAGTGAAAGACGGCGTGGGTCCCGCCGGCGCTACCGCCGATCACCAGGGTGATCGTCGAACGCCAGCGCAAGGAGGCGAAAGGAGAGCAGAAGGATAGCAGCCAGGGCAGCGTACTTGGAGGAACGGCAAAGATGAGCACTTCCGTCGACCAGCAAACGCAGAGACGTCGCGGCGTGGGTCTCATCGCTCACGACCCAGAGAGAGCGTTCCCGGGCTACACCCTGTTCACTCCCCAGTTTAGGGGCGGTCCGCCACTGCTCATCGACATGGAAGGGAAGGCCGTCCACGAGTGGCAGACGCCTCTACCGGCGGGCTGGGCATATCTTCTGCCGAACGGAAACCTGCTCGCCCTATGCAGAACACGCAGAACACCAAGATCAGCGAGGCGCTTCCCCGTCTGGCAGCTGGTCAGGGCGGGCGCTGTGATGGAGATCGACTGGGACGGGAACGTGCTCTGGGAGGTCAAGCATCCCGACCACCACCACGACGCTCGCCTGATGCGCAACGGCAACGTCCTGATGCTCTGCATTGAGGAGGTGCCTCCCGACGTGGCGGCCAAGGTTCGCGGCGGGCTGCCCGGCACCGAGCACGAAGGTGTGATGTGCTCGGACAAGGTCGTCGAGATGACCAAGCAAGGCGAGGTCGTCTGGGAGTGGCACGCCTGGCAGCACCTCGACCCGGAGGTCGACTGCATCACTCCGCAGGACCGGCGCGACGAATGGACACACGCCAACACCGTAGAGGAGCTCCCCGACGGCGATGTCCTCGTTAGCTTCCGCAACATTAGCACCATCGCCATCATCGAACGGCGCACGGGCGAGATCCGCTGGCGCCTGGGGCCGGAGGTGCTCGCCCAGCAGCACCACCCAAGCCGCCTGCCCAACGGAAACATCCTCGTCTTCGACAACGGCACGCACCGCGTGAACAATCCATTCACGTTCTCACGCGTGCTCGAGGTCGACCCTGCGACGAGCCAAATCGTCTGGACCTACCAGGACCGGCCGATATTCAACTTCTACAGCCCCTACGAGTCCAGCGCCCAGCGACTTCCCAACGGCAACACGCTCATCTGCGAGGGAGTCTTCGGCCGGCTGTTCGAAGTGACGCCGGAGGGAGAGGTCGTCTGGGAGTACATCAACTCCTACTTCGGAGAGGCTGGCCTCTTGGGCGAGAACAACTGGCTGTTCCGAGCGTTCCGCTACTCACACGAGGACATCGAGCAGGCCTCTGGAGGCCGCATCGGGCGTGACAGGACCTCAGGAAGGCAGCCCGCCGGCTAGCGACCGCCGAGGTCATCCAGCGCCGATGGCGTCTAGCAAACCTGACAACATAATATAAGCGGCATGAAAGGAGTGGGAGAAAATGGGAGCGCAAGACGTCACTATCCAGCCGGGCTGGCAAGTGCGCGGGGTGTGGTACGAGGCATGCGCTTCGGAGGGCCACTGCCCGCTCTACTTCGGACGCGACATGGAAAGCCCCTGCCGCAACTTCGCCGTGTACGACATCAGGGAGGGGCAGATAAACGGCGTCGATATGGCCGGGGTTCGGATCATCAGCGTGGCGGATATCCTCTCTACGCGGGCTGCTGAACTGCCGGTCTCGGGCACCGCCGCAGCGATCTACGTGAGTGAGAACGCGACCGCGGAGCAGCGTCCGATCCTCGAGGCGTTCGTGGCGACGAGCCTGCCGCTGCCGGTCAGGGAGCTACGCGGGGTCAAGTTCGTTCCTATCGACATCTCGCTCGACGGCCCCAGCTATCACATCACTATGCCCTTCGGCGAGCTTAAGGGGTCGCTGACCGTGGGCAGGGACCGCACGAATCCGCAGCGCATCGAGAATTTGGCAGTGCCGTTCCTCCGCGATCTCAAGATCGCCAATACCGAGCTGTGGAGATACAACGACCTGGGGAGGAACTGGGAGTACCGAAACCGCAGCGGCACCGTGGGCGATCTCGCCTGGCCCCCGTAGGACCCGCCGTAGCCTCTCCCCATCTTGAGCTAGCGGCCCTCTTTGCCGTCCGCCACGGCGCGCCCTTTGTCCTATGCTACATCAATGGAGGATTGCCTGGCCAAGGGGGTCAGGGCCGCGGTCGTGACTACCGCCGGCTTTGGGGAGGTTGGGGAGGAGGGGAAGGCGGCCCAGGAGCAGATCGTGGCCATAGCCCGCCGGGGCGGCCAGGGTCCTTAGCCATCTCGTCCGGTACGGCGAGTACCCGGCCTCTCTGGATCCCCCGGGGGGCTAAGAGCCTCTCCGGCCGACCCCGCGGTCTGGACCGGCGCCAGCCGGGCGCCGACTCGCCTGCGGGCCGCACCGTCAGGGCCGAAGAAGTAGCCCCGTGCCCACAGGGCCACGTACACGAGGCCGATCAGCACCGGCACCTCGACCAGCGGTCCCACCACCGCTGCCAGCGCCTGCCCCGACTCGATGCCGAAGACGCCGATGGACACAGCGATGGCCAGCTCGAAGTTGTTGCTCGCCGCGGTGAAGGAGAGGGTTGCCGTCTCCGGGTAGCGGAAGCGCAGCCGCCAGGACATGAAGAACGAGACGGCAAACATGATGAGGAAGTACAGGAGCAGCGGCACGGCGATGCGCAGCACGTCCAGGGGCACGTCCACGATGTACTCGCCCTTCAGCGCGAACATCACCACGATGGTGAACAGCAGCCCGATGATGGCCGTCGGCCCCAGGCGGGGCATAAGCACGCCCTCGTACCACTCGCGCCCCTTCCGCCGGATGCCCACGTAGCGGGTGATAATCCCTGCCACCAGGGGGATGCCCAGGAAGATGAGCACGCTCTTCGCCACCTCCCAGAACTCGACGTGCACCTCCTCGCCGCCGCCGAACCAGGAGCTGGCTACGCTCACGAAGAAGTACGCGTAGAGCGAGTAGAACAGCACTTGGAAGACGGAGTTGAGCGCCACCAGCACGGCACAGTACTCGTTGTCGCCCTCCGCCAGCATGTTCCAGATGAGGACCATGGCGATGCAGCGGGCCAGCCCAACCATGATGAGCCCCGTGCGGTACTCCG
>Ga0209979_1004831_pt1 | contig 10947 bp, 12 predicted proteins | sample AnhtaG_FD_183114 | JGI IMG/M metagenome (GOLD analysis project Ga0209979, IMG submission 183114) | Deep subsurface microbial communities from Anholt, Denmark to uncover new lineages of life (NeLLi) - Anholt_01485 metaG (SPAdes) (version 2) | ecosystem: Environmental > Aquatic > Marine > Oceanic...
GCGGTTATAGACTTGCCATCCCATAGGGATGTTAGACCTTTCGGGTCATCTTTGGCTACCCTTCTGAATAGGTAATTGAAGGGAGTGGACTTTCACTACTTAGTATATGACCATGCAAGGCACACTTCCGAACCAGACCCCTTCACATCGACTAAGTTTTACCCTTCCTGCTGTTACCAGCATATCATCGGCTTAGCTTCATTGCTACTATGGGTCAGCTGACTCCTCATACAACATCAGTACTTGGCTTTCCCCAAACGAGTTATACCTTTCCCTACCTATCTTCCCAATAGGATTGTATGAGTTCTCCCTTGGTAAGACCATCTACTTTCATCACATGCCAACCCTGATACACCATACATCCAACATACATCATCTTCCTATTTTATCGGTATGTTGCATCGGATTTCCCTAATTCTGGAGTAGGTCATCAATTGTATGATGCTACATCTAGGTTTACCAATACAGTTTTGGCTTGTGATTTTGTCTGCAGCTTCCTTCACTCATAACCTCACGGTTATAAACTTGCCATCCATTTAGGATGCCAGACCTTTTGAGTCTCTTCGACTACTCTTCTGAATAGGAAATTGAAGAGGGTGGACTTTCACCACCTAGCAGATGCTCATGCAAGGCACACCCAGAATTCGTGGCTTTTACCGTCTAGAATTCAATACCTAGATACCTCTTAGAATTTCGTAGATTTAGGGCTTGATTCATAATTCCAACAGATAAGAATCATATATAAATAGAAATGAGTGCATCCAAATTTTTGGTGAAAAAGGGATGCACTCGCAAGAGCAATTACAGTTCTTGCTCGAAAACCCTATCGTGCAAGAACTATTAGAAATTTTGGAAAATGAGGGAAAGGCAGTTCTCCAACATCTTGAACTATCCTATATCGACCGACTCTTTGAACAAAACAAGAAAACAAATAAGGGGCGACCAAGGACCTATCCTCCGAGTGATAATCTGAGAGCACTTCTCTATGGGCTTGCTGAAGGAAAACACACGCTTCGTGGAATCTCCAGGACCATTAAAACATCTGTGGCTCAGGTTTTCCTTGGACTTGATAATGGAATGAGCTATGCAACGCTCAACCGATTCTGGCATAAGTTTGCCACCGTTGCAGAATCGGTATTCAAAGAACTCGCAACGATAGTCGCAGGTCTTGGAATACTTGGTGAGGTTCATGCAGTGGACAGCACTAGTATCTCCACACCATACCTGGATGACCCTGATGCAGTGTGGAGCTATGATGCAACTAAAGGAGAATTTTACTATGGCTATGGTCTACTGCTCGCGGTCGATGTGCAGACGCAGCTACCTATCGGTGCAAAGTTCGTGCAACGGAAGCAAGCATCTAAAGAGGAATGGACCGTAGTTATCCAAGATGGCATGTTGGTGAAAAAACCACGAGTGCTCCTTGGCGACTCGGGTATGGATATCGTTGAGATGCAGGAGCAGCTCATAGATGAACACGTTCTTCCAATCATCTCATACAATCCTAGAAACACTGATGAACCACTCAATATCAAATACAGAGTAGAAGACCTTGTCCAGAAGAAAACAAACAAGGTTTCATTGAACAGAAAAGAACTGAACCGGACATTCAAGAAAAGAAGTGCGGTGGAGAATACGAACAATGTTCTCAAACAATTGGGTTTGGAGGATCTTCATGTTAAAGGATGGAATGCTGTCAAAACCCAGGTATTCATCATTTTGATTCTGCGTCTTGCGATTGCCATCGCAAGGTACTGCAATGATCGTCATTGCAATCTCAGGAGAATCTCAATAGGAGGATGAATTATGAATCAAGCCCAGATTTAAGTAAATTGACCAAATCGGAAGTTTAACTTCCGAAAAATAAGTTTTCAGGACGTTTAACTTCTGGTTTGCCTAATTACTTTTTTTATCCATCAGCTTTCTTTGACATTCCTGGATGGGTATTAACCACTTCCCCATTAAATATTTCATTTGAGAAATAGTGAAAGATGTTCCAGGTACATGAGGCGATATGTTTACATCAATTCATAGTAACTGTGTTCGTTGAAGACAACTGGGATGATGCTTTCTTCAGGTATAGTGGTTCGTTTATGGAGAGCTTTCTTGTATAATTGTAGTTGACTGATGTACTGTTCTGGATGTCTGAGATTCGGTTTGTAATCTAAAATGTAAAGACTGTCATATCGTATTTGGATAAGATCAATATGTCCTGTGAGTGGGGAATCGATGTCAAGAGAGGGCATCTCTTTTGGATTGATAAAGATGGGTAGTTCGCTACACACTGTTGTGGAGTCGTTGATCAAAAAGAACTGTTCTACAGCTTCATGGGCAGATTGGGATTTATGTTGGGTGGTTAGCGCTAATCTGGTGAGTTCAGGGGCAATGCTGTCTTTTTGTTTTAGTGTTGTGTTGTGATTTATTGTAACTGAGGATGCACGTGGTCCCGAAAGGAACATTTTTGTTGGGAGGGAGCGCTCCATCCAGTTGATATATCTTCTTAGCTGAGGGAATTGTTTAGAGTAAAGGTTGAGTTTGAGATTGTGATAAGTGAATGGATAAACCTGTTGGTGTTGAAGCCTATGTGTTGTGGTGAGTTCTTCCGGGTGGACATCGTACTTCTTTCTGAGTTTAAGAAATGTAAGGATGTCCTTGTAGCGGTCGATCCAGGAATATATCGTTCTTTCTGGTGGAGAATATCTATACTTCTTGCCTGATAGTTTCTTAGCCTGTTTGACTGGGTAGCCCCTGTTGTAGGACTCAAGGATATAGAGGATGACGTTCAGCGGGTACTGAGAATGTGGTTGTGGTTTATCGGTAAAGTATTTTTTACATTGTTTGCAGTAGTATTTCTGAACCAATCCTTGCCTGGTGTTGCGGATACCGGCTTTTACCGTGTTTTTGATTATGTTGCAATGAGGGCACTTCATTGATAACCAACCCAGACATTAATATTTGTTACTATTAATATAATTATGGTTTGTAGTATGTGATCTTTTGAAGGTTTTTGTGTAAAATATTACTTCTGTCTTCTTATTGGAAGAATTACTAAATACAGGATTTAAGGTAAATTTTTTTTTATTTTTTATATCGGGACAATTTTTGTCCCTATAGACGAAAATTTAAAATATGAATGATGTATTTCTATCTATATGTCAAGATCGTTATCAAAAAAAGAAAGCGAAGTAGTACTCGAACTAGAATGGGAAAATAAACAGTTTGCCACAATTACCGATGTTGCCTCTATGTTGAACTGTTCTTACGAATATGCAAAAAAGATATGTCAGCGTTTAGTGGAAAAAAAATGGTTCGAATCTATTGGGAAGGGTAAATATCTCCTGATCTCTGCGAGTACTGGAAAGGAAGGCATCCCAAGTACAAATGCTCTTCTTGCAGGAAGTTTACTTGTAAAACCATACTATTTCTCCTACAGCACCTCAAACGCTTTTTATGGATTTTCAACACAAATACCATCCACCGTTTATATTGCCACCACAAGATCTAAATCAGTTATGAAACGAGTAAATACTTTATATCGTTTTGTCACTCTTTCAGAGAGGAAATTTTTTGGTTTTGAAAAAGTCAGGGTATTCGACATCGAAGTTTTAATGGCAAAAAAAGAGAAAACCATCATTGATTCAATAGATAAAATATGGTATGCAGGTGGACTGCAGGAAGTTGTAGGTGTCCTGAAAGATGGTGTCAAAAAAGTGGATTTATCGATATTGATTGAATACGCCATGAAGATGAAATCTAGTGCTCTGATTCAAAGACTTGGTTTTCTGCTCGAACATCTTGACATCCACTTTGATGAACAACTATTTTTAAAGCATATCCGGAAGGGCATCATCTATCTTGATCCATGTAGCGGAAAAAAAGGTACATTCTGCAAAAAATGGCAAATTATACGCAATGTTTCGGAGGATGTCTATGATTAGACAGAACATCGTAAACCTGTATGCACATGGAAGCAAAGTAGATCTCATGGTTGCAGAAAAGGATGTTCTCCTCACCTATGTTTTAAAAATGTTAGAAAACAAGGGGTATTTTGATCTGGTTTTCAAAGGAGGTACCTGTCTGAGAAAATGTTATTTCGGCAGAATTACAAGATTCTCTGAGGATCTGGATTTTCAGGCAACACCATCAAGAGAGATAAAAAAGAAACTACTTGAAATGTTTGAAGGAAAAGAGTTCTCTGACATTGGATTTTCTTATAATGACGATGATGTCTATGATACTAAAGATTCATTTGGTATAAATGTCACTTATTCTCATAACTGGAATCCAGGTTCTATTTTTAAACTTCAAATGAGTTTCAGAAGCAGGTGCGTCCTCCCACCTATCATGAGGCAGGTTACAGAGGAGGTGTACTCAAAATATCTTGAGTTCCCGTTGCCAGTTATACCCTGCATGGCTTTGAATGAGATCATTGCTGAAAAAGTTAGAGCATGCTACCAACGAGCAACTGTGAGAGACGCATTTGATCTTTTTCTCTTTTCAAAGCAGCCATTCAACAAAGAACTTATACGTAAACTGGTTGTCATAAAAATGTGGGAGGTACACCAAGATTTCGATGCGAAGAAGTTTCTTGGGAATGTCTCAGGAGGGAAATTTGCTTGGTATGATATCGAGCGGTTGATCAGTAGGGATAAAAGAATTACGTCTGGGGATATCATCAACGGAATTTCTACGCGATTCTCTTTTCTTAAGGATATAAGTAAAGACGAAGAAGAACTGCTGAGAGATGCGAGAAGACATGCACTGGTGAAAAAGAAAATGGTCATAGAAGAAGATGTAAGAAGATTGCATGAAAAAAGATGAATATCACGTTGTGATAGTGGTAAACAAATGAGACTGACAGCCTATAAGTTGAACCCGGGAATATCTGGAAACATGCAGTTGTAAAAATTGATGACAATAAGATGAACAAAAACGTTTGATATCAGATGGTTTTTTGCATGGAAAAAATATCGTTTAACTGACGAAGTTTGCGTGCGAAGCAACTGATGGGTTTTGCATTGGATGTGATTGGAGGTGGATTTATAATTTTAATGCTGTAGTAATATAAATATATAACCCTCACAACCTTAATTATTTTGAAAAACTTTTATGAAAAGATTAAAGGAAGTCAAACAATTGCAAAAGAAATAGATGGATTGATACTATGACTAAAACCCTTTTCATAAGTACCAGAGCGAGTTGGACCTTCATGGGTTTAATGAAACAAAAGGATTTTTATATGCTGTATTTGATTGTTGTTTTGTTTATTGTCTTGGTAGTAAAAGAAGAGGTGGGATATAAAAGATAATTAAAGATAACGTGTTAAAATTAAAATATATTGATATGAAGATTTGACGATGATTAAATAATGATTATAAACATTTTAGATGTTGAAATGAGATTATGATGGTAAGTAAGGATGGATGAATTAACTGAGGAATCGGAAGAGATGGAATTCAAAATATCGCTTACCGAATGGCGGGATATTGTTGAAACCGTATCTGCTTTTTCAAACACAAAAGGTGGAACAATACAGGTAGGCGTATCTGACGATGGAAAAATCATCGGAGTTGAAGTTGGGAAAAACACCATTGAGAAGCTTGCCAATCAAATCAAGCAGAATACAGATACACCAGTGTTTCCATCGATCACTTTAAAGGAGAAGAATGGTAAGAAAATCATTGTCATAAAGGTAAAAGAAAGCGAAGTTAAACCTGTTTTTGCATTTGGTCGTGCGTTTAAAAGAGTTGGAAAGTCAAATCAGAGACTTGGATCTGAAGAGATAAGAAAACTCTCCCGGCAAACCTCAAAGTTTTTTTGGGATGAACAGATCTGTAAAGATGTAAGTTTGAAGGATATCGATGAGGAAAAGATCAGATGGTTCCTAAAGGAGGCGAAGCATGAACGTGGGCTAAATATATCAGTAGATGCTTCAGTTGATGAAATATTGAGTAGGGTGAAACTCTTAAAAGATAAAACATTAACAAATGCATCTATCCTGCTATTTGGAAAAAACCCTCAGAAGTTCTTTTTACAGACAGTAGTTAGATGTATTCGTTTCAAGGGAAATAAACCAGTTAAACCATTTATCGATATGAGAGTTATTGGCGGAAACATAATTGATCAGGTAGATAAAGCTCTTGACTTCGTTTTAGAACATATTCCAAAGGCTGTTTGGTTAGCTGGAAGAACGTAGAGGGAGGAAAAATATCAATATCCACCAGATGCTTTAAGGGAGGCGATAGTTAATGCTATTTGTCATCGCGATTATGAAGAGAGAGGTGTTATTCAAATTAGAGTTTTTGATGATTTTTTGGAAGTTTGAAGTCCCGGGAAACTGCCGGAACCGTTAATACTAGAAGATCTAAAAAAACCTCATAAATCTATTCCTAGAAACTCCTTGATATCTAGACAATTCTTTTGGATAAAGTTCGTAGAGGAAGTCGGAACGGGTACAAATGACATGATAGATTACTGTAGAGAATGGGATATCCCGGAGCCCGAATTCAAACATGTAACAGGTGATTTCGTAGTAACGTTCTTTGGGAAGTTAACTGATGAGTATTATAAAGATTTGGGATTAAACGAGAGGCAAATTAAGGCTATTGACTACATTAGAAAAAATCACAGTATTACAAACAGAGAATTTAGAGAAATATTTCCCAATCTCACACGAGAAACTTTGAGGAAAGATTTAAATGGTTTAGTTAAAAAAGGAATACTGGTTAAAAAAGGAGATAGGAAAAGCTCTTTTTATGAACTCATCTAATTATGCCAACTTTATGCCAACTTTATGCCAACTTTGTGTACAGTATTAGTTTTATTGAGAAATATGGTTCTGGAATTTACATGATCAATGAGTTATGCAAGGAATGGGAAATGCCAGATCCTGAGTATGAGCTAAGTGAAGTCGAAACAAAGGTTGTTTTCAAGTCTGGAGGGGAGGCAATAATAATAGGTGAAATAGAGAAACTTGGTGTAGAGTTGAAAGGCACACAGAAAGCCCTTTAACCATCTTAGGGTTAACACGTGTGGTAAGCCTTGATTATCCTTATTCCTCTTTGATGCGTGATTGTAGAACCATGAACCATATAATCCAGGCTTACCTCTCAAAAATGAGTAGCATTTGGCTATGTCTGGGTATCTTAGGTATCTCATTTGTCTTGCATATATAACATATCTCTCCTTAGAAACATAGAGATAAAGTGCTTACAACCCTGTTTCTTACACGTTACCCCCCTCTTCCGAGCCTACAAATACCAATCCTACTAGAGGAGATCAGGAGAAAAAGAGGGAGAAAGGTTACATTCAGTACAGCAACTTAACATCACAGCGAGATGGGGAAGAGGATATCCCAACTGGCTCATATCCAGTAGATCGCAGGTTCAAATCCTGCTCTCGCTATATGGAAATAATCAAGTTAAAGGATGGAAGGGAATGGATCATATTCAAGAGAGACCAGGGGCACATCATCTTCGATGAATGGTTAGGGCGGAAATACGCTAGTTTCTCTATCGACACGTTCCCATCGAACTATGACTTCAAAGAGGAGACGCTTGAGAAGATAGAAGATATCTTCAACAAGTATTATAAGAAAGGGAATATAAAACCTGGCTGGCAGTATTGTGCTCTGAGTCCGCTTTTTATTTGTTCTCCCAAGTATACAAAAGAGATATATGCTAAGGTGTTATCAGAAGTTAGACCGGTGCTGAGCGATGAGAACAACTACATCCAAAACGTAGACCTGGATTTATTGAAAGCATGATAAGATGAACATACAACGATTTTTATAATACTCACGGCCTCGGCCCAGGGCCATGATCTACAGTTCGTCTTACTCCTTCTGTCGATTTTAGGATCTGTCACATGTCTTAACAACTATCTCCTTAACTATATATTTCTCAAATCCTCAACGGTTTTCCCTTTCTGGGACTTTCTAATTTGCTCAGGTGATATATAAACCTGTTGAAAAAGCAAATTAGAATGTTACTTCTTAACTATTTTCAATTTATAGTCTTTCAATTCTTCTCTTTCTTTTTCCTGTTGTTCTCTAATGTGTTTTAATTTATCGCTATCTATATATTTCAATATGACTTCGTTGATTATCTCATGTAAATCCGTATCCTCCAGTCCATCTAAACGTGCATTTTCAGGTAACCCATATTTTTGCTCTTGCTCTTCTGTTACACCATACCCAAGAAATGAGCATTCCACATAGAAGGTCGGACTTTTTAATTTGGCTTTATCCTTTATATATCTTATGAAAAATCTTTTAATTATCTTTGATATTTCAAAATTAGGAGGTATCAGATGACATTTAATGAAGAATGTAGATTCTTAGATAAAACAAGAATGGAAACAGATAAAATTAAACATAAAACTATGGAAGGTGATCAACCACTTTTTAGAAGAAAACATCCTTGTTTATCTGAAGGAAATGAACTAGAATGGATTTATGAATGTCCCGAAGATTGCCCATATTTCGAGCAAAAACAAGATTAAAGATTTTTACCAACTCTAATTTTCCAACGCTAAATTGCTAACTCTATATTTTACAGTACCCTAAATAAGGTTAGATTAGTATTTTAGTTATATAATTGGTAGGCAATACTCAAGGCATGACATTCAAAAAGCGTACAATCACCGGTACCCCAGTAATCTAGTGTTGGTAAAAAATTCTCTCCTTAGAATTTGATGATGTTTCCAATTAGTAGTTTTCACTGTATTTATATAGTTAAGTGCCTTTCTTTTATGTATGCACAAAGAAGCCCTTGTTAATCAACTCAATAACCTCCTTGAAGAACCGTCCGAAGAAGCCCTTCAAAAGTTCTTGAAGAAGCTCAAACGTGAGATACATGATATTCCTCTTTGCCCAAAATGTGGTGGAGGAGATGTTTCTCGCAAAGGGTTCAATCCCAGGAAAAGCGGTCTGGAACAACAGTATTGGTGCAAGACATGCAATCATATCTACACAATAACTGCGATTGAATCAGGGAAACGTAAGAAGAAATATCCAAATTGTAAAAAGTGTGGGGGAAGAGTGAAACGTTCGGGATTCTGGCGATGGAAAACTAAGGATGGGCAGGAAAAATCAAATCAAAGGTATGAATGTACAGACCCGAAATGTGGAGCCTTTTTTTCCCTCAAGAAAGAAACCACATAAGTCGCTTCAATATGTCGAGGATTACTGCCGTTGGGGAATCTCACTCAAAGGTTTAGCCGAGAAATTGGGTTATAAGACGATGTCTGGCGCCTTGAAATTCCTTCACAAGATTTCTGCTGCATTACCTGCGGATAGCATTTTTGAGGTATTTCAGCCAGATTCAGTCGATATATTTCATGCTGATGAGGTCGAAAGTAATGAGAAAGGAAAGTCTGCTTATCGGTTATTTGTAAGAGGGGGAGGCAATTGTAAGGTGGTATACGCATGGGGATATAGCCAGGTAAGGAATTATCTTGTAATCTGCTCTTTGGTAAAAAGTGCGATCAAACACAATCGGAAAAATCCGAAAATATGGGTAACAGACGGCCTCCGTTCATATCATTCAGCACTAATTGGTCAATATGGTAAAGACAAGGTAAGAACGGTATTCATTGGCCGTTCTTCTGACAAGGATATTCAATGGCTCAATGCAGAAGAGAAACAAAGGGTGTACAGTATCTCAAAATCTGGGACTAATCTGATAATATATCAAGGTCTTGTTAACAAATATAAAGTCGAGGAAATTGAAGATTCTCGTCATTACACGACTACTATAGAAACAGTACTTCGTTTGTTCAGTGAAGCTAATGCTTCATGCGTATTTATCCAGGCTTCTGAAAAAACGCTACCATTCACTAAGTTCTCTCAAAGGTTCATAGATGCAACAAAAGGGGATGATTTCATATATCATTTCATAGGCCATTGTACGAATGGTAATACCTTTGCCGAGATCATTTCACGAATTATTACTCGAAGAATTTCATGGTTCGATGAAACTACAGATAGTACATACTCAGCTCGGTTGATATACAATCTCCAGATGATCGTGTACAATTTATTCAATTCAATCGGCGGCCCAGGTGGGCCGTCCCCATTTGAAGAGATGGGCGTCAAATTGGGAACCCACGAGGAAACTTGGAAGAAGATACTACCAAATAAGTAGTAATAACTATGATATAGAAACACTATCCGCACATCCTGAACAACATGTTATATAGGAAGAGGATGTAAGCCGCAGAAACTGAACAGAGTTAGACATGTTTTTATGCCGCAAATTCTGGACGAAAGTGAGGTGGGATTCCATGGGGGAGTTTTACAGAAGAGAAAGACAATAGGCAGGACTTGGATTCTGAACGCCATTGCAGGAAAGTAAAAGCCCCGAATTCTGGACGGGGATAGAAAAAGTAAATGTTCGGCTTTCCCGGAACAAAGGTGAAGTGGGTTTTGAGGTAGCAGCTAACAGGAGATAGTAGCATTATATAAGACTCGGATTTTGAATGGGGTTGTGTCGGTGTTTATGCCTCGGATTTTCGGACAAGATAGGCAGGACTTGTTCAAGTTGAATTTTACCTGATTCCCAAATTTCATTAATGCAGAGGTGTTGAAAAAGGAGTTTTTGGTCTTACTTGAGTGGGCGTTTCAAGTAAAATCCAATTAGACATTTAAATTGGCATTTTTTTATATGATCATCACAGTTGCATAGATTAGTGGACATCATGATGCCAAAGCGGAAACATCAGAAGGACGTATCTATAATTTTAGCGTTTAAAAGTGCCGGTTCTAATGGCGAAAATCTTCCAACTTGAACAACTCCTGAAAGAGGAGAAGAGTTTAAACTCTTCTTTGTGTCAGACCACCGAGGCAAATCCAGGATATCCTTCTCTGAACTGGAGTTGAACTACTACTACTCTGTGATTGGCTTTGGCTGTAACTGACTGGTACGGGATCGCTTATCGCTTTGTTAC
>Ga0209979_1004832_pt1 | contig 10946 bp, 12 predicted proteins | sample AnhtaG_FD_183114 | JGI IMG/M metagenome (GOLD analysis project Ga0209979, IMG submission 183114) | Deep subsurface microbial communities from Anholt, Denmark to uncover new lineages of life (NeLLi) - Anholt_01485 metaG (SPAdes) (version 2) | ecosystem: Environmental > Aquatic > Marine > Oceanic...
GATCATTCGGTCCAGCATACCCGCGTAAATTGCTTACTCTTGCTGCTCGCTCTGTTGCAACTCACAATGATGTTTTCAAAAAGTACTATGCGCGCAAACTTGCTGAAGGCAAGGATAAAAAGCTTGTACTTAATAATATTTCAAATAAATTAATCAAGTTAGCTTGTGCATTGATAAAGAATGATTCTCGATATACAGCTACCTATCGTTCTGTAAATCCTATGTTCTTAGATATATCTTGACAAAGTCATAGTGTTCGCAATGACATATAAATGTACTATGGCTGAATAGATACTTTCAGTTTAACATAAATAAAGGGCAATGGTATATGAAAGCACTAGTATATAAAGGACCGGAAAAGATAGAGTTAGAAGATGTTCAAAAACCTGCACCTAAAGAAGATGAGTTATTAATAAAAATTATGGCAGTGGGTATTTGTGGGTCTGATATTCAAGGTTATTTGGGTAAAACAGGAAGAAGAACTCCACCTATGATTATGGGACATGAATTAGCAGGAGTAGTAGAAGTAGCAGGGGATAATAGCAAACTAAGAAAAGGCGATAAAGTAGTTATTTATCCTAAACTTTACTGTGGAAGTTGTGACTATTGCAAAGTAGGCCTAACTAATATGTGTCCAGAGGCTGAGTTTTTAGGAGTTTTAGAGAAAAATGGTGGAATGACTGAATATATTACTATTCATAAAGATTATGTTTTAAAAGTGAATGAAGATGTTAGTTTTAAGGAAGCGTGCATGGTTGAACCATTAGCTGTTGCTTATAGAGCAACGAATAGAGTAGAAACTGTAAATATACAAAATGCAAAATACTTAATTGTAGTTGGAGCAGGAACTATAGGATTGTTAATTTTACAAGTTCTTAAACTCAAAGGTTCTAAGAATATTATTGTAAGTGAGTTATGTGATGGCCGACTGGAAAAAGCTAAAGAGCTGAGGGCAGACTTTACTATTGATCCTAGAAAAAATGATTTTCTTTCAAGGATAAAGGAAATAACTGAAGGTAATTTAGTTGATTATTCTTTTGAAGCAGTAGGATTTTCAACTTCTGCTTGTCAATCCTTGAAGGCGCTTAGGAAATGTGGAACAGCTGTATGGATTGGAAATGCACAAAAAATAATTGAAGCGAATATGCAAAGAATAGTTACAAATGAAATTAACATAAAGGGTTCCTTTATTTATACTAAAGCTGATTTTATTAATAGCTTAAAGTTAATCGAAGCAAGAAAGATTAATTTTGAGTCCATAATTAGTTTAGAAGAAAAATTGGAAAATGGGGAAGAAATGTTTAAACGGTTAAAAGAAAACAAAGATGGGAAATTAATAAAAGTGATATTAAGAAGTTAGAGTTTTATAACTAATTTTTGCGGTTATTGTCCCCCGATGGGGATATAATGTAAATAAACAGGAATAAAGCAGAAGAGGTCTAAGCTGGGGTTTAAACCTATCTCTGTAGAGAAGAAAATTGAAACAGTATCCAGAGTGGTATCCGGGAATAAGACGCAGCCGGTAGAGGAGAGAAAGTGGAGTCCATAGAACTTTTATATACAGCTGGAAGGAGAGAGCATTGACTGCTTTGGAGGAAGTATTAGAACCTCATAAACGAGGTCCTAAATTTAAGCACTCTCAAAAGGCACCTGACAAGAATATAGAGAATCTAAGAGGGGAAGCAGATAGGCTAAAGGACTACCTTGAGGAAAAAGAAAGGCAAATCCATCTACCAAGAGAGAAGTTCGAGCCACAAAAGGATGATTTAGAACCTATAAGGTGTCCTAATTGTGGATGTGAGAAAGTGTACAGAAACGGTGTACTTATAAAATAAGGCCTAACGGGTTCTTTGACAACCTAAAAACTCCCAAGGAAGAGTTTATTTAACGATTCATTTGTCCTTGTTGCAAGAAGAGCTTTCATATAAAAAACAGAATTTTCTTCACGCTCACATACACATGAGGGATGAGATAAGAAGGGCCATTGGCATATTTCGAGTTGATGGAAAGACATCCCTTAGGGCTTTACAGGACTACATCCGCAAGATCTTGTATATAGATGTGTCCTTAGGCTTTATTTATGGTGAGCTCGCAAGGGCATCTCAAATAGCAGAAAGGATCAACTTGAGGGCATCTTTCCTGGTAAATCTCTCTCACTGCGTGAGGGACAAGGTCTGGATTAAGATGGCTAGGATAAGGGAGGCCTGGAACTTTGGCTTTCTTGCCGTCTCTCCTAAGTCCCTTTTCATAGGATTCTTTGATTATATGGCCAGAAGGGATGAGGTGAGCATGGGAATTAAGGTCTTAGAGCATAAGGAAAAGAGATTTGGTCCACCTCTTCTCACAAGTATCTTCTGTCCACTTACAGGACAATTTCCGGCTATTTTAGTGCCTGTCTACACCAGCTTTGCATAAATCATGCAAGACGTAACGTTGCCAGGATCATAAAAAAATCTTCCTTTAAAAGCGAAGAAGGACAAATTCTTTTACAACTATATGGAAAGAATAAAGCAAAGATTCAATGTCTTATATGAGCTTGAGGACGTAGGGGAGATAAACTCTCAAATAGGGCAGATGAAACGGGAGCTAAAGTTATTTTATAAAGAGGAACGAAGAAAGTGGGCACCATCCTATGCTAGATTTCATCGAGAGAAATTCAAAAGGTCTTTTCCTTTACAAAAGACTTCCTGAAAAAGTGATGGAGCGTACTAACAATGCCGCTGAAATTATATTCAGCCTGTTTAAGCCCCGGTACAAGGTGATGAAGGAGTTTCAAACTCCAGGAGGGGTACAAACTCATCTTAATCTCTTTATTCTAAGGCACAACTTCACGGTTTTTCCTCGGGGAAAGGGAAGGGGGTATTCCCCTACCCAGCTTGAGGGGCTGAATATATTCTTAAATGATTGGTCCGATTTTCTCTACTCGGGGGATAAAGTTATCCCAGAAGAAGCTCTTTCCCTCTTTAAGAGGGCAAGAACGGCAATTTTTCTCAAGAAGTGGTATTGACGAGAAAATGTGTTAGCAATTAGTAATGAAATTAGATCTTTGGTAAGGGAAAAGCTAAAAATAAGGCCGGAAGGAAGTGAGAGAATAAATATGGCCATTAGCTGGGAGATAAAGAAGGCTTTCCAAAGAGAGAAGTGTCGAAAGATTAGTTTCTCTCTTTTGGGGCTTTCAGGGAAAAATGAACCATGTCCTTTTATTCATAAGGATTTGGAATAAAAATTTGTGTTTTGATTTTGAATTTCACATGAGTACTTCATTTCTGACTCGCATAGATCCTTAGCATGAAGCAGGTTGTTCCTTTATAGAACAGAATCTACCATTTATTTAAAAAGAGCGAAGATAAACAAATAAAACTATGTTGAGCTGTGTTTTGCCATAACCTTGAGCAGGTTTCGAAAACCGACAAGCAAGAGAAAGAAATAAAAAAGGAGGATCAAAAATGAGCGGCGGACCTATTTCTGTTGAGTCTGAATTTATGCCAGAAGAAGAGTACAAAGAAAGGGAAAAGAAACTGCGGAAGGCCATGGAAGAGAAAAAATTCGATCTTCTCCTTCTATATGGTGATGAGTATCGCTATGGTGATAGTGTGTACATTGCTAACTACAAAGGATTGAATATTGTGGAGGAGGCTCCTTACTGTGTGTTTTTCCCTCTGGACGAGAATGAAAAGCTTGTGTTCTTTACTGGTCGGTTTAACATGCAACCGGCAAGGGAACATGCTCGGATAAAGGATGTAAGATGTATATGGGATATAGATGAGCATCTAAAAGGCCTTGCACGGGGTAAGAAATACAGAAGGGTGGGATATACCGGTGAGGATATACTGCCTCAGTCTATTTATGAGAGAATTAGAAAAGGGCTCCCAGATGCTACTTTAGAACCGGTATCTGACATAATGATGGATTTGAGACTCAGAAAAAGTGATGTAGAGGTTGAGTTAATGAGAAAGGCTGGAGAAGTGGGAGATTTGGGACTAAAGGCGGCTGAAGAGGCACTTGCACCAGGCAAGATAACACTATGGGAGGTAATTGCTATAGCAGAGAATGCCATGAGGATGAACGGAGGAGATAACCCCTGGGCTAACATGGTGGGCTGTGGTGAAGAGTTAATTGACCGAGTATATTTGGCTAACAATAAGAAAATAAAAGAAGGTGAGCTTACGGCAATTGATATACATCCTAATTATCGATTTTACTGTAATGATACAGCGAGAGCCTGGGCAGTGGGAAAATTACCAAAGGAGCAGGAAGAGGCACTTAAAGCTGCCGGAAGAGTAATGAAGGGTGTGATAGCCTATGCCAAGCCAGGCATAACATATAAGGATCTTTTCAACAAAGAACGCGATTTAATGGAAGAGGAAGGGTATGGAGATTACTGGCTTCCCTATGCAGAAGAAACTCGGGGCCATGCTTTGGGTCATGGAATCGGACTGGATATGGTTGAGTGGCCTCGCCGGTATCCTCGAGACTGGGATATAGTGCTTGAGCCAAATATGACCCTGGCTATAAAATCCGAGCTTCATGGATTCAACTGGGGAGGTCTCAGGCACGAGACGGTGATACTAATTACTAAGGATGGTGCAGAACCTCTAAATAAGTTTCACTACCATTTAGTAGATTAAACCTGGATTAGGAGTGTATCCTAAAATCAGGGATAAGGCCCATATTTAAAGGAAATCCTGAATAAGTTAAGAGACGATTCATTTGACACTACATAGTTAGTGAGGGGAGAAGATCATGAAGGACAAAACGGTTGGATTTATTGGCCTTGGATGTATGGGTTTACTCATGGCCAGAAATTTGTTAAAAGCAGGTTTTCACCTCATCGGATGTGATATAAAAGAGACTCCACTTAGAGAAATCAGAGTCTTAGGGGCTGAGACTACTACCTCACCGTTGGAGGTAGGCAAAGCAGATACTGTAATCATTATGGTTCAAAATTTCCCTCAAGTACGAGAAGTTGTCCTAGGAGGAAAGGGAGTTTTGGAAAACATGCGAGAAGGTAGTGTAATTATTGTCATGAGTACTATTTCCTCAGCGCAAATAAAGGTAGTTGCTGAAACGGCTGAAAATCGGGGTATGAAAACACTTGATGCACCTGTCAGTGGAGGCGTTAAGGGAGCTACAGAAGGAACCTTATCCATTATGGCCGGGGGGACAAAAGAGATTTTTGAGTACTGCAAGCCGCTCCTTTCAGTTATGGGGAAGAATATCTTTCATGTAGGCGATGTGGGGATGGGACAAACCGTGAAAATGATAAGTCAATTAATGTTTTCCGTAGGTCTAGTCGGATTTGCTGAAGCTATGGTATTGGGTAGTAAAGCAGGAGTGGGTCCTAATCTATTGCTGGAAGTGGCCACTGTGAGTGCAGGAGACAGCCTACGCAGAGAAGTTCCCCTGATGATCGCCCGGAATTTTGAGACACAAGCAGCTTTAAGATTGTTGGCCAAGGACACTAAGATTATTCTGGATGTAGCTAGTGAGCTAGATGTGCCGGTTTTACTAACAAGTATTGCTCATCAAATATATCGAATAGCAGAGGGTCGAGGGTTGGGAGACGAGCATGTTACTGCTGTAGTTAAGGTAATTGAGGAGTGGGCAGATACAAAAGTGGGAGGACACTCTTCAAATGAACCTTAGTTAGCATGAGGTTAGTTTTTCTGTGTAAGCGCTGAAAGAGTATAGGGACCTGTGCTCTGAGCATAGTTAAAAACTATGTAAGTGGAGGATGGCAATAAAGCTAAGAGATAAAGTTGCCGTAGTTACCGGAGGTGGAAAAGGAATAGGAAAAGCAATTTCTTTGGCTTTTGCAAGAGAGGGGGCAGATGTTGTGATGGCGGCACAGACGAAGTCCGCTCTTGAAGAAACTGCCGAAGAAATTAAGAAAGTGGGAAGACGTGCCTTTCCGTTTGTAGTAGATATCTCTAAGGAAGATCAAGTAAGCCAATTTATGAGCTCAACTGTCAGTAATCTGGGCAGAATAGATATTTTGGTTAACAATGCCGGAGTTGCCGGACCAACTGTTCCTGTAGTGGATCTTCAAATAGAGGATTGGAATAGGGTTATTGGAGTGAATCTAACAGGGGCGTATCTGTGTTCAAAGGCTGTACTAAAGTATATGATAAAAAACAAAAGCGGGAATATTACAAACATAGGTTCTATGGCTGGGACAAAGGGATTGTGGAGACGTAGTCCGTATGTGGTTTCCAAATGGGGAATTCTCGGCCTAACTAAGACTTTAGCCTTAGAGGTCGGTATGTACGGAATTCGGGTTAATGCGATTTGCCCAGGATTAGTGGAGGGCAAACGATTGGATGATGTTTTTAGAGAAAGAGCAAAAGTAATGGGTATATCACCAGATTTAATTAGAAAGAAAGCCATAGATGATACTCCTTTGCGACGGTTTGTTAAACCAGAAGAGATTGCTCAAACAGCTATTTTTCTTGCATCATCAGGTTCTGAGGCAATTACAGGTCAGATCATCTGTGTTAATGCTGGGCAGGACTAATTGGGTAATTACTGAGTTTTATACTGGGGTAGAAGAGATAAACAAAGATATTCCTGTAGGTTTTTGTTATTCTGACCGCGATGGGATCATGTATCCAACAGAAGGGCGCGAGCGGAACGAGCGCTAATCTTGTTGGCCGGATAGGCCCTGGCATCTCTGGAAGGTCTTCAACCGCGCCTGGAGATCGGAGGCAGCTTGAATATTCGTTTACCCCGCTATGCAGTATTGGGCAGATACCTAGGTTTTATCATTCTTTGCGTTGGAAGTACCTCTAGGCCTAGGGGAACAGGCTCATGTAAGAAGTAGCCTATGTAGACTCCTCATGGAGTAAAAGTACTTTCCCGGCCAGCCTTTTTGGGTAAATTATGCCAGGGCCTTATCTACTTGTAAAGCGAGGTTGGTCACCCTTAACAAATGGCCAAAGACCTAAAGATATAGCTATTAACTAACTACAAATATTACATGGGAGGTGCACAAATGAGAGACTTGTTCGACCTTGATGAGAAGGTGGCCATTGTAACCGGTGCCGGACGTGGATTAGGGGAAGCGATTGCCTGTGGGTTTGCTGAATATGGCGCAGACATAGTTGTGGCTGAGATAATGCCTGAAGAGCAAACCCAAGTTATGAGGAAAATTGAGTCCTTTGGCCGACGAGGTCTTTTTGTTCATTGCGACGTTAGTAAACTGGAAGATATAGACCGGGTGGTTGAGGAGACTATGAAAGAATTTGGGCATATCGATATCCTCGTTAATAATGCAGGTATTTTTAGAAGGGAGTTGCCAGAGAATGTAACAGAAGAAAAATGGGATAGAGTAATCGATGTAAGTCTAAAGGGAACGTTTTTTTTCTCTCAGAAAGTCGGCCACATTATGATTAAACAAAAAAGAGGTAATATAATCAATATTGCTTCCCTAGCTGCAGTTGTAGGGATTCCACACGGCATCGCCGACTATACGGCCGCCAAAGGAGGAGTTGTGGCGATGACTAGAATGTTCGTTGCCGAATGGGCAAAGTACAACATCCGGGTAAATGCTATTGCCCCTTGCCAGTTCAAAACGGCGGCTACAAAGGATTTACTCGAACGGAACTCGCCTCATCTCGCTTCTATCTTGGCAGCTATACCCTTAGGCCGGGTCGGGGAGCCAAGAGAAATAGTGGGTCCGGCCATTTTTCTGGGCTCAGAAGCCTCCAGTATGGTCACCGGCCACCTCCTATGCGTAGACGGCGGTATGAGCATCGTAACTTGAGGCAATAGATACAAAGCGCCACCTTTAAAAAGATCTGGTTAGTAGCACTATTATAACACAAAAGACCAAAACATCAAAGGCCACGCATTAAGTCAGCTAAAAGAGATCTCTGAAAAATCGTGGTTAGTTTATCTAAAATAGCGAATTTTTTATTGGTTCTTTCTCACTTTTGCCCCCTGATTGAACAAAATCCGCATTTGGTGTATGTTTAAGTAGTTTTATACAAATCTTGCACGGGGAAATTGAACGTTAGGTAAACCTAATTCCTAAGGGAAGTTCTTTGACTCGTATATTGAGGAGCGCTTCCGTCCCAAAGACCATGAGCTCCTTGAGATGAAGAAAAGAGTCGATTTTTCCTTAATTGAAAGGGAAGCTAAAGATCTTTATTCGGAAAGTGCTGGAAGAGTTTCTTGTCCTCCAGAGGTAATCTTCAAAATCTTATTTTTGGAGGCTGTTTCAAGGTTATGTGAGAGAAGTAGAATTTTTCACTCACTTGACAGCTATCTTTTACGCCAAATTAATTGCATGTTATCGTAGTCAAGTCGGAAAAAAGACTTCATAATTTCGTAATTCTTGAACCGATGTTAATCTGAGCAAAGTGTAAAGATAACTAATCGAAAAAGACATTTTCCCACTTCTCTCGTCGATTCTTGGTTGCTATTTATGTAACAAACTCAAAAGAGCGCCTAGCAAAGAATTACAACATGCTATTTTTATAGAAGTGTTTTCCTGGAAAAGTTGGTTTACAACTGTCAAAGTCGCGTTAGAATCAAAATCATAGGAGGTGTGTAGTGAAGATCTGCAAGGAGGAAAAGGTTGAGTTATATACAATGATGTTGAAAATGAGGATTTTTGAGGAAAAGGTTAGCCAGATGTATCGGGAGGGCCACATTCCAGGATTTATTCATCTTTATATAGGAGAGGAGGCTGTGGCTGCTGGATTTTGTGGTATCCTTAGGGAAGGTGACTATGTGGTGAGTACACATCGGGGTCATGCTCATTGCATACTTAGAGGTGCAGATTTGGGTAAACTAATGGCCGAAATTTGCGGTAGAGCCACAGGCTATTGTAAGGGTAGAGGAGGAAGTATGCATATATTTGCTCCCGAAGTCGGATTCCTCGGTACCTCTGGAATTGTAGGAGGTAGTATACCTATGGCGGTGGGAGTGGCATTACAGGCCAAGCTTCAGAGGACAGGCCAGATTAGTGTTAGCTTTTTCGGAGACGGTGCTTCCAATAACGGCACGTTTCATGAAAGTCTAAATCTGGCCGCACTGTGGAAGCTTCCGATAATATTTGTTTGCGAAAATAATCTCTACGCATCATCCGTATCCACAATAAGGTCTACATCAGTAAAAGATATTGCAGTCCGTGGGACTAGTTACGACATGCCAGGGACCATAGCTGACGGAATGGACGTCCTGGATGTCCACGAGAAAGCTTTAGAAGCTGTAAATAGGGCAAGAAGTGGTGAAGGACCGACCTTAATTGAATGCAAGACGTACCGATTTCATGGCCACACGGAGGGGGATCCTGGCTTAGATTACAGGACCAAGCAAGAACTCAAAAAGTGGAGGGAAAAGGATCCGATCCAAAAAATGAAAAAACTACTGGTGAGTGAAAAGATTATCGATGAGAAGGGATTGAGCGAACTCGAGCATTGGCTAAAGGCTAAGATAGAGGAGTCAGCCGTTTTTGCTTTGGAGAGTCCGTATCCCAAACCTGAAGAAGCTCTCTCTAAGCTGTGATGAGTTGCCATAGTGAGGAAATCAGTCGGGAGCAAGTGGTTTCGGAAATAGAAAGGAGAGAGATACCATGCGAGAAATCACCATGTTAGAAGCAATACGGGAGGCACTTAGAAATGAGCTTCAGCGCGATCAGTCTGTCTTCATGATGGGTGAAAATATAGGCCCTCACGGGAGCGTCTTTAAGCAAACCTTAGGATTCTGGGAAGAATTCGGGGATGATAGGATAAGGGATACACCTATCTCGGAATCGGCTTGTGTTGGTGCGGCTATCGGAGCTGCTATATGTGGAATGAGACCTGTCATAGACCTTATGTACCTAGATTTCTTTCCTGTGGCTATGGATCAAATTGTCAATCAGGCCGCCAAGTTGAAGTATATGTCGGGAGGCCAACTTCGAGCACCGATAGTTTTGCGAAGTTGTTTTGGGGCCTTCAAGGCAGATGGGCCGCATCATTCCCAATCGTTCTATTCATGGTTCATCCACACACCGGGTCTTAAGGTAGTGATACCATCAACACCATACGATGCCAAGGGCCTGTTGATCGGCGCCATTCGTGATAATGATCCTGTTATCTATCTGGAGCATAAGGCTCTCTATAAATTCAAAGGTTTGGTCCCCGAGGAGGAATATACTATTCCCTTAGGCAAGGCGGAAATTAAGAGAAAGGGTGAGGATGTAACGACTGTAGCCACCGGATTTATGGTGCATAAAGCTTTGGAGGTGGCGGACGAAGCGGCGAATGAGGGTATCTCAGTTGAGGTGATTGATCCGCGGACATTATGGCCGCTCGATAAAGAGACAATCCTGAGATCTGTAGAAAAGACCGGACGTTTCGTCATCATAGATGAAGGATACGGGCCATGTGGATTTGGTGCAGAAGTTGCTAGCCTAGTTGCTGAGGAGGCATTTGACTATCTGGATGCTCCAATCAAAAGAGTATATTCACATCATGTCCCCATACCTTTTAGTCCGGTCATGAAGGATTTTGTGATTCCAGGGAAGGATAGGATACTCGAGGCTGTCAGGAGTATAACATAGAGCCCTTCGGTGATATGTCAAGAGAGTAAAATCAGGAGTTCTCCCTAAATTTAGGGTTAATTGTTCTAAAATAATGATATAATGAAGGATACAGCATTCAAGTAGGTGGAATAGAAGAATTGTTTTGCGACAAATGCATTTCGGAGTAACACGTTGGGGATAATTTCAGTTTAGATTTTCCTTGATAACTTAAAGGCAAGAACTGAGGGCATAGCACTTATATAGTGTCGATATTATTACGTAAGGAGAATTTCCATGAAAGGGCTGATGAAGTTAAAAAAGGGGGAAGGAAATGTAGAAATCCAGGAGGTAAATGAGCCAAAACCAGGTCCAGATGAGGTTATGATAGAGGTGAAGGCTACAGGAATATGTGGTTCTGATATTCATATCTACCATG
>Ga0209979_1004835_pt1 | contig 10943 bp, 15 predicted proteins | sample AnhtaG_FD_183114 | JGI IMG/M metagenome (GOLD analysis project Ga0209979, IMG submission 183114) | Deep subsurface microbial communities from Anholt, Denmark to uncover new lineages of life (NeLLi) - Anholt_01485 metaG (SPAdes) (version 2) | ecosystem: Environmental > Aquatic > Marine > Oceanic...
AGAATTAAAGTTTTAACATTAGGCAGTATCTATTAGTTTGATTTTACTTCTTTTTATAAGTTTATAATTAATTTTTTAATTCTTTGATAAAATCAAATATTAAATAGAAAAGGGGAGTGATAAAAAATTACAAGTAATAATGTAGATTTTACTACTAAATATCTTATCGAAGCAAAGTTCAAAATTAAAGGTGTCGTTGCGCAATCAGATATAGTGGGAGCAGTTTTTGGCCAAACTGAAGGCCTGCTCTTAGACTTAGACTTAAGGGACCTTCAAAAATCCGGACGTATTGGGAGAATTGAAGTTGATAATGAATCTAAAGAAGGAATATCCGAAGGAGTCATTAAAATCCCCTCTAGCCTAACTCGTAAAGAAACTGCTCTGTTGGCGGCAACTGTAGAGACTGTCTCTCGTGTAGGTCCTTGTGAAGCTGAAATTGAATTATTGGATATTCGAGATGTTAGAGAATCTAAACGTAAACAAATTATTGAGCGTGCTGCAGAATTATTAAAAAATTGGGATCAGAATTCTTTAGAACCAAGCGAAATAGAAGAAAAAATCGACGCAGGTATTAAACTTGGAGAAATTACATCTTGGGGTCCGGAAAACTTACCCGCAGGTCCCAATGTTGATTCTAGCAAAGAATTATTAATTGTTGAAGGTCGAGCAGATGTATTAAACCTCTTACGAATAGGAGTTAAAAACACTGTTGCAACCCAGGGCACACAAGTACCGAAATCTATTATAAAATTAATAAAAACAAAAAGTTCCGTGATAGCTTTTCTAGACGGTGATAGAGGAGGAAGTATTATTTTGAATGAATTGATGCAATTAGCAAAAATTGATTTCGTAGCTAGGGCACCTGAAGGCTTAGAAGTCGAGGAACTTACGCGTAAACAAATGGTTAAGGCTCTACAGAACAAGAAACCGCCAAGGGATAAACAAACATCTTATTACAAAGAGAAAAAAGCCCCTGCTGGAAAAGGTGATCTGTTGCAGAAATTGCTTAAGAAATTAAAGGTAAAAAATCCGAAAGCAATAATCGATAGCCTCGAGAAAATAGAACCCGGGCATAGCATAGGATTTAATAAGAGTATGGAGAAACTATTTGACCTCCCAGTAGGAGAAGTTTTTGAGAAAATGAAAGAGTTTAAATCCACACAATTTCTTATAATAGACGGAATTCTCACTAAACGATTGATCTCACTAATAGTAAGTATGAAAATAAAATTTATCGCATGTAAGAACAAAGAGGAAAAATTACGAGTACCTGATCAGGTCGTAGTTTATTTCTTTTGAGCCTAAAAAGTTTTTTACTACTTTTTTTCTATTATTAATAATTTAAATACTAAGTGTTAAATCTGGGTGCAATTAACTTTAATTGGTAATCCTTCTGCTATTGAGCTTGTTACTATACAATTTTCTCTAAAATCTTTTATACATTTATTAATTCTCTCTTTTGAAGTAGTTTCCTTTGCAGAAAATTTCATCTCAACATCCACATTAACTAATTTTAAACGATTCTTAGGAACGATATGAGATAATGTACCATCAATTAACACTCTACATTCATTTAATTCTATGTTCCCTTTTTGAAGGCAATAGATAAATGTCGTTCCTAAACAACCTCCAATACCGACTAATAAATATTCTACCGCGCTTGGCCCTAAATTTGTTCCATGAAAAGATTCGGGCTCGTCAACATTAAAATCATCAAAATGTCTTACAGAAGCTTTGAAATGAAGATCTCTATTATAGGTTAATGTTACTTTCATAAAACTCAACAATAAAATCTATTTTAGTTAAAGATGAAAAGAAGTTTAATTTAAAAACTCTAACCAATTTCTAAAACAAAATTTATTAGAGTCCAAATAAGCTGAATCACGTAGGATAATACTCCTAACACCAATATTCCAATAGCGCATATCTTAAAAACTAAAAAATAATCTTTCCTTCCCGGTTTATTAGCAATTTTGATAATTCTTCTCGAATTTTGAAAGAACATACCAAATCGTTCCCAAAGGGATAGTTTCTTCCCCTTTTCGTACTTTGCATATTTTTCATATTTAGGATAATTATTTGACACAAATAGATTAAAAATAAATATTTAAAAAATTTAACTGTTAGTTTGGTAATCGTTTTTCTAATCTTCATCTATTCCTAGTATATTAGAAATAAATAATTGAGTGTTAAAGGGCTCCAGATCGTCATAACCTTGCCCAACACCAATAAAAAGAATCGGTTTTTTAGTTTCATATGAAATTGATAAAGCAGCCCCTCCTTTCGCATCAGCATCAAATTTAGTTAGGATATTTGCGTCTATTCCCACGCTTTTATTAAATTCTTTTGCTTGAGTTAATGCGTCATTGCCCGCAAGACTGTCGCCAATAAACAAAATTAGATTAGGCTCGGCCACCTTCACGATTTTTTGCATTTCTCTCATCAAATTCTTGTTGCTAACTTGTCTCCCTGCAGTATCTACTAAAACGACATCAACATTTTTTGCTTTTGCGTGTTGAATCGCATCAAAGGCAACGCTCGCAGGATCAGACTTGTATGCGTGTTTAATAACTCTAATTCCAACATTCTGCATATGGTAGGATAGTTGTTCTATTGCAGCAGCTCTAAAAGTATCTGCTGCTGCTGCTACGGAAGATATATTATTCTTTTTTAGAAAATGAGCTATTTTTGCAATCGTTGTTGTTTTGCCAGTTCCATTAACTCCTAGAAAACACATAACATAGGGCTTATTTTGCTTATTGACATTCCTAATCTCATTAATTAAATTGATCTCTCTTTCTGGAGTTAAAATTTCTTTAACAACTTCTCTTAAAATATCAAAAAGAAACTTTTTTTTTGATGTTAAACGACTTATTTGTTCATCTTTCAGAGATTCACTAACTTTTTGGCATAGAGCATCAGCAGTTTCTGTGGCAACATCATTGCTGATTAAAAGTAAATTAAGTTCATTTAATGTGCTTTCTAAATTATCGGATGTCAGTGTTTTTTTAACGAAAGTAGAGAAAATATTACCTAATTTTTTCATTTACTAGATCACTTAAATAGAAAATCGATTTAATCATAAAAAAGAGTTTACCACAAATTACTGTTGTCCCATCCTGTTTTGAAGCATTTGATTCATTCCTTGAAGATTCATATCTAACGCAAAAATTCTTTCCTTGAGAAATTTTAATTGCGTATTGTGTTGGTCAATAAGTTGACTTAAAAATTCAATGGCTTCTTCAACAGTTTTTTCAATAATTGTATCTTGGTTTACAGACACGAGTACATTTTTAGTATCTTTAATCGTTGCTTTTATGCTTGCCAATCCTCCTATGGGGATGAGTATTTCGTCGTTTTCGTTTACACCTTCGAGAAGACTCTCCAAAGTTCGTTTAGTCGTAAAAAGATTTCCAAGGGATGCATTTATTATTTCGAATTGACCTTGAAATACATCTCTTTGTTCTTTGAGATACCTAAACTGATTTACTTGTTGTTCAAAATTTTGGTTATTTTCCATACAAATCAACTTTATTTTTAAAAATTATCTATTTAGATAATTCTCGAATTAGATAATCTTGAGCTTCGTCAAGAGATATTTCTTTTATTTCTTTAATGTTAATTTGCCTTCTTAAAATACCTATCGAGGTGATTTGAGTCAGAGCTTTTTCTAAGGCATCTTTTTCCTTTAGAGCTCGAACTTCCTTTCTAAATAAATATTTTCTGAACTTTTTTTGATAAGTACCAATGATCCTGAAGATTTTTATTTCACTTTCTGACATAACTTAACACTTCCAATGCATCAACGAAGTTGAACATGATAATAATTTTAAAAATATTAAATTTTGCTTTTTTAATAGAACTAAAGATAACATTTAGAAACTAGGATTTATAACTCTAACACATTAGTTAAACGCATCATTTCAGGACCCGTGCATCGATGGCCAAAAATGGCACTTCGATCGTTGACAACCGCACCTGAAGAGAGATAAGGTATGCCTCTATTTACAGTAGATACGTCGGTTTCCTTAACTTTTAAAATATCGGTAATTATTTCTATTTCTTCGTCGGTCGTTAATGGATGTACCAGGCAGCCATTATTATTAGCAACTGAAATCGATCCGGGAAGATTCATATCTACGTATTCATATATTATGGTTTCAACATTTAAAACATCTTCAATTAAGTTCTTGTAATCTTTTAGGAAAGAAGATATTATTGCACCTTTATCGTTACACAATATTAAATTACCAAATGCATTATCTTTAGATTTAAGAACTCCTATTTGATAATCACTGTTTAAATTGTTCGTATACGTCTTTAAAGTTTGAAGTTCTTCTTCTCTAATTATGTGTGGAACGATTATTCCATTTTTATTACTTGCGGTGTATACTCCTATTAAGTTGGAATTGTTAATCGAAATAGGAAAAAAAGGTTCGCTGAATGTGCTTTTAATTTTTTCAATTGTTGGGGCGATTAGAGTAGGAGGATATAAGCCATAAGAGTTATTTACAGCTAAGTAAACACCTACCGAATTCCCTCCAAAAACTTGATACTTTAAAATCGTCATTAAACAAAACTAACTTATATTTTATGTGTTGGATAAAGTTTCAAATCATAAATATTTTATTAAAAATGCGTAGGATGTAAGGGTCCTCTAATTTAAACTAGGATTGAATGAATATTTGCCTTTTTCTTTTTTAAAACAAGTTGACCATAACCATACTAAGGAAAATGGCATTTTCGTAAACCTTTATAAGTGAGTTAATAGCATTTATGAATTATGATAAATTGGGTTATTGCTTTTTTTTATTTTTTAGAAGAGCTAGGTTTTTTGAAAATTGAAGACATGATCACAAAGAATCTTCCAATCTTGTTGATTTTTAGGGGTTTCTACTGTCTCACCTATGTTCTTAATTATTACAAGAGTCGTAGCGGTATTCCAGACGATGCTAATTCTCTATTTGCTCAAAAAGAGGTTGTTTATTTCACACTAAAACAAGTAATATTGATACTCTTTGGAATGATATACTTACCTTTTGCTGTTTTCATATCATTCTATTCATTACTGGCGAGCGGGAATTACGTTAAAATCATAGCTGAAAATAAGGAAAACAAGTATTTAGCGTTATTAGGAAAACTAATCAATATTACATCACCCTTATTTGGAATTCTCTGGTATACTTTCATCTCACTGGATTATTACTCTATTGCTGCTATAGGTGTAAGTATTGCTGCATTTTTACATTACGGCCAAAGGATTTCGTTGTTATCTGCTGAAAAGTTGTTAGAAAAATATCAAAGAAGACGAATTACAAAAGTACATAAAGTTCTCCAATGCGTTCTACTAATTTTTTTAATAGCATTTCCATCGACAGTGATTATCGGAACTGGAGTTTATAAAGTTCAAGAAAAGCAAACTTTTATGGTACCAATGCGAGACGATGTTAATCTCGCTACAGATGTCTATTTTGCTCCTGGATCTTTTGAAGCCCCGCGCCCTGTAATTTTAGTAAGAACTCCTTATGGTAAATCCGGTTGGGCACACGATTTATATGCTCCTATATACTTACTTCAGGATTATCATCTTGTTGTTCAAGATTTAAGGGGAACTCATGATTCTGAAGGGGGAGAAGGATTTCTTTTATTTGTAAATTCTTACAATGACGGTGTTGACACAATCGAGTGGTTGATGAATCAAAGCTGGTGTAATCAGAAAATCGCAAGTGCTGGTGTATCAGCTTTATGTCTTAACCAATATTATTACGCTGGAATGGGTCCCGAAGGGTTGCTCGCTCAACAATTATGGTTTGGCACGCCCGAAATGTTTGACCACGCTATTTTTCAAGGTTCCTATCATAAATCCTCAGTTGAAACGTGGATAAAAAGCACATCTCCATCAAATTGGGAGTATCAAGTAGATACGCTTTTTTCTTTAACGATTCCGAAAAATAATACGCTCTACAATTCAACCTCGCTTTCAATTCCAATTGGACCACATTATTCTAATGTTTCCACACGTGCAATCCATGTTGGTGGGTGGTATGATCATTTTTTGCAAGGAACTCTTGATGGTTATGTAGGTTACGACGATTCGGGGGCTACTAGAGCACAAGGTCATCAAAAATTAGTAATGGGTCCATGGACTCATGGTTCGATTTATGGCGGACAACAAGGAGAATTATTTTATCCTGCTAATTCTGATGGATTTGATTTATTACTCGGTTGGGAAACCGAAATTTTCGACGAATCATTGTTAGGTATTGCCATGGATTGGACTGGAGCAAGAGTTGCATATTATTTAATGGGTGATGTTGACACTGCTTCCGAAGATTGGAACTATTGGAGATATGCATACGATTGGCCGTTAGATCATGAAGATGATGCCTGGTATTTCACTGCTGATGGAGGATTAAGTAAAACTTCTGCTGGCTTTGTAAATAAAAATTTTTCCTATTTATATGATCCTAGATATCTTGTCCCAAATTTAGGAGGCCAAAATCAACCCTTCGATTTAGCAGGTCCCATGGATCAAAGATCAATAGAAAATCGATCCGATGTATTATTATTTGAGACTCCTGTATTAACTGAAACGGTGGAGACAGTAGGAAGAATTTGGGGCAATTTATTCGTTTCGTCAAATTGCACGGACACAGACTTCACGATAAAGTTGACGGATGTATACCCAGATGGGCGATCAATGTTAATTACTGATGGATCCTTAACTGTTAGATATAGATATAATTATACATCTGAAGTTCTTATGTCAGGAAATCAAAATGATGTTTACGAATTATTGATTGATTGCTGGTCATCGGCTTATTCCTTCGCACCAGGACACAAGATTAGAGTTGCAATTTCGAGTTCTAATTATCCGCGTTTTGCAGCAAATCCTAATACTGGAGCTCCATTAGCAAGAGATTATCTGATCTCAAATATAGCAAATAATACCCTTCTTGTAGGACCCTTATACAATTCAAGCATTATTTTGCCTAGATTAGTCAATATGAGTAGCATTCATACAATATATTAATTATTTTTTTTTAATAGAAGCTAACTGAATAGACAGAACAAAAAAATATTTTAAAATTACTCAATCATCTTTAGAAAATCAAGCTCATCAATAAAAGTTACACCGAGTTTTTTGGCTCTATTTAACTTTTCAGAGCTTGCATTTGGATTATTTGTAACTAAATACCACAAATCGTTCGATATTTCTTCCCTAATGAGTCCTCCTTTTTCAAGGACCCTTTTTTTTGCTTCGTCTCTGTTGATTTTTTTTAGATCTTCTGAAAAGTAAAATTTAATCAAAGATAAATCAGTTATAATTAATCACCTTCTTGAATTAAGATCAATACATTTAACTTTATTATGTTAAGTACAAAGAGTCAATATTAAAAGACGAAGACTATAAAAAATTCTTAATTTTTAAAACAAATTGTAAGAAGATTTTAAGATTAAAAACTTATTCTGCCAGATAGCAGACTACTAGACCATCAATGTTCTTCGTGGCTCTAATTTTGATTTTTCTTGGAGGTTTTTGGATTCCTCTTGACCAGATCTTTTCGTTAACTTCTTGCGAAATGACTAAAGATTCTGGTTTAAAATGTCTTTCCATAAATTCTCTAAGATATCTAATTGCTTTTTTAGCCCGTTTATTCCTTGGACCATTCCGTGCTTTAGCTAATGGAATTGTATATATTCTTTCGTCTATAATTTCTTCTTCGGGGGGTTTTTCTTCTTCTAGTTCTTCTAAATCCTCAAGTTCATCTTCAAAAACTTCGCTAACTTCCTCTCCTTCAGAGATGTCATCTAAACCGAATTCATCGATTTCTTCAATTTCCTCTTCTTCAACATCAGCTAATTCTTCTTCTAAATCGTCTAAACTGATTTCTTTTGATTTCTTTTTTGCCATGCTTAATCTCTCTTTAACCTACTATTTCGCCATTCTCTTCTAGAATGAGGACTTGATCTAACTTTTCCTCCGGTTCTCCTGACAACCCAGTTTGGAACTGAACGACTTTGTTTCATACTCTTAGCTCTTCGTAATTTTGAGGGTAAATCTTTATTGCGTGCCATTTTTTTTAATCTCAGAGTTTATTTTTTAATATTAAATTCTTTTTTACTACCTGCTGTAATTTTTTCCAATATTTTTTTGAACTCTTTATCGGGTAACGGTGTAGCTCCACGTAATTTTCCAGATTGGAATAATTGTATTAATTGTAATTCAATCTGTTCAGCAAATTGCGGTTTGACTATTCTTATGTTTTCTAATCGCTGACGACCTTCTTGGCTTAATATTTTTCGCATTATTTGGTATTTTTGATTGTTAAACTGTTGTTGCTGTTGTTGTGCTGATTGTTGTTGAATTGCTTGTTGCTGCATTTGTTCTAATTTCCTTCTCCTAATAGCTTCTAATTCTTCTTCGTCGCTCAAAGTTAAACTCCAAGAAGTGTTGTTTGTTAAAATTACTTTCTTAAAATCCCATAGGCGGTTCTTTCTAGAAGGCTAGTTCCTTCTGGTGTAGTTACTTTGCCATGCCTTTCTTGCTTCATTATTAGATTAGCTTTCTCTAACTGTTGCAATGCTACACGTATGATCTTTCCGCTTCCTTTAGCACTATGGTGTCGACCGGGACCTTTTTTATTTTTTCCTCCGTAGTATTTTCTGAGTTTATTTACCCCAATCGGACCAAATTTCTTAATCTTTCTTAAAAGTGAGGCACACCTAATATACCAGAAATTCTCATGATCGATAGGAGCTAATTCCTTAAAAAATGCTGTCTTCCAAAATTCGGATCCCTCGGGTGGGGTGATTTCGGGGAATTCTCTTAATTTTTCTGCTAATGTTTTAATAAGCTTCTCTGGTTCAACGAGATATATGGATATAATTATTACACCAAGAATTTTAATATTATATGATACATTTAAAAAGATTAAGTAGATTAAAAATTTTATGGTATAAGTGGTATTTTAGGGCAATGAGTAATCAAAACGAGTTTAAGAAAGTATTATTATCACCACCACATGCTACATTAGGGAAGAAGGGAATTACAGAAGAATTTATATTACACGTGCAGCATTTACTCAAGAAATATAAAATAATCAAAATTAAGATGTTAAAATCAATCGCAACAAAAACAAATATCCGAGGTATCGCCGAGCAAATATCAAATTCCACAAATTCTTACTTATTGGATATCAGAGGAAAAACAATTATCTTATCGCTGAAAAAAATCAGCAAAGGAAGTTAAATATACTGTGACGTATCCACAATGGTGAAAAATAAAAGGAGAAACAAGGGTGTCATCAAACAAATAGCAGATGCTAGGATGAAATATTTATTTCAGAAAGCACACGATACATTCCCACAAAATAGAGAATTAGCTAATAGATATGTGTATTTAGCGAGACGATATGCTCAAAGAGCAAAGATTCAAATTCCTCCGATATGGAAAAAAAGAATATGTCACAAATGTAAGAATCTTCTCTACCCAGGTATCAATAACAGAACAAGAATTCATTCAAAGGGCAAAGGGTCTCACGTATCATCAACATGTTTAGATTGTAATCATACTACACGATACTTTATTAAGATCAAGTCATAAATGAAATAAAAATTGGAATCATCTCTAAAAAAAATGCCTTTAACAATAATTTTCGTGGAATGTGGATTAGAACTCATTCCATCCGTAATTAGGAAACATCCTTCCATTCAAAAAAATTTACAGAAAGATTCTTATCCTTCTAAACTCCTTGACAACGCAATTCACCACTCCGCTATGGTTAGACTAGACGCTGCTGAACAAAGAGGGCGCCCCGATATTACTCACGCCTGCCTTCTTAACGCCTTAGGGTCAACCGCCAATAAAAGTGGTAACCTAAAAATATACCTTCATACTTTCGAAAATAAAATATTCGAAATAAACCCAGATATAAAAATCGCCAGAAATTATAATAGATTTAAAGGATTAATGGCGAAATTGTTGATGGAAAACGAAATAAGGACTAAAAATCTCCTATTAATATCAGAATTTAAAGGTACATTAAGAGATTTAGTAAACTCCATTGATAAGAAGGAAATAATTCTTCTTTCTAATAAAGGAGAACTCGCGGAAAGTCCGCTCCTATTATTTGATAACGATTTATCTAAAAATTTCGTGGTTATAATTGGTTGTTTTCAGAAAGGTTTTTTTACGGATGAAATTTTGGAACTAAGCAATAGACTAGTATCCATTTCTCATTATTCGCTAGATGCGTGGGTTGTGTTGAGTAGAGTTATAACTCTCTATGAAATTGCTAACGATATTTTATGATGATACGTATCAGAAAGTTTTTTTTAAATCGTTAATAATTACATTTAACATATTTATCTTCATTTCACCTGAAAAATTTTTTTAAATACCGTTCTTGTTTTGCATCGCGCTTTTGGTATAGTGGTTAGAATATCAGGTTTCCAACCTGACGACCCGGGTTCAATTCCCGGAAGGCGCATTTATTTATTAAACCTTAAAGGATTAAAGAGAATCCTTGAAATTGATAATAAATTTGAACCATGATAATAAAGTTATTTAAAAAAGCTATTATATTATTTTTATGCCGATATTGAACAAACGATTATTGAGACCAGATGTAAAGAAACTCCAACAAAGGAGTCAAAAAATAGTTACGAAAGGAGCACTTGAGATTGCGGAAAAGGAAGGAGTAGACATTATAGAAATGCTTTCTATAATTGCGGCCGGAAATAAACGATTCTATGAGATACTCGAAACTGGAGAAGGTAAAACGGAGGATCTTTATGATCTTATAACTAGAGACCAAATGAAGCAGTTAGCAAAGATTTTTCGAGGTGCAATGGAATATAAAGGAAAAATTCTACAAGAACAGCATCCACTGTCTCCAGATGTAAAAATTGAATCTGTTGATGCTGGAGGAGTCGCTGCA